>Ga0209119_1000014_pt1 | contig 180409 bp, 207 predicted proteins | sample COG_03_FD_184747 | JGI IMG/M metagenome (GOLD analysis project Ga0209119, IMG submission 184747) | Pelagic Microbial community sample from North Sea - COGITO 998_met_03 (SPAdes) (version 2) | ecosystem: Environmental > Aquatic > Marine > Neritic zone/Coastal water | place: Helgoland, sampling...
TTAATGTAATCGCATCGCCTATACCAATTTTCAACAGCTTATTCTCAATATCAACAAAAGGAATGTCAGATATAGTTATTGAATTTTCTATAAAAATTTCAGCACGTAAGCGAATATCTTCGTTTTGGTAGCTTGCCCCATACACAAAACCAGTCTCTGATTTATTGTTTATTTTGTCACCATCAAACTCTGAACCCTTATTTATAGTTACGCGTTTAATACCTCCTAATATAGACATATTTTCATTTAAATTATATTTAATAATACCTGTAAGGGTGGGTATAATAATGGTGGTACCCGCCACCAGGGCGCCCGGGACCGACTTAGTTCCATTACCTACTGTTGTATACGACATCCCTACATCAACGGTTTTACTTAATTGGGTTTTAACCGCTCCTGACGAGATAAAAAGTCTTTGGACATAATCATCGATGTTACCTACTCCCCCCTCCTCCACCACTGTCATTGAACTTGGCTCATTAACACAAGTCCCCGCCTCTACATATGTTCCTTCTTTATATAAAAAATCGGTATTTATATTATCTCTTTCCATACCTCCCATATTTCTTCTATATAATACTACTTATAAATTAAATTTATAAATCGATAATTTTAAATTTAATTAGCAAGATTTAAAATCGTCCAATTCTCAAAACAAATACTCCTGGATAATATTTAGAAATCATAATTTAATTTAAATTTTGTTCTATTATTATTTTTATCTAGTTCCTTTTTATCTAAAGAGTTTATATAATCCAATGTATATTTATAAACGTGTGGATGTGAAAGTTTTTTAATTTTAGTATCTAAAATGATTTTGTCCTTATCATACATATTACGATGTTTTGTATCATAGTAGGTAAAATTTTTATAATCTTCTCTACTACTATTTCTAACTAATAATATATTTTTAATATCTTTTAACGAAAGTCCATGATTTTTCTGTATATTTAAAATCATATTAGAAATTTTACCATGTTTATTAATTAACATGCACTTACTACGAATATATTTTATCTCATTGTACATATTCGTAGTTACTGTCATATATCTAACACTAATAATTATAGATATAAGTCCTAAACATAACGCAATAATATAATGGTATTCCATACTATATTAAACTATTATTATTTTTATTCGATTAAAAATAATAATAATTTTTAATCGATTAACAATAATATTTATAAAAATAATTAAACGGTATATTCAATGTAGAAGAGTCTACCCGATCCAAAATACCCCCCTTCGCTCCAAATATATACGAAAAATCTTTAATTCCCATAGTTCTTTTAATATAAGAAGCCCCCAAATCTCCCAAGACATTTAGTAATAACAGTATAAATATATTGTTAAAATTTAACAGTAGAGCTATTACATATGTTATACTTAAACCTCCTATATAACCTATTAATGTTTTTGAAGGTGAAATGTATTTAAATGGTCTGTAATCCATATATTTTCCCAATAATTTCCCCATAAATGATTGGGTCGTGTCCGATACACTGTTAAGTATAATTAATTTAAATATATCATCTCGATCGGATATTCCAATAGGAACATATTCATTAACCAATAAAAATATAGGGGTTAGCCAAATAAATCCAAACACTATATTATATAAATTACATTGTTTATAACAGTTATAGATATATTCCAACACAATACTGTTAATAACAATTATATTAAATAATTGAATACTATAAATATAATCTAATATAAAAAATGAAACTAATATCATAAAATAACTAATTTCATATGTACTAAAAATCAAAGCCATTATTATTATAATAATATATAATAAAGTTTTAAATTGGACAAGCATTTCCTAAATATAATCGATAAAAAGCATAATACATTATATAAATTTCACTAAATAATGTGGATACTGCTGTTCCAATTAATCTTAAAATTATGTTCATATTTTGATTACAACCCCAAGATAATTTTATAACAATAATGGTTAAAATTAATTTTAACAATAGTGTTATCGCGACTTTAACCCAATGTTCAGTGCTCTTTTCTTTAATATCTCCCATTATATTATATAATATTATTTTAATTTAATTTAAAATAATATTATTTTAATTGGGTGTTCTAAATATTATGGATTTAATAAACATAAATGATAAATATATTGGCGAAAATATAACGGCTAATGATGTTTTATAAATTTTTAACCAAGCAGGATCACTTAAAAACTGATTCCACGCAATATACCCAGATAATGACATCGAACTTATACTTAATATGATTGTTAATATTAATAATGTGTATAATACTATTTTTTTTATATTTAGAGAGGATTTTTTGACAGGGTAATCTAGCGTTCGATCATAATTATATTTTTTTAGGAATCCATATTCATCACGCTTATCCATAATACCTATATAATATCTATTATATTTTTTTCCTAAATCCTTTGAAAATCCTATCTAAAAAATTTTTCTACTTTTCTCTTTTGTTGAACCCATAATGCTCGGTAGTCATCGTATAGATAGCTTAATTTTACCGATTTATCTAAATCTATAAAATAAAAGTTTTTACTTTTAAGATATGCTTTATACTCGGTTGCTTCATCAGTAAATATTTTGGTCAGGACATATAAATTATAAATTTTATATGTAAAATTTTGAAAATTTTGTATGCTTAAATTCAATCTTTTACATATATCATTTACAAATTTTAAATTATAAAATTTATAGTTTATTTTACTAAATATAGGAGATACCACCGTTGTGGTTGGTCGTTTTTTTTTACTCGTATCGGTATTTAATAATAAATTAGCACTGTAGCAAGATAATATCCCCACATAATCGCATAATTCCCACGTATGATTCGTTAAAATTTTAGTCTGAATTTTATAAGCATCGCATAGATATTCGTAATAATTGTATATTTTACTTAATTTATCTTTACTTGCCCCAGTAGTATTTGTTTTAATATTTCGCACGATATTTTCGTGAATTAAAAATGGCAGTTTTATTATATTTTGTGAATATGCATTTAAAGCCTTATCCATTGATACATTTTTTTTTTTAATTAACAATTCAAATGCGTTATTAAGATCTAATGTTAAATCCTTTTTCAAAAAAGTGTTTATTACATTTTTATAATCATTCTCTGTTAGCACTTTATTTTTATAATAAAGTTTAATATTTTCTAATATGTAAAGGGTTCTTCTATAATCTTGTTGACAAGCATCTATAATAGCTTTAGGGACAGGTAAACTAAAATTAATACCCTCTTTTTCTGAAATCCGTATTATAAATTCTTCTATATTGTTATCATTTGGTTTATTAAAAGAAATTGTGATACACTCTTTGGCTAAATTCTTATTACTGGAATCAATACTGCTGGCAATAAAAATTACGGGGGATTTATTTAATTCACTTTTACACACATAATCTGTTAAAAATTTAACAGAAGATTTAGTGCTAGAAATTATATAATCTACATTACTTACGCAAATCCCTATTTTTTTTTTATTATTAAAAATTTTATTCATAGATAAAAAATCTACAGAATCAAATTGATTCTTAATTGTTAAACTTGTGCTAAACTCTATATATTTTATTTGATAATCAAATTCTTCTAATAATAATTTAATACAACTTTTTTTACCTATTGACAAATCGCCATAAATAAATAATCCATTACTAAAATCCTTATATTTTCCCTTTTTATTATTAATAAATATTTTTAACCATTTTCTAATTTTTTCTATATTTTCATCATTATTTACTAATTCATCAATACTTTGTGGTTTATATTTATCAATCCATAGACTGCTCATTATAATCTATTAATAAATTGTTTTTAAGCGCATAACTTATCAACCCCTTCCCAAGTAGTATTACACTGTTTTGACCATTTACATTTTTTCATTAAACTTTCTCCACTATTCATACTCTGATCTAATTTTTCGATATTGGTATTATCTGGAATATTAGATACTAATTTAAAATCAACATCTCCATTTTTATTTAATTTACCCTTATTATTAAGAGGGCATCTCCCAAGGTTATTAACATTTTTACATATATGGTGTCCATCGTGTTCCCAATAATCTGGACATTTATTATATTCGACAGGCCAAGTTAATTTGTCTTGTGTATCTTTCCAATTTTTATATTGTTTATAATAATAATATGATAAAAATATTATACTTAATACAACTAGAATTATAGTGAACGTATCCATATATTATATATTATATATTTTATTTTAATTATTTAGATTCTTAATATTAATGTCTTTAATATCTATGCCCTTTAATATCTATGCCCTTAATATATATACCCTTAAATATCTATGTCCCTTAATATTTAGATCCTTTAATTGATAAATTTATTGGATGTTGTAAAGGAACTGGTAAATAATTCACATCTCGCTTATATGTTATAAACTGTTGTAGATTTGATAGTATATTTGGAACACAATAGACATAAACTAAATTATTTAATTTTATTATTTGTTGTCTAATATTTATTTTATTATAATTACCATGTTGTAAAAATATAGACCTCATTATTAATTTTAATTCGCGATCTGATTGTCTTCCTATAACGTATCTACTTTCAGATGTTTTCCAAACTTTATGTATAATCATATTTTGTATTAAATCTATATTTTTTTGTGAAAAATATACATTATGCAATGGTTCATCATAATGTGTTAAAATACTTTTTAAGGCTTCTGCTTTATAATTAGAATTTCCTGAATTTACTTCTTCATATAATGGAAATTTATGTTTTTGGTCTTTATTTTCAGTTACATCAACCGGTCCATTCCGTAAATACACTAAATATTCTCTAACAACTGTATCATTCAGGTCCTCCAATGTGGTATTATCTTTATAAATGGAAGTCATTAAATAGTTAAGTCTAGATAATAGCTCGTCATTATATACTTTATTAGAATTTTTCCACACTTTATATTTTATTAAATTTAGAAGTTTGTCCATATTATCATCTGAAAAAAAACTGGACTTTACCGAATCAGTACTTTTTATACTTTTTAATGCTTCCGATTTATATAAAGTGTTTCCACTATTAGATGTTTCATATAATGGAAAATTGTTAACATCCCGGCTATTACCATTCATATCAACACGACCATTTCTTAATTTTTCCAAATGTTCTTTAGTCATTTCTTTATTGAAATAAGCTATAGTATTTAAATCCATATATTATATATAGATTTAAAAATAATAAAATAATATTATAAAATGTCTGCTGTAAATACTTTGACCGAATTTAATAATTTTATAGGCACACAAAATACTCGACCAAATTGGGAAGAATATTTTATGAGCATAGCCATTCTGGTATCACAGCGTTCCAGTTGCGAACGATTAAAAGTGGGAGCGGTTATTGTTGAAAATAATCGGATTATATCTACTGGATATAATGGATTTTTACCGGGTGCTGACCACACATCTATTGTTATTGATAATCATGAACAAGCAACCGTCCACGCTGAACAAAACTCTATATGCGATGCTGCGTCTAGGATGGTATCTGTTAAAAATAGTTCAATATATATTACACACTACCCATGCTTAAATTGTTTTAAATCGATAGTTGCTTCACATATTAAAACAATTTATTACTATCAAGACTATAAAAATAATGATCTGGTTAAAAAATTTGCTGGAGAAAATAATGTTAAAATAATAATGTTAAAATAATAATGTTAATGTTAAAATGTGGTATTCTACCGGTCTTCTTTGAACCAATAATAGTCAACATAATATAGTCATTATCTATATTATTATCATTTTTTAAATTTTTTTGTAATATATCTTACTGATAATTCACCTAAAGAAAAAAATAAAAAATCTAATGGTATATCATCCGTAACTTTACCCGTCCTAACTACTTCATAATTAAATTTAAAACCATCTATTAATTGATATAATATAAAACCTGCAGTAATATAGGGAATTTTAAAACTAATCGCACCAATAATGAAATGCAAAACATGATTTATATTACTTACATTTCCATTCATATAATAATATAGAGAAAATAACAAATATTTATTTAATTAACTTTTATTGGGTATTAATCTAGTATTATTATTTACAACAGATAAACAATAGGTCTCTCGTCGAACAAAATACTATATGCGATGACGTCTGGAATGCTATATGTTAAAAAAATTTACCAAAGAAAATTATTTTAAAATAATAATGTTAATTTAATGTTAATTTAATGTTAATTTAATGTTAATTTAATGTTAATTTAATGTTAATTTAATGTTAATTTAATATAATATCTAAAATAATATATATATGAGTAAAAATATTCTATTATCAATACCATTATTATATACGTAGAAATCACTTATAATTAAAAAATCCATTACAAATAAAACTGTTTATAACAGTTGTCTGGATGTAGTAGTCAAAATGTGAAAGACTCTTTACGTAATACAAAATCGATTAGTTTTGTATTACGTAAAGAAGATTACATACCTTCTAAAGATATGGATATTGATTTAAATAATATAATTCTAGGTCTTAATAAATCGGAAGATAATCAATCGGTAGATAATCTTGATTCATTACTTTCACGAAGAGGACAAGAAACAATGGATAGAATTTATACTACTATTAAAGAAATATCGAAAGAAACTAGAAATGCTAAACATCCTAAATCGATGGACGCTTTTTATTATATGAGGGAACAATATGAAGCTATTGCAAAAGCATCTGGAAACCCAAATATAACTATTAATACTAAACCCTTAAAAAATAAAAAATATATTCTTCCAAATTTAATAGTTAAAATTAAGGGCAAAAAATCATTTAATCGGTCTATTATTATTGGCAGTCATTTTGATTCGAGGGTATATAATAATATTAATACAATGGCTCCCGGGCGAATGATTCGGGTAGTTCCTGTGCGGTTAATCTCGAATGTTTTAGAACACTGGTAAACCAAACTAATAATAATTATACATATGAATTTCATTTGTATACTGGAGAAGAATGGGGTTAAAGGATCCAAGGCTATTTCAAGTAAATATCTTAAAAATAAAAAAAATACAGTTAGTTATCTTAATTTTGATATGGTTGGCTGGCCCAAGTTCGCTGACAATAAAAATATTGGTTTAACATCTGATCATAAGCTTATAAATACTAAACTAAATAAACTAGTTAAAATATTAATCGAAAATTATACTGGTTTAATCCCTAAACCAGTATATTTCTTTTATAAATCAAGTGATCATTCATTTTGGAATTTAAGGGGACTCCCGTAGCATTTCCATTTGAATCGGTTGATAAAGGCATTTACAGAGAGATACATACAGTCAACGATGTTGTTGGAAATATTTGTACCGAACGATGTTATGAATTTTATAAATTAGGACTTGCCTATTTTTTAACAATGGATAAATTTGCTGGAATTAAGGATAATCTTAATTAATAATTATTAAAATAATTATTATATTAATATCAATTGATATCAATTATATTAATATATAGACTTATATTATGGGTGGTGGATTATTTGGAAAACCGTTTCAATTAAATATTAAATGTATTATTTTTTCATTAATTATTATGAGCCTCTTTCTGTATAAACCGAATCTACAAACAAATCTAGGATTATATTCCACACTTTTTATTGTATTTGTAATATCATATGTTGTAATGGCTTGGTATGATTATTTTTATGATTGTCAGAATCTGCCATTAAAGCGTGGTAAAATGTCGGTAACTGGATTGTTCAAACCTCCTATTTATTCAAAAGAGCAATTGTCCCCAGATACACATAGTGCTAATAAAAAATTAATAATTTATACTTCACATATTTTATTAATTGTTCCACTCTTACTCTATATTGCTATTTATAAAAATAAAATAAACCCAATTACATACCCTTTAGTAGCCGTTTTAGCGGTTTTCACATTGTTGTATCATAGTATGCATTTAATATACAACAGTCATTAATACGTTAAATTTCAACGCAAAACTTTTTCTTCCCCTCTAAAAATTTAATAACCTTATCTAGATTATTAAATTTAGCACATATCTGGAATATTTCGGCAGGTGTCCAAAAACGCCCCAGTCGTTCGATTCTTTCTAATATTTTATGACTAGAATTTTTAGAGAGCACCTTATTATCAAAGTAATTCATTAATAATTTATAGGTGTTTTCAGGATTCATCTGTTGAAAATGTATTAAACAATCCACACGCCCAGGACGTATTAAGGCTGGATCCAGTTTTGAAGGATGGTTTGTATTGAAAATAAGAATCTGTCCAGTTCGTTCAGGTATACCATCAATAATATTTAATAATTTAGAAAGATTTAATGGTTCACTCGCCTGTTTTTTATTTTTAGGTTTATCCGCAATATTAAGTATAGATACTAGGTCATCGTCAATATCATTATTTTTTTTAAACTTTTCAAGTAAAAGTTTACGTTTTTCATCTACAACCGTTTCCTCCTTTTTAAAGTCCCTTGATATTATAGAATTCATGGCATCGATATCTGGAAATATATAGATCCGTTTATTGTAGGGAATGCGTTTATTATTAATTATTTCTGAAAAGAATACTCTATCCGCCTCTTGTTGACTGGTTATCTTGCTTAAATCCACTATAATAATATGCCTGTTTAAATATTTAGCAAGGGCTTTTTCGAAACTTGTTTTACCACACCCTGGAAGTCCATAAGAACATATTCCTAACGTATATGGTTTACCGTGTTTTTCATACCAATCTTTATTATTTTTGAAAAAATCTATTTGTGCCATTATTTGTTCTTTATTATCAAAATAGATTTTGTCTATATTACACGTTGTATCAAATGGATATGTGGTGTATGTTAACTCATTATTAGTAGCACCCTCATACATAAATACAAACTGACTATTATTGATTTTTTCATTTAATTTATCTAGATAATTCCTTAATGTTATAGTAATATATTTCTGGATATAGATTAATGATTTAGAATCGGAAGATATATTTAATTTGTAGGTTGTGCATTTGCCAATCGGAGCATCTTCCTTACCCTCTTTATTCTCTCTAATTTTTGATTCCATTCTAAAATCAAGATCTTTTGTAAATTCAGTATTGATTTTAAATATTTCTTTTTGGTCAACTAAATATATTATATCTTTAATACTGTCATCAATTTTTGCTTCTGCCTCCTCATCATCGCTATCCCCATCAAATAAATACTCTTCTTTATCAGCGACAAATTCTTTCAATCGCGTAAGACCAGTGATATTATCTTTACGAATATTATCCTTTATATTTAAAAGGATTGCCTTAAAAGCGTCACTGGCTTGCATTTTAATTGTCCCAGATCTATAGCCATATGTTGATTGTGTTTCTGTACACGTAAATGAAATTTGGTTTTTTTTATTATTTATAATATAATTTTTAAATTGTTCATAATAATCCCAAACATAATGCCGCAATGAATAGGTATATGTTATAAATCCAATCATAACAGTTGTTATTAAAGAATCGATTATAATATTTCCAGTTTTAAATTGAGCCGCAAAGGCGAATTTTAATGAATCAAATGGGTTGTATTCGTACATATTTTTATGAATTGTATAAAAATATAATTAATAATCAAATTATTATTATTATTAATTAATTTGATTATTAATTATATTATTATTGGTAAATAAATGTTATCTATTGAAAGACGAACCACATTAACCAATATTTGTAAATCTTTAAAAAAAATAAATAATTTTAACACCGTTGACCAGTTACAAAATAAATCAAATTTCATACAAGACAGCCCTTATATGACTAAAAATAGTATAAAGTTAGGGTTAATTAATATTAATAATTCTAGACATATACCAACAAGTTCAGATAGTGTTGTTAAAAAACCCCCTAATACACTTGTTAATACTGTAGTTAAAAATACTCTAGGTAATAATAATACTCTAGGTAATAATAGACTTATCAATAATCTAGGTAATAATACTGCTGGTAATAATCTAGTTAAAAATACTGCAGGTAATTCTGTTGTTAAAAATAATCTAGGTAATAATTATGCAGTTAAAAATAATATAGAGAAACCTTTCCCTGCTAATACCAGATTAGAAAATAATTTTAATATTAAAAGTGATTATTTAAGAGAATATGATAATCCAACATTTGACTTTTTCCCAGATTTTCAAAATTTTATAATTGTTACGAAAAAAGAACCTATATTAATGGCTGTATGTGTCTTAATATACAATGATTTTATATTTATGAATGATAAGAAAAAAGATATATTTATTAAAACATTGAAATATAAAATGGCTATTGATATGGATAAAAAAAATTTATACGATAAATTTAATTATAAATCCATTAGATTTAATAAGACTAAGTTACAAGACAGCATGATTTACAATAATGACTGCGATAATGATAAATTTTATACCTATTTAGGTGATTATTTTAATATTAATTTGATGGTGTTAAGCAGGTACATCGATTATAAAAATGTGTTTTCAAAAAATAGATACAGTTTAATTATTGCGAATAAAGATGATAAATATATTATACATAGAAATTCAGCGCATTCAAGTTTAATTATAAATACGGAATCTTTACATTTAGAAAATTATTATGAGAAAGACTATTTAATAAAATTAAAATTAAAAGATTTACAAAAAATTGTCGAAACTAAGGGTATTAATATTAAAAAAAATGGTAAAAACGGTCTTATAAATAAGAAGAAAGATGAATTAATTTTAGATTTACAAATTTAAATAATTAATAAAAAAAATTGATAAAGTATTTAAAAAAAATTATAGATATATAATATACTTATGATATCCTTTGAAAATGAAGAAAATGCTTATTTAGAAGTGTTTCATACAATTAATAATAATAATAAAGATAATGAATATGAAGTTGTCTTTGGATTAGATACTTTCGGAAGTAATAATATAATAACCTCTCAGATGTTCAGTCATTTATTAAAAAAAGTTAAGGATGAAACCACAAACCCTTTATCTTGGAAATTGATAAAGACGAGTTGTAGTTTAGATATAACGATTCATAAAACGGCAAACATTAATAAACCAGATTCTTTCCCCATACGGATAAGTATTTTGGATGAAACGAATATATCCAAATTTTGTAAATCGAATAATTTAAAAGATGTAGAATATGAAGTTCTGTATAAAAAAGCAGCGTTATTTAAAGAAACCCACGCGGAATTGCTAAAGTCCTTAACCGATGACAAGTTTACTAAATATAAAAAGGGTTCTAAAATGGTTTTAGATATAGAAAATTATGGTATTAGGTTAAATACTAAAACAGAATTAAACTATGATAAAAGATCAAAATCCTTTATATCTAAAGATCAAGGGTTAAAAATTGAAGCTACAAATGAATGGAGCAAATATATAAAATTTGTAAAAACGCATAATAACAATATGTCCGAATTGTACAAAACCTTTCGTTTAAAAAATCGTTATTCCTTTATGCTTGATAATGTGCGACTGGATATGACTATTGTTAGGTCATCCAACAGCGAAATTAATAATTCGGGTAAATATGTCCAAGTCCCAGTAAAAGAATTTATGGATGCTAAGATTATTGATCAAGAAAAACAATATGAAGTAGAGTTGGAAGTAATGAGTGACGTATCCACCCTATATAATAAAGATATCCTTTCAAAAAAGATTGAATTTGTTCTTGAAAATTTTAGAACTTATCCTAATATTATAAGTGTTAAAGAATCAAAAGATGTTAAGGATATATATATAGAATTAATAAAAAACAATTATGTTGAAATTATTGATAGAAAGTTAAGTATTTTAAAAGATGTTGTAGAATATAATAAAATATCGTTAGAAAATGGTAATTTAGAAGGTATTGTCGAAAAATATATGAACAACGATTATTTTAAAAAAATAATCGAATTAAGCGAAGATGTCCACAAATTAAAAACGGATTTGCAAGATAAACGTACTAATATTATTAAAAATAACTATCCATATACAAAAGATAGTAATTATTATATTAGTCCTAAACTAATCAGTATTGAACTAAAACATATTCAAGAAAAAAATAGTAATTCCATACAAAATATTCCATACTGTGTAACGGATAAAGCAGATGGATTGGGGAAATTATTATTTATCGTTGGGTTGGATCATCTTAAAAATGAAAAGTATAGTTCTAATTTAGATTATTATAAAGAACATTATTTAGGAAGACTATTTTTAATAGATTCTAATTTTAACATTTACAAAACAAGTATTAAAACAACTGATGATAAATATTTTAATACCATATTTAATGGAGAATATTTAGACAGCAACATTGATAATAATCCTTTAAATTTGTATAAAATATATGATTTATATATATTAAATAATAGAGATGTTCGAAACTTGCCACTTATATCCAAAAATATAGATGTAGAAACACGGTTATCCCTGGCGAAAGACGTTTTGGACACTATCCAATTAGATTATTTAGGGGATGCCTACCATAAATCGGACATTTATAGTAATATGTTAGATATTTCGTTAAAAGAGTTTTCGTTTGGGATAGGGTCGGACATTTTTAAGAGATCTAAACAAATTTGGGATAAATTTAAAACAAGAACAAGTAAATATAAATATGATGGATTAGTATATACTCCGTGTGACTTACCCGTTGGATATGATGATCATTTAGATTATGATTTACGTGCTAATATAACCTGGTTTATGAATTTAAAATGGAAGCCTCCCTACGAGAATACAATAGATTTTGTAATAAGTGAAGAAAAGGAGGTTGTGTCCGAATATAAGGATAATATAATTGAAAAATCCAAAATAAGAGTTAAAAGTAGTTTAGATAACAATGATACACGAGTATACAGCAAATATAAAACCTATAATTTATTAGTTGCTGGTTATGAAGATAAGCCAATTAATCCATGTAAAAATAAAACTTCATTAATAAAGGGAAGATATTTACCTACCCAATTTAAACCAAGTTATCCATATCAAAAAGATATCCATATTGCTAAAATAAAATTAGATGATTACAAAAATGAGGTGCTTGGAAATCATTGGCAAAACGATATTAATCATGGAGAAAGGACCGTAAATGATACGTTAATACCTATTTTAGGCAATTGGGTATTAAATAATAATGATATAATTAGGGACAACACTATTGTTGAGTTTGCTTATCAAAAATATAGCGATAAAGATCCCCGATTTGTATCTGATACGCATTTTAGATGGATCCCTTTAAGAACACGTGAAGATAAAACATATAAATATAAACAGGGTATTAAACAACAGCAGTATATATTTAGCCTATTATCCAAATTTATTAAATTGTTTGAATCAAATCCAAATATGAAATTAGGTGAATCTGAAGAGCGATTGTTTAATAAATTATTTAAAATTATTGATGATATACCTGGAATTAGTATTAAAAAGGGGTTCGAAAATGTGTTTAAAGAAAATTTAAGCACAATAAAAAATTACTATCCAGACCATACATATATTAAAAAGGGTATTAATATTGTTTATGGACAAGATGCTAAAGTAGCTAATAATATTTGGAAAACAATTAATAATCCAATAACAGAGGATATGATAACAACTGGTAAAGATATCCCCGATGATAACGATGAAGATGAAAAATACTACAGGAGAGATTTATCACAACAGCGCGACAAATCCCTCACATTTTGTCTACAAGAATTTCATAATAAGATTATTAAAAATAATATTTTAATAAAAAATATTGGGGATTATTTCAGATCCAAAAATTATACAAATATCCATTTATTAGATTTGGCTACTGGTAAGGGAGGGGATATTTCTAAATGGGTTTATAATAATATTACGGATGTAGTGGGTGTGGATATTGTAAAAAATAATATTTATGATTCATTTGATGGGGCTTGTGTTAGATTCAAAAAATTCACAGAAACCAACAAAGATCGTTCAGACACCTTTACTATTCCAACTATAAACTTTTTAGTGGGCGACATAAGCAAATCTATTGTAAATGGAAATGCTTTCAATCATACACCTTCAAATAACTTATGGTTAAAACTCTGGAAATCAAGTGAATTAAACACCAACTATTCTATTCACAAATTCGATGTAATATCCATAATGTTCGCTATACACTATTTGTTTGAGTCAAAGACTACATTTGATAATTTAATTGATAATATAGACGGCAACCTTAAAAATAATGGTTATTTCATTGGAACGTGTTTAGATGGTAAAAAGGTGTTTGACTTATTCAATCAAGAATCCAAACAGCAAAATGACTATATTACAGGTGAAAAAGATGGGAAAATAATTTGGAAAATAAAGAAAAAATATAGCAATCAAGAATTTAATGCGAATGAAAGTTCGTTGGGTATGTCCATTGGAGTTTATATTAGTTCTATAAACCAAGAAATTACGGAATACTTGGTAAATTTCGACTATTTAGTAGAAAAACTTAAAGAGAAAAATATCGTATTGTTAACAGACGATGAATGCAAACAATTAGTGTTGCCCCAAAATAAAAGCACCGCCACGTTTGATGTGGTTTATGATGATATGGTGAAAGAGGTGGCTGGTAAGACAAATAGTTATACAAAAAGTTATAAATTGAAAGAAAACATTGTTAAAAATTTACACGATGCCGAGAAAAAGATTAGTTTTCTATCGAGATATTTCATATTTAAAAAACAGTCGTTGGATGAAATTAAATCGACTGACATTTATAATTTTATTAAATTGAGAATAAGCGATAAAAATTATAAAACAATATTAAATAAAAAAGATATTAAATATGATGTTCTTAAAAAACTGGTTGATAAAGAATATGGTTCAATAATTAGTACAAGTATTTGGGAATTAGTGTGTAAAGAAATCGTTAAAGGACTTTATTCCAAAGATATAGAATTTACTAAGCCTAAAGCAGTTGTAAAAAAAACCCAAGAGGAAACTAGTAGTAAACCATCTGGAACAACTAAAACGTTTAAAATAAAGCCAAAATCCAAGGTAACCGAGTTAGATCTGATCAAATTAAAAACAGAATTTAACAGGTTCTACCCGCTCATTAAAACAAGAATTGATAATGAACATATTGTTAAAGATGACACTAAATCCGCCCAATTTATTAAAATATTAAAAGCTTTTACAAGTAAATTTATCGATCTAAAATCGGATCCAAATTTTATTAAAGAGTATGCTGTTGTTATGGATGTATTAAAATCTTTACAATAAATAATACTTAAACATAAATAATCTAATGAATGTATGAATACTTTATTAAAAGCCAAAACATTAACATTAAATAATAATGTATTTAATATTTATGGTTTTAATATATTAAACAGCAACACTATTAATAAACAAAACTTTCAACCAGACTTATTCAAAATATTAAATAAATATAAGAATGAAATAGATAATATTGATAAAGATGTGTGGAATAAATATAAATCGTTGGTTAATGAATATGAAATGATATTTAACAATAAAAATACCAAATATAATGTTTCAACGTATGTGCCAATAAGCAGGGCTTATTTTAAATTATGGGAAATGATAAATAATTTCGATATAATAGATAATACTAAACCATTAAATTTATTATGTATTGCCGAAGGTCCTGGTGGGTTCGTCGAAGCAATATATAATTATAGAAAAAAACATAATAGCAGTAATAATAAAGCAACATGTATGACATTAAATTCAGATGATAAAAATATACCAAATTGGGCTAAAGCAAATTATTTTTTAAAACATAATCCCAGTATTAATTTGGTGTATGGGGTAGATAATACGGGAGACATTTATAATCCCAATAATATTAAATTTTTAATAAATAAGTTTAAACGTAATAAAGCGAATCTAATAACTGCTGATGGTGGATTTGATTTTTCGGATGATTATAAAAATCAAGAACAAAATAGTTATCAATTAATTATCTCACAAATTGTGTGTGCGTTAGGATGTTTGGATAAAGGCGGGCATTTTGTTATTAAAATTTTTGAAATATTTACCCATCTTACGGTTAAAATTATTTATTTTTTAACTCAATTTTTTAAAAATGTGCATATAAATAAACCACTAAGTTCCCGAAATTTAAATTCAGAAAAATACCTTATATGTAAGGATTTTACAGGGATTGATGATAATATGCTTGGTTCGTTATTAATTCTTTTGAAAAAGTGGGGTGAACTAAAATCCCAAAACAAATATATAAACGATATATTTATTTTTAATGTTCCTAGAGAATTTGAAAATATGATTAAAAATTATAATATATATTATGTTAAAAATAATGTATACAATATTTTGAAAACGTTAACCTACATAAAATTAAATTTACCTGACAGTGAAATCGATAAAATAAAACAGGAGTTATTTATACTTGCTTCTTTATGGTGTTATAAAAATGATATTGGGATAAATTATAAATTGTCTCTTTTAAATCATGAATATATGTATTATCATACTTATCCCCAAAAATCAAATTCAACCACTTTAAACCAATATTTGATATGATAGATGTTGTATTTCGGTTTTAATTTTATTGTGTTAGATAATCTATCACAATAATCATACGCATTAACTGCTAAATCATTGTATAGATATTCTGATATTGGTTTTTGTTCATTTACAAGTAAGCGCATTATTTTGGTTGAATTGAATTCATGTTTAATATAGTTAAGATACCATCTAATCTGTAATTCGGAAACTTGTATCCAATTAAATGATTCAGCAAACCCTATAAACGCACACTGTTTTAATTTAGGATGTATAATTTTATTGTATAAATCGGGCAGTTTATTTAACCCTATAAAATTTAAATTAGTATCGTAACCAGTACATATAAAACAATAATCATAATTTATTTTAGTAGTATTACTAATCGTAGTATTACTACTAATCGTAGTATAATTTATAGCCTCATTATTAATATGAATCGTTTTTGTTTTAATATAATCAATCGATTTATCATTGATAAGGTCTAACATCGTTTCATTCAATACTAAATTACCTCTATTAACCACATTATAAGGCGATTTAATATTAAGTCCCAATCGTTTATGGCTAAAAATATACAAGAAATAATAAATAATTGTTAGAAAGCATATATAAATATGTTTTGGAAGAATTTTAGCTATTTTCATATTAAAACGGCATAAAAAATTGTGTGTTGATACTGTATCCCATAAATATCGTTGAAATATCCAGCGTTCCGATCTATATAATAGCGTTATTTTCTTAGCTTTATATTTATGACATAATTCGGCTATATCACATCCAGTTGGACCATTTCCCACAATAACTATATTTTTATTCGTTAAATTATTAATAGTCTTGTCAGATAGTTGTTCTGGGCAAATAATTTTATTATTTGTTGGCTCTATTTTAATAGTTTGTTTTTTTACATTATATATTCCACTACAAATAATTAAATAATCTACAATTATTCTTGTTCGGTTGTTTGTTTGAGTATTTCTATAATAAATAACCCATTTATTATTCATACGATCATATTCGGTGTTATAAACCTGACTATTAAAGGCACACTTTTCTTTAATATGGTGTTTATCACAATATCTATTATAATATAATAAAAGTTCTTCTTTTGTTGGATATAAACTGGTTTTCTGAAGATGCGGATAATCTGAAAATGCATAAGAATGTTTGGTTGTTTGGAGCCGTATCCCTGGGTATGTTTTTGTCAACCATACCCCCCCAATATCGGATTCTTTTTCAAGTATTTTTATTTGATACCCTTGTTTTAGACAGTGTCTAGCAGATACCATCCCACTTATACCCAACCCTATAATACAAAAGGTTTTCATTATTTATTAACAGATTAAAATATTAGATATTTTATCTAATATTTTTATAGTATCAACTTTCAATAATAATAATTAATATATCATTATATTAATTATCATTTTACTTTAAGATTAGTATAGAAGAAGAAGAAAAACTAAGATTCGTATAATTTATGAACAATTAATTGCGTTTTCCGATGGGGGCGTTGACAAAGATTAAGAATTTCTAAATCATTTTCACACACAATCAGATCTGTGGTATTTTCTAAATTAAGACCTGTAAATTTACTATTTAACAACAGAATATTAATTTTGGATGTTGTTTTATATTTATTAATTATAGTGTTAATTGATTTAGAAGACCCTTTTAAAAAATACATATCGGATTTATAATATAAATTTTTAATAAATTTTAAAAATAAAATGTCTCTAGTATAGATTATAACTTTTCTACTATTTTTAATAATATTCATAATATGTTGGTCCCTCCCCAACACATTATTTTTAATATTGCTGTATATAACCGCTTTATTAATACACAGATCTTTAGTACATAAGGGGCATTTATATGTTTGTGCGATAGTTATGTTTTTAAATATGCACCCTGTATGAAATAAATTTTTACAACAATGACTGTATAAAAATGGTTTTTTTACTACACCATAACATATTACACATTCTTCATTTAAAATATTATTTAATTTATTGACTACGTCGTCTTTTTTTGATGCTACCTTTTTAATTTCTTCCTTTAATCTATAAGTGCTCTTATTATAATTTTTATTATATATTAATTGTTGTATTAAATTTTTATATAGCATATCTATAGTATTTATAATGGCATCTTTAAAAGCTTCTAGATTATTATCGCTGTATAAGTCTAATACCTTTATTATTTTATTTTTCGAATTTTTAGCCATTATATCACCAAATTTTTTAAATGTATGGGTAACACAAGCTGAATAGTTATATGAAACATACTTTTCATAAGGTATTCTAAACATACTATTTATATTCGTATGCGTATTGATTAATATTTTATCTACGGGAAAACTGTATCGTTTATTATATAAATTAGTAAAAAAATTTGTAATGTAGCCTTTGCCATTGCCTTTCCCATTGCCATTGCCTTTGCCATTGCCATTGCCATTACCTAAACCATTGATTACAATGGTATTTATATAGGGTAATATATTTTTATAATTCGCTTTATTTGTTATTTTATGAGACAAACTATTATTTATAAAGGGTTTATTATTATATTCTGGTTTTAATACATAGTTTATATTATTTAGAAATATTAAATCTTCTGGTTTCGACGTAATAAACCAAGTGAACATTGCTTTTATTACGGTTGCATTATTAATATTTATACTATTAGCATTATCATAGATTAGTCTAGAAAAATATACTGGTTTTATCATATATTTCAGCAAAACTAAATTAATAAACGTGTTGTAAAAATGACACGATACTAAAATGATAGAATAATTATCAAGTATTTTAATCCCATATTTTATAATATGGTTTATAGATTTTATATCAGATATAGTATAATATGTTAGTTGGGTATATTTCTCAATATAAGTTATCCATTGATATATTAAATAATAAGGACAGATAATAATATTTGTTCTAATATATAGAATTTGTTCTAAATTATTTTTTAATTCACAACTGCTATTAATTGATAATTGGGTTTTTTCACATATTTTTAATACAGGTTCATCATTAATTCTTTGTAACAATGTTACTGATTTCCCTGAACCAGGTGTATCTGAATAAATTGCGGATGAAGAAGTAATATATTGGTTATTATCAATGTATATTTTACCATTATTTTCATAATAGTGTAGTTTTTCTAATGCTAGTTTTTGGTGATTTTTAAGTTCCTTCCCTTGCTCTTCAACTAATGTTCCTTGACATTGTTCTTCAACTAATGTCCCTAGTTCTAGTCCTCCTTGATCCAATGTCCCCTCTTTAATAATTGAATATAAATGACTGTCTAATGTAATTTTTTTTATAAGTCCTTTAGTAATCAACATATTACTATTTTAATTAATTAGTTTTAAATAAATTTTATTGCTATAATATATAATGGATCGAATAATATATATAGGAGTTATATTATTAATATGTATTTTGGTATCGTATTCCATATTATACGAAAAATTTACTAATTACCCAAATGATGTATGGAGACACCCCCCTTCAAATGAAAAATTAGTTAAAAATAAATTTGTGCCGTTAGGACATAGTCTGCCATTAACAGATATTTATACAACACAAGGATCTACCGGTCCTTCTATTGACGGAACTGATAAAAGTCCAAATAATATGTTTATGTTTGCTTATAACCAATGTAAACCAGAATGTTGTCCATCAACTTATTCGTGTGATGGTGGGTGTATATGTACTACAAAAAAACAAAGGAAATATATAGTGAGTAGGGGAAACAATAAATCTATTCCACAAAATAATGAATATTAGAAAATTAATATAGATATTTAGGTATACATCATCATTTTTGTTAAGTCTTCACTTGGACGTTTTAACAAATTATCGATTATTTCACGATTTAATTCCAATGGTAATTTAAATTTTTTTATAGAAAACGTAATTAAATCATTTTTAGGTTTTTGATAATCATTTATACTTAGACTTATCGTATCATTTGGTTTATTTGTACTGTTGCCATTTAATAATTTTAAAATATTTATTTTAGAAACAATAGATGTAAGCGATCGTTTAAGATTTCTAACCCCCTTTTCGTCTTCTGTATATGTCGTAATTATATACTGTATAATTTCTTTTGAAAATACGGTATCTAAAGCATTGAAATTTATAGTTTTATATATGTAGGGCAATAAATACTCAACAGCAATGGTTTCTTTATGGATATTGCTAAATCCATTTGTTTTTATTTTTATCATTCTGTCTAGAAGAATTGGACTAATTTTACTCTCATCATTGTATGAAAATATGAAGGTCGCTTTAGATAAATTAAAATCTATTCCAGAATAATATTTATCGTGAAAGGACATATTTTGTGATGGGTCGGTTAAATGACACAATAAATTTGCTATTTCTTCACCCTTTGGAGAATCGCTTAACTTATCTAATTCGTCAAAATATATGACTGGGTCCATTGTTTTACATTCTTGTAAGATTTCAACAATACGCCCTGGACGTGAACCTTCATATGTATAATCGTGTCCTAATAAAAATTCACTATTTTGCATACCACCCAAAGCGATAAATGCGAAGGGTCTTTTTAATGCTTTACAAACCCCTTCTTTAATTAGAGTTGTTTTACCATTACCAGGCGGTCCCTGAATCGCTATACAATTACCTAACGACTTAGGATTACTAATCTTATTTGTAATTTCTTGCAATATCTGCTCTTTTGCTTCTGTATGTCCATACACCGACGCATCTAAAATGGATTTAATATCTAATAAATAATCAATTATTTCAGAAGATGTATTTTCAAGTGTTACTGAAGATTTAGAATAGATGTCAAAGGGAATCTTATTTATACCGTCAGCCCATTGTGATAATTTACTATATTCATTATCACTTTCTTCCATTGAATAAAAATTATCTAATTTTTTAATTATTGTGGATTTTGTGGTAATATTTAAACTGGAATTTAATATTTTAAATCGTTGTGGTATTTCATCTTTATTAAAGTCTATAATTTCTTGTTCCATCATAAAAATCTTATTTTGTTCTTCAGAAGATAGCGATTTTACATAATCAACCTCTGATTCCATATATATAACAGTTTTAGGCAATCCCTCCATTGGAATATACTCTTCATAGTCTGGATCATCCATTAAATTAAGTGTTTGTTCAAATATTAACGTCTTTAACAATTCAGTAGCATTTTTTTCTAATTTTATTTTATTGGTTCTTAAATCTATTGTTTTAATAGGCAAGGTGCTTTTATCTTTTTCTCTAATAACTAGATCATTTATGACTGTATTGCTTGTTGTATCTGCTACCGTCGTATTTGTTATAGGATCTGTTACCGTTGTATTTGTTACCGGTGTATCTGTAATAGGATCTGTTACCGTTGTGCCAGTAATAGGACCTGTATTAGGATCCGAACACACTATTTTAGATCGTGTATTATAATTATGAATTTGTTCCATTATTATATTAAACAATATTTGATATAAATAATATCAAATTTTAAATTAATACTTTAATATCTATTTATATATAGATTTTAAAGTATTAATAATTTAAATTAATATAATATTAATTTAAATATTAATTTAAATTTGATTAAACTTATTTAAAAAAAACATTTATATAATATAAAGTAATGTCAATATTTCAAGAAATAGACTATAATGCCCGAATTTCGAAAGTTACTGGAGTTCAATTCTGTATTTTATCCCCCGAAGAAATAAAAAGGAGATCTGTGGCTGAAATATTTACACAGGAAACATATGATAATGATAAGCCTAAAATTGGAGGCTTATTTGACCCTAGATTAGGTATTATTGATCACGGAACTAAATGTCCCACTGATCAATTAGATAACAGACAATGTCCAGGTTATTTTGGACATATTGAATTAGCATTACCTGTATTTCATATACAATATTTAAAATATATTATACAAACATTAAAATGTGTCTGTTGGAAATGTTCTAAACTGTATGTGGATGTTAATAATGAGGAAGTCATTGATATAATGTCTAAGCGGAAAGGAGCTTCCAGGTTTAAATCCATTATTGAGTTATGTAGTAAAATAAAAAGATGTGGTGAGAAAAATATAAATGGATGTGGTATTTTAAGACCAAATACAATTAAAAAAAATCCAAATGGATTGGGTAAATTAATTGTTGAATGGAAAGTCGTATCGGATGATGACGAAGGGGGGAAACAACGAATATATTGGGATGCCAGTGACTGTCTTAAGATTTTGAGAAGGATTAAAAAAGAAGAATACGAAGCAATGGGTTTTAATGAGAAATTCTGTAAACCATATTGGCTTATTTGTTCTGTATTTGGGGTCCCCCCTCCATCAGTCAGACCATCTGTTAGGGCGGCTAATAATACACGGATGGAGGATGATTTAACCCATAAACTGTGTGATATTGTCAAGACAAACAGAACTTTAAAATATAAATTAGAGCAAAAATCGCATAAAAAGATAATTGATGAATGGTATCAATTATTGCAGTATCATATTGCTACATTTGTCGATAATACTTTACCAGGTATACCACCGGCACAACAGCGGTCGGGCCGTCCTTTAAAATCGGTTAAAGAACGGCTAAAATCTAAAGAAGGTAGAGTAAGGGGTAATTTAATGGGTAAGAGGGTTGACTATTCGGCCAGAAGTGTAATTACACCTGATCCAAATATTGGTATAAATGTTCTAGGTGTTCCAGTGGATATAGCCAAAAATTTAACGTATCCAGAAATAGTAACCGAATATAACATAGATTATCTTACAGTCGCCGTTAAAAATGGTTACAACACTTGGCCAGGAGCGAAGAATATAAAAAGAAAGAGAGATGGTAATATTATATCATTGAAAGTTATAGATACTAGTAATTATAAATTAGAGTTAGGGGATATTGTCAACAGAAATTTACAAGATAATGATATCGTTTTATTTAATAGACAACCCTCTTTACATAAAATGAGCATGATGTGCCATAAAGTTAAAGTATTGCCATATAAAACATTCAGATTAAATGTCAGTGTTACCACACCTTATAATGCGGATTTTGATGGGGATGAAATGAATATGCACGTTCCCCAATCTATACAGACAGCCGTTGAAATTGAAGAATTAGCCTCTGTAGAAACACAAATAATAACACCTGCTCAGCATAAACCTATTATTGGTTTAGTACAAGATTCGATTATAGGGTCCTACCTATTTACACGGTATGATAATTATTTAACTAAAAGAGAAGTATTGGACGTTTTAATATGGATTAAAACATTTAAAGGCGATTTACCCAAACCAGATATATTAGCAGGAACTCCTTTAAGCGAACTTCCTGATTATTTCCCTAAATATAAGTATGATACTAAACAAGATCTATGGTCTGGGAGAACACTGTTTTCGATAATTATTCCAAACATAAATATTATTAAAAAAAATATGTCGTATGATTTCCAACCTAACTTTCAAAACAAGGTTATTATTAATAAGGGTGTTGTGGAAAATGGGGTATTTGATAAAAGTATATTAGGAACAAAAGAACAGGGTATTGTCCATATTATTCATAATCAATATGGTAATAAAAAGGCAATGGAATTTCTGAATGATTCCCAAAATTTAGTGACAAATTGGATGTTGATGTCTGGCTTCAGTGTTGGGTTGGGTGATTTAATGACAGACGATGAATCTAGTACTAAAATTTCCGAAATTATTAATAGTAAGAAAAAACAAGTTATCGAATTAATCGAACACGTTCACAGTGGCATCTTAAAAAATGATACGGGTAAACCAAATTCCGAAATATTTGAAATGAATGTTATGAACTTTTTAAATAAAGCCACTGTTGAAGCGGGGCAAATAGGAACTAAATATTTAGATAGTGATAATAGAATGGTTAATTTGGTAAATTCGGGTTCTAAAGGAAGTGAGATTAATATTGGTCAAATGATTGCTTGTGTGGGTCAACAATCGGTTGATGGTAAGAGAATTCCATATGGTTTTACGGATAGAACACTGCCTCATTTTCATAAATATGATGATGGAGCGAGTGCGAGGGGTTTTGTAGAAAATAGTTTTGTGAATGGGCTGACGCCTATAGAATTTTTCTTCCATGCGATGGGTGGGAGAGAAGGCTTAATAGATACGGCTGTAAAAACGTCTGAAACGGGTTATATCCAACGGAAATTAGTGAAAGCCATGGAAGATATTAGAATTGAATCTGATTATACCGTTCGAGATGCTGATGGATATATTATACAATTTTTATATGGGGAAGATGGTATGGACCCGATCAAAATTGAAAAGCAAGAGATACCAACAATTATGATGGATTTTAGAAGCATTGAAAAAAAATATAAATTAAACATCGATGATAATTGGTCGCATTACATCGAACCAAAGGTGTATAAAAAATTTATGAAAATAAAGGCTGCCTATGTTAATACCTCATTTGATAATTATTTCAATAAATTAATACAGGATAAAACATATTTAATAGAAAAAATTAATAATTTTAGTTTATTAGATGGAGGAACTGTCTATTACCCCATAAATTTACGAAGAATTATTACAAATGCACGTAATAATTTCGTCACTGAAGATTCTAAATCAGATTTAGACCCAATGTATATATTAGAAAAAATAAATGAATTAGAAAAACGATTAACAATTAACAATAATATATATAGTGAAAATAAACTTTTTATGATGCTTGTGGTATGTTATTTATCACCAAAGGTTTTAATTCAAGAACTGTCCTTAAATAAAGTAGCATTTGACTACATAATTGGTAATATAACACAACAGTTTTTCAATTCGATATGTGAACCAGGAGAATTAGTAGGTGTAATATCGGCCCAATCTATTGGAGAACCTTCCACACAGATGACTCTGAATACGTTTCATTTTGCGGGTGTTTCGTCCAAATCACAAGTCACTAGGGGATTATCTAGATTCAAGGAATTGTTGAGCGCCACTAAAAATGTTAAAAGTCCATTCTTAACAATTTTCTTAAAAGATGAGTATAGCACAAATAAGGAATTGGCTACTAAAGTTTTAAATGATATAGCCCTAACTACTATTAAACAATTAATTGTATCTTCAGAAATATATTTTGATAATAATAGTGATAGTTTAGATGGTAAATTAATGCAAATTTATAAAGAATTTGAGGAATTAGATGTTGAAGAACCAGATCATATTAAAAATCCTTGGATATTAAAATTTAAATTTAATAAGAAAATAATGATCGATAAAAATATTAAAATGATTGATATATATTATGCTATAAATAATAAATTTAATACAGAACAGGAAGATATATATTGTACATTTACTGATGATAATGCTTCTGAATTAATATTAAGAATACAATATTTAAATAGTTTATCTGAAAAAACAAATGACTGTAGTCCAGAAGAGGATACTATATGTATTTTAAAATCTTTAGAAACCACTATATTAAATGATATTGTATTAACGGGGATTAATAATATTACAAATGCCTCTATGATTAAAAATGAATATTTATACAAATTTAACATAGACTCAAATTCGTTTGAAAAGACTCCCGAATGGGTTATTGATACAGAAGGTACTAATTTAATAGATATATTTAAACACCCATTTGTTGATACAACAAAAACTTTTTCAAATGATATACACGAAATTTATGAAGTATTGGGTATTGAAGCCGCTCGAAACATATTGATTCAAGAAATAAACGAAGTGTTTGCTCAGTCTTCCTCATATGTGAATCACCGACATTTATCATTATTAGTTGATACGATGACAAATAAGGGATATTTGATGTCTGTAGATAGACACGGGATTAATAAAAGTTCCAGAGGTCCTTTGGCAAAATGTTCTTTTGAGGAAACACCCGATATTATAGCAAAAGCGGCCATTTTTGGCGAACTGGATAATGTCCAAGGAGTATCTTCTAATATAATGTTAGGACAGGAGGTTCCTTGTGGGACTGGTTCTATTGATATATTGTTTGATGAAGAAAAATTTATAGATTTAATGGGTTCTATGAATATAGAAAAAGATAAAGTTCCTTTAGAAAATGAGGAAACTACTGACGAAAAAAACAAATTCTTAGATAAACTGTGTAACCCAAATATATTTACTGATAACTTATTTGAAAAATTATAATTAATAATAAAATAACTTATATTATTAATTAATTTAATATTTTTTCTTCTTTCTTCTTTCTTCTTCTTCTTTCAATTGTAATTTTATATTTTTGATTTCGACAACAATATTTTTATACGATGAATGGGACGGGTGTAATATTATTCCTCGGCTCCATCTTCGACAACACCATTATCCTCACCCGATTCCTCGGCTCCATCTTCGGCAACACCATTATCCTCACCCGATTCCTCGGCTCCATCTTCGGCAACACCATTATCCTCAGCCGATTCCTCGGCTCCATCTTCGGCAACACCATTATCCTCAGCCGATTCCTCGGCTCCATCTTCGGCAACACCATTATCCTCAGCCGATTCCTCGGCTCCATCTTCGGTAGCCTTATTTAATTTTTTATTTTTTATTTCTTTTTTTAAATCAAAAATATCTTCTTTTAATTGTAATTTTATATTTTTGATTTCATCACGTCCATCTAAATTATCTATGTTTTGTAATTTGATTGCATCCTTAATATGTGCTATTTCTCCTTTAGCCAACAGTCTTAATTGTTTTTCTTCAGGCGAACGTCTCAACACTGAAAATGCCTTATATCCTGTTGCTACAATTCCCGCTACTTCTATATTTTTCAATCCCATTCTTTTTATATTATAGTCTAATATTTTATTTGTTTATTAAATTTTAATTTATCTGAATTAAATTCGTCTAAATTAAATTTAGTATCTTTTTATCTTTTTTATCTTTTTATCATCAACCCGTTGGGTTGATTGTATCCCCCCTACTGGTTTTAATATATCTTTAAGTTGTGTAAATATTCCAATAATAGATTGTATAGCATATAATTTTTCAATTGATGTCATTGCCATTTAAATATAATATTTAAATATAATATTTAAATATAATATTTATCTATATTATATTTAAATTTATCTATATTATATTTAAATTTATATATATTATTTAACTATTAGATATAAATCTAATAGTTAAAGTTGTAATAAAAGGAATAATAATCTATTGTATGTGATAATCCGCGGTAGACAGATATTGGAATCCCAGTTATATAATAAGGATTAACATACATTGAATTAGTTAATAATGTAAACGATAAATACTCATAAATAATATAAACCCTATATTATTATGAGTATTTTACACCTTTGAACATTTTAAACGCCGATTTTTCTGCATTTTGATTAGATTTAATTCTTATAATTATAAAATTTTAAGAAATAAATAATATTATAAATATGAATAAATAAAATGTTTATTATTTTTTATAATATTTTTATCGTTTAATTCTATAATTTCATTATCTTTTATTTTTCTATTTATAAAACCTTTTATTCTATGCATATTATAATCATCAAATATTATAATGCCTTTGTTTACAATTAATTTTTTACTATTTATATAATCTTGTGAAAATATATCCTCTGTATGCCCTCCATCTAAATGTATTAAATCAAATGAATTTATATTATTTTGATTATCTCGAATATATTCAGGTATTGTTTCAATAGAATTACCAAATATCATATTAATTTTAGTATCCGGAAATTGTGTTTTTATATAATTTAATGTGGGTATTGTATATTTATGATTACCTAAATCAAATAGTAAATATTCTGCGTTTGGGTTTATTAGTAACATTAGTAATAAACTATGACACCCATTCACGCCGATTTCTATTATTTTTTTTTTATTTTTACATAAATATTGTAAATTTTTAATTTTACTTTCATTACTGCTAATAACATAATTATCTGGTCTTATATCACATATTAAATTACCTTCAACGCGTTCACCAACATCTTTTAAAATTTTAGTAATATTTTTTACATGTATATTATTTAAAATTGAATTAATATCCATTTATATATATATATATACAAATTCTTTTTATATTATTAATACAAATAAATCGGCGTTTAAAATGTTCAAAGGTTTAAAAGAACCCCAATCACTTATAAATATTAAAAATGAGGATATTAATCTGTTTAGTCTTAATGAATTTGAAACAACCTGTAAAATTGTCGATATATATGACGCAGATACGTGTAAAATTGTATTTATCCTTGATAATTCGATTGTTAAATTTAATTGTAGACTTTCACATATTGATTCCCCTGAAATAAAACCATCGCTAAAAATTATACACCGCAGTGTAGAAATTAAGGCAGCTAAAAAATGTCGTAATAAATTAATTCAATTATGTACGAATTCAACGTGTCCATTAGAATGTATATTAAATAAAAAACTAAAACAAAAATATTTAGCAGAAAACACCAAATTACTTAATGTTAAGTGTGGAAAGTTTGATAAATATGGTCGTCTTCTTATAGAACTATACCATATAGGATCCGAAAAATCTATAAATAATTTATTAATTGATGAAAAATATGTTCATTCCTATAGTGGAAAGACAAAAAAAAAGTTTACATTAGATGAATTAAATTATATACTTGATAATTAATTAGTATATATGTTAGATGAATTAATTAGATAAACACTGATTCTTATTAATTAACTCTAAAAGAGATCCAAATAATTGTTTTAGTAAATTCATTAAATTTATATAATATTTACTACTTATATAACAGTTATATAAGTCTCTGGTTATTTTGGCCAATTCTATAAGAACTAAATCCCCTGTCCTATCTTTCACCATATTTGTCTTATATTGTTCTAATACATTTTGACTTCGCCCGGATAAAAATCTATCTTTAATTAGAACATTTCGCTTACCATCAATAAAAATTTCCAAAAGTAATCCAATGAAATTTGTTAAATCTAATGATGTGTATGAATCCTTCTTATATTCCATATTTAAAATATCATGTAGTCTTAGCCATTCATTCACACTATCCTCATAATACCTTAACCTCCAAATTATATTTTTATCCAGGTTTTCAGACGGAAATGTATATTTTATAGAATTGGAAGTTAATTCTATAGTTGTATTTAAATAATTTTTATAAATATTTTGGGTGTCCTCAACTGTATACTTTGAAATATCGCTTAATACATTATAATTATTTAAAACACGTGTTTGTCCCATTATATTACCTATTTTACCCTTCATTAGTTGCTTCCAATCAACATTACAATAAATAATGTGCCCCTCATTATCCTGGCCCCTCCTCCCCGACCTACCAATCATTTGTTCATAATCATTCTTAGTGAATGTTTGGTCATCCTTATACCCCATAATACAGGAACTTCTAAAGGGCATATTAATTCCTAACGCAAGCGTCTTATCCGAAACAATAAACTCTAGGTCCCCATTTTGTGCCAAAGATTGCACTATTTGATTATAAATTTCAGGCATCTCATTCGTATAAATCCCTATACCCCTCTTTAATCCCTGAATAAATGAATTATTATAATCTACTTTAATATTCAATTGATTGGATATTTTCTTACGAATTTGTCTAATCATTTCGGCGGACATCGGCTGGGTTTTAACCAATGTAAAATCGACGTGTTTCTGGAAAATATCACATTTTTTTATGGCGTTATTATCTATTATTTTCTCATATTCCCCTTCCAATTTTTTCAATTGGATTTTCTTTATCTTGACACTGAGTGCTTTATTATTAGAAATTTCAATCTTTTGTTTATCAAAACGAACCATTAATCTCTTATAATACTTTTCTAATTCACCCTTTTTAAAATCATTTATTAATTGGTCTTTTTTCTCTGCCTTGTTTTCTACCGTAGCTCCAAGTTTTATATTTGATGAAAACTTATCCAAATTACTCATATATTCCATATATAATTTTTGTTGAAATTCTAAATTATCATAATGGTAGGGATAATTTAGTTTTTCCAAACTTTCCAAATAATAAACGATTTTATTAAAAATTTCCTTACAATAATATGTATTATTTTGAAATATTATACACGGACTTAATTCATTGGCCTTAATCGTCCTTACTAAATTATATAAATTAACCTCGTCCTCTATAATAACATCCCTGTTAAACTTATTCAATAAAAGAACCATTTTATCTGGAAATGTATTTCTAAGTTTAATTAGTTCTCTTTTAAGCATATCCTCATAAAACTTACTATCATTTAGTGACAATCTTTTATTGTGTTCTGGGAATACGGTGGATATATCTAAGTGTGATACATCATCCCCAAATATCTCCTTCAATTCTTTAAATACTTGAATATTATCGTATGGAGTAAAAGGAATATTCGAACTAAGAAACGATTCCGTAATATCATCCAACGTTAAACACGAAAAGGGATGGATTTTTTCTAATGTATTATTTGTCCAAACTTGCCTCTGTAAATTAATAAAGCGAGCCGAATGCATTTCTAACTCTAATTTACGAGAAGATATACCCTCAAACCATCCCTTAATCTCTTCTGGATTTCCGATAGTAGCCGATAAAGCTATAAATTGACATTTAGGTGTAAATAATTTAATTAATCTTTCATAACAATCTCCATCATAATTATTTAAATTATGAATTTCATCACAGACAATTATATCAAAATTACAATCGATATTAGACAGTTCGTCTTCTATTTCCTTTGGTGTTCCCACTACAACTGTTTCATTATTTGATAATGTTGTAATATCATTAACAATCAGGCTTGTTTTCCCCCCAAGAAATTTATTAAATGTGGAGGCAACCTGATACGCCAAAGGCTTGGTTGGAACAATAAATAATGTACGTTTTCCTATTAATCCTGGATACATTGCTAACCAAGTTTTACCCATAGATGTTTTGGCTATAATTAATACATCTTTCCCATGGTTAATTTGTTTCAATATTTTTATTTGCCAATCTTCTAATTTTTTTTCATAGTTATTATAAAAATCTAAGGGTGGCAATCTGTTTGACAACGATTCAAACTGAAATTCTTTATAATTAAAATCTATCATTCTTTTTTCCACTTTCCTTCTAATTCTTTTTTCAATTTTACCCACAGGATCCACCGAAATAATCTGTAAATATAATTCTATAGTGGATTCCATATTTTCCGTTTTATACGCACTCTCTAATAATTTATATTTAATTCGATGTTTCCCATAATCTGTTTTGAATAATCCAATATCTCCTATAATGTCATTATCTATTAGACTGACATCTTTGTAATAATCTAACTTTTCTATATCTGAACCTATCAGTTTTTGTTCACTTACTTTTTTATTTTGTTCTATAATTATGAGTGCTTTCCCACTTACTTTTTTCCCTAATTTAGAAGTTTTCTTTTTAAGCGCTTCTTCTATTTCAAAATTTTTTAATAATGTATTTACATTTAAATTTTCATTTTTAGCTAAATCGGTTAATAATAAACTTAATTCATTCTCCGTGTATTTGTGAAAATAAAGCTTTTCATCCATTTTGATTATAAATAAAATATTATTTTATTTATTATTTATTATCAAATTTATTATTAATCTGTAATATTTTTACTAATAATCCATATTTTTATTAATTAATATCACTATTTAAAAAATAGTATTTATTTAAATATTTATTTAAATAATAATATAATACAAATGTTTTTTACGTTAGAAACTTTACACACATACAATGACTATTTTTTCTACTATTTAACTAAGGTAATTGGAAAATCAAATATATATTATAGACAAGTGTATAATTATTTAAATACGGGGACAGGATACACCATTAATAAAATAGTAGTGGATAACAATGAACTAACATTAGGCTATTTTTATAACTCAATACCTGCCTGTTATGATAAATTAATGGAAGTAAATTATACAGCCAACAATAAAACCTATTGGATTCAGTACGATAATGTGAATAAATCGACTATGTTTAAATTCCCACTTTATATTAATAGTGTAGGCGAAGCATTTCGCGATACGGACGATAGTATTATACTAGTTACATTAAATAATTATAAAGGAACTGTACAAGGAACTGTACAAGAAGATAGACTTTTAAATATTATTAAAGAATTGTCGGGACCAAAGGGAAATTTTTACAAAGATTTAGGATATAAATTATGTAAAAAAACATTTACAAATCTGATTAACAGGGAGTTGTTATATGAGTTAAATGATACCCACACTATAGAGATAATGTATTCAAATGGCGAAATATTGACATTATAAGAGTAATATTATAAATAAAATTGATTATTATTTAAAGAATATATTATAAAGTATAATATCTATGGAAGGAACAACAAATAAAAAACACAAAACCAACAGTAAATGGATTGTTTGGTATCATAATCCTTCAGATAAAAATTGGAATTTAAGCAGTTATAAAGATATTATCGAAATTTCGTGTCTTGAAGACTTTTGTGTATTAAAAAATTCGTGGGATGACTGTCTACCAAAAATAGATGAAGGCATGTTTTTTATAATGAGGCAAAATGCTGATGGAAGTAATATATATCCCCAATGGGAAGATAAACATAATAGATCAGGGGGGTATTGGTCATATAAGGTTGATAAAACAAACTGTACCGATGCATGGTTTAAATTATTTATGTATTGTATAGCCGAGCAACTATGCGTGGATGATAAATATGCTGGGGCAATTAACGGAGTATCTATAAGTCCAAAGAAAAATTTTTGTATATTAAAAATATGGAATTCGGACAGCACCATAAATTCGAATACACTTCTGGCGGATATTAAATACTTAAATAAAAGTGAAACACTTTATTCTAATCACGAATTTAATATTAATAAAGACATTAATAAAAATAAGAAAAAATCATATGATTTAGATAACGGATTTACAAGGGTGGGGAATAATAATGGGCGAAATAATACTGGCAGAAATAATACTGGCAGAAATAATACGGGTCGAAATAATTTTAAATAAACTATTTAATTAAAATTATTAATTTGATTATAAAAATTTTAATCTTAATATATTTAATGTCTACTATTGATGAATGCTGTATTTGTTTAGAAAATTTAGATGATAAATATCAAAAATATCTATTAGAGTGTAAACATCAATTTCATACGACGTGTTTAAATGAATGGTATCAAAAACCCAACTCAAATTATATGTGCCCTATGTGTAATTTACCAAGTAATATTATTAATGTTAGTAGTTCAAATAATATCATAAAATCTCCAATTGTAATAGATAATCAAATAATTATAAAAGATAGTACCCCATTATTAGATACTAGGGCAATTAGGGATAATCAAACAATTATGGATAATCAAACAATTGGAAATAATCAAGCGATTGGGGATAAATCTAAATATTCATTCATAAATAGACCAGTAAAAACCAAATCTGATTGTATAATACTTTAATAATAATTTATTATTTTTATAATGAATTATTATTAAAATATGTCTGATGAATAGTCCTCGTGACAATATCTATAACATATATGCAATCCTGCATTTTTAGAAGGTCTGTATATTTTACAAACATCTCCATGTCTCATATTATAATATTTAGCAATTGGGTCGGTATCTAATATATGTGGTAATTTATCCAAACTTGGTAATTTAAACTCTTTTTTTATTTCCAATTTCTCATCTTTATTCAATAATTCGTGTTTAGGAACAAGAACGTGTCGTGTAATATTAGAAATTAATCGGTTCATATGGAAAATTTGAAGATCTTCGTCTCGTTTATCCAAATTTTTATGAACATCGTGTAAACCATCGCCATAACAAATTATAAAAATAACTGTATCCCCTTTTTTTAATAAAAAAGTATCTTTAATAAAACTGTAAATATCCAATATTTCCTTCTTTGCTGCTGTCGATTGCGATGGATCCCTGATACCCATATCATTGGGGGATTTACTGTTAATAGTCTTAATAAATTTTACAATTGTTTTGTGTGATTCGTTATTACTTGCTTCTAAATCGAATACTCCTGAATAGTTTGTAAAACTCTTATACATTTCATTAAATATACTGTATGCGTAATTCTTAATAAATTTATTTTTATATCCACGGTCTTCTAACATTTCAATAATTGTTTTTCTTGCTAAATATAATTGTTCAGACATATTTATATAGTATTATAAAATAAATTTTAATATTTAATTTATTTTATTTTATTTTATAATAGTATTAAATAAATAATTAGATTTTAAATATTCAATGATATTTAAAATCTAATTTCTATTAATATATCCCCCTAAAAATCTAGCGGTAAATCATCTGTTTCATATTTAATCTTATTATAATTAAATTTCAAAGCCTCTATAAGTTCTAATACTTTATAGGTTATTATTTATAACTTACTTATTTGCTAATGCTGGTTTAACAATATCATCTACCAATACCTGTCCAACTGCTACCGATGCGTCATGCTCCTTAAGCTCATTTCGTTCGACCTTTTCAGCCATCATAACCATATATTCCAATCGTTTTACACCCTCCATATCAAATTTATCACTACCTATAATATTAACGATAGAAGGATATGTATCATTTATAGATGTCTGATTTTTTAAAAGTTCTATATATTTATCACGGTCAGTATTAAATAAACTTGTGGGGTTGGGAACATCGCAATTCAATTTTTCGATAAGATTGTTTAATGTCATTTATTTATAAGAATATAATTAAATTAATATTTGAACTAATTTCTAAGTATATATAATGAAAGTAAATCATGATTTAGATGCCCAAAAAGCTTTTTATTATCCATTAGAAGAATCATCTATATCCTCGGCCCCGCCCTCCCATAAACTTAATAAACAATTAAATATACTTAATAATAATCATAATAATATAATTGAATTAGCAGAAGGAAAAACAACAAATATTAGACAATCTGGTGGCTATTCTATAGCTCGTGGTAGACAACGGCATGTAATAAAAAGAACACAAGGTATACAATCCGGTGGCTATTCTAGTACACAACAAAGTGTAGGAAAAACAACAAATGGTGGATTAAATATTGGCGATAAGTGTGTTGGAGGTCATTGTGCTATACATATTGAGCCAACCAGTATTAATTTAATACATAATAATTTACTATCCGCTAACCCCCCCCCTAACGCTAATAAACATTATCCTGTGCAACGTCAGGGTAATTATCAAATGCCTGGTATATCAAATTATTTGGGAACTAAACTTAACCCAGGTCCATTTAATTTATTAGGTTCTGGTAAACCAGGTAATTCTACATACAATTATATAATTAACCCACTTACAAATAGAAAAGTAAAAATAACAACAGCATTGGGTAAAAAAATAATTAATAATTATATTGGAATGATGGAATAATACCCTTATTAGATTCTCTGTTGTTTTGATGTTGGATAGTCTTGATGTTGGATAGTCTTGATGTTGGATAGTCTTGATGTTGGATAGTCTTGATGTTGGATAGTCTTGTTCTTAGATTGGTAAAAAAAATTTGAATATTTAAATCACTCTATAAAGATGGTAAATGATCCGTCAAATATCCCAATTAGCATTTATTGCCAACGCATTATCATTTAATACAAATGATAATTATCCAGTTAGTACATATAAATCTGTAGATTATGATAATATGATTTCATTTCTACATAAAATAAATGAAGGAACTATGATAGTCTATGATATGTGTGAAACATTGGATGAAACCTACAGCATACTATCTGGAACAAATAAACCAGATTGTAATTATAATATTTCATACATTAATAATACAGATATTGTTATACATCCACCAAATCCCAAAATAGTAGAGTTCTTCAAATTAGAAAAAAAAATGTTTTGTAAAAAAGAACACATTGAATGTGGTGAACTAACCCTTATTCTCAAACTTGGCAATCTTATTGAATCAGGAATAATATTAGCAATGGAAAATAATTTGGATGATTTATGGATCAATCTAGAGATTATAGATTTTAACGAAATGTATAATCTGTATAAAATGTCTTTAACAAATGCTGAACTTCTCACCAATATTACCCTTTCCAAGCAAAAATCTAATGTTCTTCTTACCCAAGAAAAATATAGACTAAATAAAATACTGTCTAAAACGTATTTTAGCAGTTTTACAGATAAAGTGGAAATTTGGCTAGGCGATCCTATAAAAGATTCATTCATTTATGTTGGTCGAACTCTTGGAGAAACATTTGGAACATTATTAGACAAAACATTGCCCGAAATTTCATTAGAGTTTAAACTAATTGTCATTTTATGTTTAGTTATATATATTAGAAAATAATAATATTATATTAATTAATGTGTAAAACGTGTTTAATCTGTACGTTGTCCATAAAAATTAAACATTTATACACTATCAAATGTAATCATAATTATCATAAGAAATGTTTACAACCTTGGATTAAAATTAACCCAATCTGTCCATATTGTTCACACATAATTACATCCACTTTTAAGGTGGAGTTAATTAACCCCGATAATACATATAAAGCAATATGTATTATAAGTAGAGAACGTTTGCTAATAACATCTAAAAAGAATAGTGTAATATTAGATATTACATTATCTAATATTAAAAATTGTTCTTTAAATATAAAAAGAAATATATTAACGCTAATATATTTTATAAATGGGACTGAATCTGTGCTACTTTTAAAGGGGCGTTCAAAAGTAATGTTAATATTATTTAATACGTTTCGAGCAGTGTTTGTGTCTTAATTTATAAAATAGCACAATTTTTTGCTTTTTTTAGTAATTTTTTAATCCGTCTTCTTTTTTCTTCAGGCTCTTCCTGAACAGGAACTTCTGGAATAGGGACATATTTTTTCATTATTAATGAACTTAGTATATCTTTATTAGAACACGTTAATGTTGGGATTTGGGTATATAATCCAGTAACTTTAGTTTTAAGATTAATAATTAATTGTTCTGAACTACAATTATAATCTAAATCTTTAAGACATTCTAAAAAATAATACGTTAAAACTCCTCGATACGTTCCATTTATATAATCTTCAGCACTTGTTTGCTCATCCCGACACCCAGAAATTTTAATAATATTAGCACTTAATACACTATCTGGTTGAGATAGGGAGTGATCCTCATATGAAAGGATATTATTATTATCTAATCTACACACATATTGTAAATCTAACACAGTTCCAGAATTACACGCATCTATAAGACTAAATAAATTACAAGTGGTTGGTAACATACTAAATATTTCATGCAATTCGTTATCTGTTATTAAACTTTTAGTTGTCGGATAATCTAAAGGAACAATTACTTCATCTTTGCCATCGGTCTCGCCACTCATTCGATTTGTTACATTAGAACCATGTCCGGAATAACTAAACCAAAATTCGGTTATACCCTCGACCTTAGCTTTTTGAACTAGAGCTCGTAATTCATAAATTATATTTTCTTTAGTGGGTTGAATTGAACCTTCAACATCGGTTAATAATTTTATATTACCAGTTTGATAGTTACACTTTTCTAAAAGAAACGCATTAATCTCATTCGCATCGTCTACACAACCATTTAATCTAAGATCTGTTCCTGTATAATTGATACCTATGATAACCGCATATTTACTTGTTTCAGCATTTATTAAAACCATTATATTAAAGTAATTTTAAAATAATTAAAATTACTTTAAAATTAATTAAAATTAATTAAAATTACTCTAATCTATTAATTAATCTATTATTAATTAATCTATTATTAATCTATATCTATTATTAATCTATATCTATTATTAATCTATATCTATTATTAATCTATATCTATTATTAATCTATATCTATTATTAATCTATATCTATATTCTCACAATTTAGCCCATTTTCATTATTTTTAACGCATAGTATTTTTAAAACACCATTTATATAGGTAACCTTTAAATCTTTAGAAGTAACCATTTCTGCTATTTTAATTTTTTTCTCATATATTTTTTCTCCTATATGTTCCCATTCATTATTTGCGATAGTAGTTGTGGCAGTAATAGTTAACGTAGAATTTTGTAATAGTATGCTAATATTTTCTTTTTCAGATCCTGGTATAAGTACTATAATTTTAATAGTGGTTAAATCCTCTTTAATATTTGTTAAAGGTATGTAAGTTGTTTTTTTAATAGGATTATTAATATTTATCCCACCCATATTATTTAATACTGGTAATGCTATATCAAAAAAAGAGCCCATTACATGATTTCCTAAATCACTAACTCTCTGAAGTGTTTCTTCACTTAAATCATTTAAATTATTACTATAATCATTTTTCCCGTTCATATAAATAGTATTATAATGTTATTTTTAAACTATTATTAATGTAACTCTTTAATAAGTCTATACTAACCTTATACCTCTTATTTGGAAATATAATAATATCAGCATATTTTCTTGATGGTTTAATAAATGTAATTATACCATTCGTAATAATAAATTGGTTTTGACTGTACCTTTTGGATATATCTGTCATATTTATATCATCGTTCGTATCTATGTAAATTTTAATATCTATTTTAGTAATTAATTTTATATTAGAAAATATAAAATTTCCTTCTAACAGAATAATTGGCTTTAAATTAACGTTAATATCTGCGATAAATGCTTCAAAATCATATGAACCAGGAATAAAACCATTGTTTATTTTATAGTCTTCTAATTTTAAAAGACCACATTTGTCTAATCCTAAATTTTCTACAAGAGTATTTATATATGTTGTTTTACCAGATAAAGGTTGTCCACATATTCCTATGATAGCCATTTATTTATATACTTAAATATGTTTATATATAAATCAAATTTAAGTAGGTAAGTGGATGTGTTTTTAAAATTTGATGTATATATTTTTAAATTTGTTAAGTTTAAAAATGACTTCCGATTATAGAACCATTCAAATATCTGATGATTTATTTTGGGGATATCACCAAAAAATTAATATTTCATTGTATACAAATACACACGACATTATTGCAGAAATGAACGTTAGATTAATAAACTTTTTAGATCAAAATAATTTGCAAGTTTTAAAAGCAAAACTAAATACTATAACCTACACTCTCCCTGGACTAGAGATTATCAAATCACATAATCCAAAAGATATTATATATATGTGTATATGCAACCATTAACATAAAGCATATTCATAAAAAACATTTCTACTTTTTTTTTTTGAAATACTTTTATCTAAAATTTAAAAATCCCCCCCCCCCTCTAAAATTAATTGGATGTCAGTATCTAATTAATTTACAAAGCTATTGGAAAATAGAAAATTAATTGACAGATTAATTTAGTTTCATAGGGTAAAATTATTAAATTAATTAAGGAGATTAAATTAATTAGAGGAGGTTTGCCACCATTATAACATTCTAAACATAAAATGACTACGATTGTTGTTGAAAAGTTAAATTAATTACATAATTAGAGCGTCAGTATAATGTAAGTATCGGGCTATTATTGTCAATTAAATTAACTTTTGCGTCAGTATTTTGTCAGTATTATACGGACGCGTCAGTATAATGTCAGTATCTAATTAATTAGAGCGTCAGTATAATGTCAGTATTTCTAATTAATTTAATTAGAGCGTCAGTATAATGTAAGTATCATATCTATTTAATTAAATTAATTAGAGTGTCAGTATATGTCAGTAATTAAATTAATTATTTAAAATTTAATTTCTAATTATTATAATAATGTATAAATGTAAACGTTGTGGCTATTCAAGTGCCATAAAAGGTAATCTTAAAAACCATTTTAAAAGGAAACGTGTATGCAAACCAGTGCTTTCAGAAATCTCTCTATCTATATTAATTGAGGAGTTTGATATAAATCCAGAATTAATTGCGGATGATCCTTTACCCAATACATTTGATAATACATTAATTATAACCAATGGAACAACCCAAAATTTAATTGAACTGGGAAATATAGAATTGGTAAAAGAAGATTGTGGTACATACGCGGTAGAGGATGAATTAAATAAATTAAGCAGATGTGATTATTGTGGTAAAGAGTTTAAACACCGACAGTCTAAATTTACGCATCAAAAAAAATGTGACGGTAAAGATAAAAATACAATGTTTATGTATTTAAAAGAACAATTGGAAGAATCAAAAGTGAGGGAGAATTTATTAAAAGAAGAATGGAAATTAGAGAAAAATCAGATGAAATTAGAGATGGAAACCTTGTTAGAAAAAGTGGGTAATAATATAACGAACAATACAATTAATATAAAAGAGCAAAATATAATATTAAATAATTTTGGAAATGAGAATATAGATTATTTTCATCATAAATATTTTAATTATCTGTTAAAAACACCCTTTAGTTCAGTCCCCAAATTTCTGAAAGATCTCCATTTTAATCCAAATCATCCTGAAAATCACAATGTTAAAATAACAAATAAAAAACTACCATATGCCTCTGTATGGGAAGGAAATAAATGGAACATACGGGATAAAAAACAAGTAATCGAAAATATGGTTGTTAAGGGATTTAGTATTATCGATGGTCAACATGAAATAATTAGTAATTTAGATCCAGAAAAACAAAAACGGTATGGCGATTTTCACGATAAATTTGAGAGTGATGATAAAGAATTGTATAAAAATTTAACAAAAGAAACCGAAATGGTTTTAATAAATAATAAAGACATAACCACTTAAACAATTTAAATTATTATTAAGAATGAGTGAATTTAGAATAAATATTGATTCAAGATTTATTCAGAATTAACAGGTTAGGGTGATTTTACACTCAGTTTAAATTATCCATTGACATCCGTATAAACAATGCTATTAGAATTGTTCTGCCTATTAATAAATATTTGTTATAAAATAATGTTCTTTATTTTATGATTAACAACCACATTTAAAAAGGCTTTATATTTATTATTAAGTATTACGATTTTACTTATAAAAAAACATACTAATATTTTTTTGGTAATGGTAATAATGTATTTATTTTTAGTATTATTCTGAGAATATTTATTGGTAGGCAAATAATCTATATTATTGCTTAATGAGTCTTCATTGGTCGGCAAATAATCCACAACATTATCATTAAAAAATAATGTGTTTTTGTGTATTATTTATAAAGGGTTTTTTACTTTCATTGAAACTAATCTCCCAATTATCTATTGGGTTAGTATTAAAAAGGTTGAAAAAGTGAGCCATAATATTAATCAAGAAGATATACTTAAAAATTTAATTAATGAACATATTAAAAATTTTCACATTATTGATAATAGTGAATTTGATAGTTATGATGAATATATTAAATTAGCTTGTAAATATTTAACTAAAATTTGTAGTCATATGAAATCAATGGGTATTGATCACACGGAAAAAAGATATAGAAATTATAATAGATCCAGTGAAGCAAAGATAAAGATGGTGTTATTAAAATTAGAACTTAAACATAATGTAATATTTTTATTAAAAAAATATTTTAGATATTTCTAAGTATAAAAGTATTGTTGTATCTAAAAATACATATTTATTAAATTTAGTTAATATAAAATTTGGCTTTATTCATTCGGTGTTAAATGCTAATAATATTACTATAATATCCTAAAAATCACGGAGACTACAAAAAATTACGGAGACTATAAAAAATTACAGTAGTGAAAAATATTCGGATATTCCTGTTCAAAATGTGGATATTTATACAGAACAAATAGAATTTACAGTTAATTCTAAATTTGATAAGTTGAATTTTATTGCAAATGGAGAACTAGATAACGGTTATAAGAAAATAGTTTTTCTTCGGTAAAAATAATCTAATGGAAAATATTACTTTAAATATTAACTCTGAATTTAGAAGAGAAAATTTAAATGCAGGACGTGAAGTAGCGGTAGCATCAACAAAATCGTTTACATCAATGGTAATTGTGTTGTCACTAATAGCAGTGTTTTTTTCTCAATTATACAATACGAGTACTGAAATTAGAAAAACTTTAATATCTGATTTACAAAAACTACCGAATGATATCAAAAAAACAATTGAGATTTCAAACAACGAATTAGATAACTATTTACATTTTTATAATAATAGAAATAGTATGTTTATTTTAGGTAAATCCGGTGGGAGGCGGTTGCTCGTGAAGCGGCTCTAAAAATTAAAGAAATTACATATATTCACGCGGAAGGCTATTCATCAAGTTCTCTAAAACATGGTCCTTTTGCATTATTAAACAAGGGGTTTCCTGTTATATTACTTTCTCCAAACAATGAATTTTATTATAAATCGATGAATATTTATGAACAACTAAAATCAAGGGAGGCAAATATACTACTTATAACGGATAATAATAATTGTCCACATAAAAATAAATTAATTTTACCTAAAAATGACACATATGCTAATTTATTATGTGTTATACCATTACAACTATTGGCCTATAAATTATCAATTGTAAAAGGTATAAATCCAGATAAACCTAAAAATTTAGCAAAAGTAGTTACAGTGGAATAAATTTATATAAAGCTTTATATAATACGTATAGAACCCATTAATTTGTAGGTTGGTTTATTAAAATTACAATATAATAAATATAGTATCATATTGAAAAGTTTCTTTAAACTTATTAATTTAATTCTTACGTTCTATAAATTTATATAGCCTCTAGTGATTCTACGGTTGGTACAATCAATCCAGACCCTACATCAGGGTCATTATCACTTGATATACCCGCAATGGGGCATTTGAGGGCATTGATTCCGCTTGTGTTATCAATAGTATTAATTGGTAGTCCCGCAGTATTTTTTGATACGGTTGTTGCAGGCGAAATCGGTTGCGTTAAATTGACAAGACGACTATTAATATTTCGGATGGATACTAAACAGTTAACAACAAATCCACCAACTGCTGTGGTAGCACCTGGATCACTATTTACAAGAGTCTGACTACCAGTACGCCCAAAGTCACCAAATACTGCCTTCACCACTTCTTTTGACGGAGGAGGCCGTGCTGTGGCTGGCGGAACTATCGCTTGCGATGAATCTGAAACTGTTCCGCTGACCTTGACTAAAAATGTAATATCCACATTATCTAATTCAAACTTATGTGTCTCACCAGACGCGGGTTTTTTTTTACCACTATTTGTTAAATATTGGTTAACAAAAGTATTCGCAGGTTTAGAGAGCGCATCATCTATCGTCACGGCCAAAGCACCTCCGTCTGTAAGACCGGCATTCCCTGTACCCGAGGATTGTTCGGTGTATCCAAATATTTTATTTAAATGATGTCTAACGGCCGCTCTTATAGTTGGTCGCATAGCCTTGTCATTACGAACTATATCATTACCATATGCCTCTTTTGATAAAGCAACACTTACAGCTAATAAGATTGCGTCAGCTAAAGATGTAGTTCCCTTACGGAGTGATGCGTCGATTAAATTTATATCCGTAGTGACATCAGCAGCGCCGGTGCTGTCTTTGTGATAGCCTGATGCTAACGGGTCTACGTCGGCAGCTAAAACTCTAGTACTTAAGGCTTCCGCACCAGAGGGGCCGCTGTCGTCCCCATTATCTATATATCTTTCAGAAAATATACTTTTGGTAAAACTGCTTCTATTTTTATATTTTAAGTCTACATTACTTAACTCTGCAAGATTTATAGCCGGATATGCTGCAGAAGTTTGTATAAAATTACTACCACTTGGTTGTGGGGTTGTATCGCCGGCTTGTCGCGTGCCGCCCATATTTACATGGTCATTTGTAAATAATGGATTATACGTTAAATATGCTCCATCGACGTCATTCGGCGTACCATTGCCATCCGATTTTATGACCGGACCGACATTCAACAAACTAGTTTTACATTTTAGAGGAGCCGTAGGGGACCCATAAACGCGTGCCCCAATGGCGTTTTTTACGCCAGTAGATGAATAAGTATTTTCAGCACCCTCGTATGTTGTACAACGGACTATACCACCATTTATAGGATCAGCAGTGGCGGGAACCACAAGTCGTATTCCGGACGATTGGTCGCTTGTGTTGGCCGCGTCGACAACTCCCTTGTTTGCTACCAAACCTTTGGTATTACCAAATCCAGAATGATCTAAATTCACCCCGCCTCTACTCCATTCCGCATTGTGCCACGTAATGTTGTCATTGGCAACGTCCGCTTTAGCACCGGCCGCCCAGGGACTTAATGTGGGATGCTGCAGGACATTCAACCCCCCACTACGATCTTGTGTGTCGCTAAAAAAATAAGTCTTAGGATTCTCCATAACAAACCATCCACCCTTATTAAAAGATATATCTGAGACGGTTCCGTCGGTAACCGTATTCACCGCCTCACATTTAAATATATCACCTACCTTCCGGTTACCCGTAGTATTTTCAAACGTCATATCATTGGTGGGGTACCCTGTTTGATCCGTCGTCAAAGTTACTATACGATAGTAACGACCTACAACACAAGTGTTGGTATTTTGCGCTGCTAGCCCCGTATTATCAGTTCCATGATTAATTAATAAAGTAGCTTCGACCTTATTTACATCAGAACCTTCCTGATAAATTCCTTGTATTAAATCCTCACAAAAACCCTGAATTCCAACATCATATTGTACTGCGGTCTGTGTAGTGCCTGGCGACTCCTCCGTCGTAAAATCGGTATATATTCCGCCAAGAGATATCTCTGGGTTTAATTCAATATCCAAAGCGTCAAAATGCAAATTCATATTATTATCATTCTCTCCCATCTTCTTTTATAATATAATCAATTATTTTTATTTCAATCCCTGAATTTTAAATTCAGGGATTGAAATAAAAATAATTAATATTGCAGAAACAGCATCTAATGTAATTTTAAATTAAATATCACCTTTAAACTAAACCTTTTACTTAGGATTTTTAATCTGCTGTATTCATTTTTGAAAACCCTAAGTAAAATAATTAATAATGAATATTCATTTTTGAAAACCCTAAGTAAAATAATTAATAATGAATATTCATTTTTGAAAACCCTAAGTAAAATAATTAATAATGAATATTCATTTTTGAAAACCCTAAGTAAAATAATTAATAATGAATATTCATTTTTGAAAACCCTAAGTAAAATAATTAATAATGAATATTCATTTTTGAAAACCCTAAGTAAAATAATTAATAATGAATATTTAATCTTTTATCTCCATTAGGAATTCCCTTAGATAACATTTTTTTATACAATTTTCGATCATAAATTGTACCACATTCTATAGTCATTGAAAAATCCATACCATTTAAATATAATGGATCTCCTAAACAATCAACTAAACTAATATGAAATTTATCTATATCTATTGGTCCTCTAAAAAATTTATCTTTTGAATTAAAATCTCCAAAGCTTTGAAAATGATATGTATATTTTTCTGAATTTAAAACTACCTTTGTAAAAACATTTGAAACTTTATTATCGATAATATTTTCAATATCATTAATTTTAATAAAAATATATGGTGTTCTAATAATATTTAATAAACCTTCCGCATTTATTTTATATCCTTTGTATTGTTTGTTTGAAAACCCTAAATAAAAATTTAATTCCGAAGTAGAAAAATCTATAAAAATTATTTTATCCGATAATATAAATATCCTTCCAGAAACAGTATCTAATGTAATTTTTAAATTAAAATCAAATTCTAAAGCTATATTATCGAATTGTTCTTGAATATTTGATACAATACTATTACTTGTATGGTTTCCTTCACCTATATAAATTTTACTTTTATAGGTTTTATTATCATATTGATAAAGTATATCAAAAAAATTATTTCTTAGACTATCTCTAAAGGTGTATGAAACATTAGGTATTTCAACACTTGTAACTTTTATATAAATAATATTTTTAATTGTTGACCTCATATTTATAACAAAATCGTTTGATTTATAATGTTTTTCTCTAAATGCTGAGTTTATATTAAAAATAACATTTTCCATTTATAGTACCTTATCTGTAGAAAATATAAACTTTGTATAACCGTGTTTTATATCACTACCTTCAATTATGAAACTTATCTTATTAAAATTATGTTCAAATGTAAATTTAATTTTACCAGAATAAAATGTCAAATTTTGTTTAGGTATTTCATATTTTTCTTGTTTATTTTCGTAATCATTAATTTCTTTAGATACTTCTCCTTCTAGTATAGTAACAAATTTATCATTAATATTATTCCTAACAAATGCAAATTGTATTTTATCTAAATCTAACTCATAAATATTTTTGGATACAACAATACTCCCATAATCATTAATTCTCGATTCATTAATATATACTTCATCATTTCTAATAAATAGTTTAGTTTTTTTTAATAAAAAGATTACATTAAACCTTTGTTCTAAATCCGTCCGTTTATTTATCAAAAATTGTGCTCTTTTAAGATCTTTCATCCTACAATAGTTTCTTATTTGATATTCTAGATCACGCTCATTTAAAATAATATTTATTTCTTGCATATATGATGATATATTTCGCAGGTCCATATACGTATTTTTAATATGTTCATCATAATCTTCTACATCTTCTTTATCAATAATTAGATACTTTTCGATATGGTTTGTAATCATATTTTTTAAAACAGACTCTTTTTGTATAAGATATTGTGTTTTTTTTATTTTGTTAATTTCAATTTGTGAATATGTTAAATTTAAAAATGAAAAAAAAAACTTATCCATTAATATTAATAGGATTAAAATAAAATAAATTATCCATTAGTATTATATGATTAAAATTATAAATAATGATGTTTATAATTTTTATAGAGAAACTAAAACTATTGATAACACTGTAGAAATAGAGAGCGCTGTATTTTCTAAAGAATACAATCTTGAAAATAAAAATTCTAACTTTTCCTTAAAAACTAATTTAGTAAAATATAGATACACAAGATCACGTCATTTTACAAATAATACAGATAATATATTTAATGATAATATAGGTAAGACTTATACTAAATCTACTAATACAGATAATATACTTAAGACTGATACTATATCTACTAATACAGATAATATACTTAAGACTGATACTATATCTACTAATACAGATAATATACTTAAGACTGATACTATATCTACTAATACAGATAATATACTTAAGACTGATACTAAATCTACTAATACAGATAATATACTTAAGACTGATACTATATCTACTAATACAGATAATATACTTAAGACTGATACTAAATCTACTAATACAGATAATATATTTAATGATAATATAGGTAAGACTTATACTAAATCTAATAACACGTATAATATTCTTAGGAATGATAATAAATCTATTAATACAGATAATATAGTTAAAACTTATACTAAATCTACTAATACAGATAATATGCCTAGGAAAAAATGTATAAATTTTATAACAGTAGTATTTGTATTAATAGCTAGAACAATTATGTGTATAAAACAGCTTAAGGGTATATTAAACTATAAAATTGATAATGAACATTATATATCTATTTATAATTTATTAAACCTTGCAGTTTATAATAAATTTAAAGTTGATAATCCTGCAGAAGATATGTATGCTGCAGGATATTCTGAAAGCAACAAATTATTTATCAATCTTAATATAACTCAAAATTTTGCTCACATAATTTATAAAGCAAGATATCCTGACCATACAGAGTTTAATGAAAGAATAATACGATCTATATTACATGAGTTATACCCAGATAACCCAGATTATTGTATCGGACCAACATTACATTAATAACATAATTGCAATGAATGCGAATATTAAGAATACTTATTGGTAACTTGATTAATGACTCTTATAAATGTGGTACATTTAGGCAAATCTTTTAATCGTTTGGCTCCAACATATGTACAACTCGAACGAATCCCTCCCAGAAAACTTAGAATACTATCTTCAACAGGTCCTTTATATGGAATTTTAACCGTTTTACCTTCTGATGATCGATATTTAGCAACACCGCCGTGGTATTTATCCATAGCAGTATCTGTTGGAGATGTATTTAAAGCCAAAAGTATTGAGGATATCGGTACCAGTAAGGTTATAAATATGACAACCCAAAAAGGTAAATCAGCTGCTGATTTTGATGTAGATAGATATTATGAAATATTAACATTGCCAGACGGGACTGAGACCTTCACAGAGATTGGAGCAGATGTAGATGAAGTTGGGCATATATTTAAATATAAAGCACCGACTGACGACACTACACGGGGAGGAAGTGGTACTGTAGTAGATGTTACATATAATAAAGGAGGATTTTTTATTATGGAAAATGCTTCTAGTTATATATTTGATTCAGAAGGAACGAACGGGGATGTACAGAATCCGGCAATTAGTGATTGGTCAAAATCTTTAAAAAAGCCAACAGATGGTACATCTGGCGGTTGGAATGCAAATTGGAGTGCGGGTGGAGTTAATTTTGATGGATCAGGTTTTGGTAATTCGCAGAGTCTTTATGCCACCGTTGGAGACGGATTGGCTGTAACTAGTTATGTTAGTAACATTAGAAGGATTGTAGTTCCTGCCGAAGGATTTGTAAGATTTTCTTATGAAGGAGCCGAGAATACTTATCAGTGAGACTTTAATTCCTCTAGTCAGCCGGATGAAACAGTACCACTCCAAACCCAAAATGAAGTTGGTACCCGCCTTCAAATAGCGACGACAGTGCGGAATCTCCATTGTAAAACAAGAGTTTTAAACGTTGGAGATATGGTATCATGCACGAATACAGGTTCAATTTCAGCCACTCCTACTGAAAACAATCATAGATCATATGATTGAATGTCCACAGCTGATTATATTAATAAAAGTGAGGACCAACCTCTCAGTACCTCAAGTGGAACTAATTTTTTAGGAGCTGGAAGCGCATATCCTTGTGTAAATTATGGTCCAAATAGAATTTCAAACACAATGCCTCTTGAATATAGAAATAGAAGTAATGCTTCTAGAACTATTTTATCAGAGCGATTTAAAGCAAAAAAACGAATACGGATATTTTACAAAATAGAGATTTGAGTGCGCTCGTTAACCTTCATAATATAGTGATAGGTAATAAATATAAAATAGCAACAGTGGGAACTACAACAGATATTCAGTGGACAACAGTTGGTCATAGCACACCTGATGGCCAAGCAGTTGTTGTAGGTGATATATTTACGGCAACTAGTGCTTTCGCGGTAGGAACAGCCGGAACAGCAACTGTTTATAATAGACAGTCAACTGCTGCCGAATATGGTACTGATTTAACTACTGATGACTCTTTTTTAAATTCTTCTTTAAAGAAAGGGAGTACATCTCTTGCGGATGCTTGTTTATTAGCAATAAGTGTAGCATTAACTAAACAAGCCTACGGTAATGAAATATTACTTAATGATCCCATTTTACGAGGAAAATTAAGAGCTAAAATAAGAGATCATATAAATAAAATGGTTGGCTATAATTCTGAATCCACCACAGCAAATACAGGTTTACATGGAGTAGCAGATGGAGGATACTTAACAGTTACTATAGACACTAATGATATTGAGGGTAGTGTGAATAGTGGCGGTTCTATTATTAACCAGTATTTAACATCAAGTGACCGTTCATCACAGGGGGCAACCGCAGAAGCACAAAATTTAGAATTAGATAATGTAGATATTACATTTAAAATAGTACTAACAGGATCCGTAACGGATTCCGATGCAGCCTCGGTGGCACCAACCGCCGCGGTAGTTAAAGCGGTATTTGGAGAGAATCCGCTTGTGACACCCACTGTGCCACTTTATCAAACTAAGGTACAATATGACAGTACTCCAATTGGACAATTTGAAGTAAATGTTTTAGTATCTATAAAAAATATTAGAACTGTAGCCCTTGGAGCCTCTACGACAGCCACCAAAAATATAGGACTTGCGGTCTCCTCGGTGTCCCCTGATAATGTACCGGTTGGTGGTGGATTAGCTATTACAGGGGATGGGTTATAATTTAGGTAACTTATTAAGTTATATATATACATTCAAATTAATCTCTATCCTAATGTACTAAATAAATAGTATTATAATAAATAAATTTATTAATTATAATAATAATATTGGATTATTTACTATGGTTAATAGCCATAAAATGACTTATGTATAATTAAAGAAGTATCCTAAATAGTTTATATTAATTATTTAAGATATCTATATTAGAAAGAGAAATCTAAAGAATTATATTCCATATAATTTTATATAAAATTTTTTAACAATTTTCATTTGATTATTATATATCCGTCTATCTTTAGACCAATCATCGTTTATGTTAAAATACTTATATGGAAGTGTTGAAAATATAGTTAAATATGTCATAAATTCTAATTTGAACATAACTTTATTTTTTGAATGCCAATGAGGCATCTGGAAAAAATCAGATTTTGAAGGATTACGACGTATCATATTATTTTCTAATGCATATTGATAATAAATCATAAACATATCTTCGGAGCATTTATGAAATCTATTAATGTGAGATTCTACAAAAGAATTATAATCTGGATATGAACACCTAAATTTTTGTATGATTTCTTTTGTACAAGGCATTGGTCGATGTGAATAAGTGTTATATTTGTAAATAGGTCTTTTTAAACCGCTTGGAATAATAACATCATCTTTATATATTTTTTTTTTCCTATGTGACAATCTAACTATTGGATAATTATCTGTAAAAAAATGTTCAATCGATGTATGTCGCAACATCATAAAATCATCATCAAATAAAATAAATCTTTCATTTAAATTTGGTATTTTATCCACAACACTATAAACAGCAAACGAATTTTGTGTAATTGAATATTTTTGATTCTCTATCAAATCTGATCTATTTATTCTTTTTATTTTTATATTATTCAAATCGAATATTTTTGAAGGTATTTGTACATCTCTATTTACTAATATATAGATATTGTTACACCACGATAAATATTTTAATACCGATTTTATAGAAAAATATAATTCATTATTATATCTATGTCTAATATTTGTACAATCATTATTAATTCCTGCCCAAGTAAATACAATATCTGGGATATTTTTATCGCACATAATATTTAATCCCATTTTAATATTAAAATATAAAGAATTATCTTTTTATAAGAATTAACATCTGTAATAACCTCATTATATTATTTTATTATTTTATTACGATATATTATAACAGTTTTCCTAATAAGTTAAAATAATGAATGCTGATAATAAAAAGATATATTATCAGCATTGTTTGATTTATGGTATAATATAATTGAGGTAATAATGTTATTGTCAAAATACGCTACCCAAATAATCAACTTTTTGAGAGCCATTAACTGTAGTATTTATCGTGTCATGCATAGCAACCATTGATCTTTGTCTGATATTCCGCTAGATTTATTAATAATAGATTTATATATAATAGAACAACTTAATATGTAAATAATACTAGTCCCTCCAAAAAAACAGATTTTATTTGATATCATTAGTGTTTATAATATAATAGCCTTTATATTATAATACAGATTTAAATTAAAGAAAGACCCGCTGATTTTAAAATTGGGTTTTTCTTAGAACATAAATGAAATCAGATAGTGAAATACTTTATAAATTATTAGTAATGCATGTCTCAATAGATGTCCCAAATGGATGTCTCAATAGATGTCTCAATAGATGTCCCAAATGGATGTCTCAATAGATGTCCCTATTGGATGTCCCAATAGATGTCCCCAAATGGATGTCTCAATAGATGTCCCAAATGGATGTCCCTATTGGATGTCCCAATGATATAGATTTAAAAAGAGTATAAAAATAGTATATTATAATGCTTAAAAACCAGATTAGATTAAGTAAAAATATAAAAACATTAGTTCCTTGGATAAGACAGAAACAACTGAGACAGCCTATAATTACACGCGCAAATAAGGAATATATATATAGTGGAAATCAGCAAATCGTTGATTTCACTTCCGGGTTAATGGTGGTAAATCTAGGACATAATAATAAATATATTCAATCTGGATTTAACGAGTATATGAATTCGGGGGTATCGTATATTTCGTCTGGATTTAGCACATATGAGCGTGATAAATTAAGCGACAGACTGTGTGAAGTAACTAATTTTAATAATGGGAAAGTATTTTATGCAAATGCTGGAACTGATGCGAATGAAGTAGCGATGTTTATAACTAATGAGTATACCTCTAAAAAGAAAATTCTTTCTTTTAAAGAATCGTTTCATGGCGCTTCAACCCTTGGAGCGTGTTTAATAAGTGGCGATCAACGACGGTTAAAAAAAGAGGAATACTATGAAGTAAATAATTTTAATCCTATTATGGAAAATCCTAGAATGTCAGATGGAGGGAATGCCAGTTTAAAACAAATAGAGGCTTTGTTAAAACTGGGTGATGTTGCTTCAATAATAGTTGAAGGATCCAGCGGCAGTGCTGGGTGTATATTATATCCAGAACATTATTTAACTAGATTGGAATCATTGTGTAGAAAAAATGATGTCTTAATAATTTGTGACGAAGTGATGAGTGGATGGGGGAGAACGGGTTCGTTGTTTGCTTATCAGAAAGAAAATTTTAATCCAGATATTATAACAACGGCTAAAGGAATCACATCTGGTTATAGTCAATTGGGAGCGGTAATTATAAATGACACTGTGGCGTCAATATACAATGATATACCTATTTTAACGGGACTAACCTATTCGGGGCATCCCCTACCTTGTACAATAGCCAATAAGTGTTTAGATTTATATTTTGAAAATGATATGCAAATAATAAGAGAAGTGGGTGGAAAAGCGGAGCTAATAAATATACTTTCTAAAAGAATAATCCGAGATTGTAATATTGTTAAAGAATATAGACATAATGGACTGCTGGGTTGTTTAGAAATAGAATTAATTAAACCCAATGTATTGGAATCTATAAATAAATCCTTTTTGGATGCGGGAATTTATTGTTATATGCGGGAAAACCGAATATTTATAGCACCGCCGCTAATTATTGACGATAATATAATAAAAGAAACTATGATGAAAATAAGGGATATTTTAATAAATTATAATAAATATCAACGATAATAATATATTATAATGAGTGATGTATATTAAAAATAAACAGTTCCGTGTATCGATGTTTACCTATCTTCCAACATAACAGTATTGCCAATAAGAAAGATTACGGGATACCTCTAACATAATAGATGATTGGTTGTTGGGTAAATTAACTAAAAATATTAATATTAATATTTTTAACTAATTACGCTATTTTAAAATAGTTTGTGATATTACTTTGTTTTAGTCTATTTATATTTGTAGAAATAGGGATATGATTGCTTAAATCTAAATTTAATTGATTGGGTTTTTCAGAATTTAAAAACTTTGTTCGTTTTAAATTCGTAATAATATATCTAGCTTCATTGAAGGTTATATTACACTGTCGCTGTATAGTATTGGCTAATTTAATTCGTCCATAGTTTTTAATTTCTGAATTTGAATTAATATACGTTTTAACTTTTTCTAGATGTTGTAAGGCATTATTATAATTATCACTATAATTATATCCTTTCATTATTTTATGAATTCTTCTTCTGGGTGCTAGTTTACGATAATCTTGTCCTTGAATATAGATTATGTTGGATTCTTTACACGTTTTGCTGTGTAGTTTGTTTATTAATGAGTAGGTGTGGGGAGTGGGTTTAATACCCTGATCTTTCATTCGATCATATATGTAAACAACAGCTGACATTTCATGCTCATAAACACATTTTTGGATAAGGGTGTTATATTCGTTTAAATCTAATTTAATAGTTAAATCATATAATTTATATATCTCTGTTTTTAGAGCTTCCATAATATATAGTATTATACTATATTCGAGTAAATTATACTATTTAAATAATACGATTTAAATAATACGATTTAAATAGTATTCAAAATAGTATTTATATTTTGTTTTTAGCATCTATATATTCTGAATAGTATTACACTCTCAATATATTACATAACAATACACCTTATATTAAGTGTTTTACTATATATTATAGACCGATAATCTAAATATTCTAATTTTTTAATAATGTATATTATATTTTTTAGTCCATCTATAATATAATTAAAACTATGTTACAAATAATATCAAGTAGTCGAATTTATACACGGGGTCCAAACATCCAAACAACAGCACTGCCTAATCTAGTAGCAAGTCAGGGAACTACTTTAGTTGGTAAGCCAGGATGTTCTATAACCTGTTTGATATCATATCTATCAGATTGGGGACATATTAGCATATTGTACAATAAATCGAACAGTATCAAATCGATTAAGAACTCGGTGGGACCAGTCTTCGACATATTCCGTATTGTTTTTTAAGGTATCATCCTCCCTAGGAACAACCCGTCCCTAACCAGCTTTTATAGTTATTTAAAATAGCTATAAACCCTGTTTAGATTTGGTTTTTACATACCTATTGGTTTTTGGATTATAAATTTTTGAATACATTTATATAATATATATAGATTATATAAATCGCTGATCACAATATCTAATAATTATAAGAGTCTCTTTTTTAATTTAGATTTTATCATTAAGATTTCTTCTAATGATGCTTTGTATGGATGTTCTGTATCCTTATCCTTATCCTTATCCTTATTGATAACAGGTTCTGTTTTTCGTAGAATACATGATTTATTTGAAATTTGTCCTAAAAAATTAGGACTACTTGTAATAATTTGTGTTGTATTTATAATAATTTTATAATTTGGTTGACTTAAATAATCGCTGTTTAAATTTTCATTTTTCATTTTTGTTATAATAACGATTTCTGGAATTCCAAACCGTTTCATATCAAAAAATCGCTTATATTTAGGGTGGTCTTTTATTATAATATGGTTTGGATTATTATCATTTGCATTTATAATATCATTATGTAGATTATTAGCATTTATAATATCATTTTCTATATCTTCTTCGTCTCGAATTAAGCATTCATTTATTTTATATATTGGAAGATATACTTTCATTTGCAACACAGTCCAATTTAATCCTATTTTACCAGATTTAACCCAAACACTTTCTAACATTATTAAAGAATATGCTTTAGAATACGGTATCAGATAATTAAAGGGTTGGGGATTCTTGTTATGGTCGAATATAGATATGGTAGGTTGATACCGATACATTTGTATATTACAATAAAAGGATGGGTTAATATTTGGTTTAGTATAAATAGATGGTACGAATTTTCTATTATTTTTGGAACGGTTGCATTTTTCCCAGAAATAAGATGCTTTTGATTTAATAAATTTATCTATAGACTCTATATTTTTTAGAAATTTTTTAGAAATTGGACAAAAAGTGGAATTATATATAGAAAATTTCATACTACCCGAACAGTTGTTTGTATTAAATAGAGGGGCGTGTGTAATAAGTTTGGGTGTTTGTATGATAAATTTTTTAGATTTATATTTAACATTAAATAGAGTTATTTTTTTAGATATATGATCAGGTCTACTAAAACTAATATCATTAAAATCAAACTCTGATAGAACTATATCATTCATTATATATAGAGTATTGTCTTATATTTATATAAATTTAAAGAATAAATAAATAAGTTAATTATGGATATTTCAGGAAATTTTTGTAAATCTTTGCGGGGTATTAAAATGAATAAACAAAATATAGATTTAGATTTAATTCATAAAAAAATTTTAATAGTGGTTAATGAAGAATTTAAAAATATAAAAGAACTACCCATTTCAAATAAATGTGGAAAAATATGTGTAAAATAATTATTTTAATTAGTGTAAAATAATAATAACCCTAATTAAAATTTTGTTATAGTTAAAAATATTATCTATCTATAATATATAATGTCTAAACAACGAGGAGGACGAGCAGTTATGTCAAGTGAATATTATAATAGAAATTCTGGTAGATATAGTAACACAGCTAATAATAGATCAACAGAGAGTCCCAAACAAAATAATGTAGGACACGATCTTAATATACATCCAAATAATTCTGGTATTAAAACTGGTGGAGCAATGTTGCCAAGTGAATATTTTGCGAAAAATTCAAATAGATATGGGTTAGGTAATAATGTAAATAATTCTGCTTATGGAAAAGTATATGCTACATCACACGGAAAGTTAATTAAACCAAACTTAATGGGTCCTGATTTAGGGGCTTTCCCAAATAATACACTACTTAGAACAGGTGGGGGGAAATGTAATTGTAATTGCAACTGTAAAAAATGTGAAAATGGAAATTGCAAATGTCCAAAGGGTCATTGTAATTGCAGTGAGTTAAAAGGGGGGGCTTATCATAAAATAATAAATCCAACGACTGGTAGAAAGGTAAATGTAAGTAGTAATTTGGGTAAAAAAATCTTAAATAATTATTTAAGAATGTTATATTAAATGAATATTAAATGAATATTATTAAAGGAATATTCATTTAATAATCTCCAAAATAATTATTCATTTATAAAACGATTATAAATAAATTTATTTAAAGAAAACGCGTTGTATTTATATATACGTATATGACCGAATTAGACAGTAACCAAAGTAATAATAGTCAAGAAAGTAAATATTTGTTTGAACTAAAAACAGTTCAATCTTCGGCTTTTAGAATATTAGTAGAGGCATTAAAAGAAATTTTAACAGATGCTAACATAGAATTGGATTCAACTGGTCTAAAAATAATGACGATGGACCCAAGTCACACGGTTTTAATACATTTAAAATTGGATGCTTCTAAATTTGAAAAATTTGTATGTCCAAATAAAATAACAATAGGTATATCTATGATGTGTTTATTTAAATTAATTAAGACAATGAATAATAATGCTACACTAACACTTTATATGGATAAAGATGATACAAATAAATTAGGAATTAATATTGAGAATGGGGATAAAAACTCATTAACTAAATATAAATTAAATTTAATGGATTTACCACAAGAAACCATAGATATCCCTCCGGCCGTATTTGAGTCGGTGTTAACAATGCCTTCAACCGATTTTCAGAAAATATCTAGAGATATGTTTAATATTGCTGATAATATGGAAATTAAAAGTGTGTCAAATCAACTCATTTTTAGTTGTAAGGGGGATTATGCTGAACAGGAAACTTTATTAGGGGAAACACAAAACGGAATGGTATTTTTACAGAATAATAATCCAGATGATGTTATTCAGGGTATTTTTTCATTGAAACATTTGGTTCTTTTTACCAAGTGTAGTAATTTGTGCAATTCTATTGAACTCTATTTAAAGAACGATTATCCTTTAATTATAAAATATAATGTTGCTTCATTGGGAAGTATTCGATTATGTTTGGCTCCAAAAAACAATGATTAATTTATTAATAAAATATATAAAATATATTTTATATATATATATAAAATATATTTAATAAAATGAGTTTAGACAATGTATTAGAAGATAGGCTGACAGATATGGTTGATCGAATAAATGGTATAAATAATTATTTAGATAATGATACTAATAAGGGCAGGGGTAAGGATAAGGGCAGGGGTAAGGACAAGGACAAGGACAATGGCAAGGATAAGGAGCAATTAGACTATTTAAAAAGAAAAGTTAAAGATTTAGAAAATATGATACCTAGTAAAAAAATTAAAAATGGAACGGTTAAAGCAACTGATTTGGAGGGTGTTGTAGAAGAACTTATTCAAGGACTAGAGGGGATTGATGAGTATCTTCCAAACGGTATTAATACAGTAACAAATCTTATAGAAGAAAATGAAGACAAATTAAGCGGAGCTATTGGATCAGTACTAAAATTACTAATACCATTATCAAGTGTATTAACCTATTGGAATTATTTAAATAGAGTTTATCACAAAAAGATCGAAACTATCGTTGAAAAGCACCATACGCCGGTACCTAATACCGACGATGGCCATACGGAAGCAAGTAAAAACATAAATTCCGAACGTTCACTCCTACAAGCTCCTAAATATAAAGACCTTTTACCTATTTTATTATTTACATTGACAGCACATTATACCAAAAAGCAGCCCTATGCTTCAATATTAGGTTCAATTATAGCACAATTTACTTTAAGATAATACTATTTATTATATAATAAATGGAAGAGTATTGACATTAAAATTGGATACGATTTTAACAATTAAAAAGGTATCCAATTTATAATAGCATTTCATTATAAATTGAATGCTACAATCTATATTTTTACATAATAAATCCACTTTATATACTACAGTATCGAATGACTCCCCTAATCCTACAACGCTTCCTTTATCGCTTATACCAATAATATAAATAGTTGTTCCACAGCCCTCTAACACTCTATATTTAAGTTGGGTTGCATATTTAATTAATTTTTTATTATCCATATTTGCTAATGTAGATTTATATTCTATATTTCCATCATTTATCTCTGGATAAAATAATAACATATTGCTAATTAATAATATAAATAAATTTGATCAAATTATATTTATATTATTAAAAATAAAATGTCTACTTTCCGCCTTAAAAAAGAATTAGAGGAACTCATAAAAAAGCCACCTACAAATTGTTCTGCTGGGATGATTGACAATGATTTGTATCATTGGCGTGCTACAATTATAGGACCAGAAGATACCCCTTATTATGGAGGAATATTTGAATTGGATATTTATTTCCCCGCAAATTATCCCTTTAAAGCCCCAAAATGTAATTTTTTAACTAAAATATATCACCCTAATATTAATTCGGCAGGGAGTATTTGTGTGGATATTCTTAAAGATTCATGGAGCCCGGCACTGTCTATTACAAAAGTGTTGCTATCTATATCATCTTTAATGAATGACCCAAATCCAGATGATCCTTTGGAACCTACGATTGCTACCCAATATAAAGAAAATAAGGACGAATTTATTTCAATGGCTAAAACTTGGACAACTATTTATGCTACAAAGGTAGATTGATAATTTTCGTTTGGTTTTTAGTGTATTGTAAAATTGTATATTTTAGATTTTATGTATTTAAAATAAATTAATTTAGTGTAAAATATTTTTTTAAATAATTATGAATAATTTGATTGTTAATATAACATATGTTATATTAACAATCAAATGGTAAAAACATTTAAACCACCACTATTTAAAAAAGATTCTCAAACAGAATGGAAAGATTATCTTAATAAGGAAGGATATGTTGTAATTGAAAATATATTAACAGAGTCGGAAAAAACTGCCAGCTTTAATTTATTTAAAAAAGATTGGACCACCGTCTCACCTGGATTTGATTTCAATGACTATAATACATGGTCTATTAAAACAGCCCCAATGATGTTTGGTAAGGGAATGGCTGTATTTAATGGATTTGGACAGTCGGATTTTATGTGGAATTTGCGAGTAAACCCCGAAATCCAGCGAATTTATAAAACTGTTTATGGGACTGAAGACTTAGGAGTTAGTTTTGATGGATTTTCAGTATTTATTTCAAACCAACAAAAATCTAAACCTTGGCTACATATAGACGAAAATCCTAAAAATACCCTATTTTCTGTTCAAGGTTCGTATAATTTTATGTCTGTTGGCGAAGATGATGCGGGATTCTATGTAGTCCCAAAATCGCATACATCATCTTCCCTAACAGAAGTAAAACATAGCAGAGATTGGATTATATGCGATGACAAAAAATACCAAGACGATGCTGTTAAATTGATTATTCCAGGAAATTGTTTTACTTTGTGGAATTCTAGACTAATTCATTCAAATGTGGGAATGACTAAGAAAAAGGTCGGTTTAAATAGATTAACTGCCTATATTACATATCTACCTAAAATCACCCAAACAGATGATGTTATAAAAAATAGGATCGAAGCCTACAAAAATAGTAAAACAACATCCCATTGGGTTAATAAATGTGAATTAAAAAGATATCCATATGGATTTGGGAAAACATATGAAGGACGTGGCTTTAATAATATTAAAGCACATTTGGAAGATGGAGAAATACCGATGGAACGGCTCCTATTAATTTAAATGACCATTTAAATGAACAGCAATTAATTTAAATGACCTACTATTAATTTAAATGTCCATTTTAATGATCCACGATTATTTTAAATGATAGGCGATTAATACATACACGATATACATAAATAATATTTTTTTACCCAAACGATATATTTTTTCGAAATGTTTTAGAGAAAAAATGGTTTGGGATATTTTAATAATAAACTGTTTCCAACGCACATTGTATGGTGGAAATCTAGCAGGTATTTCACCCCATTTATATCGGATTAATTTAGAGCGTTGGTATGAAAATATATCAAATGAATGTTTGCCGTGGTATTTTCCTATCCCTGAATTACCTATACCACCAAAGGGGAGTGGTGAACTCATTTGGATGAGTGTATCGTTTACCACTATTGAACCTGATTTAATATCATCTAATTCTTTCCATTTACTGGTGAATAAATATGCAACTAATGGCTCAGGGTATTTATTTATGACAGCCTTTGTTTCTAATATATCTTTAAAATAGAATATCGGTATTATAGGTCCAAAAATCTCATCTTGCATAGAAAACGAGTTTAAAAATGCCTCTTTATTATGCTTAAAATTGATAATGGTTGGTTCGACGAATAATTGGTTGAAATCTGATTTACCACCATATTCTATAAATCTTTTATCATTTTCTATAATAGTTGTTAATCTTTTAAATGCTTGGGTATTAATAATTCGGGCATAATCGGGAGATTTTTTAATATCCTTTCCATAAAAATCTTTTACAGTATTAATTAGTATTTTTACAAATTCATCGCCGAATTTTTCATCTACTAAAAAATAATCGGGGCTAATACATGTTTGCCCGCAATTCGTTAATTTCCCCCACAGTATTCTTTTTATTAATAAATTAATATTTGATTGTTTATCTATAATACAAGGCGATTTACCCCCTAATTCTAAAACAACTGGTGTAAGTTGTTTGGCTGCCTCTTCATAAATAATTTTCCCAACTTTACTACTGCCAGTATAAAAAATAAAATCCCATTTAGTTTGTAATATTTTGGCAATGTTTTCTTTACCACCTATTTTCGCCGAAATATATTTATTATTTTTAAAATACTTATTAAATAGCGCAATCATTAAAGTTGACGTTTTGGGAGTATAATCTAATGCTGGAAACACAACCAATGTTTCATTACCAGCCGAAATTGAGCCGACTAGGGGTTGTAGTGAAAGATTTATGGGATAGTTCCAAGCACCAATTATTAATGATTTGCCTCTAGGCTTTGATTCGACGTATGTCTTTCCATAACCGGTTAAAGTAAGTGTTAGATAGCGTAATGGGTTAATAAAAATTTGCTGACTAGTCCAATTTTCTAAATTATCAAGATGGTACTGAATATCGTGCTGGACTTGTTTAATTTCAAGATATAGACTTTCAAAAGTGGGTTTGTGGAGATCTTGGAATAAGGCGTTGCTAATGGCTTCTTTTTCGGTGTTTAAAAGCTTATTTAATAGTTGTAAATTTGTTTTTCTTTCGGCTATAGAAACTATATTATGAGTCATTTATAATATAGTTTCTATTTATTTAAATAATTTTATAAACCAATATACTATTTAATTTAATTAAACTTAATTAAATTTGATGAATTATCAGGATTAAAATACGTAATAAATGAGAGAATTGGTAAACAGTATTAAACTAAGTATAGGAACGATTAAATTTTTGTTTATTCTAAATATTTTACTTATACTTTATATTATGATATCGCATTCTTCTATTATTGCTTTTAATGTATGGATTATTACAGTTGTTCAGTATTTTATGTTTAAAGATGTTATACAAACTATAGTTACAAATACTGAAATATCAAATCATTTATTAGAGAGTGTTTTAAATTAGGGTAAGCATTTTTGCAATTAATCTTTCACTAAAGTTTGTATTTAACGGTATATTGTTTTCTCTAAACAGTCCACGTAATTGTGCCAGGTCACATTCTTGACCCACCTCGACATTTTCCATATTTTCAAGGATTTTTTCAAAATTTCCAACATCATTTTTTTTTATATGATTTCTCAATTTTAATCTTTTAATTTGATCTAGAATATCAATATTGGTGCCTCTTGAAATTTTTTTGAGAAAATTTGTTAATTTGGATTTTTTAATTGATTGAATTAAATACCTGAGATCATCATCCGTTATGATTTTGGATAATCCAAAATCGTTAAAAGCCAATGTTCCGTCATTTTTAATAGCTATATTACCGTCGTGAATATCATTATGGGTAATGAAATTATTGTGTAGTTCTTGAAGGTCGTCTGATAAACTATTTATATTAACATTATTTATACCTAACCCAAATATAGGCAGGGCGGGTGTCATACCACATCCACTGCTTGTATATGTTGTTCCCCCCTTTGGTACTAAATTTGATTTAAATCTTTCATAGGTTATTGTTAATGATGTATCATCATTGTCTAATATTTTTATTTTATTTATGTTTAAATGACTAATGGCTTTACCCATATCTAACTCATCATTATACCCATCCTGGGTTTTAAAGTGTTTAACAACATAGGTATCGAATATATGAACAATACCGTCAGCCCCTGCCTTTTCATCGACAGGTTTAAATGAAATTTCTTCCCCTTCCCCTTCCCCTTCCCCTTCCCCTTCCCCATCCCCATCCCCATATGTCATATTTAATAGTGCGGCGGCTCCAAGTGTTTGGACAACATTTGTGGCAAGTGTTGATAATGCGGTTGGTATAGCGCTTCCTGTTATAGATGTTACTGCGGTTGTTAGCGTTAAATTTGTTGATGCGACTAGTTGGGTAGTTGTTACCCCTGTTGGATCTGCTGCTACTGATGTAGCAATAACACCAAGCAACAAAAACCCCATAATAACTTGTTTAGTATCCAATCCTCCATATTTTATAGGAGGTTTGGTTGAAATAATAGATTCAAAATTTTCAATGAAGTTTTTAACGGGTTCTAATAGAGATATTATATTGGTAATATTTTTTTTGAGATCTAAGTTACTCCGTGATAATTCTATATGATTTATTAGTTGACTTTCTATGGTATTTATAAATTTATTTATTTTTAGTAAATCTAACATAGAAACAGATCCATTATCCATGAGTTCTTGAATAGGGGTTTTTTTTATTAAATTATTAACTAATTTATTAATAGTAGTAATAATTAAAACACTATCTTTTTTAGACAGTTTAATTTTTTTATCACCACCATATAAATTATAAGAGTAGTTTTTAATGATTTGGATCCCTAGTTTGCTTTTAATATCGACCTTTTTATTTGTTAGGGGGTTTATTATAAATGTATACATTATATTATAATAGATTATATTAATTAATATAAATTATATTAATTAATTAGATAGTTTAAATATTTTATATCTAATATTTTTTATTGACAATACAAAAAGTTTTTAGGGGAGGCTAGTTTTCTCTCTGGGTAATGTTTTTTAGCAGATTCATTATTTTATCCGATTTTAGCCATTTGTATACATCATCCCCTCCCCAAATAAGCCAAGATACTGCTCCCCTATATTTTTTAAAACCAGTATTCATTGGTGAACCATCTTGAACCCATTTACAGAAACCCTGGTATGAAGTCCCGCCATTTTTAGCGTCTGGTCCATGTCGTGCGAACCAGGTTCTCATATCTGCTAAATCAGATACTGAAATAGTATCGTCTCGTTCCAACTGTATACCTCTATTCCAACCCGTTTCCGTGCCACCAGAAAAGCCATTATTAATTAGTGTATTACCTATAGATGCCGTTTTAGATATTTTTTTTGGAATTTTAACACTAACGTTACCTCCAACTAATCTGTTTTTATTTAAATATACTCTGGTTGGTTTTCCATCAACCCCCTGTTCTAAGGATCGTTTTTTTTTACACATTTTTTCGATCTCTTCTTTCTTTAATTCTTGGGCAGTAACTACTGTTGTCCCAGGTAGTTTATAATATGCTCTACAATATGGATAATTTTTAAGGTCGTCTAGTCCCTTACCACTCCCACAAACCGCGTACCCTCCAGGACCACTGCCTTTTTCACATACATTGACCCATTTTTCTTTATACCATCTATCCAAAGAATTATTTTTAGCGGAATTCTTAAATTTAGAGGTATATTTTTTATTCTCTTTTAATTCACCATATATATCCGGTTTAACCCCTTTACAAACACTTGTAGCATAGCCATTGGCATAAGCAGATGGATAAACATCAAATATATGTTTTGCGGTACAATAGCCTTTACGACATAATTTAAGGTTTTTAGGAGCAGTTTTTAAACAATTTTCATAAGACTCTGTGTTATATTTTTTGGAGCCTTTTACCAATAACTTCTTCCCCCCACCCTGACCTACACCCCGACCTACACCCCTATGACCCGTATATTCTTCACTATACATATATATATATAACAATAAAAAAATTTTGATGTTTAAATCTTGTATTTATAATAATATAAAATATGAGTGTTCATAGAAATATCCAACTAGGATTATGTTGTATGAACATAACACTGCGAAATCAACCCAATTCGGTCTATTCTTCTAGAACAATAATACAAAGAAAACTCAAAGAATTGGGTATAGGTGAATTAAAACTACGCATTTTGAAAAATTTAGATGATTTATGTGAAATGATTGAATGGAATGAGCAAAATGGGATTAAAGTTTTTAGAATCACTAGTGATTTATTTCCACATAAATCAAACCCAGATACAGAAGATTATAACTTTGATTTTGCTATAGAACATTTAAAAAAAGCGGGTAATCTGGCTAAAAAATATGGTCAACGGATTACAATGCATCCAGGACAATATAACGTTGTGGGGACACCAAATAAAGAGGCTTTTAAAAAAACAATAGATGACCTGGAATATCAAGCAACTGTTTTAGATTTGATGGGTATGGGGGACGATTCGGTTATGGTCGTTCATGGAGGAGGTATATATGGAGATAAAGAAAAAACCAAAGATCGGTGGTGTAAACAGTTTTACGAATTACCCGCAAATGTTCAGAAAAGACTTGTTTTAGAAAATTGTGAAAAATGTTTTTCAATTGAGGATTGTATTGACGTATCAAAAAAAATCAATATTCCAATTGTTTTTGATACACATCATTATGAGTGTTATAAATTACTACACCCAAAAGAACAATTTTCGGAACCATCAATGTATATGAAAGATATCTTAGAAAGTTGGGAAAGAAGGAAAATAAAACCTAAGTTCCATATTTCTGAACAAGGGTCGGGGAAGTGTGGTCATCATTCCGATTATGTAGAAATAATTCCTGATTATCTGTTAGAAATACCCGAAAAATATAAAATAGATATTGACATTATGATAGAGGCAAAGAAAAAAGAATTATCTATATTTAAATTATACAGTAAATATCCATTCTTAAATTGTAAAAAAAAAAAATATAAGTTTTACACCTCGGAATATTTAAAACGTCGTGTTTAAATGTTAACATTTAAGGTAATGGCTGACCATTCAAAAATTCATTATCATTTAGACGAATTTAATAATAATAAATTTTTTTGTATTGTGTATGTAGTTTAAATAATATGTGTAGGTTGTATTTGTGCATAAAGATTTAACATATCTGGGTAAATCTAATAATTTTTTATTGATATAGGTGGTTCGCAACAATTTTCTTTGTTCTATATATTGGTTATTATCACAGTATTCTACTGATATATCATTAGAATATAGAGGTTTTTTATTAAATAAGTTACTAGAAGCAATCGAATCATAAAAATGTTTTATAAGTTCTCTTTTATGGTTTTTGTTAAATATTATTTGTTGTGGTAATGACATATACCTATAAAAATTACCATAGCCAGTTAACCCCAATAATCCATTCGTTAATGTTCTAAATGTTAAATTAATTCGTTTACAACTTTCTCCACGCTTACGAACACATTTAGCCCTATGTCGGTGGTTGCTGAAAAATATTAACGAGTTATGATCTAACGAGTATTTTTCCCAACTATTTTTATTTTCATTGTATATTTCAAAATTTCTTAATTTATCTGGTTTATTTTCGGCGTAAAGGGTAAGACTAGCAATAATAGAAGCATTGGGTTTACCATCTTTAATCTCATTAAACTTAAGCCATCGTTCGTCATCCCGATGGTCTGAAATCTGATGCGAGTCTTCTGTATAATAATTACAAACAACCACATTAAACATTGTATCTAAATCAATAACTGAACTGCCATATATTTCTTTAACATATTGTCTAATTAGAATGATCAGTTTACTTATGGAATGAGGAATCGATCTCATATTATATATTGCTGTAGAAGATTTAGCTGTTTGAAATAAAGGATATGAAACTTGGTTAGGATAGTTAATACGTTTTTTGTGTTTGGGTGTTTCAAATGAACCGGCTATAGTTGAGCCATTGCCCAAAACACAGACATTCCTTGGCGTATTATTACCAGGTATTCCCGAAGGTGGTTTACACCAGGGCAAATTGATAGAATCTTCTAAAACGTTTTTAAGAAGATCTTCTCCAATAGCATTATCTTTATAAGATATACGGTTCATTTATGAAACTAAAAATAAAAGTTTTAAAAATCAAATTTAATAAACCACTTAAAATGATCTAGATTTTTAATTATATAGTAATGTTTATTAATTATTTCGGAATATTTATATGTTATATTATATTTAAAATTCTTTGTCTATTTTACAATATTTATACATTTGATACCAGTGATGCTAAACTATTTATAAATAAAAATAAAAGTAATAGTATAGTTTTTGCCACTTATGGACATACATCTGCAATGGATGCTTTATACTGTACGTATTTTGCTTATACGCTAAATTGTCTAGGATTTGCTAAAAAAATCCATAAATCGTTATATCCCAAATTTTTACATAATAACCTGTATTTTATAGAAAATAAATCATCAAATATTAGAATAAAGAGACCATTTGCTATGTTTATAGAGGGAACCAGGGATAAATTACCATATATCCGTTCGGGTTTTAAATATATAGCAATAAATAATAAATCTACTTTAGTATATATGATACTAAATTTTTCTAAAAATAAATTAGAACTATCTGAAGCAATATACACTCCCCTCGACCTATTAACAGACAATGAATTATTACATCCTCTTAAAGAATTAATTAAAAATAAATCCCCAAAAGACTACGCCATATATCCAAGTTATTGTTCAGATATTAAATTCAAATGATTGAAATAATCGATTGTTAATTTGAGACCTTCCTCCAAATTTATAATGGGTTCCCAATCCAGCAATTTTAATGCCTTTGTAATATCAGGTTTCCGATTTTTTGGGTCATCGGTTGGTAAATCATGGTGTATAATCTTAGATGAACTTTGAACTAATTCTTTAACAGTTGTAGCCAGTTGCTTTATAGTTAATTCATTTGGATTACCTAAATTTACAGGTCCAATATATCCACTATTCATTAATTTAATTAAACCTTTAACCATATCATCAATATAGCAAAAACTGCGTGTCTGCAATCCCCCTCCATAAATAGTTATATCTTCGTTATTAATACATTGGTTAATAAAATTACTAACAACGCGTCCATCATTTTTATCCATATTTGGTCCATATGTATTAAATATTCTGGCTATGCGTATATCTACATTATTATATTTATTATATTCGGTCATTAGTGTTTCGGCAATACGTTTTCCTTCATCATAACACGATCTAGGACCAATTGGGTTAACATTACCCCAATAATCTTCTCTCTGAGGAGTTACATGTGGATCACCATAGATTTCAGATGTAGATGTCAGAAGTATAGTTGCCCCAGTTCTTTTAGCCATACCCAATACATGTAGTGTTCCTAACATATTAATTTTAATAGTTTTAATCGGATTTTTCTGGTATTTTTCGGGAGATGCTGGACACGCTAAATGGTATATCTGATCCACTTCTAAAAAGATTGGGATCGTAATATCATGGCGTATAAATTCAAAATTTGGATTTTCCATTAAAGAAGTAATATTTTTCATAGACCCTGTATAATTATTATCTAGACATATAACATAATGTCCTAATTCTAATAATTTTTTACATAAATGAGACCCTATAAATCCAGTTCCACCTGTTACTAAAACAGTTATCATTAATGATTAATATTATATAAAAATATTTAAATATTAACGGTTTTTTTTATATTTAGATAATAATTATTATCGAAATATATATTACCTATTATCGAAATATATATTACCTATTATCGAAATATATATATTTCCTATTACCTAAATATTAGCGATTATCAAATAGTGGATGAAACACATATTAAAAACCAAAGACATTAATAAAATCTTAATTAAATAATAGTATGATTATTTCTTCTTAAACATCCAGATATCTAAAATAAAAATTGATTCATTTTATTTTACATATTATAAGTCATATATATTATGACTTACCACAGTATAAATACGTTACGTGATCTATTATGGAACATTAATGCTTACGAATATGAGGTGTATGAGATGATTAAATCATATATATTCTACAAAATGAACGACGATATAGATGAGTTACGGGTGGCGGTTAAATTATGGCTAAATGATGAATCTAGCGCGAGAATAAAATACGGTCATATAGGAAATTGGGATACTTCAAATGTAACTAATATGAGTACTATGTTTTTTGGTGCTATTAATTTTAATCAAGATATTGGAGGATGGGATACTTCAAAAGTAACTGATATGAGTTATATGTTTTATGGTGCTAATATTTTCAATAAAGATATTGGAGAATGGGATACTTCAAAAGTAATTTATATGGATTATATGTTTTATTGTGCTTATAAGTTTAATAAAGGTATTAGAAAATGGGATACTTCAAATGTAACTGATATGAGTTATATGTTTTGTTACTCTAAAAACTTTAATCAAAATATTAGTAGATGGGATACTTCAAATGTAACTAATATGAGGTATATGTTTCTTGATGCTAAAGCGTTTAATCAAGATATTGGTAAATGGAATACCAAAAAAGTAACTGATATGAGTGGGATGTTTGATGGTGCTAAAGAGTTTAATAAAGATATTACTAGATGGGGTATTTCAAATGTTACGGATATGTAACTAATAGATTTACGTCATCAAATATAAAAATTTGATATATTTTATTAACTTATTTTTATTTAATATCATTAATGGCTCATACCAAGAGGCAATTCAAAGATGTATTAAGGTATCTATTACATAAAATTAATGACTATGAATTTGGTTTATATCAGATTATTAAATCACTCGTATTCTATAAAATGAAAGATTCAAAAGAATTACGTAAAGCGGTTAAACTCTGGCTAAGTGATGAATCTAAAGCAAAAATCAAATATGGACATATAGGAAATTGGGATACTTCAAAAGTAACTAATATGAGTAAGATGTTTGATTCTGCTATAAAGTTTAATCAAGCTATTGGAAATTGGGATACGTCAAATGTTACTAATATGATGGGTATGTTTCTTGGTGCTAGTATTTTTAATCAAGATATTGGTAAATGGGATACTTCAAAGGTAACTAATATGAGTTATATGTTTTTAAATGCTATTAATTTTAATAAAGATATAGGAAATTGGGATACTTCAAGTGTTACTGATATGAGACATATGTTTGGTAATGCTAAAAAGTTTAATCAAGATATTGGAAGATGGGATACTTCAAATGTAACTAATATGAGTTATATGTTTTGGGATACTAATAATTTTAATGAAGATATTGGAAGATGGGATACTTCAAATGTAACTAATATGAATGAAATGTTTAGTTTTGCTAAAATGTTTAATCAAGATATAGGGGGATGGGATACTTCAAACGTAACTAATATGACTTGTATGTTTAGGGGTGATCGTAAGTTTAATCAAGATATTGGAGGATGGGATACTTCAAACGTAACTGATATGAGTTATATGTTTAATGATGTTCATAACTTTAATCAAGATATTGGAGGTTGGAATACTTCAAATGTTACTAAGATGAGTGGTATGTTTAATGATGCTAAAATGTTTAATGGAGATATTGGAGGATGGGATACTTCAAATGTTACTTATATGTGGGGTATGTTTTCTAAGGCTAAAATTTTTAATCAAGATATTCGAGGGTGGGATACGTCAAACGTTACTAGTATGGGTTATATGTTTGCAAACTCTAAAAAATTTAATCAAGATATTGGAAATTGGGATACTTCAAATGTAACTAATATGACTCATATGTTTGCAAAAGCTACTAATTTTAATCAAGATATTGGAGGGTGGAATACTTCAAATGTAACTAATATGAGTGAAATGTTTTTAGATGCTAAAATGTTTAATGGAGATATTGGAGGATGGAATACTTCAAATGTAACTGATATGGGTTATATGTTTAGTGATGCTATTAATTTTAATAAAAATATTGGAAATTGGAATACTTCAAATGTAACTGATATGAGTTGGATGTTTGATGGTGCTATTGTGTTTAATCAAGATATTGGTAGGTGGGATACTTCAAATGTTACTAATATGTAACTAATAGATTTACATCATCAAATATAAAAATTTGATATATTTTATTAACTTATTTTTATTTAATATCATTAATGGCTTCTACTATGACTCATATCATTGATGCATTAAGATGTCTAGTACATAAAATTAATGACTATGAATTTGGTTTATATCAGATTATTAAATCACTCGTATTCTATAAAATGAAAGATTCAAAAGAATTACGTAAAGCGGTTAAACTCTGGCTAAGTGATGAATCAAGAGCGAAAACCAAATATGGTCATATAGGAAATTGGGATACTTCAAAAGTAACTAATATGAGTAAGATGTTTGATTCTGCTATAAAGTTTAATCAAGATATTGGAAATTGGGATACGTCAAATGTTACTAATATGATGCAGATGTTTTATGGTGCTAGTAATTTTAGTCAAGATATAGGAAGATGGGATACTTCAAATGTAACAACTATGGGTTGGATGTTTGATTCTGCTATAAAGTTTAATAAAGATATTGGAAATTGGAATACTTCAAATGTTACTAATATGAGTTGGATGTTTCGTCGTGCTGAAGAATTTAATCAAGATATTGGTAATTGGGATACTTCAAATGTTACGAGGATGTGTTTGATGTTTCATGATATTAAAGAGTTTAATCAAGATATTGGAGGATGGGATACGTCAAATGTAACTGATATGTGTGGTATGTTTATGGCTGCTAAAGAGTTTAATCAAGATATCGGTCGATGGGATACTTCAAAAGTTACTGATATGAGTCATATGTTTGATGGTGCTACTAATTTTAATCAAGATATTCGATGTTGGAAAACTTCAAGAGTCACTAATATGAGTTTTATGTTTTCTCATGCTACTAATTTTAATAAAGATATTCGATGTTGGAAAACTTCAAGAGTCACTAATATGAGTTTTATGTTTTCTCATGCTAATAATTTTAATCAAGATATAGGAGGATGGGATACTTTAAAAGTAACTGATATGCGTTATATGTTTTATAATGCTAATAATTTTAATCAAGATATTGGTAAATGAAATACCAAAAGAGTTGGATGTTTGATGGTGCTAAAGAGTTTAATCAAGATATTACTCGATGGGTATTTCAAATGTTACTAATATGTAACTAATAGATTTACATTACGAAATATAAAAATTTGATATATTTTATTAACTTATTTTTATTTAATATCATTAATGGTTCATACCAAGGAACAATTCAAAGATGTATTAAGGTATCTATTATATAAAATGAATGAATATGAATCTGGTTTATATCATATTATTAAATCACTTGTATTCTATAAAATCAAAGATTCGGATGAATTACGAGAAGCAGTTAAACGCTGGTTAACTGATGAATCTGCAGCGATAACCAAATATGGTCATATTAGTCGATGGGATACTTCAAATGTAACTAATATGAGTTTTATGATTAATTATCCTAATTTTAATGAAGATATAGGAGGATGGAATACTTCAAATGTAACTGATATGAGTTATATGTTTTATTGTGCTCGTAAATTTAATGGAGACATAGGAAATTGGGATACTTCAAATGTTACTGATATGAGGAGTATGTTTAGTAATGCTACTGTGTTTAATAAAGATATTGGGAGATGGGATACTTCAAATGTTACTAATATGATTTTGATGTTTTGTGGTGCTAATAAGTTTAATCAAGATATTGGAAGTTGGAATACTTCAAAGGTAACTACTATGAGTGATATGTTTTCTCATGCTCATAATTTTAATAAAAATATTGGAAATTGGAATACTTCAAATGTAACTAATATGGGTTTAATGTTTAATAATGCTAAAGAGTTTAATGAAGATATTGGAAGGTGGGATACTTCAAATGTAAATAGGATGTGTGGTATGTTTTATCAAGCTAAAGAATTTAATCAAAATATTGGAAATTGGGATACTTCAAAAGTAAATAGGATGAATGGTATGTTTTATCAAGCTAAAGAATTTAATCAAAATATTGGAAATTGGGATACTTCAAATGTAACTAATATGAGTAGTATGTTTTGGAGTGCTATTAATTTTAATGAAGATATTGGAGGATGGAATACTTCAAGAGTCACTGATATGGGTTATATGTTTTATCAAGCTAATATTTTTAATCAAGATATTTGGTGTTGGAAAACTTCAAGAGTCACTAATATGAGTAGTATGTTTGGTAATGCTCAAAATTTTAATAAAGATATTGGTAGATGGGATACTTCAAAAGTAACTAATATGAGTAGTATGTTTTATAATGCTCAAAATTTTAATCAAGATATAGGAGGATGGAATACTTGGAAAGTAACTGATATGAGTAGTATGTTTTATAATGCTCAAAATTTTAATCAAGATATTAGTAAATGGAATACTTCAAAAGTAACAAATATAAGTGGTATGTTTTATTTGGCAACAGATTTTAATAAAGATATTAGTAAATGGAATACTTCAAATGTAACTAATATGGGTTATATGTTTAGTGGTGCTAGTAATTTTAATCAATATATAGGAAATTGGGATACTTCAAATGTAACTAATATGGGTCAAATGTTTAAGGGTCCTACTAATTTTAATCAAGATATTGGTGCGTGGGGTACTTCAAACGTTACTAATATGGCTGGTATGTTTTGTAATGCTATTAATTTTAATAAAAATATTGGAAATTGGAATACTTCAAATGTAACTGATATGAGGAGTATGTTTAGTAATGCTATTGTGTTTAATCAAGATATTGGTAGGTGGGATACATCAAATGTTACTAATATGAATGGTATGTTTAGTGGTGATACAAAATTTAATCAAGATATTGGTAGGTGGGATACTTCAAAATGTTACTAATATGTAACTAATAGATTTACATTACGAAATATGAAAATTTGATGTATTTTATTAACTTATTTTTATTTAATATTATTAATGGCTTCTACTATGACTCATACAGAACATTCCAAAGATGTATTAAGGTATCTATTACATAAAATTAATGACTATGAATATGGTTTATATCAGATTATTAAATCACTTTTATTTTATCCAATGAAAGATTCGGACGAATTACGAGAAGCAGTTAAACGCTGGTTAACTGATGAATCTAGAGCGATAACCAAATATGGACATATTAGTCTATGGAATACTTCAAATGTTACTGATATGAGTAAGATGTTTTATAATGCTAATGAATTTAATGACGATATTGGAAATTGGGATACTTCAAATGTTACTAATATGAATCGTATGTTTCGTTATGCTCATAAATTTAATCAAGATATTGGAAAATGGAATACTTCAGAAGTAACTAATATGGTTTGGATGTTTGAATATGCTATTATTTTTAATCAAGATATTGGAAGTTGGGATACTTCAAGTGTAACTGATATGAGTTCTATGTTTAGTAGTGCTAGTATTTTTAATCAATATATAGGAAAATGGGATACTTCAAAAGTTACTAATATGAGTTGGATGTTTACTGATGCTAAAGAGTTTAATCAAGATATTGGAGAATGGAATACTTCAAAAGTAATAACTATGTCTGGTATGTTTTGGAGTGCTAATAAATTTAATGGAGATATTGGAGGATGTGATACTTCAAATGTAACTAATATGAGTTATATGTTTTGGTGTTCTATTAATTTTAATCAAGATATTGGAAATTGGAATACTAAAAAAGTAACTGGTATGAAGGGTATGTTTTCTCGTGCTTATAATTTTAATCAAGATATTGGAGAATGGAATACTAAAAAAGTAACTGATATGAGTGATATGTTTTGTTATGCTAAAGAATTTAATCAAAATATTGGAAGTTGGGATACTTCAAATGTTACTGGTATGATTCGTATGTTTTATGGTGCTAAAGAATTTAATAAGGGTTATATTAGTAATTGGGATACTTCAAAAGTAATTTATAAATACTAATAGAAGCACATTATCAAATATAAAATTGATTAATTTTATTAACTTATTTTTATTTAACATATCAATACATCTATTATGGCTCATACAGAACATTCTAATGATGAATTAATGTATCTATTACATAAAATTAATGACTATGAATATGGTTTATATAAGATTATTAAATCACTCGTATTTTATTCAATGAAAGATTCTTTAGAATTGCGAGAAGCGGTTAAACTCTGGTTAAACAACGAATATATAGCGATACCCAAATACGGTAATATTAGTCTATGGAATACTTCAAATGTAACTAATATGAGTTGGATGTTTTCTGGTGCTGATAAGTTTAATCAATATATTGGAGGGTGGGATACTTCAAACGTAATTGATATGAGTCGAATGTTTGACGGTGCTTATAATTTTAATCAAGACATAGGAAATTGGGATACTTCAAATGTAACTGATATGAGTTATATGTTTAATGGTGCTCAAAATTTTAATCAAGATATTGGAAGTTGGGATACATCAAACGTAACTAATATGAGTAGGATGTTTGGTTATGCTTATAATTTTAATAAATATATTGGAAGTTGGAATACGTCAAATGTTACTGATATGAATTTGATGTTTTATAATGCTATGGAGTTTAATCAAGATATAGGGGGTTGGGATACTTCAAATGTTACTGGTATGAGTTGTATGTTTTATAATGCTCATAAGTTTAATCAAGATATAGGGGGTTGGGATACTTTAAATGTAACTGATATGAGTCATATGTTTTATGGTGCTACTAATTTTAATCACGATATAGGAAGATGGGATACTTCAAAAGTTACTGATATGAGTAGCATGTTTCAGGGTGCTACTAATTTTAATCAAGATATTACAAATTGGAATACTTCAAACGTAACTGATGAGTAACTAATAGTTTTACATTATTAAATATAAAATTGATTATTATTTAACATATCATTCATATATTATAACCAAAATGCCTATTACACGTTATCAAACTGCCAAAATTGCAACTATATTCTATAAGGTTCATTCTTATGAACCTGGACTTTATAATACTATTATGAAAGCTGTATTTTATCCAATGAAAGATTCAGATGAATTACGTAAAGCTGTTAAACTCTGGTTAACTGATAAATCTACAGCGACAACCAAATACGGACATATTTGTGTATGGGATACTTCAAATGTTACTGATATGAGTGATATGTTTTATGATGCTAAAAAGTTTAATCAAGATATTGGAGGATGGGACACTTCAAATGTTACTGATATGCGTGGTATGTTTTATAATGCCATGAGTTTTAATCAAGATATAGGAAATTGGGATACTTCAAATGTAACTGATACGAGTTGGATGTTTCATGATGCTATTAATTTTAATCAAGATATAGGAAATTTGGATACTTCAAATGTTACTAATATGCGTTGTATGTTTCATGGTGCTAATAATTTTAATGAAGATATTGGAGGATGGGACACTTCAAATGTTACTGATATGTTTGGTATGTTTTATTGTGCTCATAATTTTAATCAAGATATTGGAAGATGGAATACTTCAAACGTAACTAATATGGAATGTATGTTTAATAATTCTAAAAAGTTTAATAAAAATATTGGAGTTTGGGATACTTCAAATGTCACAGCTATGTCTTATATGTTTCATAGTGCTAATAAGTTTAATAAATATATTGGAGAATGGGATACTTCAAATGTAATTGATATGAAGTGTATGTTTTATAATGCTCATAATTTTAATCAAGATATTGGAAGATGGAATACTGCAAACTTAACTAATATGAATGGTATATTTTGTTATGCTAAAGAATTTAATCAAGATATTGGAGGATGGGATACTTCAAACGTAACTAATATGAGTTGGATGTTTACTGGTGTTAATGAGTTTAATTAAGATATTGGAAATTGGGATACTTCAAATGTCACTGATATGAATTGTATGTTTTATTATGCTTCTAAATTTAATGGAGCTGTAGGAAATTGGAATACTTCAAACGTAACTGATATGAGTTTTATGTTTCATAATGCTACTAATTTTAATAAATATATTGGAAGTTGGGATACTTCAAAAGTAATTGATATGCGTTTAATGTTTTTTGATGCTAACGAGTTTAATAAAGATATAGGAAATTGGGATACTTCAAATGTAACTAATATGAGTCAGATGTTTCTTTGCGCTCATAATTTTAATCAAGATATTGGAAGATGGGATACTTCAAAAGTAACTAATATGAGTTGGATGTTTGGTGGTGCTAAAGAGTTTAATAAAGATTATATTACTCTGTGGGATACTTCAAAAGTAATTGATAAAATAATAGATTTACATTATTAAATATAAAAATTGATTTATTAACTTATTTTTTATTTAACATATCATACATCTATTATGACTCGTGCTATGACTCGTGCTATGACTCATACAGAACATTCAAATTATGAATTAAATAGACTTGTACATAAAATTAATGCCTATGAATCTGGTTTATATCAGATTATAGTATCACTCGTATTTTATCAAATGAAAGATTCAGATGAATTACGAGAAGCAGTTAAACTCTGGTTAAACAACGAATCTACAGCGAAAACAAAATACGGTCATATTAGTCTATGGAATACTTCAAAAGTAACTAATATGAGTTGGATGTTTTATGGTGCTAATAATTTTAATCAAGATATAGCAGGATGGAATACTTCAAACGTAATTGATATGAGTTATATGTTTTATAATGCTATAAAATTTAATAAAGATATTGGAGGGTGGGATACTTCAAACGTAATTGATATGAGTTGGATGTTTAGTAGTGCTAGTATTTTTAATGGCGATATTGGAGGGTGGAATACTTCAAATGTAACTGATATGAGTGCTATGTTTCAATATGCTTATAAGTTTAATGAAGATATAGGAAATTGGAATACTTCAAATGTAACTAATATGAAAGATATGTTTTATCAAGCTCATAAATTTAATCAAGATATAAGTAATTGGAATACTTCAAATGTAACTAATATGAGTAGTATGTTTCATCTTACTAATAATTTTAATCAAGATATAGGATGATGTGATACGTCAAATGTAACTAGAATGTGTTGGATGTTTTGGTGTGCTGATAATTTTAATCAAGATATTGGAAGATGGAATACTTCAACAGTAATTTATATGGATGGTATGTTTGCTCATGCTACAAATTTTAATCAAGATATTGCGGGATGGGATACGTCAAATGTAACTGATATGATTGGGATGTTCAGGTGCTACTAATTTTAATAAAGGTATTGGAAATTGGAATACTTCAAATTTTGTGGATATAACTTATAGAATTACATTATCAAATATAAAATTGAATTATGATTTATTATGCCAATCAACTGAAAGTTAGGAATTAAACACCTCGTTAAATATTAATAGTTATTCTTAAATATTGGACATTTATTTATCAAAAATTAAATGTCCAATATTTTATCGTGGATACACAATAGATTTTGTTAAAACTTTAGATGGCAATCGTACTAAAGATTCGAGGAAAATGTAACTGTTTATTAAATAAAAGAGATAAGAGGAAAACAATAAATAATCTTTATCAAATATATTTTAAGAAAGAGAATTATTTACTATAGGCAAGACCAGCCATACCAGACATGACCCTTGTAATTTGTGAATTAATGGCACATAACATTAAGCCTTCATCATCTAGACAATTATATTTAAGTGTTGCAAGATCTATTTTGGAAAAATTGACACAATAATTTGAAAAATCATCTGAATTCAACTTATTTGTTAATCGTATAATGCCATTTTGTTCTTGAACTAATTTAAATTTTTTTTTAAATTCTCCATTAAATTGTAATATTATGTTATCTAATTTTTTATTACATACAAAAAAATAGCAAGGATGATTAATATTCAATACTGTTTCATTTTTTTTATGATTTGATATGTGCAAACATTGCGATTGATACGATAGTAATTCCAGGCTTGTATCTTTATTTTCATTTAAATTTTCATATACATCTATTAATAAAGGTATATCTTCTTGTATATCTTTCTTTAATGTTATATATATTCTAACATCATGATATTTAGTATAAACTGCTCCATATTTAAAATAAGAAAAAGGAATTTCAGTTTCAGTCATTTTATAAAAACTTTGTAATTGAGGAAACGTCCAGGTATAAATTGTATCAAATCTTTGCCCACCACATTCTATTTCAAAAGACTCAATTTTATCTAAATCTTCTTGATTTTTTAATCTTAAATTTTTAAAGAAAAATTGTTTATCTTCCAATCCTGTTTTGAAAAGGGTGTATATTATTTGTTTGTTTCTTTTATCTATTCTTAAAGATAAAGGTTCAGTTGTTTCCACAAATTTAGCATTAGACACATAGTCAATATAAAATTTATTTATATTTTGTTTCTTATTAGCTTTATCTTGTGCTCCAAATATATTATTTTCAAATTTAAAATTTTCTAATTCAGTTAAATCTATTTGCTCTGTTGACTCTGTTGGCTCGGTTTGATCAGTTGACTCGGTTTGATCAGTTGACTCTGTTGACTTGTTAAAGTAATTTACCATTTATACATAAAAGTATTAAAATGTTTTTATATAAATAATTAAAGTCGGTTTAATTAATACTTAAGTATTAAAATATTTTATATAAATAATGAACGAAATAATTAAAGACCAAATATGGACAATTGATAATTTTCTATCTAATAAAGAATGTACAGACTTTATAAAGAAAATTAATCAAAAAACTGATTTAGTTCCATTTACTCAATCAGGTAATTTTAAGAATGATAAATTTATTAATCAGAAATTAGCAACAAGTTTTTTTGATAGAGTAAAAAAAAACATAAATATACCTATTTTAAGAGCTAATAACTTAATTATGACGGGAAACTATGATCCAGGAAATGAATTTGGTCTTCATACCGATACAGGTTTATATTTTGACTTATTGGTTATGGAAAAAAGCAATTATACGCTTTTAATATATCTAAATGATGATTTTGAGGGAGGTGATACAGTATTTTATAATAATAATTTCAAAGAAACAGTTCATATCAAGCCGGAACTTGGTAAAGCACTACTATTTGACATTTCATTATGGCACCAGGGTTTAAAAATATTAAAAGGTAATAAATATTGGATTGGATGTGAAATTATATCTAAATTTGATAATATGTATTAATAAATATTGGTATTTCTGGTTAAATATAAACACTTTTGTATGTTATCATCGGCGGCTATGATTAAAAATACGAGTACCCTAAACTATTACTAATTTTAATCAAGATATTGGAGGATAAGATACTTAGAATGTTCTCATTATATTATCTAAGACATTATATATATAATTATTATATATAATTTGGGATAGTTTGTATATATATAAATTTGATTTAAATTATTTTTTAAATATGTTTATCATTCACACAATGAGACATTTCAACTATAACCTAAGAGGTCTATTAGGTAGTATCCTCTCATATGAAGCTAACATTTATAATACTATTATAAGAGCTATATTTTATAAAATGAAAGATTCGACGGAATTGCGAAAGGCGGTTAAACTATGGTTAAGTGATGAATCTACAGCGAAAACAAAATATGGACATATAGGAAATTGGGATACGTCAAACGTAACTGATATGAGTTGGATGTTTCAATTTGCTAGAAACTTTAATGAAGATATTGGAAGTTGGGATACTTCAAATGTAACTAATATGAGTTTTATGTTTTATGACGCTAAAGAATTTAATGAAGATATTGGAAATTGGGATACTTCAAATGTTACTAATATGGAGGGTATGTTTTTTGATGCTATTAATTTTAATGGAGATATTGGAGAATGGGATACTTCAAATGTTACTAATATGGAGGGTATGTTTTGTAATGCTAGTAAGTTTAATCAAGATATTTGGAATTGGGATACCTCAAACGTTACTAATATGAGTCATATGTTTTATTATACTCAAAGGTTTAATCAAGATATCGGACGATGGAATACTTCAAAAGTTACGAATATGTATAGTATGTTTAAACATGCTATTAAGTTTAATAAAGATATTGCAGGTTGGGATACTTCAAATGTTATTAATATGTTATAAATAAAATTGATTATAAAAATAAATAATAAATTTTATTTTTATAATCTATATATATAGAATGTATAATAGTATAATAAATCCAATTACGAATCGTAAAGTTACTACTGATGGTCCTCTGGGTCGTTCTATACTTCAAAACTATTTAAACTATTTACAAAAAGGTGGTTCAGTTAGTGAATTAAAGCATATTTTCAACCAAATTAGAAATTATGAGCCTAGTATTTCAGATAAAATTATTTCTTTAGTGGATTACAAAATGAAAGATTCGGATGAATTACAAGAAGCGGTTGCACTCTGGGTAAGTCATGAATCTAAAGCGATGACCAAATATGGACATATAGGAAATTGGGATACTTCAAATGTTACCGATATGAGTCGAATGTTTTATGACGCTAAAGAATTTAATGAAGATATTGGAGAATGGGATACTTCAAATGTAACTGATATGGGTTGGATGTTTTATGGTGCTAAAGAGTTTAATCAAGATATTGGAAGATGGAATACTTCAAGAGTAACTACTATGATTCGTATGTTTTGTGAAGCTAATAAATTTAATAAACGTATAGGAGGATGGAATACTTCAAGAGTAACTGATATAAGATACATGTTTTTTGGTACTGATAAGTTTAATCAAGATATTGGAGAATGGGATACTTCAAATGTAACTAATATGAGTAATATGTTTAGTAGTGCTACCAGTTTTAATCAAGATATTGGAAGATGGAATACTTCAAATGTAACTGATATGAGTTATATGTTTCTTTATGCTAGAGTCTTTAATCAACATATTGGAGATTGGGATACCTCAAACGTTACAAATATGAGTTTTATGTTTTATGGTTCTGATAATTTTAATCAAGATCATATTATTAATTGGGATACTTCATATGTAACTTGTATGCTTAATATGTTTCGTTAAATATAAAATTAATTATTAACTTATTTTATTTAACATATCATACATCTATTATTACTCATACCTTGGCTCATACCAATAGTGTATTAGGGGTACTATTACATAAAATTAATGAATATGAATCAGATTCATATTTATTAATTTTAATAAAGATATCGGAAATTGGAATACTTCAAATGTTACTGATATGACTTATATGTTTACAAACGCTCATAAGTTTAATAAAGATGTTGGAAAATGGAATACTTCAAATGTAATATATTAAATGTAAAATTGATTTTTTGTTTTAAATTATATAGATTATTTATTTATTTATTTTATAATCTATATATATATAGAATGTATAATAGTATAATAAATCCAATTACGAACCGTAAAGTTAATATTGATGGAGCTCTGGGTCGTTCTATACTTCAAAACTATTTAAACTATTTACAAAAAGGTGGTTCGGTTAGTGAATTAACGCATATTTTTAACCAAATTAGAAATTATGAGTCTGGTATTTCAGATAAAATTATTTCTTTAGTGCATTACAAAATGAAAGATTCCGAAGAATTACGAGAAGTAGTAGAACTTTGGAGAATAGGCCAATCTAAAACGATAACCAAATACGGACATATTAGTCTATGGAATACTTCAAATGTAACTGATATGAGTAATATGTTTTATAAAGCTTATGATTTTAATCAAGATATTGGAAATTGGGATACTTCAAATGTAACTAGTATGAGGCGTATGTTTTATAATGCTCAAAATTTTAATGAAGATATAGGAAAATGGAATACTTCAAATGTAACGGATATGAGTTATATGTTTTATCAAGCTTATAATTTTAATGAAGATATTGGAGAATGGGATACTTCAAATGTTACTAATATGAGTCATATGTTTTATTATACTCAAAGGTTTAATCAAGATATCGGACGATGGAATACTTCAAATGTAACTTATATGGGTTATATGTTTTATAATGCTTATAATTTTAATAAAAATATTAGAGGATGGGATACTTCAAACGTAACTGATATGTTACCGATATGAGTCGAATGTTTTATGACGCTAAAGATTTTAATCAAGATATTGGAATACTTCAACGTAATTGATATGTTTTAAATTATATAGATTATTAAAATAAATAATAAATTTTATTTTTATAATCTATATATATAGAATGTATAATAGTATAATAAATCCAATTACGAATCGTAAAGTTACTATTGATGGTCCTCTGGGTCGTTCTATACTTCAAAACTATTTAAACTATTTACAAAAAGGTGGTTCGGTTAGTGAATTAACGCATATTTTCAACCAAATTAGAAATTATGAGCCTAGTATTTCAGATAAAATTATTTCTTTAGTGTACTACAAAATGAAAGATTCTGATGAATTACGAGAAGCAGTTAAACTCTGGTTAAAAAACGAATCTAAAGCGATGACCAAATACGGACATATTAGTATATGGAATACTTCAAATGTAACTGATATGAGTAATATGTTTTATCAAGCTTATAATTTTAATCAAGATATTGGAAATTGGGATACGTCAAATGTTACTAATATGATGGGTATGTTTCTTGGTGCTAGTATTTTTAATGAATATATTGGAGATTGGGATACTTCAAACGTAATTAATATGAGGGGTATGTTTAATGGTGCTCATAAATTTAATGGTGATATTGGAAATTGGAATACTTCAAGAGTAACTAATATGAGTTACATGTTTTATGACGCTAAAGAATTTAATCAAGATGTTAGAAACTGGAATACTTCCAATGTAATTAATATGTATGCTATGTTTAATTGTGCTCATAAGTTTGATAAAGATATAGGAAAATGGGATACTTCAAAAGTTACTGATATGAGGAATATGTTTTTTCACTATAGAGTTTAATCAATATATTGGAAAATGGGATACTTCAAAAGTAACTAATATGAGTGATATGTTTTATAATGCTTATAATTTTGATCAAGATTATATTCGTTAAATATAAAATTAATTATTAACTTATTTTATTTAACATATCATACATCTATTATTACTCATATCCCGACTCATATCAATAGTGTATTAAGAGTACTATTACATAAAATTAATGAATATGGATCTGGTTTATATTCATTAATTTTATCAAGATGTTGGAAAATGGAATACTTCAAATGTTACTGATATGACTTATATGTTTACAAACGCTCATAAGTTTAATAAAGATGTTGGAAAATGGAATATTTCAAATGTAACTAATATGTTTTAAATAAAATTGATTATAATAATAAATTTTATAATCTATATATATATAGAATGTATAATAGTATAATAAATCCAATTACGAATCGTAAAGTTAATATTGATGGTCCTCTGGGTCGTTCGATACTTAAAAACTATTTAAACTATTTACAAAAAGGTGGTTCGGTTAGCGAATTAAAGAATCTTTTTAACCAAATCAGAAATTATGAGCCTAGTATTTCAGATAAAATTATTTCTTTAATGCATTACAAAATGAAAGATTCGGATGAATTACGAGAAGCAGTTAAACTCTGTTATACAACGAATCTACAGCGATAATCAAATACGGACATATTAGTCTATGGAATACTTCAAATGTAACTGATATGAGTAATATGTTTTATGAAGCTTATAATTTTAATCAACATATTGGAGAATGGGATACTTCAAACGTAACTGATATGAGTCATATGTTTCATGGGGCTAAAGAGTTTAATCAAGATATTGGAAGGTGGGATACTTCAAAAGTAACTGATATGGATTGTATATTTCGTCATGCTATTGAGTTTAATCAATATATTGGAGATTGGGATACTTCAAACGTTACTAATATGAGGGGTATGTTTGAGGGTGCTGAAGAGTTTAATAAAGATATAGGAAAATGGGATACTTCAAATGTAACTAATATGTTGTCTATGTTTGATGATGCTTTAGAGTTTAATCAAAATATAGGAAAATGGGATACTTCAAATGTAACTAATATGAGTTGGATGTTTTTTAATGCTCAAAATTTTAATAAAGATATCGGAAATTGGAATACTTCAAATGTAACCGATACGTGTTATATGTTTTCTGAAAATGCTAAATTTAATAAAGACATCGGAAATTGAAATACTTCAAATGTAATATATTAAATGTAAAATTGATTTTTATTTAATAATTCTACTATTTGAATCAAGCCATTGATGTGGGATAATTCAAATGTTAAAAGTATTAAGTATAGGTTAATAATTATTATTATATTTAGATTGTATTAAATATAAAATTGATTTTATTAAGTTATTTAACATACAATATATTATGACTCATACCACGGAACCTTCAAATGATGAATTAAGAGGTCTATTAAGTAGGATTCAGTCATACGAACCAGCCATTTATAATAATATTATAAGATCTTTATTTTATCCAATGAAAGATTCGGATGAATTGCGAGAAGCAGTTAAACTCTGGTTATACGATGAATCTAAAGCGATAACCAAATACGGACATATTAGTCTATGGAATACTTCAAATGTAACTGATATGAGTAGGATGTTCTATAATAGATCTTTTAATCAAGATATTGGAAATTGGAATACTTCAAACGTTGTTAACATGTCTGGTATGTTTGATTGTGCTACTAAGTTTAATCAAGATATTACTAGATGGGATACTTCCAATGTAACTAATATGAGTTTTATGTTTCGTTGTACTAAAAAATTTAATCAACATATTGGTTTATGGAATACTTCAAATGTAACAAATATGTCTTGTATGTTTTATTGTGTTAATAATTTTAATCAAGACATTGGAAGTTGGGATACTTCAAAAGTAACTCGTATGGTTGCTATGTTTCGTTGTGCTAATTACTTTAATCAAGATATTGGAGGATGGGATACTTCAAATGTAACTGATATGAATTTTATGTTTAATAAAGCTACTAACTTTAAACAAGATATTGGAAGGTGGAATACTTCGAAAGTTACTAATATGTATGGTATGTTTAATTGTACTTATTTTTAATCAAGATACTGTAAGATTTGGTACTTCAAAACATTTGATGTCTGTCTAGAAACTAATATGTAACTAATAGAATTACATTTACAAAATATTAAAATTGATTCTTATAAACTTATTTTTTATATAACATATTAATCATAACTATTATGGCTCATACCTTTGAACATTCCAATGATGCTTTAAGATGTCTATTACATAAAATTAATGAATATGAATCTGGGTTATATCAGATTATTAAACCACTCGTATTTTATCCAATGAAAGATTCCAAAGAATTAAGCGAAGCGGTTAAACTATGGTTAGACGATGAATCTAAAGCGATTACCAAATACGGACATATAGGAAATTGGGATACGTCAAATGTAACTGATATGAGTAATATGTTTTATGATGCTTATAATTTTAATCAAGATATTGGAAATTGGAATACTTCAAATGTTACTGATATGAGTCATATGTTTTATCATGCTCATAATTTTAATCAAGATATAGGGAATTGGGATACTTCAAATGTAACTAATATGAGTGGTATGTTTAGTCGTGCTAAAGAGTTTAACAAATATATTGGAGGATGGAATACTTCAAATGTAACTAATATGCGTGATATGTTTAGTCGTGCTAAAGAGTTTAACAAATATATTGGAGGATGGAATACTTCAAATGTAACTAATATGAATTGTATGTTTAATCATACTAAAGAGTTTAATCAAGATATTAGTAAATGGAATACTTCATGTGTTACTAATATGAGTTGGATGTTTTATCAGACTAATAATTTTAATCAAGATATTGATGGGTGGGATACATCAAATGTAACTGATATGAGTAGTATGTTTGAATATGCTTATAAATTTAATCAAGATATAGGGGGGTGGAATACTTCAAATGTAACTAATATGATGTGTATGTTTCAGTATGCTAGTAAGTTTAATGGCGATATTGGATGTTGGGATACGTCAAACGTAACTAATATGAGTTTTATGTTTTGTTGTGCTCATAATTTTAATAAAGATATTGGTAAATGGGATACTTCAAACGTAACTGATATGAGTAATATGTTTTTAAATGCTAATAATTTTAATGAATATATTGGAAAATGGAATACTTCAAATGTAACTGATATGAGTCACATGTTTCAGTGTGCTAAGGAGTTTAATCAAGATATAGGAAATTGGGATACTTCATGTGTTACTAATATGAATTGGATGTTTCGTGGTGCTACAAATTTTAATGAAGATATTGGAAGGTGGAATACTTCAAACGTAATTTATAAGTACTAATAGAATTACATTATCAAATATAAAATTGATTTATTTTATTAACTTATTTTTATTTAACATATGAGCGTTTGTAAACACACAACCCGTAGCATAGAACATTCCACCGATGAATTAAGGTATCTACTACATAAAATTAATGAATATGAATCTGGTTTATATAAGATTATTAAATCACTCGTATTTTATCAAATGAAAGATTCTGATGAATTACGTAAAGCGGTTAAACTCTGGTTAGACGACGAATCTAAAGCAAAAAAGAAATATGGGCATATTAGTCTATGGAATACTTCAAATGTTATTGATATGAGTAGTATGTTTTGTTATGCTTATAATTTTAATGAAGATATTGGAAGGTGGGATACTTCTAATGTTACTGGTATGAGTGGTATGTTTCAATTTGCTAATAAGTTTAATCAAGATATAGGAGGATGGGATACTTCAAATGTAACTGATATGAGGATTATGTTTGGTGGTGCTATTATGTTTAATCAAGATATTGGAAAATGGGATACTTCAAATGTTACTAATATTAGAAAAATGTTTTATTATGCTATTAATTTTAATGGAGATATTGGAAATTGGGATACTTCAAAAGTAACTGATATGAATAATATGTTTTATAATGTTAGTATTTTTAATCAAGATATTGGAAAATGGAATACTTCAAAAGTTACTAATATGAGTTGTATGTTTGATGGTGCTATAAAGTTTAATCAAAATATTGGAAACTGGGATACTTCAAATGTAACTGATATGAGTTGGATGTTTTATAATGCTCCTAATTTTAATCAAGATATTGGGAGATGGGATACTTCAAACGTTGGAAGTATGACTAATGTGTTTTATTGTGATAATAATTTTAATAAAGATATAGGAGGATGGGATACTTCAAGAGTTACTGATATGATTTGGATGTTTTATTATGCTTTAAAGAATTTAATCAAGATATTGGGAGATGGGATACTTCAAACGTTGGAAGTATGACTAATGTGTTTTATTGTGATAATAATTTTAATAAAGATATAGGAGGATGGGATACTTCAAGAGTTACTGATATGATTTGGATGTTTTATTATGCTTTAAAGAATTTAATCAAGATATTGGAGGATGGAATATGTCAAAGGTTACTAATATGGGTGATATGTTTCACAATTCTGGTAATTTTAATCAGGGTATACGAAGATGGATGAGATACTTCAAAATTAACTTGTAAATAACTATTAGAAACACAATATAATATAAATTTGATTTATTAACTTATTTTATTTAACGTATCATACATCTATTATATGACTCTTGACACGAAATCTCCCAATGATGAATTTAGAGGTCTATTAATCTGTATTCAGTCATATGAACCGAACATTTATAATAATATTATGAGATCTGTATTTTATCAGATGAAAGATTCGGATGAATTACGTAAAGCGGTTAAACTATGGTTATGCGATGAATCTAAAGCGATAACCAAATATGGACATATTAGTCTATGGAATACTTCAAATGTAACTGATATGAATTATATGTTTTGGTGTGCTATTAATTTTAATCAAGATATTGGAGGATGGGATACTTCAAACGTAACTAATATGAGTTGGATGTTCGAATATGCTACAAAGTTTAATCAAGATATAGGAAATTGGGATACTTCAAATGTTACTGATATGAGGGGTATGTTCAAAAATGCTTATAATTATAATGGTTATATTGGAGTATGGGATACTTCAAGTGTAACTGAAATGGGTTCTATGTTTTCCGAAGCTAATAATTTTAATCAAGATATTGGAGGATGGTATACTTCAAACGTAATTCATATGGGATATATGTTTTATGAGTCTAAAAAGTTTAATCAGGATATTGGTAGATGGGATACTTCAAACGTTACTGATATGAGTAATATGTTTTATCATGCGTTGGATTTTAATCAAGATATTGGAGGATGGAAAACTTCGAATGTTATTGATATGAGTAAGATGTTTGATAGTGCTAGTAATTTTAATCACGATATATCGTGCTGGGATACTTCAAATGTTACTAATATGAGGCGGATGTTTCGTTATGCTCATAAATTTAATCAAGATATAGGAAGTTGGGATACCTCAAAAGTAACTAATATGTAACTAATAGAATTACATTATCTAATATAAAATTGATTCTTATAAACTTATTTTTTATATAACATATCAGTCATACATCTATTATGACTAATAACACAGCGGAACATACCAATGATGAATTAAGGTATCTACTACATAAAATTAATGACTATGAATATGGTTTATATCAGATTATTAAATCACTCGTATTCTATAAAAGAAAGATTCATATGAATTACGTAAAGCGGTTAAACTCTGGTTAGGTGATAAATCTAAAACGAAAAACCAATATGGACATATTAGTATATGGGATACTTCAAATGTTATTGATATGAGTGGTATGTTCGAATATTCTAGTAAGTTTAATGAAGATATTGGAGGATGGGATACTTCAAATGTAACTAATATGAATTATATGTTTTGTAATGCTACTGATTTTAATCAAAATATTGGAGGATGGGATACTTCAAATGTAACTAATATGAATTATATGTTTTGTAATGCTACTGATTTTAATCAAAATATTGGAGGATGGGATACTTCGAACGTAACTGAAATGAGTTGGATGTTTAGTGGTTCTAATAAGTTTAATGAAGATATTGGAGGATGGGATACTTCAAATGTAACTAATATGAGTTTGATGTTTTATGGTGCCCCTAATTTTAATCAATATATAGGAGGATGGAATACTTCAAATGTAACTAATATGGGATATATGTTTTATGAGTCTAAAAAGTTTAATCAGGATATTGGTAGATGGGATACTTCCAATATAACTAATTTGAGTTTGTTGTTTTAAATTATAGTATTATCAAATAAAAAATTGATTCTTATTAACTTATTTTTTATTTAACATATCATACATCTATTATGACTCATACCATGAAACCTTCTAATGATGCATTAAGATGTCTATTACATAAAATTAATGACTATGAATCTGCTTTATATCAGAATATATTATCACTCGTATTTTATCAAATGAAAGATTCAGATGAATTACGAGAAGCAGTTGAACTCTGGTTATGTGATGAATCTACATCGATAACCAAATATGGACATATTAGTCTATGGGATACTTCAAAAGTTACTAATATGAATAGTATGTTTTCCGAAGCTAATAATTTTAATCAAGATATCGGAGAATGGGATACTTCAAGCGTAACTGATATGACTAATATGTTTTATTATGCTATAGAGTTTAATCAATATATTGGAAATTGGGATACTTCAAATGTTACTACTATGCATGGTATGTTTTGTGGTGCTACTGAGTTTAATAAAGATATTGGAGGGTGGGATACTTCAAACGTAATTTATATGAGTACGATGTTTAGTGCCGCCAGTTTTAATCAAAATATTGGAAATTGGGATACTTCAAAAGTAACTAATATGAGTTATATGTTTCTTGGTGCTAATAAGTTTAATCAAGATATTGGAAGATGGGATACTTCAAATGTAACAGATATGCGTAGCATGTTTGTTAATGCTTATAATTTTAATAAAAATATTGGAGGATGGGATACTTCAAACGTTACTGGTATGGGTAAGATGTTTAATTGGTGCTAAAGAATTTAATCAAAATATTGGAAATTGGAATACTTCAAATGTTACTAATATGAGTTGTATGTTTAGTTGTACTAATAATTTAGGGATGGGATACTTCAAAGGTAACTAATATGGGTTTTATGTTTTCTTATGCTAAAGAATTTAATCAAGATATTGGAAATTGGGATACTTCAAATGTAACTAATATGAACAGGGTGTTTTATTGTGCTACTATTTTTAATCAAGATATTGGTAAATGGGATACTTCAAATGTCATATGTATGAATTGTCTGTTTTATAAGGCTAATGATTTTAATCAATATATAGGAGGATGGGATAGTTCAAATGTAACTATTATGAGTAATATGTTTGAACATAGTGCTATTAATTTTAATAAAAATATAGGAAAATGGGATACTTCAAATGTTACGGATATGTACTAATAGAATTACAATATCGAATATAAAAATTGATTTCTTATTAACTTATTTTTTATTTAACATACATATATTTATGACTCGTAGCATAGAACATACCAATGATGAATTAAGTTATCTATTACATAAAATTAATGCCTATGAATCTGGTTTATATCAGATTATTAAATCACTCGTATTTTATCCAATGAAAGATTCGGATGAATTACGAGAAGCAGTTAAACTCTGGTTAACCAACGAATCTAAAGCAATAAAGACATATGGTCATATTAGTCTATGGAATACTTCAAATGTTACTGATATGCGTTATATGTTTATTAATTCTAGAGATTTTAATGAAGATATTGGAATGTGGGATACTTCAAATGTAACTAAGATGAGTTTTATGTTTTATTATACTAATAAATTTAATCACGATATATCATGCTGGGATACTTCAAATGTTACTAATATGAATCGTATGTTTAGTAATGCTAATAATTTTAATCAAGATATTGGAGGATGGGATACTTCAAATGTTACTAATATGAATCAGATGTTTAATCATAATCCTAATTTTAATCAAGATATTAGTAAATGGAATACTTCAAACGTACAAGATATGAGGGGTATGTTTTGTGGTGCTAAAATATTTAATGGAGATATTGGAGAATGGGATACTTCAAATGTTACTGATATGTGTTGTATGTTTGGAGGCTCTAATAATTTTAATCAAGATATTGGAGGATGGGATACTTCAAATGTAACTGATATGAATTTTATGTTTTGTAATGCTTATAATTTTAATAAAAATATTGGAGGATGGGATACTTCAAACGTAAATGATATGGTTTCTATGTTTAATGGTGCTAAAGAGTTTAATCAAGATATTGGAGGATGGAATACTTCAAATGTTATATGTATGAGTAAGATGTTTTATAATGCTAATAATTTTAACGGAGATATTGGAGGTTGGGATACTTCAAACGTAATTTATATGTAACTAATATGTTTGAAGACGTTCATAATTTTAATCAATATATAGGAAATTGGGATATTTCAAATGTAACTGATATGAATGGTATGTTTTATTATCAAATATAAATTTGATTCTTATTAACTTATTTTTTATTTAACATATCATACATCTATTATGACTCATACAATAGAACAATCCAAAGATGTATTAAGGCATCTATTACATAAAATTAATGAATATGAATATGGTTTATATCAGATTATTAAATCACTCGTATTTTATCCAATGAAAGATTCGGATGAATTACGAGAAGCGGTTGCACTTTGGTTAACCAACGAATCTAAAGCACTAAATACATATGGTCATATTAGTCTATGGGATACTTCAAATGTAACTGATATGAGTGATATGTTTCGGGGTGCTAAAGAATTTAATGAAGATATAGGGGGGTGGGATACTTCTAATGTTACTGATATGAGGTCTATGTTTTATGATGCTAAAGATTTTAATCAAGATATTAGTAAATGGGATACTTCAAACGTAATTAATATGATTTGGATGTTTTATAATGCTTATAATTTTAATGAATATATAGGAAATTGGGATACTTCAAATGTAACTAATATGAGTTATATGTTTTGTTATGCTATTAATTTTAATCAAGATATTGGTAAATGGGATACTTCAAATGTAACTAATATGAATGCTATGTTTCATCTTGCTAATAATTTTAATCAATATATAGGAAATTTTGATACTTCAAAAGTAAATAGGATGGGTAGTATGTTTGATGGTGCTAGTATTTTTAATGAAGATATTGGAGGTTGGGATACTTCAAATGTTACTAATATGAGTTGTATGTTTTCTCATACTTATAAATTTAATCAAGATATTGGTGGATGGGATACTTCAAAAGTAACTGATATGAGCTATATGTTTTATGGTACTAAAGAGTTTAATCAAGATATAGGAAAATGGATTACTTCAAAAGTAAATAGGATGGGTTTGATGTTTTATGGTGCTTCTAAGTTTAATCAAGATATTGGTAAATGGGATACTTCAAACGTAATTTCTAACTACTAATAGAATCACATTTATTAAATATAAAATTGATTTATTTTATTAACTTATTTTTATTAATATCATTGTCTTTTACTATGACTCATACCACAGATCATTCCTCCAATGACGCATTAAGAGGTCTATTACGTAATATTCTCTCATATGAACCAAACATTTATAATAATATTATGAGAGTTGTATTTTATCCAATGAAAGATTCAAATGAATTACGAGAAGCGGTTAAACTCTGGTTAAGTGACGAATCTAAAGCACTAAAGACATATGGTCATATTAGTCTATGGAATACTTCAAATGTTACTGATATGAGTAAGATGTTTTATAATGCTAATGAATTTAATGACGATATTGGAAATTGGGATACTTCAAAAGTAACTGATATGAGTTTGATGTTCTAAAATGCTTATAATTTTAATCAAGATATTGGAAATTGGGATACTTCAAAAGTAACTGATATGAGTTTGATGTTCGAAAATGCTTATAATTTTAATCAAGATATTGGAAATTGGGATACTTCAAAAGTAACTGATATGAGTTTGATGTTCGAAAATGCTTATAATTTTAATCAAGATATTGGAAATTGGGATACTTCAAAAGTAACTGATATGATTGATATGTTTAATGGTGCTCTTAATTTTAATGAAGACATTGGAAATTGGAATACTTCAAATGTAACTGATATGAGTTGGATGTTTAGTAGTGCTAAAGAGTTTAATCAGGATATTGGTAGATGGGATACGTCAAATGTTACTAATATGAGACATATGTTTTATTATGCTATTAATTTTAATCAAGATATAGGAAATTGGGATACTTCAAACGTAACAACTATGAGTTGTATGTTTAGAAAAGCTAATAATTTTAATGAATATATTGGAAAATGGAATACTTCAAATGTAACTGATATGAGTTGTATGTTTATGGGTGCTAATAATTTTAATCAAGATATTGGAAAATGGAATACTTCAAATGTAAAGATATATGACATTGTTTTATGATGCTAAAATGTTTAATCAAGATATTAGTCTATGGGATACTTCAAATGTTACTAATATGAGTTTTATGTTTAGTGGTTCTAATAAGTTTAATTGCTATATTGGAGGATGGAATACTTCAAATGTAACTGATATGAGTTGTATGTTTATGGGTGCTAATAATTTTAATCAAGATATTGGAAAATGGAATACTTCAAATGTTACTAATATGTAAATAATATAATTACATTATTAAATATAAAATTGATTCTTATTAACTTATTTTTTATTTAAAATTTCATAATATGAATAATTATATGACACAAACCATGGAACCTTCCAATGACGCATTAAGAGGTCTATTACGTAATATTCATTCATATGAACCGTTCATTTATAATACTATTATGAGATCTGTATTTTATCCAATGAAAGATTCAGACGAATTACGTAAAGCGGTTGCACTTTGGTTAAGCGATGAATCTAAAGCGATAATCAAATATGGTCATATTAGTCTATGGAATACTTCAACCGTTACTGATATGCATGGTATGTTTTATTGTGATAGAGAGTTTAATGAAGATATTGGAGGATGGGATACTTCAAATGTTACTGATATGAGTGGTATGTTTCATAATGCTAATAATTTTAATCAATATATTGGAAGATGGGATACTTCAAATGTTACTGATATGCGTGTAATGTTTTATAATGCTAGTACGTTTAATGAAGATATTGGAAACTGGGATACTTCAAAAGTAACTGATATGAGTCATATGTTTTATGATGCTAATAATTTTAATCAAAATATTGGAAATTGGGATACTTCAAATGTTACTAATATGAGTTGGATGTTTCGTTGTGCTGAAGAATTTAATCAAGATATTGGAGGGTGGGATACTTCAAAAGTAACTGAAATGTATTCTATGTTTCGTTGTGCTATTAATTTTAATAAAAATATTGGAAATTGGAATACTTCAAATGTTACTGATATGTGTTTAATGTTTTATCAATCTAAAGAATTTAATCAAAATATTGGAAATTGGGATACTTCAAATGTAACTAATATGAATGAAATGTTTAGTTTTGCTAAAATGTTTAATCAAGATATAGGGGGATGGGATACTTCAAACGTAACTAATATGACTTGTATGTTTCGGGGTGCTTATAAGTTTAATCAAGATATTGGAGGATGGGATACTTCAAACGTAACTGATATGAGTTATATGTTTAATGATGTTCATAACTTTGATCAAGATATTGGAGGGTGGGATACTTCAAATGTTACTAAGATGAGTGGTATGTTTAATGGTGCTAAAATGTTTAATGGAGATATTGGAGGATGGGATACATCTAAAGTAACTACTATACCATATATGTTTCATAATGCTACAAAGTTTAAGTTTAAGTTTAAGTTTAATAAATAAAGTATTAAAACGTAACTTATAAGTAATATATTTATTTAAATAATACACTACCATCTTCTTTTTTTAAATTTAAAAGATTATTTTTAGTTGGTTCTTTTAAATTTGAGAAATTTGTCTTATCTGCCTGAGATAAAACGATATCCAATGCTCTATCTAAATTAGGAACTTCATCATTATGATGTGTAATTAAGTAATTGCATATAAATGGAAGTGATCGCTGATAACCATTATTACAAAAAATTAGAGTATTTTCCCTATTAATTTGAAGTTCCTTAATTATATTATAACATTCTTCGTATAATTTTAAAATGTCATCATTTATTATTGAGTTATAATTATCTCCATATTCAATAACAATCGTATTTACTTTTTTATTTAGTTCTAAATAATCTATACTTTCTTTACTAGGGATAATAGCAATTATTAATTTTATATTATTTTGTTTAATTTCCTTATCCAAATTTTTAACCTGTGTTTTATCAGTAAGTAATAAATTCCATATAATATGAATTAATGTAGAATTTGATACAGGCGGAGCATCACCATATTTTGATACGTTAGTTACATCTAAAGGATATACATCAAACTTTTTAGTTTGATCATACATAGTGATATTTTCATCAATTCTTTTTAGGTCAGTTGTATTTTTTTCTAAATAAATATTGTATAAATCTATTTTTTGACAAGTAATATTATTCCTTAAATGTTTATTTAAGTTACCCATATTTGAAAAAATTGTTTGACAACTTGAACATTTTAAGTTATGATTACTGTGGTATAATTTTTGTATTTTACAGGCAGTGTCATCCGAATTTATAATCGATGTCCAGTATTTACATAATAAATTACGCATATGATGTTGTAATACACCTATTTCACCAATATAAAACTTATTACATCCAAGGCATTGGTTTTTTTTAGAATTCTCTTGTATAATAATGTCATTTTCAATTTCATATACACTCATTTATAATATATACATATATATATATATTTATATTCCATTTTAAACGCAAAATGGAATATAAATATTTTAATATTGGAATATCATTAATCTTCATCATTTTTTCCAAATAAATATGTTGAATAATCCCATATAAGTTTTTTTCATAATTAATGTAGTAATATGTTTTATGATGATAGTAAATTTAATCAAGATATTGGCTGGTGGAATACTTCAAACGTAATTTATAAGTATCTAATATAATTACATTCTCAAATATAAAATATAAAAAATTGATTCTTATTATCTTTTTTTTTATTTAACATATCATATATATATTATGACTAATTATGAATTATCTACCCTATTACATAAGATTCTGTCATATGAACCGTTCATTTATAATAATATTTTGAGATCTCTATTTTATCCTATGAAAGATTCTGGTGAATTACGAGAAGCGGTTAAACTATGGTTAACCAACGAATCTACAGTTATAACCAAATACGGTCATATTAGTTTATGGGATACTTCAGATGTCACATGTATGGCATGTATGTTTTATAATGCTAATAATTTTAATGAAGATATTGTAGGTTGGGATACTTCAAAGGTAATTGATATGTAACTTAATAGAATTACATTATCAAAATATAAAAAATTGATTCTTATTATCTTTTTTTTATTTAACATATCATACATCTACTATGACTCATAGAGAACCGTCCAATGATGAATTAAGGTATCTAGTACATAAAATTAATGACTATGAATCTGGTTTATATCAGATTATTAAATCACTCGTATTTTATCCAATGAAAAATTCCAATGAATTACGAGAAGCGGTTAAACTCTGGTTAACCAACGAATCTACAGCGAAAACCAAATATGGACATATTAGTCTATGGGATACTTCAAATGTAACTGATATGAGTCATATGTTTTGTAATGCTTATAAATTTAATCTTGATATTGGAAAATGGGATACTTCAAAAGTAACTAATATGAAAGCTATGTTTATGGGTGCTAGTAAGTTTAATCAAGATATTGGAAATTGGGATACTTCAAACGTTACTAATATGAGTTATATGTTTATGGGTGCTAATAATTTTAATGAAGATATAGGAAATTGGGATACTTCAAAAGTAACTAATATGTGTGGTATGTTTGCAACCGCTCATAAGTTTAATGAAGATATTGGGGGATGGGATACTTCAAATGTAACTAATATGGGTAATATGTTTTTAAAGGCTGATATTTTTAATCAAGATATTGGAGGATGGGATACTTCAAGTGTAACTAGTATGAGTTCTATGTTTAATGATTCTAAAAACTTTAATCAAGGTATTAGTAAATGGAATACTTCAAAAGTAACTAATATGAAAGCTATGTTTATGGGTGCTAGTAAGTTTAATCAAGATATTGGAAATTGGGATACTTCAAACGTTACTAATATGAGTTATATGTTTATGGGTGCTAATAATTTTAATGAAGATATAGGAAATTGGGATACTTCAAAAGTAACTAATATGTGTGGTATGTTTGCAACCGCTCATAAGTTTAATGAAGATATTGGGGGATGGGATACTTCAAATGTAACTAATATGGGTAATATGTTTTTAAAGGCTGATATTTTTAATCAAGATATTGGAGGATGGGATACTTCAAGTGTAACTAGTATGAGTTCTATGTTTAATGATTCTAAAAACTTTAATCAAGGTATTAGTAAATGGAATACTTCGAGTGTAACTAATATGTATGGTATGTTCGAAAAGGCTTATAATTTTAATCAAGATATAGGAAATTGGGATACTTCAAATGTAACTGAGATGAGTTATATGTTTTATTGTGCTAAAGAGTTTAATGGCGATATTGGATGTTGGGATACATCAAACGTAACTAATATGCGTTTTATGTTTGATTGTGCTCATAAGTTTGATCAAGATATTGGAGGATGGAATACTTCAAAAGTAACTAATATGAGGTCTATGTTTGATAGTTGTCGGATGTTTAATCAAGATATTGGGGGATGGGATACTTCAAATGTAACTAATATGTCTGATATGTTTATGGGTGGTGATAATTTTAATCAAGATATTGGTAAATGGGATACTTCAAAGGTAACTAATATGAGTTATATGTTTTTAAATGCTAATAATTTTAATGAATATATTGGAAAATGGAATACTTCAAGTGTTACTGATATGAGACATATGTTTGGTAATGCTAAAAAGTTTAATCAAGATATTGGAAATTGGGATACATCAAGCGTAACTAATATGACTCATATGTTTTATGGTGCTAGTAATTTTAATCAAGATATTGGAAAATGGGATACTCCAAAAGTAATTGATAGTAACTAATAGTTTTACATTATTAAATATAAATTTTGATTCATTTTATTAACTTATTTTTATTTAACATCAATGTCTTCTATTATGACTCATACAGAACATTCCAATGATGAATTAAGATATCTAGTACATAAAATTAATGACTATGAATATGGTTTATATCAGATTATTAAATCACTCGTATTTTATCTAATGAAAGATTCTAATGAATTACGAGAAGCAGTAGCACTTTGGAGAAGAGATGAATCTACAGCGAAAACAAAATACGGACATATTAGTCTATGGGATACTTCAAATGTTACTAATATGAAACGAATGTTTTGGTATGCTATTAATTTTAATGAAGATATAGGATGGTGGGATACGTCAAAAGTTATTGATATGAGTTATATGTTTTGGCATGCTAAAATGTTTAATCAAGATATTGGAATTTGGGATACTTCAAATGTTACTAATATGCATGGTATTTTTTCTTATGCTAAAGAATTTAATCAAGATATAGGGGGGTGGAATACTTCAAATGTAACTAATATGAGGGGTATGTTTAATGGCGATAAAGAGTTTAATGGCGATATTGGATGTTGGGATACGTCAAACGTAACTAATATGAGTGATATGTTTTATAATGCTTATAATTTTAATCAAGATATTAGTAAATGGAATACATCAAATGTAACTGATATGAGTAGTATGTTTTATTATGCTAAAGAGTTTAATCAACATATTAGTCTATGGGGTACTTCAAAAGTAACTGATATGAGTAGGATGTTCGAATATGCTACAGAGTTTAATCAAGATTATATTATTAATTGGGATACATCAAACGTAACTGGTATGAGTAAATAATAGTTTTACATTATTAAATATAAATTTTGATTCATTTTATTAACTTATTTTTATTTAACATCAATGTCTTCTATTATGACTCATACAGAACATTCCAATGATGAATTAAGATATCTAGTACATAAAATTAATGACTATGAATATGGTTTATATCAGATTATTAAATCACTCGTATTTTATCTAATGAAAGATTCTAATGAATTACGAGAAGCGGTTAAACTCTGGTTAACCAACGAATCTAGAACGAAAACCAAATATGGACATATTAGTCAATGGAATACTTCAAATGTTACTGATATGAGTGAAATGTTTAGTTGTGCTGATAACTTTAATGAAGATATTGGATGCTGGGATACGTCAAACGTAACTGATATGAGATGTATGTTTTATCAGGCTAATAATTTTAATCAAGATATTGGAAGATGGAATACTTCAGAAGTAACTGATATGCTCGGTATGTTTGGTTATGCTAAAGAGTTTAATGGAAATATTGGAGGGTGGGATACTTCAAAAGTAACTAATATGAATAATATGTTTAATGGTGCTAAAATGTTTAATCAAGATATTGGAAGATGGGATACTTCAAATGTACCTAATATGAGTGATATGTTTTATGGTGCTACCAGTTTTAATCAAGATATTGGAAAATGGAATACTTCAAATGTAACAAATATGTCTTGAATGTTTTATAATGCGCATAATTTTAATCAATATATATTGGAGGGTGGAAACGTCAAGATGTAGGAAATTCGGATATTTTAAAAGTAATTAATATGAGCAAAATGTTTCGTTGTGTTAGAGCGTTTAATCAAGATATTAGTAAATGGGATACTTCAGCAGTAATTTATAAGTATTAATAGAATTATATTATCAAAAATAAAAATTGATTCATTTCTTATTAACTTATTTTTATTTAATATCAATGTCTTCTATTATGACTCACACAGAACATTCTAATTATGAATTACGCACACTATTAAGTATGATTTATTCATATGAATCTAATATTTATAATCATATTATGAGATCTTTATTTTATCAGATGAAAGATTCAGAAGAATTACGAGAAGCAGTTAAACTCTGGTTAACCGAAAAATCTAAAGCTATAGCCAAATATGGACATATTAGTCTATGGAATACTTCAAATGTTACTGATATGAATGGTATGTTTTATGAAGCTCATAAGTTTAATCAAGATATTGGAGGATGGGATACTTCAAATGTAACTAATATGAATTATATGTTTAATGGTGCTAAAAAGTTTAATAAAGATATTGGGGGATGGGATACTTCAAACGTTACTGATATGAGGGGTATGTTTGATTATGCTATTAATTTTAATCGAGATATTGGAGAATGGGATACTTCAAAAGTAACTAGTATGAATAGTATGTTTTATGATGCTAACAAGTTTAATAAATATATTGGAAATTGGGATACATCAAATGTAACTGATATGTGTAAGATGTTTCTTTGTGCTAAAGAGTTTAATCAAGATATTGGAGGATGGGATACTTCAAATGTTACTAATATGAGGGGTATGTTTGATTATGCTACTGATTTTAATCACGATATTGGAAGATGGGATACTTCAAATGTAACTGATATGAATAGTATGTTTTGGTGTGCTGAAGATTTTAATCGAGATATTGGAAATTGGGATACTTCAAATGTTACTAATATGAGAGAGATGTTTTATGGAGCTCATAATTTTAATCACGATATTGGAAGATGGGATACTTCAAATGTAATATGTAACTAATAGAATTACATTATAAAATATAAAATTGATTTATTTTATTAACTTATTTTTTATTTAACATATCATACATCTATTATGACTAATACAGAACATACCAATGATGAATTAAGGTATCTAGTACATAAAATTAATGCCTATGAATCTGGTTTATATCAGATTATTAAATCACTCGTATTTTATCAAATGAAAGATTCGGATGAATTACGAGAAGCGGTTGCTCTCTGGTCAACCAACGAATCTAAAGCGATAATCAAATACGGACATATTAGTATATGGGATACTTCAAATGTCACTGATATGAGGTTGATGTTTTATTATGCTAAAGATTTCAATCAAGATATTGGAAAATGGGATACTTCAAACGTTACTACTATGTCTGGTATGTTTAGTAATGCTAAAGAGTTTAATGAAGATATTGGAATGTGGGATACTTCAAATGTCACTAATATGAGTGAAATGTTTTATTATGCTAATAATTTTAATCAAGATATTGGAAAATGGGATACTTCAAACGTTACTACTATGTATGGTATGTTTCATAGTGCTATTAATTTTAATAAAGATATTGGAAATTGGGATACTTCAAATGTTACTTATATGAGTAATATGTTTTCTTATGCTAAAGAATTTAATCAAGATTATATTAGTAGATGGGATACTTCAAAAGTAATTGATAGTAACTAATAGAATTACATTACCAAAATATAAAAAAATTGATTCTTATTAACTTATTTTTTATTTAACATATCATACATCTACTATGACTCATACGGAACATTCAAACGATGAATTATGTTCCCTATTACATAAGATTAACGCATATGAACCATTCATTTATAATACTATTATGATATCTATATTTTATCAGATGAAAGATTCGGATGAATTACGAGAAGCGGTTAAACTCTGGTTAAGAATTGAATCTACAGAGATAAGCAAATACGGACATATTAGTCTATGGGATACTTCAAATGTAACAACTATGAGTTATATGTTTTCTTGTGCTAATAATTTTAATAAAGATATTGGAAATTGGGATACTTCAAATGTAACTGATATGAGTGATATGTTTTATCTTGCTAAAAAGTTTAATCAAGATATAGGACGATGGGATACTTCAAAAGTAACTAATATGAAAGCTATGTTTATGGGTGCTAGTAAGTTTAATCAAGATATAGGAGAATGGGATACTTCAAAAGTAACTAATATGAATAATATGTTTTGGCATGCTAAAATGTTTAATCAAGATATTGGAAGATGGGATACTTCAAATGTACCTAATTATGGTATGTTTAATGGTGCTAAAATGTTTAATGGAGATATTCTGGGATACTTCTTCAAATACGAATCGTATGTTTAATGCTGCTAATAATTTTAATAAAGATATAGGAAATTGGGATACGTCAAATGTAAATGATTTGTATGTTTCGGGGTTCTAAAAAGTTTAATAAAGATTATATTATTAATTGGAATACTTGAAAGTAACTGATAGAATTACATTATAAAATATAAAATTGATTCTTATTAACTTATTTTATTTAACACATAATACATCTGTTAATATGACTAATACCTTGGAATATTCGAATGAAGCATTAAGAGGACTATTACATAATATTAACGAATACGAATCTAGTTTATTTCAGATTATATTATCACACTTAATTTATCAGATGAAAGATTCTGATGAATTACGAGGGGCGGTTAAACTCTGGTTAAACAAGAAATCTACAGCGATAAAGATATATGGACATATTAGTCTATGGGATACTTCAAATGTAACTGATATGAGTCATATGTTTTGTAATGCTTATAAATTTAATCTTGATATTGGAAAATGGGATACTTCAAAAGTTACTAATATGTATGCTATATTCGCAAACGCTTATAAGTTTGATCAATATATTGGAAAATGGGATACTTCTAATGTAACTGATACGAGTTTTATGTTTTGTAATGCTATTAATTTTAATCAAGATATTGGAAATTGGGATACTTCAAATGTAACTAATATGAGGGCTATGTTTAGAGGTGCTAGTAATTTTAATCAAGATATATCATGTTGGGCTACTTCAAAAGTAGCTTATATGAATAGTATGTTTAGTAATTCTACTAATTTTAATAAATATATTGGAAAATGGGATACTTCAAATGTAACTAATATGAACAGTATGTTTAATGGTGCTCTTAATTTTAATGAAGATATTGTAAATTGGGATACCTCAAAGGTTACTAATATGGAGTGTATGTTTTATGATTCTAAAGTGTTTAATCGTGATATTGGTAAATGGGATACTTCAAATGTAACTTATATGAATAGGATGTTTCGTGATGCTCATGAGTTTAATCAAGATATAGGGGGTTGGGATACTTCAAATGTTACTGATATGCGTAATATGTTTAATAATGCTAATAAGTTTAATAAGGGTTATATTAGTAATTGGAATACTTCAAACGTAACTGATATGGAATACTTCTAACGTAACTGATATGTAATTAATAGAAACACCGTATTAGATATAAAAATTGATTCTTATTTAACATATCTACATCAAGACTAATACTATGACTCATACCAATTATGTGTTACACTCACTACTACGTAATATTCAATCATATGAACCGAACATTTATAATACTATTATAAGAGCTATATTTTATCAAATGAAAGATTCCGATGAATTGCGAGAAGTGGTTAAACTCTGGTTAAACAACGAATCTACAGCGACAACCAAATATGGGCATATTAGTCGATGGAATACTTCAAATGTTACTGATATGAGTAAGATGTTTTATTATGATTATAATTTTAATCACGATATTGGAAATTGGGATACTTCTAATGTAACTAATATGAGTTTTATGTTTTGTAATGCTATTAATTTTAATAAAGATATTGGAGGATGGGATACTTCAAATGTTACTAATATGAGTAGGATCTTTCGTGATGCTCATGAGTTTAATCAAGATATAGAGGGTTGGGATACTTCAAATGTTACTCATATGAGTTGTATGTTTTATAATGCTCATAAGTTTAATCAAGATATAGGAGGTTGGGATACTTTAAATGTAACTAATATGGGAGCTATGTTTTCTGGTGCTTATAAATTTAATCAAGATATTGGAGGATGGGATACTTCAAAAGTTACTGATATGAGTTCGATGTTTCGTGCCGCTTATACGTTTAATCAAGATATAGGAAAATGGAATACTTCAAAAGTAACTGTTATGGGTTATATGTTTCATAATGCTTATAAATTTAATCAAGATATCGGATGTTGGGATACTTCAAAAGTAACTAATTTGTATTATATGTTTCATGGTTCTAAAGATTTTAATCAATATATAGGAAATTGGGATACTTCAAACGTTACTGATATGAGTTATATGTTTAGTGTCCCTAAGTAAATTTAATTAATATATTGGGGTGGGATACTTCAAATGTAAACTCCAAATGTAAACTCCAAATGTAACTGATATGTTTTAACCCGTTTCGCATTTAAAATGACCCTATCTTAAATGCGAAACGAGTTTAAGATTGAAAAATAATATCTAAGATACTTATATGAACGAAAAAACAATAATAGTAGGAGTTTTTATAAGCATTCCAAAATGTGCTTCAAAAACAATACTTGAAATGTTTAAATTATGTAAAAATAGAGATAATCATTTTTCTGAAAAATCAGAACAATTTATAATATATGAAAATCATCAACGATTAAAAATATTAGAACAAAAATATGATTTGAAAGATAAATATATTTTTACTTTTGTAAGACATCCATATCAAAGAATAATGTCTTGGTTTTATTATCATAAAAATATAGAGCCATATAGATCTCAATCATTAAATGAATGGATTAGTAATGGTTGTCAAACACATTGGAAAATTCAAAACGAAACTAATTGGAAAAAAGAAAATTTATCTCCAATACTACAATATAATTTTATTGAGGGTAATTCAGAAATAAATTATATTGGTAAAATTGAAAATTTCGAGGAGGACTGCAAAAATATAATATTTCAATTAAATACATTATTTAATCAAAACAATTGTCCAAAAAAAATATCATATAAAAAAATTAAAAAAAATACATCAATCAAAAAGAATAATGATGTCATTACAGATGAAAATAAAAGTTTAATTTATAATATATTTAGAAAAGATTTTGATTATTTTAATTACCATAAATAAACAATTATTTCTTGTATGTTTTTGTATTCTTTCTTCTTGTAGAGTGTTTTTTTATAAATTTCCTAACGTCTTTATTAACGTATGCATATTTCATATAGTTTAAATAAGAGGTGTTTGGTATCTTTTTGATGGTTATTTTTACTTTTTTGATTAAATCTTCATAAGAAATACCTCCTTTTCGTAATTGAAAATAATGTTTAAATTGATTGAACCAACTTTCAATAGCATTAGTTTTTGGTCTGTATGGAACACTATATAACAATGTATTATTTGTATCCTTGATGGCTTCTTTTACTAAATTACTTTTATGTGCACCGCCATTATCCATTACTACTAAATATGTTTTGAATTTACCTTTTATAAACTTATTTATGAATTGAACCATTCTTTCTGAAGTCATACCACCATTTTCATACAAAATCCACCCAACAACCCCTTTGCTTGAAATAGCTGATACTAATGTAAATTTTTTGAAAACTTTATTGTCTGTAGTTTTCTTAACGCAACGTCTACCAAGTTCGCATCTTGAATATGGGGCAGTCATTTCTGCATGTATAGATGTTTCGTCAATACTGATGATTTTATGAATAGAAAATTCATCAACCTTTTCATAGAATATTTTCATTTCTTTTTTAAAATCAATAGGTTTGTTGTACCTCGTTTCTGGATAATGTCTTATTCTTGTTCTTTTCCTTGTTAAATTATTGTCACGGATTACTCGTGACAATTGACTATTACTAATGTCAAAATCTGAATATTTTTCTTCCATATTGGTCATGTACATTTGTATTAACCAAGTTGGATTCTTTTTGACTAATTTCAAAATGTATTTGACATGTGTCCTCTTAACTTTATAGGCTACTGGTGGTCTTGATTTCCTTTCAAAAGATTTATCTTCTCTATATTGCTTGAGCCATCGTTTGAAAGTTTTTTCACCTACTTGAAATATTCTAGATACTTCTAATTGAGAAACTTTATTTTTCAAATAATATTCTATTGCCAATTTTCTAATTTCACTTGATTTATGATTATTCATATACCATAAATATAGAAAATAAATAGGGTCATTTTAAATGCGAAACGGGTTAAATTATATCTATCTGGAATCTGGGATACTTCAAACGTAACTGAAATGAGTTACGTGTATCAGGATGCGATTGATTTTAATCTAGATTATAGTAGTGGTTGGTATATTTCATCAAGGTCTACTAAAAAATCATTTGCGTCAAACCAAGTATCGCCTATACCATCATAAACAATATCAAATGCTTTTTTCATTTGGGTTAATGCTGTTTTTATAGTCATGTCTCCACATCCAGTGCAAAATGTTGTAGTCAATATACTATTTATTTTACTAATGTTACTATTTTTATTATGATTTACAACAGACCCTAAGACTGATTTGAACGCATAGTATGCGTTTAAAGTTTTAGATACATTTTTTGGATTAGTCATGCTTGGCGCGTGTGCTAAGTATGGATATTTATTATTATCGGTTCGGAGTAATATACAGGTCCCAACTGGTTGTTCACCATAATACTCATCCGCGATTACTTTACGAACCTTCTGGCCAATATGATCAATGTTATCAATGGTACATAACATATAACTTAATACCCCGTCAATGCCGCCATCCATTTGACCAAATGAATTTGCTGGAGATACAATACAATCAAAAGAGTTACATTGTGCTATATTGGAATATTCAACACTTATATTTTTATATTTATTATTGCTTTGGTCGAATACAGAATTAAATATGGGTTCAATGTTTTTATGTAATGATACAATATGAATTTTTATAGTTGATAATAGTTTATGTGCCATCTAAATATTAAAATATTAAAATATTATTTAAAAAACGGATTATTAAATATTTACATTATCTATCAAAGTCTAAAATAAACTTTGATATAATTTTGTTAATATTTATCACGAAAATTGTTGGAAAACCAATGAATATAAATTATAAAAAATGATTTATTTAACATATCATAATAATGATGAATTATGGGTAGTGCTTATTAGGTGATGAATCTAAAGCAATAAGTAAATATGGACATATTGGTAATTGGAATACTTCAAATGTAACTAATATGAGTAGTATGTTTCATCTTGCTAATAAGTTTAATCAAGATATTGGAGGATGGGATACTTCAAATGTTACTGATATGAGATATATGTTTTCTTATGCTACTAATTTTAATCACGATATTGGAAATTGGGATACATCAAACGTAACTAATATGAGTTATATGTTTTATGGTGCTAGTAATTTTAATCAAGATATTGGTAAATGGGATACTCCAAAAGTAATTGATAGTAACTAATAGAATTACAATATACAATATAAAATATAAAAATTGATTTATTAACTTATTTTTTATTAAACATATCATACATTTATGACTCATACAGAACATTCCAATAATGAATTAAGATATCTAGCACATAAAATTAATGACTATGAATATGGTTTATATCAGATTATTAAATCACTCGTATTTTATCCAATGAAAGATTCCAATGAATTACGAGAAGCGGTTGCTCTCTGGTCAAGTGATGAATATAAAGCGATAATCAAATATGGTCATATTAGTCGATGGAATACTTCAAATGTAACTGATATGATGGGTATGTTCACAAATGCTTATAATTTTAATGGTGATATTGGAGGTTGGAATACATCAAATGTAACTGATATGAGTAATATGTTTCATTGGGCTAAAGAGTTTAATCAAAATATTGGAAGTTGGGATACTTCAAACGTAACTGATATGCGTTTTATGTTTTCTTATGCTAAAGAGTTTAATCAACATATTGGAGAATGGGATACTTCAAATGTAACATGTATGAGATATATGTTTAATAATGTCAGAGAGTTTAATCAAGATATTAGTAGATGGGATACTTCAAATGTAACTAATATGAGGTATATGTTTAATGGTGCTAGAAATTTTAATCAAGATTATATTAGTAGATGGGATACTTCAAACCTAATTTATATGTAACTTAATAGAATTACATTATTAAATATAAAAATTGATTCGTATTAACTTATTTTTTTTAAATAAAGTATATCACATTTATTATGACTCGTACTATTACTCATAGCACAGAACATTCCAATAATGAATTAAGATATCTAGCACATAAAATTAATGACTATGAATCTGGTTTATATGAGATTATTAAATCACTCGTATTTTATCCTATGAAAGATTCGGATGAATTACGAGAAGCGGTTAAACTCTGGTTAACCAACAAATCTACATCTATAATCAAATACGGACATATTGGAGAATGGGATACTTCAAATGTAACTGATATGAGTCGAATGTTTTATAATGCTAAAAACTTTAATGAAGATATTGGAGATTGGGATACTTCAAGTGTAACTGATATGGGATGGATGTTTCGTTATGCTGAAGAATTTAATCAAAATATTGGAAGATGGGATACTTCAAAAGTAACTGATATGATTATGATGTTTGATAAGGCTGTTAGTTTTAATCAAGGTATTGGCGGATGGGATACTTCTAAAGTAATTAATATGCGTGGTATGTTTTTTGGTGCTAAAGAGTTTAATCAAAATATTGGGGAGTGGAATACTTCCAGAGTTGCTAATATGGGTTATATGTTTTGGGATGCTGATCAGTTTAATCAAGATTTAGGAAATTGGAATACTTCAAAAGTTGTTTTATATGTAATTAATAAAAAGTAATTAATATGTTTTAAATTGTATAGATTATATAATAAATAAATTATATAGAGTATTTATTTATTTATTTTATAATCTATGTGTATATAGAATGTATAATAGTATAATAAATCCAATTACGAATCGCAAAGTTAATATTGATGGTCATCTGGGTCGTTCGATACTTCAAAACTATTTTAACTATTTACAAAAAGGTGGTTCCGTTATTAGATTAAAGCATCTTTTTAACCAAATTAGAAATTATGAGCCTAGTATTTCAGATAAAATTATTTCTTTAGTGGAGGAATACAAAATGAAAGATTCTGATGAATTACGAGAAGCGGTTGCTCTCTGGCTTGACAATAAATCTAAAGCGAGAACCAAATACGGACATATTGGAAAATGGGATACTTCGAATGTTACTGATATGGAAGAAATGTTTCAAAACGCTAATAATTTTAATGAAGACATTGGAAATTGGGATACTTCAAATGTTACTGATATGAATAATATGTTTCGCGATGCTAATAAGTTTAATCAAGATATTGGAAGATGGAATACTTCAAATGTTACTGATATGACTAGTATGTTTTTTCGTGTTAAAAACTTTAATCAAGATATTGGACAATGGGATACTTCAAACGTAACTAATATGGGAAGTATGTTTCAGTATAATTATAATTTTAATCAAGATATTGGAGGATGGGATATTTCAAAAGTTAGAAGTATGAGTTATATGTTTAGCAATGCTACAGATTTTAATAAAGATATTGGAAAATGGGATACTTCAAATGTTTATGATATGAGTTATATGTTTAATAGTGCTAGTAAGTTTAATAAAGATATTGGAGATTGGAATACTTCAGAAGTAGCTAGTATGAGTAAAATGTTTTCTAATGCTCATAAGTTTAATCAAGATATAGGAAGGTGGAATACTTCAAATGTAACTGATATGTATGATATGTTTAAATATGCTGAAGATTTTAATAAAAATATTGACGAATGGGATATTTCAAATGTTGTTTACTGATATTGTTTAATGGTGCTAGTAATTTTAATTAAGATATTGGAAGATGGGATACTTCAAACGTAACCGGTACTACTTTTATGTTTTATGATGCTAATAATTTTAACAGAGATATTGGTGGATGGGATACTTCAAAGTAATTAATATGTTTTAAAATAAAAATTATATAGATTATTTATTTTATAATCTATATATATATATAGAATGTATAATAGTATAATAAATCCAATTACGAATCGCAAAGTTAATATTGATGGTCCTCTGGGTCGTTCGATACTTCAAAACTATATAAACTATTTACAAAAAGGTGGTTCGGTTAGTGAATTAACACATATTTTTAACCAAATTAGAAATTATGAGTCTGGTATTTCAGATAAAATTATTTCTTTAGTGCATTACAAAATGAAAGATGATTATAAATTAGAAGAAGCAGTTAAACTCTGGTTAATCAACGAATCTAAAGCGATAATCGAATATGGTCATATTAGTCTATGGAATACTTCAAACGTTACTAGTATGTATCTTATGTTTCATAATGCTACTGATTTTAATGAAGATATAGGAAATTGGGATACTTCTAAAGTAACTGATATGGGTTTTATGTTTCGTGATGCTAATAAGTTTAATCAAAATATAGGAAATTGGGATACTTCTAAAGTAACTGATATGAGTCATATGTTTTATGGTGCTAATAAGTTTAATCAAAATATAGGAAATTGGGATACTTCTAAAGTAACTGATATGAGTTTTATGTTTCGTGATGCTAATTATTTTAATCAAGATATAGGAAATTGGGATACTTCAAATGTTAATAATATGAATCACATGTTTTGTGTTGCTAGTCAGTTTAATCAAGATATAGGAAATTGGGATACTTCAAATGTTACTCATATGGTGGGTATGTTTTATAGTTCTAATAATTTTAATCAAGATATTGGAGATTGGAATACTTCAAAAGTAACTCATATGATTGAAATGTTTAATAGTTCTCGAGAATTTAATCAAGATATCGGACGATGGAATACTTCAAATGTAACTAATATGGATAGAATGTTTAGTAATTCTAAAAAGTTTAATCAAGATATAGGAAATTGGGATACTTCTAAAGTAACCGATATGAGTTTTATGTTTCGAGCTGCTCAAAAGTTTAATCAAAATATAGGACGATGGAATACTTCAAACGTAACTAATATGAGAGGTATGTTCGAATATTCTAGAGAGTTTGATCAAGATATAGGAAATTGGGATACTTCAGAAGTAGATAATATGGAGGGTATGTTTCAGGGTGCTGAAAAGTTTAATCAAGATATTGGAAGATGGGATACTTCAAATGTTACTGATATGAATAATATGTTTGAGGGTGCTGAAAAGTTTAATCAAGATATCGGAGCATGGAATACTTGAAAAGTTACTGATATGAACGAAATGTTTTATAATGCTAATAATTTTAATCAAGATTGTATTGGAAATTGGGATACTTCAGAGGTAATTCATGAACGACGGACGTTTTAGTTGTTAGTATGCTTTATGGATTATAATAAAGATGTTGGAGTCAGGGATACTTCAAAAGTAATTAATATTATAAAATAAAAATTATATAGATTATTTATTTATTTATTTTATAATCTATATATATAGAATGTATAATAGTATAATAAATCCAATTACGAATCGTAAAGTTAATATTGATGGTCCTCTGGGTCGTTCTATACTTCAAAACTATATAAACTATTTACAAAAAGGTGGTTCAGTTAGTGATTTAAAGCATCTTTTTAACCAAATTAGAAATTATGAGTCTGGTATTTCAGATAAAATTATTTCTTTAGTGCATTACAAAATGAAAGATTCCGAAGAATTACGAGAAGCAGTAGCACTTTGGAGAAGAGATCAATCTAAAACTATAACCAAATATGGACATATTAGTCTATGGAATACTTCAAATGTTACTGATATGGAAAAAATGTTTCAAAACGCTAATAATTTTAATGGAGACATTGGAAATTGGGATACTTCAAATGTTACTGATATGAGTAAGATGTTTCTAGCTACTCAAAAGTTTAATCAAGATATCGGACGATGGAATACTTCAAACGTAACTAATATGAGAGGTATGTTCGAATATTCTAAAGAATTTAATCAAAATATAGTAAATTGGGATACTTCGAATGTAACTAATATGAGGAGAATGTTTTATCGAGCTAAAGAATTTAATCAAAATATTGGAAATTGGGATACTTCAAATGTTACTGATATGAGTAGTATGTTTTGGGGTGCTATTAATTTTAATCGATATATAGGAAAATGGGCTACTTTAAATGTAACTTGTATGGAGGCTATGTTTCAAAACGCTTATAATTTTAATCAAGATATTAGTGAATGGGACACTTCAGAGGTAACCAATATGAGTCATATGTTCTGTAATGCTGGTAATTTTAATAAATATATAGGAAATTGGGATACTTCAAATGTTACTGATATGAGTTATATGTTTCATGATGCTCATAATTTTAATGAATATATTGGAGAATGGAATACTTCAAATGTTACTGATATGACTAGTATGTTTCAAGATGCTATAATTTTTAATCAAAATATCGGAGAATGGAATACTTTAAACGTTACTGATATGACTAGTATGTTTCAAGATGCTATAATTTTTAATCAAAATATAGGAAGTTGGAATACTTCAAGAGTCACTAATATGAGTAGTATGTTTCATATGACTGAAAATTTTAATCAAGATATAGGGGGATGGAATACTTCAAGTGTTACTTATATGAGTGAAATGTTTCATAGTGCTAGTGAGTTTAATCAAGATATTGGGCAGTGGGATACTTCAAATGTTACTGATATGATTCGTATGTTTTCTTATGCTAAAGAATTTAATCAAGATATAGGGAAGTGGGATACTTCAAACGTAACTAATATGGGGGGTATGTTTAATGGTGCTTATGATTTTAATGAAGATATTGGACGGTGGAATACTTCAAAAGTAACTAATATGAGTAAAATGTTTCATAGTGCTAGAGCGTTTAATCAAGATATAGGGAAGTGGAATACTTCAAGGGTTACTAATATGGTTTATATGTTTAGTGGTGCTAGTACTTTTAATGGCGATATTGGGGGGTGGAATACTTCTAACTTAACCAAAATGACTGATATGTTTTCTCATGCTACTAATTTTAATCAATATATCGGAGAATGGGATACTTCAAATGTAACTGATATGATTCGTATGTTTTCTTATGCTGAAAATTTTAATCAAGATATTGGGAAGTGGGATACTTCAAATGTTACTAATATGTATGATATGTTTGATAGTGCTAGTGAGTTTAATCAAGATATTGGAAATTGGAATATTTCAAATGTAATTGATACGGTTCTGTAAAGTTTAATAAAGATATTGAGGATGGGATACTTAAAAGGTAACTGATAACTAACTAATAGTTTTACATTATCAAGTATAAAATTGATTATTATTAACTTATTTTATTTATCATATCATACATCTATTATTACCCATAGTATGGAATCTTCAAATGTTGAATCAAAGCATCTTTTTAACCAAATTAGAAATTATGAGCCTAGTATTTCAGATAAAATTATTTCTTTAGCGCATTACAAAATGAAAGATTCGTTTGAATTACGAAAAGCGGTTAGACCATGGCTGGGTGATAAATCAACAACTATAACCAAATACGGTCATATAGGAAATTGGAATACTTCAAACGTAACTGATATGAATCATATGTTTGGCGGTGTTAATCATTTTAATCAAGATATTGGAAACTGGGATGTTGGAAACTGGGATACTTCAAACGTAACTAATATGAGACTCATGTTTTATGGTTCTAAAAAGTTTAATGGAGATATTGGAGAATGGGATACTTCAAACGTAACTAATATGAGTTATATGTTTCAAGGTGCTAATCAGTTTGATCAAGATATTAGTAAATGGAATACTTCAAACGTAACTAATATGAATTGGATGTTTATTATGCTAATATTTTTAATCAAGATATTGTAAGATGGAATACTTCAAATGTAACTGATTATTGAAAATTAATAGAATTATATTATTAAATATAAAATTTGATTCTTATTAACTTATTTTTATTTAACATATCATACATCTATTATGACTCATACCGCAAAACATTCCAATTATGGCTTAAATAGACTTATACATAAAATTAACGTATATGAATCTGCTTTATACCAGATTATTAAATCACTCGTAATCTATAAAATGAAAGATTCTAATGAATTACTAGAAGCAGTTAGACACTGCTTAATAGATGAATCTACATCGATAACTAAATATGGACATATTGGAAATTGGAATACTTCAAATGTAACTGGTATGAGGTGGTTGTTTTCTCATGCTGAAGAATTTAATGAAGATATTGGAGGATGGGATACTTCAAATGTAACTGATATGAGTTATATGTTTTATGGTGCTAAAAACTTTAATCATGATATTGGAAGATGGGATACTTCAAAAGTAACTGATATGCATTCTATGTTTTACAATGCTTATAATTTTAATAAAGATATTGGAAAATGGGATACGTCAAGAGTAACTGATATGGGTAGGGTGTTTGAAGATGCTACAAATTTTAATCAAGATATTGTAAGATGGAATACTTCAAAAGTAACTAATATGCATTATATGTTTAGTGGAGCTCATAACTTTAATCAACATATTGGAAAATGGAATACTTCAAAAGTAACTAATATGGATTCTATGTTTCTTGGCGCTAAAGAGTTTAATAAAGATATTGAAGCGTGGGATACTTCAAACGTTACTGATAAGTAACTAATAGAATTATATTATTAATAAAAATTGATTTATTTTATTAACTGATTTTCATTTAACATCAATAACTTCTACTATGACTCATATCACAGAACCGCTCAATTATGCATTAAGAGGTATATTACGTAAAATTCAGTCATATGAAGCGGGACTTTACAATGATATTATGAGATCTGTATTTTATCAGATGAAAGATTCCAATGAATTACAAGAAGTAGTTAAACTCTGGTTAAAAATGAATCTACAGTGGTAACCAAATATGGACATATTGGAAACTGGGATACATCAAACGTAATTAATATGAGTGTGTTTCAATATGCTAAATATTTTAATCAGGATATTGTTAGATGGGATACTTCAAATGTAACTGATATGAGGGGTATGTTTAATGGTGCTAGTAAGTTTAATCAAGAAGAAGTATGGTGATTACCCGTATACTTCGGCGTCATGGTATACACATTTTTTTAATGTAGCTATATTTTCATAGTGTGCACATTTTTTTAATGTATCTATATTTTCATAGTGTGCACATTTTTTTAATGTATTTTTATTTTCTTTTATTTTAGGATTTTTATTATGACGTAACACACGATGTTTATTTCTAATTATACGATTACTATTTCCTTTAGGGGATATTTCCATAGATATGTTATTTTTTTTTATTTTATGATTCTTATTAGCACTTAACACAATAGGTTCATTTCTAAATATACGATTACTATTTCCTTTAGGGAATATTTGCATAGATATTTTAATAAGTTCATGAATATTTATAACTGCATTTAATACATCTAATTCAATACCTTCTACAGTAAATTTCATAGTATTATCAGTATGAAAATCAATACCAATTTTTACGTTATATCTATTACAAATATACGAATACTCGTTTATTACAATATTATCATGAGGACGACTACATTTTACAATTTTAGTAATATTAGTAATAGTGTCAATAGGAGATGCATATGCCATTATAATTAATATAATAATAAATTATTTTAATTTTAAATAATTTAAATCAAATTTATATGTGTAATTTGGGATAGGTTGAACATATAAATTTGATTTAAATTATTTTTTAAATATGATTATTATTCATACAATGGAACATTCCAACTATAAACTAAGAACTCTATTAGGTAGTATTCTTTCATATGAACCTAACATTTATAATAATATTATTGCAGTTGTATTTTATAAAATGATAGATTCGACGGAATTGCGAAAGGCGGTTAAACTATGGTTAAGTGATGAATCTAAAGCAAAACTAAAATATGCTGATATAAGTCAATGGGATACTTCAAATGTAACAGATATGAGTGCTATGTTTTATGAGGCTAATAATTTTAATGGAGTCATTGGAAATTGGAATACTTCCAAAGTTACTGATATGAGTCAGATGTTTCAAAATGCGAAAGAGTTTAATAAATATATTGGAGATTGGGATACTTCAAATGTTACTAATATGAATGATATGTTTCATGGTGCTAGTAATTTTAATCAAGATATTGGAAGGTGGGATACTTCAAAAGTAACTGATATGGATTGTATATTTCGTCATGCTATTGAGTTTAATCAAGATATTACAAATTGGAATACTTCAAACGTTACTAATATGAGGGGTATGTTTGATAATGCTAAAGAGTTTAATAAAGATATAGGAAAGTGGGATACTTCAAAAGTAATTAATATGTTGTCTATGTTTGATAATGCTTTAGAGTTTAATCAAAATATAGGAAAATGGGATACTTCAAATGTAACTAATATGAGTGGAATGTTTGCTCGTTCTTATAAATTTAATCAAGATATAGGAAAGTGGTACACTCCAAATGATAAATTTAATCAAGATATTGGTAAATGGGATACTTCAAATGTAACTGATATGAATAATATGTTTAAAAATACTACAAGTTTTAATCAAGATATAGGGGGATGGGATACTTCAAATGTAAGTGATATGAATGAAATGTTTGATAATGCTAAAGGGTTTAATAAAGATTATATTATTAATTGGGATACTTCAGGGGTGGAGGATGGTCAATATATTTATTAAAACTTGTAGAACAAGATATTGGAAGGTGGGATACTTCAGGGTGGAGGATGGTCAATATATTTATTAAAACTTCTAGAACAAGATATTGGAAGGTGGGATACTTCAAATGTTACTAATATCTGTATTTTATCCAATGAAAGATTCAGATGAATTACGAGAAGTGGTTAAACAACGAATCTATATCGATAATCAAATATGGGCATATAGGAAATTGGAATACTTCAAAGTAATTAATGTGTTTTAAATTATATCGATTATAGAATAAAAATTATATAGATTATTTATTTATTTATTTTATAATCTATATATATATAGAATGTATAATAGTATAATAAATCCAATTACGAATCGTAAAGTTAATATTGATGGACCTCTGGGTCGTTCGATACTTCAAAACTATTTTAACTATTTAAACTATTTACAAAAAGGTGGTTCGGTTAGTGAATTAAAGCATCTTTTTAACCAAATTAGAAATTATGAGTCTGGTATTTCAGATAAAATTATTTCTTTAATGCATTACAAAATGAAAGATTCGGATGAATTACGAGAAGCGGTTGCTCTATGGTTAAAAAACGAATCTAAAGCGAGAATCAAATATGGACATATTGGAGTATGGGATACTTCAAATGTTACTGATATGCGTGATATGTTTCTTGAAGCTACTAATTTTAATGAAGACATTGGAAATTGGTATACTTCAAATGTGACTAATATGAGAAGTATGTTTAATGGTGCTAGAGTGTTTAATCAAGATATTGGAAGATGGGATACTTCAAATGTAACTGATATGCGTTATATTTTTTCTATTGCTAATAATTTTAATCAATATATTGGTAAATGGAATACGTCAAAAGTAACTGATATGAGGTGGATGTTTCATAATGCTGAAGTGTTTAATCAAGATATTGGAAATTGGGACACTTCAAGTGTAACTAATATGAATAGTATGTTTTATAATGCTAGTAATTTTAATCAAGATATTAGTAGATGGGATACTTCAAAAGTAAATGATATGTATTGTATGTTTTGTTATGCTTATAAATTTAATAAAGATATAGTACGATGGAATACTAGAAACGTAACTAATATGGGTAAGATGTTTTATATTTGAAGTATTCCTACTAAACACGCTTCTAACTTTAATAAAGATATAGGAGAATGGGTTATTTCAAATGTAACTAATAAATAAATAATATTATTACATTATAAAATATAAAATTGATTTATATTAACTTATTTTTATTAATATATCATACATCAACTATGACTCAAGTCATTAAACCTTCAAATGATGGATTATTTACACTATTACGTAATATTCAGTCATATGAACCGGCTTTACAGTGATATTATGAGATCTCTATTTTATCAAATGTAAGATTCGAGTGAATTACGAGAAGCGGTTAAACTCTGGTTATACAACGAATCTAAAGCGAGAACCAAATATGGACATATTAGTCTATGGGATACTTCAAAAGTCACTGATATATGAGTTTTATGTTTTATTATACTAATAATTTTAATCAAGATATTGGAAGATGGGATATTTCAAACGTAACTGGTACGACTTTTATGTTTTATGATGCTAAAAGGTTTAATCTTGGTTATATTAGTATTTGGGATACTTCAAAAGTAATTAATATGTTTTAAATTATATAGATTATTTATTTTATAATCTATATATATAATGTATAATAGTATAATAAATCCAATTACGAATCGTAAAGTTAATATTGATGGACCTCTGGGTCGTTCGATACTTCAAAACTATTTTAACTATTTAAACTATTTACAAAAAGGTGGTTCGGTTATTAGATTAAAGCAACTTTTTAACCAAATTAGAAATTATGAGCCTAGTATTTCAGATAAAATTATTTCTTTAATGCATTACAAAATGAAAGATTCGGATGAATTACGAGAAGCAGTTAAACTATGGTTAAAAAACGAATCTAAAGCGAGAACCAAATACGGACATATTGGAGTATGGGATACTTCAAATGTAACTAATATGAGTCGAATGTTTTATGACGCTAGAAACTTTAATGAAGATATTGGAAGTTGGGATACTTCAAATGTAACTAGTATGAGACATATGTTTTGTCGTGCTAGTAAATTTAATAAAGATATTGGAGGTTGGGATACTTCAAAAGTAACTGATATGAGTCATATGTTTGATCATGCTCATATGTTTAATAAAGATATTGGAGGATTGGATACTTCAAACGTAACTGATATGAGTAGTATGTTTTATAATGCTAATAATTTTAATCAATATATTGGAAATTGGGTTACTTCAAAAGTAACTGATATGGGAAATATGTTTGAAGGTGCTCATAATTTTAATCAAGGTATCGGAGGATGGGATACTTCAAACGTATATAAAATGAGCCATATGTTTCAATATGCTTATAAGTTTAATCAGGATATTGGAAAATGGGATACTTCAAAAGTAACTAGTATGAGTTATATGTTTTATTATGCTTATAAGTTTAATCAAGACATTGGAAATTGGAATACTTCAAACGTAACTAGAATGAGTTATATGTTTTATAATGCTAAAGATTTTAATAAAGATATAATAGGAAGATGGGATAAATCAAATGTAACTCATATGTAAATAAATAATAATATAGTAATTATAAAATACGGACATATTGAAAATTGGAATACTTCAAGGGTAACTAATATGGGTGGTATGTTTCACAATGCTAAAGAGTTTAATCAAGATATTGGTAAATGGGATACTTCAAGTGTTACTATTATGAGTAAGATGTTTCTTTGTGCTTCTAAGTTTAATCAAGATATTGGTAAATGGGATACTTCAAACGTAATTTCTAACTACTAATATAATTATATTATCAAATAAAAAATTGATTCTTATTAACTTATTTTTTATTTAACATATCATACATCTATTATGACTAATAACGCAGCAGAACACCCCAATGATGAATTAAGGTTAAGGTATCTATTACATAAAATTAATGACTATGAACCTGGTTTATATAAGATTATTAAATCACTCGTATTTTATCCAATGAAAGATTCCAATGAGTTACGCGAAGCGGTTAAACTATGGTTAAAAGATGAATCTAAAGCGATAACCAAATACGGTAATATTAGTCGTTGGAATACTTCAAATGTAACTAATATGAGTGATATGTTTACTGGTTCTTATAATTTCAATGAAGATATTAGTGGTTGGGATACTTCAAATGTAACTAATATGTGTGCTATGTTTAATGGTGATTATAGATTTAATCAAGATATTGGAGGTTGGAATACTTCAAAAGTTACTAATATGTATTGTATGTTTGATAATGCTACAGATTTTAATCAAGATATTGGAAATTGGGATACTTCAGAAGTAACTAATATGGGTTGGATGTTTTATAATAATAAAGGGTTTAATCATGATATAGGAAGCTGGGATACTTCAAATGTAACTAATATGTGTGCTATGTTTAATGGTGATTATAGATTTAATCAAGATATTGGAGGTTGGGATACTTCAAATGTAATTGATATGTGTTCTATGTTTATTAATGCTACAGAGTTTAATCAAGATATTAGTAAATGGGATACTTCAAATGTAATTGATATTCGTTATATGTTTTATGGTGCTAATCAGTTTAATAAAGATTATATTATTAATTGGGATACTTTAAAAGTAATTGATAGAAACTAACAGAATTACATTATTAAAATAAAGTATATCACATCTATTATTACTAATACCACAAAACATCCAAACGATGAATTAAGAGGACTATTACATAATATTCAGTCATATGAACCGAACATTTATAATACTAATTATGAGAATTTTATTTTATCCAATGAAAGATTCCAAAGAATTACGAGAAGCAGTTAAACAGTGAAACTAAATCGATAACCAAATACGGTCATATAGAAATTTGGGATACTTCAAATGTAACTAATATGTCTTGTATGTTTTATAATGCGACTAATTTTAATCAAGATATTGGAGGGTGGAAAACGTCAAACGTTACTAATATGAGTTGGATGTTTACTTATGCTAAAGAATTTAATCAAAATATTAGATTATGGAATACTTCAAATGTTACTGATATGAGTAGGATGTTTGAATATTCTACTGATTTTAATCAACATATTGGATGTTGGGATACTTCTAAAGTAACTGATATGGGTTTTATGTTTTGGTGTGCTAGTAATTTTAATCAAGATATTGGAGGATGGGATACTGCAAATGTTACTAATATGAATAGTATGTTTTATTATCAAATATAAAATTGATTGTTATTAACTTATGTTTTATTTAACATATCATATATCTATTATGACTCATTCCAATGATGAATTAAATAGACTTGTACATAAAATTAATGACTATGAATATGCTTTATACCAGATTATTAAATCACTCGTATTTTATAAAATGAAAGATTCCAATGAATTACGAGAAGCGGTTAAACTCTGGATAAACAACGAATCTAAAGCACTAAATACATATGGTCATATTAGTAAATGGAATACTTCAAATGTAACTGATATGAGTCGTCTGTTTTATTGTGCCCATAAGTTTAATCAAGATATTAGTAGATGGGATACTTCAAATGTAACTGATATGAGATGGATGTTTTGTGATGCTAATTTTAATCAAGATATTAGTAAATGGAATACTTCAAATGTAACTAATATGCGTTATATGTTTTGTTGTGCTAAAAATTTTAATGAAGATATTGGAGTATGGGATACTTCTAATGTTACTGATATGAGTAGGATGTTTTGGGATGCTCATAATTTTAATCAAGATATTGGAAGATGGGATACTTCTAATGTTACTGATATGAAATGTATGTTTAGTTATGCTACCAGTTTTAATCAAGATATTAGAAATTGGAATACTTCAAACGTAACTGGTATGAGTGGTATGTTTAATGGTTATACAAAATTTAATCAAGATATTGGATGTTGGGATACTTCAAAAGTAATTGATAAGTACTAATAGAATTACATTATTAAATATAAAAATTGATTCTTATTATCTTTTTTATTTAACATATCATACTTTATGACTAATTATGAATTATATACCGTATTACATAAGATTCAGTCATATGAACCGTTCATTTATAATCATATTATAAGATCTGTATTTTATCCAATGAAAGATTCCAATGAATTACAAGAAGCAGTTAAACACTGGTTAAGAGATGAATCTAAAGCGATAATTAAATATGGACATATTGGAAATTGGGATACTTCAAATGTAACTGATATGAGCAGTATGTTTGTTGGTGCTAAAAACTTTAATGAAGATATTGGAGGTTGGGATACTTTAAACGTAACAACTATGAGTTATATGTTTGGTAGTGCTATAAAGTTTAATAAAGATATTGGGAATTGGAATACTTCTAATGTTACTGATATGAGTTTTATGTTTTGTAATGCTCATAATTTTAATCATGATATTAGTAAATGGGATACTTCAAATGTAAATAGGATGAATTATATGTTTAATTGTGCTAAAAATTTTAATAAAGATATAGGACGATGGGATACTTCAACCGTTACTAATATGATTAGTATGTTCCAATATGCTGCTAATTTTAATCAAGATATTGGAGAATGGAATACTAAAAAAGTAACTTATATGTGTAATATGTTTTATAGTGCTATAAAGTTTAATCAAGATATAGGAAATTGGGATACTTCAAATGTAAATGATATGAATAGTATGTTTAACAATGCTAAAGAGTTTAATCAAGCTATAGGACATTGGGATACTTCAAATGTTACTAATATGAGTTATATGTTTTGTAATGCTACAAAGTTTAACCAAGATGTAGGAAAATGGGATACTTCAAATGTAACTGCTATGGTTTGTATGTTTTGGGGTGCTATTAATTTTAATAAAGATATAGGATATTGGAATACTTCAAAAGTAACTTGGATGAGTGATATGTTTCGTGATGCTGAAGAGTTTAATAAAGATATTGGAGAATGGAATACCTCAAATGTTACTGTTATGTGTCGTATGTTTTATGATGCTACTAATTTTAATAAAGATATTGGTAGGTGGGATACTTCAAACGTAACCGATATGGGTGGTATGTTTAGTAGTGCTAGTATTTTTAATCAAGATATCGGAGAATGGGATACTTCAAAGCTAACTAATATGAACAGCATGTTTCAAAATGCAACCAGTTTTAATCAAGATATTTCTAAATGGGATACTTCAAGTGTTACTAATATGTTTTATATGTTTCACAATGCTAAAGAGTTTAATCAAGATATTGGTAAATGGGATACTTCAAGTGTTACTATTATGAGTAAGATGTTTCTTGGTGCTACTAAGTTTAATGGCGATATTGGAAATTGGGATACTTCAAATGTAACTGATATGGCTTATATGTTTCAATGTGCTAAAAAGTTTAATCAAGATATTGGAAAATGGAATACTTCAAACGTAACTAATATATATAATATGTTTAATGGTGCTACTAATTTTAATCAAAATATAGGAAATTGGATACTTCAAAAGTAACTGATATGTTTTAGTGGTGCTAAAGAGTTTAATAAAGATTATATTACTCTGTGGGATACTTCAAAAGTAATTTATATGCAGTAATAGAATTACATTATCAAATATAAAAAATTGATTCTTATTATCTTTTTTTATTTAACATATCATACATCTACTATGACTCATAGAGAACCGTCCAATGATGAATTAAGATATATGGTACATAAAATTAATGACTATGAACCTGGTTTATATCAGATTATTAAATCACTCGTATTTTATCCAATGAAAGATTCCAAAGAATTACGTAAAGCGGTTAAACTTTGGTTAGGTGATGAATCTAAAGCGATAATCAAATATGGACATATTAGTCTATGGGATACGTCAAACGTAACTAATATGCGTAAGATGTTTATTTGTGCTACTAATTTTAATCAAGATATTGGAAATTGGGATACTTCAAACGTAACTAATATGGATGGAATGTTTTATGATGCTACTGATTTTAATCAAGATATTGGAGGATGGGATACTTCAAATGTAACTAATATGAATCATATGTTTTCTAATGCTACTAATTTTAATCAAGATATAGGAGGATGGGATACTTCAAATGTTACTAGTATGATAAGTATGTTTCTTGGTGCTAATAATTTTAATCAAGATATTGGAGGATGGAATACTTCAAATGTTACTAATATGAGTTGGATGTTTCGTTGTGCTATTAATTTTAATAAAAATATTGGAAATTGGAATACTTCAAATGTTACTGATATGTGTTTAATGTTTTATCAATCTAAAGAATTTAATCAAAATATAGGAGGATGGGATACTTCAAACGTTACTAGTATGATAAGTATGTTTCTTGGTGCTAATAATTTTAATCAAGATATTGGAGGATGGAATACTTCAAATGTTACTAATATGAGTTGGATGTTTCGTGATGCTATTAATTTTAATAAAAATATTGGAAATTGGAATACTTCAAATGTTACTGATATGCGTTTAATGTTTTATAATGCTACTAATTTTAATGAAGATATAGGAAATTGGGATACTTCAAATGTAACTAATATGCGTCAGATGTTTCTTTGCACTCATAATTTTAATCAAGATATTGGAAGATGGGATACTTCAAATGTAACTGATATGAGTAGGATGTTCGAATATGCTAGAGAGTTTAATCAAGATATTGGAAGATGGGATACGTCAAATGTAATTTATAAGTAAATAATATATTTAAATATAAAATATAAAATATAAAATTGATTAATTATTTTATTAACTTATTTTTATTTAACATATGACTCATACCATAGAAACGTCTAATGATACATTAAGAGGTCTATTACATAAGATTCATTCATATGAACCCGGACTTTACAATACTATTATGAGATCTGTATTTTATCCAATGAAAGATTCAGATGAATTACGAGAAGCAGTAGCACTCTGGTTAGACAACGAATCTAAAGCGATAACCAAATATGGACATATTAGTCTATGGGATACATCAAAGGTAACTGATATGATTAATATGTTTGGTGATACGAATGAATTTAATGAAAATATTGGAAATTGGGATACATCAAACGTAACTGATATGACGGGTATGTTTTATTATGCTATGGAGTTTAATCAAGATATAGGAGGGTGGAATACTTCAAATGTAACTAATATGAATTCTATGTTTTGGGGTTGTAGTATTTTTAATAAAGATATTGGAGACTGGGATACTTCAAACGTAACTGATATGTGTGGTATGTTTTATGATGCTACTAATTTTAATCAAGATATTAGTAGATGGGATACTTCAAACGTAACTAATATGAGTTGGATGTTCGAATATGCTACAGAGTTTAATCAAAATATTGGAAGTTGGGATACTTCAAAAGTAACTAATATGCATCATATGTTTAGTTATGCTAGTAAATTTAATCAATATATTGGAAAATGGGATACTTCAAAAGTAACTAATATGAATAATATGTTTAGTTTTGGTGCGATGGATTCGGAGGATGAAGATATAGGCAGATGATATACTTCAAAAGTAACTAAAATGAGAAGTATGTTTCTTTGCGCTCATAATTTTAATCAAGATATTGGAAGATGGGATACTTCAAAAGTAATTTATAAGTACTAATAGATGTACATTATAAAATATAAAAATTGATTCTTATTAACTTATTTTTATTTAACATATCATACATCTATTATGACTTATACAGAACATTCCAATGATGAATTAAGATATATAGTACATAAAATTAATGACTATGAATCTGGTTTATATCAGATTATTAAATCACTCGTATTTTATCCAATGAAAGATTCCAATGAATTACGAGAAGCGGTTAAACTCTGGGTAACCAACGAATCTATAGCAATAACCAAATATGGGAATATTAGTCTATGGGATACTTCTAATGTTACTGATATGAGTAATATGTTTCAATATGGTTATAAATTTAATGGAGATATAGGAATTTGGGATACTTCAAACGTTACTGATATGAGTTATATGTTTTGGGGTGCTAGTAATTTTAATCAAGATATTGGAGAATGGGATACTTCAAATGTAACTAATATGAGTTATATGTTTCATGGTGCTTATAAGTTTAATACAGATATAAGAGGATGGGATACTTCAAATGTTACTAATATGTGTAATATGTTTCAATTTGCTAATGAGTTTAATCAAGATATAGGAAATTGGAATACTTCAAAAGTAATTAATATGAGAATTATGTTTTATTATGCTAAAGAGTTTAATCAAGATATTGGAAATTGGGATACTTCAAAAGTAACTGATATGATGGGTATGTTTTATTATGCTAATAAGTTTAATCAATATATAGGAGGTTGGAATACTTCAAATGTAACTAATATGAGTAGTATGTTTGATAATGCTTATAAGTTTAATCAAGATATTGGAAAATGGAATACTTCAAAAGTTACTAATATGAGTGATATGTTTTATGGTGCTAGTAAATTTAATCAAGATATTGGAAGATGGGATACTTCAAAAGTAATTAATATGAGAATTATGTTTCAATTTGCTAATGAGTTTAATAAAGATTATATTATTAATTGGGATACTTCAAAAGTAACTAATATGTACTAATAGAATCACATTTATAAATATAAAATTGATTTATTAAACTTATTTTTTATTAACATATCATAATATGACTAATTATGAATTATGTACCCTATTACATAATATTCACTCGTATGAACCAAACATTTATAATACTATTATCAGATCTGTATTTTATCCGATGAAAGATTATAATGAATTACAACAAGTAGTAACACTTTGGTTAAGTAATAAATCTGACGCGATAAGGACATATTAGTCGTTGGAATACTTCAAAAGTAACTAAAATGAATAGTATGTTTGCTGGTCATAAAAAGTTTAATGAAGATATAGCAAGTTGGGATACTTCAAACGTAACTGATATGAGTTATATGTTTTATGGTGCTCATAATTTTAATAAAGATATTGGAAATTGGAATACTTCAAAGGTTACTGATATGAGCTGGATGTTTGCTTATGCTTATAGATTTAATCAAGATATTTGTAAATGGAATACTTCAAAGGTTACTGATATGAGTTATATGTTTTGTTATGCTCATAATTTTAATCAAGATATTAGTAAATGGAATACTTCAAAGGTTACTGATATGAGTTATATGTTTTGTTATGCTCATAATTTTAATCAAGATATTGGAGGTTGGGATACTTCAAAAGTTACTAATATGTATTGTATGTTTGATAATGCTATTGAGTTTAATCAAGATATTGGAAATTGGGATACTTCAAAAGTAACTAATATGAGTTGGATGTTTAATAAAAATTATATTATTAATTGAGATACTTTACACCTTAGCTCATTTTAAATGCCGATTTATCATAATTTGAAATAAATAATATATATATATATGAAAGTTTATAAATCAGAAAATGGATATTTTTATAAACAATATAAAAATGGAGAAAATAAAAGAATATCAGAACAAGAATATAAAAAACTATTTAAAAATATGAAGGGGGGGGGATTATCAAAGAGTGAAACGTTAAAATTAATTAACAAATTAAATATATGTTCAATAGATGATATTTCTACAATATATGGTAGTATTGATAATATTATTTATAGATTTATTGCAGTTCCACAAGGACATATATATAAATATGATGGCAAAAATGTTATTGATTTAGGAACTAAAAAAATTATTGCAAGTGGTAATAATATTATACTATATATAATGGGAATGGGTCCTTGTAGAGGATTAATAATATATGAAACTGATAGAATATTAATGGGTCATTTAGATGAAATTAGTATGTTAAGTCCATTAACATTACAAACTATAGATGAAAGTTTATCCGGAGATAAAGAAAAAATAAATAGTATTTATTATGTTATGGGCTTGATATCTTTTAATTACATATTAAATGAAAAATGCCCATTATGTGATATTTCAACCGAAGTTCTTGATATTATACAACGTAAACAATTAGAAGAATATGTATGTATAGTGGAAGATTTTGCGTATGAAACATTTACATCTAAATTTGGTTATAATTGGCAAATGGATGAGTTTATCACATTTCCAATTCATCCTACCATTACAAATAGATTTATTACAAAAGAAAAACAATCGGAAGAATGGCAAGAAAAACAATTGGAAGAATGGGATGAAGAATGTGAAGAATGTGAAAATATAGAAAATAAATTAATTAGAAACAGAAAAAATAGTAAAAAATATCAAAATAGTAAATCTAAATGTTTGTCGTGTAACTTTAAAATAAAATCAAGAGGAAAGGGAAAATTTATATGTTCTCGATTTTAATATTATACTTTTAATAAAGATATTGGAGAATGGGATACTTCTAATGTTACTGATATGCGTAGTATGTTTAATGGCGGTGGAGGGTTGAATTAAGATAGAGGGTTGGTGGCATACTTCAAATGTTTCTGACTTCAAATGTTACTAATATGTAACTAATAGATTTTCATTATAAAATATAAATATAAAATTGATTCATATTAACTTATTTTTATTAACATATCATACATCTATTATGACTCGTGCTATTACGCATAGTAAGAAACATTCAAATTATGCATTAAGAGGTCTATTAACTTGTATTGAATCATATGAACCGAACATTTATAATAATATTATGAGAGTTGTATCTTATCCAATGAAAGATTCAGATGAATTACGAGAAGCAGTTAAACTATGGTTAAAAAAAAAATCAAAGGATATGAGGGAGATGTTTTCGAGAATCAAATACGGTCATATTAGTTTATGGGATACTTCAAACGTAACTGATATGAGTAGTCTGTTTTATTATGCTAATAATTTTAATGGAGATATTGGGAATTGGGATACTTCTAAAGTAACTAATATGAGCAAGATGTTTTATTGTGCTACTAATTTTAATAAAGATATTGGAAATTGGAATACTTCTAATGTAACTGATATGAGTTTTATGTTTAAGAGTGCTATTAAGTTTAATAAAGATATTGGAAGATGGAATACTTCAAATGTAACTAATATTAATTCTATGTTTTGTTACGCTAAAGAGTTTAATCAAAATATAGGAAATTGGAATACTTCAAATGTAACTAATATGAGTTATCTGTTTTATTATGCTAGTAATTTTAATTACGATATTGGAAATTGGAATATTTCAAATATAACTTCTATGCGGGAGATGTTTAAGGTCTATAAAGTTTAATCAATATATTGGAGATTGGATACTTCAAAAATAACTAATATGAGTGATATGTTTTATAATGCGTATAATTTTAATCAATATATTGGAGATTGGAATACTTCAAAGGTAATTTATATTTAATAATAGTTTGATATTATTAAATATAAAATTGATTCATTTTAAGTTTTTTTTTATTTAAAGCATCATACATCTATTATGACTCATAGTATGAGTCATACCTTGAAACCTACTAATTATGAATTATTTGCCCTATTAACTAATATTCATTCATATGAACCACCCATTTATAATAATATTATGAGATATGTATTTTATCCAATGAAAGATTCGGATGAATTACGAGAAGCAGTTATACTCTGGTTAAACAACGAATCTATAGCGATAACCAAATACGGAAATATTAGTCTATGGGATACTTCAAATGTAACTGATATGAGTAATATGTTTTATAATTCTATAGATTTTAATCAAGATATTGGAGGGTGGAATACTTCAAATGTTACTGATATGAATCATATGTTTTATAATGCTACTAATTTTAATGGAGATATAGGAAATTGGGATATTACAAAAGTAACTAATATGCATATTATGTTTTGTAATGCTAAAGACTTTAATAAAGATATTAGTAAATGGAATACTTCAAACGTAACTGATATGGGATATATGTTTTATGAGTCTAAAAAGTTTAATCAGGATATTGGTAGATGGGATACTTCAAATGTTACTGATATGAAACTTATGTTTTATGATTCTAAAGAATTTAATCAAGATATTGGAGGATGGGATACTTCAAACGTAACTAATATGTATAGTATGTTTCGTTGTGCTATTAATTTTAATAAAAATATTGGAAATTGGAATACTTCAAATGTTACTAGTATGATAAGTATGTTTCTTGGTGCTACTAATTTTAATCAAGATATTGGAGGATGGAATACTTCAAATGTTACTAATATGCGTTTTATGTTTAGTGATGCTAAATATTTTAATCAAGATATTGGAGGTTGGAATACTTCAAACGTAACTGATATGAATATGAGTAAGATGTTTGATGGTGCTACTAATTTTAATCAAGATATTGATAGTTGGGATACTTCAAAGGTAATTGATATTTTATAATATTATTACATTATAAAATTGATTTATTAACTTATTTTTTATTTAACATATCATATCATACATATTATATGACTAATACCATGAAACCTTCTAATGATGCATTAAGATGTCTATTACATAAAATTAATGACTATGAATTTGTTTTATATCAGATTATTAAATCACAAGTATTTTATCAAATGAAAGATTCGGATGAATTACGAGAAGCAGTTAGCATCTGGTTTGGTGATGAATCTATAGCGATAAGTAAATACGGTCATATTGGAAATTGGGATACTTCAAAAGTAACAACTATGAATGAACTGTTTCGTTATGCTAAAAAGTTTAATGAAGATATTGGAGGATGGGATACTTCAAATGTAACTGATATGAGAGAGCTGTTTCGTGCTAATTATAAATTTAACCAAGATATAGGGGGATGGGATACTTCAAAAGTAACTAATATGGGTGGTTTGTTTTATAACGCTAAAGAGTTTAATCAAGATATTAGTAAATGGAATACTTCAAATGTAACTTATATTAATCATATGTTTCGTGATGCTGAAAATTTTAATCAAGATATTGGAGCTTGGGATACTTCAAAAGTAATTTATATGACTAATATGTTTTATGATGCTAAAGAGTTTAATAAAGATATAGGAGGTTGGGATACTTCAAATGTTACTGATATGGAGGGTATGTTTTATAATGCTTTTAATTTTAATCAAGATATTGGAGGTTGGGATACTTCAAATGTTACTAATATGGAGGGTATGTTTTATTATGTTATAAAGTTTAATCAAGATATAGGAAATTGGGATACTTCAAAAGTAACTATTATGCATTGTATGTTTTATGATGCTAAAGAGTTTAATAAAGATATAGGAGGTTGGGATACTTCAAATGTTACTGATATGAGTGGTATGTTTTTGGGTGCTAGAATTTTTAATCAAGATATTAGTCGATGGGATACTTCAAACGTAACTAATATGCGCAGAATGTTTAGTGGAGCTTATAACTTTAATCAAGATATTGGAAAATGGAATACTTCAAAAGTAAATTATATGTGCGAGATGTTTTGTAATAATAAAAACTTTAATCAAGATATCGGAGAATGGGATACATCAAGTGTAGGACGTATGGGTGCTATGTTTTTGAATGCTCAAGTGTTTAATCAAGATATAGGAAGGTGGGATACTTCAAATGTTGTTTGTATGTATTGGATGTTTTATAATGCTTTAAAGTTTAATCAAGATATTAGTAAATGGAATACTTCAAATGTAACTGATATGAGTGATATGTTTAAAAATGCTTTAAAGTTTGATAAGGGTTATATTAGTAATTGGAATACTTCAAACGTAACTGTTATGTAATAAATAGAATCACCGTATTAAATATAAAATTGATTCTTATTTAACATATCTAAATCACGAATAATACTATGACCCATACCAATTATGAATTAAAATGTCTATTAAGTAGTATCCTCTCATATGAACCCGGACTTTACAACGATATTATGAGATCTGTATTTTATCAAATGAAAGATTCTTGTGAATTACGCAAAGCAGTTTCACTCTGGTTAAGAGATGAATCTACATCAATAAGCAAATACGGTCATATTAGTCTATGGAATACTTCAAATGTTACTGATATGGGATATATGTTCGAAAATGCTACTAATTTTAATGAAGATATTGGTGGATGGAATACCAAACAAGTAACTAGTATGAATTGGATGTTTTATAATGCTTTAAAGTTTAATCAAGATATTGGAGGATGGGATACTTCAAACGTAACTAATATGAGCAGAATGTTTTATTATACTGAAGAGTTTAATGGTGAAATTGGAGGATGGGATACTTCTAATGTTACTAATATGCGTTGTATGTTTCATAGTGCTATTAATTTTAATGAAGATATTGGAGGATGGGACACTTCAAATGTTACTGATATGGTTGGTATGTTTCATTGTGCTAAGGACTTTAATCAAGATATTGGAAGATGGAATACTTCAAATGTAACTAGTATGTCTGGTATGTTTGAACATGCTACTAATTTTAATCAATATATTGGTAGTTGGGATACTTCTAAAGTAACTAATATGAAATGTATGTTTCGGGGTGCTACCAATTTTAATGGAGATATTGGAAATTGGGATACTTCAAAAGTTACAGAAATGCCTTGGATGTTTCGTGATGCTCCTAATTTTAATCAAGATATTGGAAATTGGGATACTTCAAATGTTATTGATATGGAGCCTTATGTTTTTTGGCGCTAAAGAGTTTAATAAGGATTATATTATTAATTGGGATACTTCAGAAGTAACTAATATGAGTGATATGTTTTATAAAGCTAATAGTTTACATGAAGATAATGGAGATTAATTCTTATTAACTTATTTTTACTTAACATATAATACATTCTATTATGATTCATACCAGGGAATCTTCAAATTATGTATTAAGATGTCTAGTACATAAAATTAGTGACTATCAAACTGGTTTATATCAGATTATTATATCACTCGTATTTTATCCAATGAAAGATTTAGATGAATTACGTGAAGCAGTTAAACTCTGGTTAAGAAACGAATCTATAGCGATAACCAAATACGGACATATTAGTCGATGGGATACTTCAAACGTTACTGATATGAGAAATATGCTTTGTGGTGCTATAAAGTTTAATCAAGATATTGGAGGATGGGATACTTCAAAGGTAATTTATAACTACTAATAGAATTATATTATCAAAATATAAAATTTGATTTATTTTATACTTTGTTTTTATTTAACATTTCTACACCATGGAACCTTCAAATGATGAATTATCTTCCCTATTACATAAGATTCAATCATACGAACCCGAGCTTTACAATGATATTATGAGATATGTATTTTATCCTATGAATGATTCAGAAGAATTACGAGAAGTAGTTAAACTCTGGTTAACCAACGAATCTACAGCAATAACTAAATACGGTCATATTAGTCTATGGGATACTTCAAATGTTACTGATATGAGTGATATGTTTAATAATTCTAGTAAGTTTAATGAAGATATTGGATGGTGGGATACTTCAAACGTAATTTATATGAGTACGATGTTTTATGATGCTAATAAGTTTAATCAAGATATTGGAAGATGGAATACTTCAAATGTAACTAGTATGTCTGGTATGTTTGAACATGCTACTAATTTTAATCAACCTATTGGAAATTGGAATACTTCAAACGTAACTGATATGAACCGTATGTTTTTTCATGCTAAAAAGTTTAATGGCGATATTGGAGGATGGGATAATTCAAATGTAACTAATATGTATTATATGTTTTCTTATGCTTATAAATTTAATCAATATATAGGGGAATGGGATACTTCAAATGTAACTGATATGAGTGCTATGTTTAAGGGTGCTAAAGAATTTAATAAAGATATTGGAGAATGGAATACTTCAAACGTAACTAATATGTATTATATGTTTTCTTATGCTTATAAATTTAATCAATATATAGGGGAATGGGATACTTCAAATGTAACTGATATGAGTGCTATGTTTAAGGGTGCTAAAGAATTTAATAAAGATATTGGAGAATGGAATACTTCAAACGTAACTAATATGAGTTGGATGTTTAGTCATGCTAGTAAGTTTAATCAAGATATTGGAGGATGGGATACTTCAAATGTTACTGATATGATGTTTATGTTTTGTGCTGTTAATTTTAATAAAGATATTGGAAGTTGGGATACTTCAAACGTTACTAATATGAATCGTATGTTTTATGGTGCTAATAATTTTAATCAAGATATTAGTAAATGGGATACTTCAAATGTAATTGGTATTTTATAATAGTATTACATTATTAAATAAAAATTGATTATTATTAACTTATTTTTATTTAACATATCTACACCGTGAAACCTTCCACCGATAAATTACCTACACTATTACATAAAATTAATGACTATGAATCAGGACTATACAATGATATTATGAGATATGTATTTTATCCAATGAAAGATTCTGATGAATTACGAGAAGCAGTTAAACTCTGGTTAGACAACGAATCTCAAGCGATAACCAAATACGGACATATTAGTCTATGGGATACATCAAACGTAACTGATATGAGGAATATATTTGGTAATACTAATAAGTTTAATGAAGATATTGGAGGATGGGATACATCAAACGTAACTGATATGACGGGTATGTTTAGGGGTTCTAAAGAATTTAATAAAGATATTGGAGAATGGAATACTTCAAACGTAACTAATATGAGTTGGATGTTTAGTCGTGCTAATAAGTTTAATGAAGATATTGGAAGATGGGATACTTCAAAAGTTACTAATATGTGTTATATGTTTAGTGGTGCTAAAGAATTTAATCAAGATATAGGAGGTTGGAATACTTCAAACGTTACTAATATGTATTGTATAGCTCATTATCCTAATGATTTTTGGTAATGCTACTAATTTTAATCAAGATATTGGAAATTGGTATACTTCAAATGTAATTGATATGTAACTAATAGAATTACAATATCAAATATAAAAATTGATTTCTTATTAACTTATTTTTTATTTAACATATCATACATATACTATGACTAATACCATAAAACATTCCAATGTCAAATTAAAAAAACTATTAAATAAAATTAATGATTATGAATCTGGTTTATATAAGATTATAGTATCACTCGTATTTTATCCAATGAAAGATTCTGAGGAATTACGAGAAGCTGTTAAACTCTGGTTAACCAACGAATCTAAAGCAATAAAGACATATGGTCATATTAGTCTATGGAATACTTCAAATGTTACTAATATGAGTAAGATGTTTTATGGTGCTACTAATTTTAATCAAGATATTGGAAATTGGGATACTTCAACTGTAACTAATATGAGTGGTATTTTTTGGGGTGCTAATAAGTTTAATCAAGATATAGGAAATTGGGATACTTCAAATGTTACTAATATGAGTAAGATGTTTTATTGTGCTACTAATTTTAATCAAGATATTGGAAATTGGGATACTTCAACTGTAACTAATATGAGTGGTATTTTTTGGCGTGCTCATAATTTTAATAAAGATATAGGATGTTGGGATACTTCAAATGTTACTAATATGAATCGTATGTTTTGGGGTGCTAAAAAGTTTAATCAAGATATAGGAAATTGGGAAACTTCAAATGTTACTAATATGAATCGTATGTTTTGGGGTGCTAATATTTTTAATGAAGATATTGGAAGATGGGATACTTCAAATGTAACTAATATTAATGAAATGTTTAGTTTTGCTATTAATTTTAATAAAGATATAGGAGGGTGGGATACTTCAAAATTAACTAATATGAGTCATATGTTTTGGCATGCTAAAATGTTTAATCAAGATATTGGAGGTTGGGATACTTCAAATGTTACTAATATGAGTAGGATGTTTTGTGGAGCTAATAACTTTAATCAAGATATTGGAAAATGGAATACTTCAAAAGTAACTAATATGAGTCAAATGTTTCATGGTGCTAATAATTTTAATGAAGATATTGGAAATTGGGATACTTCAAATGTTACTGATATGAGTTCGATGTTTCGCAATACTGAAAAATTTAATGGCTATGTTGGAAATTGGAATACTTTAAATGTAATTAAAATGAACCATATGTTTTATGGTGCTATTAATTTTAATAAAGATATTGGAGGATGGGATACTTCAAATGTTACTGATATGAGTAATATGTTTTGTGATTCTAAACACTTTAATGGCTATATTGGAAATTGGAATACTTCAAATGTTACTGATATGAGAAAGATGTTTTATGGCGCTACTAATTTTAATCAAGATATTGGAAATTGGGATACTTCAAAAGTTACAGGAATGCCTTGGATGTTTTATGGTGTTATAAAGTTTAATCAAGATATTGGAAGATGGGATACTTCAAATGTTATTGATATGGAGCGTATGTTTTTTGGCGCTAAAGAGTTTAATAAGGATTATATTATTAATTGGGATACTTCAAATGTTACTAATATGTACTAATAGAATTACATTTATAAAATATAAAATTGATTTATTATTAACTTATTTTTTATTTAACATATGTGCGTTTGTAAACACTCAACTCATACCTTGGAACCTTCCAATTATGCATTAATATGTCTATTAAGTAATATTCTTTCGTATGAACCAAACATTTATAATAATATTATGAGATCTGTATTTTATACAATGAAAGATTCGGATGAATTACAAGAAGGTGTTAAACTCTGGTTGGGCGACGAATCTAAAGCGATAACCAAATACGGACATATTAGTCTATGGGATACTTCAAACGTAACTGATATGAGTCGTATATTTCCATATGCTAATAATTTTAATGAATATATTGGAAATTGGGATACTTCAAATGTAACTAATATGAGTGGTATGTTTTGGGGTGCTTATAAGTTTAATCAAGATATAGGAAGATGGGATACTTCAAATGTTACTAATATGAGTTGTATGTTTAGTGGTGATAGAGAGTTTAATCAAGATATTGGAGGATGGGATACTTCAAACGTAACTAATATGAATGATATGTTTTATGGTGCTCATAAATTTAATGGAGATATTGGAGGTTGGAATACTTCAAAAGTAACTATTATGATTGGTATTTTTAGCGGTGCTATAAAGTTTAATCAAGATATAGGAGGCTGGGATACTTCAAATGTAACTGATATGAGTAATATGTTTTTGAGAGCGAAAGAGTTTAATGAAGATATAGGAGGCTGGGATACTTTAAATGTAACTAATATGATTAGTATGTTTTATGGTGCTAAAGAGTTTAATCAAGATATTAGTAGATGGGATACTTCAAATGTAACTGATATGAGTGATATGTTTCTTTATGCTAAAAAGTTTAATGGAGATGTTTGTAATTGGAATACTTCAAATGTAACTAATATGCGTTGTATGTTTCATCTTGCTAGTAATTTTAATCAAGATATTGGAGGATGGGACACTTCAAATGTAACTAGAATGGGTAATATGTTTCATCAGGCTGAAGAGTTTAATCAAGATATTGGAGGTTGGGATACTTCAAATGTAACTAATATGAATCGTATGTTTTATTATGCTAGTAACTTTAATCAAGACATTGGAAAATGGGATACTTCAAACGTTACTAATATGAATCGTATGTTTTATAGTGCTGATAATTTTAATCAAGATATTAGTAAATGGGATACTTCAAACGTTACTAATATGAATCGTATGTTTTATAGTGCTGATAATTTTAATCAAGATATTAGTAAATGGGATACTTCAAAAGTAATTGGTAACTAATATGTTTAATGCTGCTAAAGAGTTTAATCGCTATATTGGAGGATGGGATATTTCAAACGTAACTAATATGAGTAGGATGTTTCATTATGCTACCAGTTTTAATAAAGATATAGGGAATTGGGATAATTCAAATGTTACTAATATGACTTATATGTCTATTGGTGCTAATAAGTTTAATCAAGATATTGGAAATTTGGATACTTCAAACGTAATTTATAAGTAACTAATAGATTTACATTATTAAATATAAAATTGATTATTAACTTATTTTTTATTTAACATATCATACATCTATTATGACTCATACAGAACATTCAAATGATGAATTAAGGTATCTAGTACATAAAATTAATGAATATGAATCTGGTTTATATCAGATTATTAAATCACTCGTATTTTATCTGATGAAAGGTTCAGATGAATTACGTAAAGCGGTTAAACTCTGGTCAACCAACGAATCTAAAGCGATAACCAAATATGGGCATATTAGTCTATGGGATACTTCAAATGTTACTGATATGAGTAAGATGTTTTATGATGCTCAAGAGTTTAATCAAGATATTGGAAGATGGGATACTTCTAATGTAACATGTATGAGATATATGTTTTATGATGCCAGAGAGTTTAATCGAGACATAGGAAGATGGGATACTTCAAACGTAACTGATATGGGTGAAATGTTTTATAGCGCTCATAAGTTTAATCAAGATATTGGAAGATGGGATACTTCGAGTGTGACTGATATGAGTTTGATGTTTTGGGATGCTGGTAAGTTTAATGAAGATATTGGCTGCTGGGATACGTCAAACGTAACTGATATGAGATGTATGTTTTTGAATACTAAAGACTTTAATCAAGATATAGGAAGATGGGATACTTCAAATGTAACTAATATGTCTTGTATGTTTTATAATGCGAATAATTTTAATCAATATATTGGAGGGTGGAAAACGTCAAATGTAACTAATATGAGTGAAATGTTTTATCTTGCTAATAATTTTAATAAAGATATTGGGAATTGGAATACTTCAAATGTTACTAATATGCGATGTATGTTTTATTGGGTGAATAAGTTTAATCAAGATATTGGAAATTGGGATACTTCAAAGGTAACTGATATGAGTTATATGTTTTATCAGGCTAATAATTTTAATCAAGATATTGGAAGATGGAATACCAAAAAAGTAAATAATATGAGTTGGATGTTTGATTATGCTAATAAGTTTAATCAAGATATAAGAGGATGGGATACTTCAAATGTTACTAATATGAGGTGTATGTTTGCTTATCCTAATAATTTTAATGAAGATATTGGAGGATGGGATACTTCAAATGTTACTGATATGAGTTATATGTTTCATTATGCTACAAAGTTTCATAAATGAATCGAGATAAATACTTAAAGAATAAATTATAAATTATAAATTATGGAAAAATACATATTTCCAACCGATTCCAAAGTCACATTGGATATATTTGAAGATAATTATTGTGATAATTGTAATGAGACTGTTTCACTTGATTTTTACCGTGGTAGCAGTGATACAGACCTGTGTTTAGATTGTTTTAATAAACCTCTGGATGAGTTGTTCAAAGAACACGAAAATCCGCATTGTAATTGTGATGTGTGTGAACAATATATTAATACTGGTAAAATACACAATATAAGCGATTTTGATGTATGTTATAAATGTTGGCCGACACTTGAACTTAAAAACTGTTTTTTACGAATTAATAAAGACACGTGTGAGGATTTAATATTAACCGAATCTAAAGATTACATTTTTTCTATTAAATCAATCGAATTAGATGTTCCTACAGAATTCCAAAAAGAGGTCAAAGATGAAGATTTGCGCGACGTATATACTGATATGGTCGATAGCATAGTGAGACCACCATGCACAAATTGGAATCCACAAGGATGGGCATTAATTGGTTGGTTTCTTGCGGTTCCTATGGTTGACGCATCGTGTAGTTTTGCGTTAAGGTGTCAACTTGGAGAACCACATCAAATTTGCTCTATTGTAGAGGATGATCATGGTAGATATGCTATGAATATTATTTATCAAGATCATCTAGAATACTTGAAAGATCTTAACGAATGGGAAGAAGGTAGAGATAAAGATATAGATTTAGACCTTAATAAGATTAATAAGGCATTAGATGAGGATGAAGAATGTTATAATGAACTAATTATGAAGGTCGTTGACAACTTTGCAGTATATACTCGTATCAAACGTAATTTGCCTTTATATTATGGTTAAACCTGTACTAATATTAAGTTTGAACTTTATTTATAGTTTCCTACCTTTATCCGAATTTTACATCTTTTTATATTACAAAAATGAGATATATATGTTTTATTTTTCTAATATAAAAAGATGGAATACTTCAATATGATACTTATTTTTATTTAAACTAAGTATATAATATATCTACTATGACTCATATGAAACATTCGGAAGAATTACGAGAAGTGGTTAAACTCTGGTTAGGTGATGAATCTACAACGATAAGTAAATACGGTCATATTAGTATATGGGATACTTCAAATGTGACTGATATGAGTGAAATGTTTGATGGTGCAAATAATTTTAATCAAGATATTGGAGGATGGAATACTTCAAAAAGTAATTTATAAGTACTAATAGAATTACATTTATAAAATATAAAATAAAATTGATTCTTATTAACTTATTTTTATTTAACATATCACACATCTATTATGACTCATACAAAACATTCAAATGATGAATTAAGGTATCTAGTACATAAAATTAATGAATATGAATCTGGTTTATATCAGATTATTAAATCACTCGTATTTTATCAAATGAAAGATTCCAACGAATTACGAGAAGCGGTTAAACTCTGGTTAACCAACAAATCTATAGCAATAACCAAATATGGGAATATTAGTATATGGGATACTTCAAATGTGACTGATATGAGTGAAATGTTTGATGGTGCAAATAATTTTAATGAAGATATAGGAGGATGGAATACTTCAAACGTAACTAATATGAGTTTTATGTTTTATAACGCTAAAGAATTTAATGAAGATATTGGAAATTGGGATACTTCAAATGTTACTAATATGGAGGGTATGTTTTTTGATGCTCATAAGTTTAATCACGATATTAGTCTATGGAATACTTCAAAAGTTACTGATATGAGTGATATGTTTCAATATGCTAGTAATTTTAATCAAGATATTGGAGGATGGGATACTTCAAAAGTAACTGGTATGTATGGTATGTTTGTTAGGGCCGAAGGGTTTAATCAGGATATTGGAGGATGGAATACTTCAAATGTTACTAATATGAGTTGTATGTTTTATGATGCTAAAGATTTTAATCAAGATATTGGAAGATGGAATACTTCAAAAGTAACTGATATGGGGTGTATGTTTCATTATGCTAATAATTCTAATCACGATTTTGGTAAATGGGATATTTCAAACGTAACTGATATGTAACTAATAGAATTACATTATCAAATATAAAATTGATTATTATTAACTTATTTTTTATTTAACATATCATATATCTATTATATGACTTATACTATTACACATGGCACGGAACCATCAGATGATGTATTAAGAGGTCTATTATATAAAATTCACTTTTATGAACCGAACATTTATAATACTATTATGAGAACTGTATTTTATCCAATGAAAGATTATGATAAATTACAAGAAGCAGTTAAACTCTAGTTAACAAACGAATCTAAATCGATAATCAAATATGGACATATTGGATGTTAGGGATACTTCAAATGTTACTAATATGAGTTATATGTTTTATTATTATGTGGATTTTAATTAAGATATTGGAGGTTGGGATACCTCAAAAGTAATTTACATTTAATGAATTTGAGTTATAAATACAATATTAAATAAAGATATTGGAGGATGGGATACTTCAAATGTAACTAATATGAGTTGATGTTTTTGAATGCTCAAGAGTTTAATCAAGATATTAGAGGGTGGAAACACAACCAAAAATAATTTATAAGTAACTAATAGAATTACATTATTAAATATAAAATTGATTATTATTAACTTATTTTTTATTTAACATATCATACATCTATTATGACTCATACAGAACATTCAAATGATGAATTAAGGTATCTAGTACATAAAATTAATGAATATGAATCTGGTTTATATCAGATTATTAAATCACTCGTATTTTATCAAATGAAAGATTCGGATGAATTACGAGAAGCAGTTAGCATCTGGTTAGTCGATGAATCTATATCGATAAGTAAATACGGTCATATTGGAAATTGGGATACTTCAAAAGTAACTGATATGAGAGAGCTGTTTCGTGCTGCTAAAAAGTTTAATGAAGATATTGGAAATTGGGATACTTCAAATGTAACTGATATGGGAGAGCTGTTTCGTGCTGCTTATAAATTTAACCAAGATATAGGGGGGTGGGATACTTCAAATGTAACTAATATGGGTGGTTTATTTTATAACGCTAAAGAGTTTAATCAAGATATTAGTAAATGGAATACTTCAAATGTAACTTATATTAATCATATGTTTCGTGATGCTATTAATTTTAATCAAGATATTGGAGGATGGGATACTTCAAAAGTAACTGATATGAGTTATATGTTTTATGGTGCTAATATTTTTAATAACGATATTGGAGAATGGGATACTTTAAAAGTAACTAATATGGGTTGTATGTTTCGTTGTGCTTATAAGTTTAATAAAGGTATTAGAAAATGGGATACTTCAAATGTAACTGATATGAGTGGGATGTTTTATCACTCTATAAACTTTAATCAAAATATTAGTAGATGGGATACTTCAAATGTAACTAATATGAGTACTATGTTTTTTGGTGCTATTAATTTTAATCAAGATATTGGAGGATGGGATACTTCAAATGTTACTGATATGAGTTTTATGTTTCAATATGCTAAAGAGTTTAATGAAGATATTGGAGGATGGAATACTTCAAATGTTACTAATATGAGTAGGATGTTTTGTGGAGCTCATAACTTTAATCAAGATATTGGAAAATGGAATACTCCAAAAGTAACTAGTATGTGGCAGATGTTTTATGATGCTCATAAGTTTAATCAAGATATTGGAGGATGGAATGTTTTATGATGCTCATAAGTTTAATCAAGATATAGGAAATTGGAATACTTCAAACGTAACTGATATGAGTAGGATGTTTTATAATGCTTTAAAGTTTAATCAAGATATTAGTAAATGGAATACTTCAAATGTAACTGATATGAGTGATATGTTTAATAAGGGTTATATTGGTAATTGGAATACTTCAAACGTAACTGATATGTGGCAGATGTTTTATGATGCTCATAAGTTTAATCAAGATATTGGAGGATGGAATGTTTTATGATGCTCATAAGTTTAATCAAGATATAGGAAATTGGAATACTTCAAACGTAACTGATATGAGTAGGATGTTTTATAATGCTTTAAAGTTTAATCAAGATATTAGTAAATGGAATACTTCAAATGTAACTGATATGAGTGATATGTTTAATAAGGGTTATATTGGTAATTGGAATACTTCAAACGTAACTGATATGTAATTAATAGAATCACAGTATTAAATATAAAATTGATTCTTATTTAGCATATCTACATCACGAATAATACTATGACCCATACTAATTATGAATTAAAATGTCTATTAAGTAGTATCCTCTCATATGAACCCGGACTTTACAACGATATTATGAGATCTGTATTTTATCAAATGAAAGATTCTAGTGAATTACGCAAAGCAGTTTCACTCTGGTTAACAGATGAATCTACATCAATAAGCAAATACGGTCATATTAGTCTATGGGATACTTCAAATGTTACTGATATGAGTTATATGTTTCAATATGCTAAAAAGTTTAATCAAGATATTGGAGGTTGGGATACTTCAAATGTAACTAATATGAGTTGGATGTTTAATTATGCTTATAGTTTTAATCAATATATTGGAAATTGGAATACTTCAAACGTTACCACTATGTCTAGTATGTTTTATAATGCTAATAATTTTAATCAATATATTGGTAGTTGGGATACTTCTAAAGTAACTAGTATGGAATGTATGTTTCGGGGTGCTACCAATTTTAATGGAGATATTGGAAATTGGGATACTTCAAATGTAACTAATATGAGCTTGATGTTTTGTAATGCTAATAATATTAATCAAGATATTGGAGGATGGAATACTTCAAATGTAACTGATATGAGTGATATGTTTACTGGTGCTAAAGAGTTTAATCAAGATATTGGAGGATGGAATACTTCAAATGTTACTGATATGAGTGATATGTTTACTGGTGCTAAAGAGTTTAATCAAGATATTGGAGGATGGAATACTTCAAATGTTACTGATATGAGTGATATGTTTAATACTGCTCATAAGTTTAATCAATATATAGGAGGTTGGGATACTTCAAACGTTACTGATATGAGTGGTATGTTTTATAATGCTACTAAGTTTAATCTATATATTGGAAATTGGAATACTTCAAAAGTAACTACTATGGTTGCTATGTTTTATAATGCTAGTAAGTTTAATGAAGATATAGGAAATTGGGATACTTCAAATGTAACTGATATGTATGATATGTTTTTTGGTGCTAGTAATTTTAATCAATATATTAGTAATTGGAATACTTCAAACGTAATTGATATGAGTTATATGTTTAGTAGTGCTACTAATTTTAATGCCGATATTGGAGATTGGGATACTTCAAACGTAACTAATATGAATTATATGTTTAGTAGTGCTAGTATTTTTAATGAAGATATTGGAAGGTGGAATACTTCAAACGTAACTGATATGAGTAGGATGTTTAATTGTGCTAATGATTTTAATCAAGATATTGGGCGATGGGATACTTCAAACGTAACTAATATGAATCATATGTTTAGTAGTGCTACTGAGTTTAATCAAGATATTAGTAATTGGAATACTTCAAACGTAACTAATATGAATCATATGTTTAGTAGTGCTACTGAGTTTAATCAAGATATTAGTAATTGGAATACTTCAAACGTAATTGATATGAGTGATATGTTTGCAAAAGCTAATAATTTTAATCAAGATATTGGAAATTGGGATACTTCAAATGTAATAATATGAATTTGATGTTTTATAATACTACTATTTTTAATCAAGACATTGGAAATTAGGATACTTCAAAAGTAACAACTATGAGGTGTATGTTTCGTATAAAATGCGTGTGACTAATAATCAATTAAGCGATGAATCTAATGTAAAAATTAGGATGAAAATGGTAAACCAAATATACAAGTATAGTTATAATACGTTTAATTTTTATTTTTAAAATAAAAATTATTATAATGAGTAATATTTTTATAAAACGTGTAAATTGTTGGAATGACACATTAAATATTTCGAAAACAATGCGTTTACCTCCAACATCATTAAAAATAAAATATAATGAAACTTTTAATTATTCTAAACTATACAAAAATTCTAATATACAATTTTTTGATATGGACGCCATAGACTGTTGTTTAAAACATGCCCCAAATGCTCTTGTGTTAAATTTAGCGGATGATAACTTTCCAGGTGGTTGCGTGCAAATGGGGTCAGGGGCGCAAGAAGAGGCACTATTTAGAAGAACTAATTATTGTAGTTCATTGAAAATAGAATTATATCCTATAAAAAATGATGAAATAATTTATTCACCTAAAATATCCGTTATAAAAACTAATGAAAATGCGGGATGGAAATTATTAGATATAAATAGTCAGTCTAAAATTTCATTTATCGCTTGTCCTGGAATAAAATATCCAGATACAATTATTGTAAATGAAGAAATAAAATTAAAAGAAAACGATGTTAATATTTTAAAAAAGAAAATTATAACAGTTATTCAAACTGCTATTAAATTTAATTATGAAACAATTATTTTTGGTGCTTTAGGTTGTGGTGCTTGGAAAAATCCTACAAAACATGTAGCGCAAATTTTTAAAGAAGTATTACAAAATTATGATGGTTCTATATTAAACTTTTATTTTGCCATAATGACTACAACAGATGATAATTATATTGTTCGTAATCATACTAAAGATTCAAGAAAAAATATAGATATTTTCAAAGCTGTATTTAATTGAAATCATATTTTTCTACTTTATCAAGAATATTATACCTTTATAACTGGTTGTGCACTTCCACTAGATGTAATTATTAAGTCCTTAACCATCTGGTCTCGAATCTTATGATCCATAGTTTTGTATTCTCCAACCAGTTCGTTTACAATGTCTACTGGGGCTAGTGCAATATCTTTTTTGAATTCGTTCATGGTAACACCCATAATACGAAAAGCTTTTCTGTAGCATCTTTGACTAGTTGTGTTTTACCGTAAAAAAAACCGAAACCAAATAGATGTGATGAGATGCCACGATACTAGAGAAAGTGGAAATAAATATTTCTTATTTGTTTTAACCTCGGGTTTAATAATATTGAAATTACGCACTAATGGAACTTATGACATAATTTGGTCTAAGCCTTTTTAATAAAAATGGCGTTGATAATAACAATCAATTTTTATTCAAAATAAAAATAATAATGGTAAGTATCTATTTATATGTGATGTGGTTAAACATATTATGATATGCTAAATTATTTGCATTATTTAATATAACTTTCATATAATTTTATTAATATAAATTAAACTAATGAATAACTTAAAAATAAAATTGATTATTTTTAAGTTATTTTATTTAACACATCATAATATGACTAATTAATGAATTATCTACCCTATTACATAAGATTCATTCATATGAACCTAACATTTATAATACTATTACCAGAACGGTATTTTATCCAATGAAAGATTCAGATGAATTACTAAAAGCAGTTAAACTCAGGTTAGACGATGAATCTAAGGCAATAAGCAAATACGGTCATATTGGTTTATGGGATACTTCAAAAGTGACCGGTATGCGTTTGATGTTTTATCATGGCTAGTAAATTTAATCAAGATATTGGAAATTGGGATACTTCAAACGTAACTGGTATGAGTGGTATGTTTAGTGGTTATATAAAATTTAATCAAGATATTGGAAATTGTGATACTTCAAACGTAACTGGTATGAGTGGTATGTTTAGTGGTTATATAAAATTTAATCAAGATATTGGATGTTGGGATACTTCAAAAGTAATTCATAGTAACTAATAGAATTACATTATTAAATATAAAAATTGATTTATTATTAACTTATTTTATTTAACATATCATACATCTATTATGACTCATACTATGACTCATAGCGTGAAACCTTCTAATTATGATTTTTTTACCCTATTACTTAATATTCATTCATATGAACATAACATTTATAATCAAATTATGAGAGCTATATTTTATCCAATGAAAGATTCGGATGAATTACGAGAAGCGGTTAAACTCTGGTTAGACGACGAAACTACAGCGATAATAAAATATGGACATATTAGTTTATGGGATACTTCAAATGTTACTAATATGTGTAACATGTTTAATGGTGCTGAAGATTTTAATCAAGACCTTGGAAATTGGGATACTTCAAAAGTAACTAATATGAGGAATATGTTTTGTGGTGCTCAAAAATTTAATGAAGATATTGGAGAATGGGATACTTCAAGCGTAACTGATATGAGAGGTATGTTTTATAATGCTACTGATTTTTATCAAGATATTGGAAATTGGGATACTTCAAACGTAACTGATATGCGTTGGATGTTTTCTCGGACTAAGAATTTTAATCAAGATATTGGAAGATGGAATACTTCAGAAGTAACTGATATGCGTGGTATGTTTTCTTTTGCTCCTAAGTTTAATCAAGATATTGGATTTTGGGATACTTCAAATGTAAATAATACGAGTGTAATGTTTGCTTATGCTTATAAATTTAATCAATATATTGGAAATTGGGATACTTCAAACGTAACTGATATGTGTAGTATGTTTTATTGTGCTTATAATTTTAATCAAGATATAAGTTTATGGAATACTTCAAAAGTAATTGATAAGTACTAATAGAATTACATTATCAAATATAAAATTGATTCTTATTTTTTATGTAACATATCATACATCTATTATGAATAATTATGAATTATGTACCATATTGCATAAGATTCATTCATATGAACCTAATATTTATAATACTATTGTGAGATCTGTATTTTATCAGATGAAAGATTCGGAAGAATTACGAGAAGCAGTAGCACTCTGGTTAAGTGACGAATCTAAAGCGATAATCAAATATGGACATATTGGTAATTGGGATACTTCAAACGTTACTAATATGAGTGATATGTTTTATGATGCTGAAGAGTTTAATCAAGATATTGGTAGATGGGATACTTCAAATGTAACTAATATGAGTTGGATGTTTTGTGAGGCTAAAGAGTTTAATCAAGATATTGGAAATTGGGATACTTCAAATGTAACTAATATGGTCAGTATGTTTCATAATGCTATAAAGTTCAATAAAGATATTGGAGGATGGGATACTTCAAATGTAATTCGATTGGATCAGATGTTTCTTTGTGCTCATAATTTTAATAAAGATATAGGAGAATGGAATACCTCAAATGTAACTAATATGTGTAGTATGTTTTATTGTGCTATTAATTTTAATGGCGATATTGGAAGTTGGGATACTTCAAAATTAATTTATATGGGTGGTATGTTTTGGGGTGCTGCTAAGTTTAATCAAGATATTAGTAGATGGGATACTTCAAATGTAATTGATATGTAACTTAATAGAATTACATTATTAAATATAAAAATTGATTTATTAACTTATTTTTTATTTAACATATCAATCATACATATATGAATCATATCATAGAACATTTTAACGAGGAATTATGTACCATATTACGTAATATTAACGAATATGAATATGGTTTATACCAGATTATTAAATCACTCGTATTTTATCCAATGAAAGATTCGGACGAATTACGTAAAGCGTCAAACTCTGGTTAGACAACGAATCTACAGCGATAACCAAATATGGACATATTAGTCTATGGAATACTTCAAATGTAACTAATATGTGTAATATGTTTTTTGGTGCTTATAACTTTAACCAAGATATTGGAGGATGGGATACTTCAAAAGTAACGGATATGAGTAAAATGTTTGGTAATGCTACTAATTTTAATCAAGATATTGGAGGTTGGGATACTTCAAAAGTAACTAATATGAGGGATATGTTTGATTATGCTAATAAGTTTAATCAAGATATAGGAAATTGGGATACTTCAAATGTAACTGATATGATGGGTATGTTTTGTGGTGCTAAAATATTTAATCAAGACATTGGTAAATGGGATACTTCAACAGTTACTAATATGAGTTGTATGTTTTATTTTGCTACTAATTTTAATCAAAATATTGGAGGATGGGATATATCAAATTTAACTAATAATTATGGTATGTTTATTGGAACACGTGATCCATACCTCAAACTTGAATTGATAGTAACTAATAGAATTACATTATAAAATATAAAAATTGATTTCTTCTTAACTTATTTTTATTTAACATATTTAACATATGAGCGTTTGTAAACACTCAACTAATACTATGACTCATACCTTGGACCCTTCCAATGATGAATTAAGATGTCTATTACATAAAATTAATGACTATGAATCAGCACTATACAATGATATTATGAGATCTGTATTTTACCAAATGAAAGATTCCAAAGAATTACGAGAAGCAGTTAAACTCTGGTTAGACGACGAATCTAAGGCAAAAATCAAATACGGTCATATAGGAAATTGGAATACTTCAAATGTAACTGTTATGGTTGATATGTTTCTTGACGCTATAGATTTTAATCAAGATATTGGAGGATGGAATACATCAAATGTAATTAGAATGACAGGTATGTTTCAAAATGCTATTAATTTTAATAAAGATATAGGAGGATGGGATACTTCAAATGTTACTAATATGAGCTTGATGTTTAATGGAACTAATAATTTTAATCAAAACATTGGACGTTGGGATACTTCAAAAGTTACTGATATGAGTTTGATGTTTCGTGAAGCTACTAATTTTAATCAAGATATTGGGAATTGGGATACTTCAAACGTAACTTATATGACTAGTATTTTTAATCGTGCTACTAATTTTAATAAAGATATTGGGGGGTGGGATACTAAAAAAGTAACTGATATGACTTTGATGTTTAGTGAAGCTACTAATTTTAATCAAGGTATTGGAGCATGGAATACTTCAAATGTAATTGAAATGTGTTGTATGTTTCATAGTGCTACTAAGTTTAATCAATATATTGGGGGATGGGATACTTCAAAAGTTATTGATATGGAATGTATGTTTTCTAATGCTATAAATTTTAATAAAGATTATATTATTAATTGGGATACTTCAAAAGTAATTTATAAGTACTAATAGAATTACATTATAAAATATAAAAATTGATTTTATTTATTAACTTTTTTTATTTAACATATCATACATCTATTATGGCTCATACAGAACCTTCTAATGAAGCATTAAGATGTCTATTACATAAAATTAATGACTATGAATCTGGTTTATATCAGATTATTAAATCACTCGTATTTTATCAAATGAAAGATTCAGATGAATTACGAGAAGCAGTTAAACTCTGGTTAACAAACGAATCTAAAGCGATAATCAAATACGGACATATTAGTCTATGGGATACTTCAAAAGTAACTAATATGGACTGTATGTTTGATGGTGCTAATGAATTTGATCAAGATATTGGAGGATGGAATACTTCAAACGTAACAACTATGAGTTATATGTTTAGTGGTGCTACAAATTTTAATCAAGATATTGGAAGATGGGATACTTTAAATGTAACTAGTATGATGTCTATGTTTAGTGGTGCTACTAATTTTAATAAATATATTGGAGGGTGGGATACTTCAAACGTAACTAATATGAGAAGTATGTTTTATAGCGCTAAAGAGTTTAATCAAGATATTGGAAATTGGGATACATCAATTGTAACTAATATGAGTAGTATGTTTTATTATGCTAATAATTTTAATCAAGATATAAAAGGATGGGATACTAAAAAAGTAATTTATAAGTACTAATAGAATTACATTTATAAAATATAAAAATTGATTATTAACTTAGTTTTTATTTAACATATCAATCATATCTATTATGGCTCATATAGAACCTTCAAATTATGAATTAATATGTCTATTACATAAAATTAATGACTATGAATCAGGAATATACAATGATATTATGAGATATGTATTTTATCCTATGAAAGATTCTGGTGAATTACGAGAAGCGGTTAAACTATGGTTAAAAGACGAATCTAAAGCTATAACCAAATATGGTCATATTAGTCTATGGGATACTTCAAATGTTACTAATATGGGTTGGATGTTTCGTGATGCTATTAATTTTAATGAAGATATTGGAAATTGGAATACTTCAAATGTTACTGATATGAGTGATATGTTTTGTTATGCTAAAGAATTTAATGAAAATATTGGAAATTGGGCTACTTCAAATGTAACTGATATGAGTTGTATGTTTAATGGTGCTGATATTTTTAATCAAGATATAGGAAATTGGGATACTTCAAATGTAACTGATATGAGTTGTATGTTTTGTTATACTAATAATTTTAATAAAGATATAGGAAGATGGGATACTTCAAAAGTAACTGATATGAGTTGTATGTTTACTTATGCTTATAATTTTAATCAAGATATAGGAAGATGGGATACTTCAAAAGTAACTGATATGAGAGCTATGTTTTATTGTGCTACCAATTTTAATGAAAATATTGGAAATTGGGATACTTCAAAAGTAACTAATATGATTGGTAAGTTTCCAATAAAATGAAAGATTCACGTGACGAATAATCAATTAAGTGATGAATCAATGTAAAAAAATATATGAAATTGGTATATCAAATATACAAGTATAGTTATAATACGTTTAATTTTTATTTTATTAAAAGATTTAAAAAAAATAAAATTTATTGATTTATTAACTTATTTTTATTTAACACTTTCATAGTGTATCAAAAATAACATAGTTTATTATATTCATTTATTGAAATCATACTATATGAGTATATGTATTTATTAGATATTACTTCATAAGAGTCATTGAGTTATAAGTCATTCAGTTATAAGTATCGCATATAAAATATAAAATTGATTTTTTTTATTTTATAAATTATATTAATAAGTTTATAATTATAATGTCAGAATTATATTTACCCAATGAATTATATGAATTAATTTATAAACAATCTATATGGTTATTGATAGGAGATAAGAAACGATTATTTAAAGATATACATCAGTCTATTAAAGATAAATATACGGAGAAGAAGACGAAGGGGGCTATCTCAAACTATAATTTTATTAGCTATAAACTACAATAGTCTTCAAATTATGGGTGGTATGGCGAACCTCACTTACTCCAACTAAAAAACTTTCTAAAAAAGTATAAAAAAAAACACACCAAAATGGCAATGTTATATTAATTATTTAATATTAATATTGCTTTATTAGCATCATCATCAGTTAAACCATATTTGTAATTTGTTCTAACAAAATTATTAATACTCATATCCATATCATCTAATATTACCCATTTTTCTAAATTCTTATTAGAGGGGTTTTGTAACCAATCATTTATTTCTTTTACTCTTAATATAGAATTTTGTGCAATACTTGTTAATTCACTATTCTCATCAGTTTTGCCTATAACTCTATCATTTATACCAAATATATTACAAACTTTTTCAAACATTAATAATGATAATTGTCTATTTCTATGTGATGTAGTTAAACATATATATGAATCTGTCTTATCTACAATTTTTTTAGATTTATAAAATTGTTATGAGAAAACATATTGTGATATTCAGAATTACTTGCATTATTTAATACGCCATCAAAGTCTAAAAATATAACTTTCATTTAATTTAGTTAAATATTTTTATTATATAAATTAAACTAATAAATAAAAAAAATGGATTCATTAGTTTATTTTTATTTTTATTTAATACTTTCATAGTATATCAAAACTAACATAGTTTATTATATTCATTTATTGACATCATACTTATATGAATGTTATGTTTTGTGGTGCTACGAACTTTAATGAATATATAGAAGGATGCGATACTTCTAATGTAACTGATATGAGTAGTATGTTGATGGATCTAGAAGGTTTAATCAATATATATATATATTGGGAATGGAATACTAGAAAAGTAAAAATATTTTATGGTATAATAAATTTGATATTTTTTATTAACGTATATTATATACAAATCATAACATGGAATTTTTAAATGATGCGTTAGCCTGTCTATTAAGTAATATTAAATCGTATGAACCTAGTATTTATAATACTATTATGAGATCTGTATTTTATCAGATGAATGATTCAGAAGAATTACGAGAAGCGGTTAAACACTGGTTAAGAGATAAATCTAAAGCGATAATCAAATATGGACATATTAGTCGATGGAATACTTCAAATGTTACTGATATGAACCGTATGTTTTTTAATACTGAAAATTTTAATGAAGATATTGGAGGATGGGATACTTCAAAAGTTACTAATATGAACCGTATGTTTTATGGTGCTCATAATTTTAATAAAGATATAGGAGGTTGGGATACTTCAAACGTTACTGATATGACTGGTATGTTTTTTAATGATAATAATTTTAATCAATATATTGGGGGGTGGGACACTTCAAAAGTAACTAATATGAGTTTTATGTTTTGTTATGCTAAAAAGTTTAATCAAGACATTGGAAATTGGGATACTTCAAATGTAACTAATATGAGTTGGATGTTTCATTATACTAAAGAGTTTAATAAATATATTGGAGGATGGGATACTTCAAAAGTAACTAATATGAGTTGGATGTTTATTTGTGCTAATAAGTTTAATCAAGATATTAGTCTATGGGATACTTCAAATGTAACTGATATGAGTTTGATGTTTGATAATGCTAGGTAATTTATAAGTGCTACTATGAGTAGTATGTTTATCGGTCCTAGTATTTTAATGAATATATTGGATTGTGCTATACTTCAAATGTAACAAATATTAGAGGTATGTTTATTTGTGCTAATAAGTTTAATCAAGATATTAGTCTATGGGATACTTCAAATGTAACAAATATTAGAGGTATGTTTCTTGGTGCTAAAAAATTTAATCAAGATATTAGTAAATGGAATACTTCAAAAGTAATTTATAAGTAAGTAATAATAGTATTACGTTATCAAAATAAATTTGATATATTTTAACATATTTTATATACAAATCATAACATGGAATTTTTCAATGATGCGTTAGCCTGTCTATTAAGTAATATTAAATCGTATGAACCTAGTATTTATAATAATATTATAGGAGCTCTATTTTATAAAATTAAAGATTCAGATGAATTACGAGAAGCGGTTAATACCAGGGCAGGTGATAAATCTAAAGCGAAAATAAAATATGGACATATTAGTCTATGGGATACTTCAAATGTAACTGATATGACTTGTATGTTTTATAATTCTAGAGATTTTAATGAAGATATTGGGGGATGGGATACTTCAAACGTAACTGATATGAGTAGGATGTTTTATGGTGCTAATAATTTTAATCAAGATATTGGAAATTGGGATACTTCAAACGTAATTGATATGAGTTATATGTTTTATAACGCTAGTAATTTTAATAAAGATATTGGAAATTGGGATACTTCAAATGTAACTCATGTGAGGGATATGTTTGAGTGTGCTATAAAGTTTAATCAATATATTGGAAATTGGAATACTTCAAATGTTACTAATATGTGTGAAATGTTTCTTAATGCTGAAAACTTTAATCAAGATATAGGCAATTGGGATACTTCAAATGTAACTCATATGAACAAAATGTTTAATAATGCTACTAATTTCAATCAAGATATTGGAAGTTGGGATACTTCAAACGTAATTGATATGTAACAAATATTAGAGGTATGTTTATCGGTCCTAGTATTTTTAATGAATATATTGGATTGTGCAATACTTCATATGTAACAAATATTAGAGGTATGTTTCTTGGTCCTAGTATTTTTAATGAATATATTGGATTGTGCTATACTTCATATGTAACAAATATTAGAGGTATGTTTCTTGGTGCTAAAAAATTTAATCAAGATATTAGTAAATGGAATACTTCAAAAGTGATTTATAAGTAAGTAATATGTAGAATGAATATTTAAAATAAAATTGATTCTTAGTAACTTATTTTTAACTTAAAATATCAATCATATATCTATTATGACTCATATTATTTCTCATTCCGGAGAATCATCCAATGATTCGTTATGTACCCTATTACATAAGATTCATTCATATGAATCTGGTTTATATCGGATTATTAAATCACTCGTATTTTATCAAATGAAAGATTCCAAAGAATTACGAGAAGCGGTTAAACTCTGGGTAACCAACGAATCTACAGCGATAACCAAATATGGGAATATTAGTCTATGGAATACTTTAAATGTAACTAATATGAGTGATATGTTTATTGGTGCTTATAATTTCAATGAAGATATTGGAGGATGGGATACTTCAAATGTAACTGATATGAGTTGGATGTTTCATCGTGCTAATAATTTTAATCAAGGTATTGGAAATTGGGATACGTCAAACGTAACTAATATGTTCAGGGTGTTTGATAATGCTCAAAATTTTAATAGAGATATTAGTGAATGGGATACTTCAAATGTAACTAATATGAGTTATATGTTTGGTTGTGCTTATAGTTTTAATCAAGATATTGGAAATTGGAATACTTCAAATGTTACTGATATGAACAGGGTGTTTTATTGTGCTACTAATTTTAATAAAGATATTAGTGGATGGGATACTTCAAATGTAACTGATATGGGTGATATGTTTGGTAGTGCTCATAAGTTTAATAAAGATATTGGAAATTGGGATACTTCAAACGTAACTAATATGAGTTTGATGTTTTATGATGCTAAATATTTTAATCAAGATATTAGTAGATGGGATACTTCAAATGTAAAAAAGATAAATTGTATGTTTCTTGAAGCTAAAAAGTTTAATAAAGATTATATTAGTAATTGGGATACTTCAAAGGTAATTGGTAAGTACTAATAGATTTACAATATTAAATATAAAATTGATTCATTTATTAACTTATTTTATTTAATTTAATATAGCACAAGACATGGAACATTCCAATGTTAAATTAAGAAGACTATTACATAAAATTAATGAATATGAATCTGGTTTATATCATATTATAGTATCATTCGTATTCTATAAAATGAAAGATTCAGAAGAATTGCGGGAAGCAGTTAAGGTGTGGTTAACTGATAAATCTACAGCGATAAGCAAATACGGTTATATTGGAATTTGGGATACTTCAAACGTAAGTAATATGAGTTATATGTTTAGTGGTGCTACTAGTTTTAATCAATATATTGGAGGATGGGATACTTCAAACGTAACTAATATGAGGGGTATGTTTAATGGTGCTAATTATTTTAACGGAGATATAGGAGGTTGGGATACTTCAAATGTTACTGATATGAGTTGTATGTTTCGTGATGCTTATAATTTTAATCAAGATATTGGTAAATGGGATACGTCAAACATAACTAATATGAGTTGGATGTTTTATTATGCTACTAATTTTAATAAAGATATAGGAAATTGGGATACTTCAAATGTAACTGATATGAGTTGGATATTTTCTTTGCGCTCATAATTTTAATCAAGATATTGGAAATTGGTATACTTCTAATGTAACTAATATGAGTTATATGTTTTATGATACTAAAGAGTTTAATCAAGATATTGGATATTGGGATACTTCAAAAGTAACTAATATGCGTTGTATGTTTTATAATGCTTTAAAGTTTAATCAAGATATTGGAGGGTGGAATACTTCAAATGTAATTTATAAGTAACTAATAGATTTACATTATCAAATATAAAAATTGATTCATTATTAACTTATTTTTTAACATATCAATCATACGACTATTATGGCCCATAGCATAGAACAAAACATTTATAATAATACTATGGGAGATTTATTATATCAAATGAAAGATTCGGATGAATTACGAGAAGCGGTTAAACTCTGGCTAAGTGCTGAATCTAATGCAATAACTAAATATGGACATATTGGAAATTGGGATACTTCAAATGTTACTGATATGAGTAATATGTTTCAATATGCTAAAAAGTTTAATCAAGATATTGGAGGATGGGATACTTCAAATGTTACTAATATGGAAAGGCTGTTTGGTGATGCTCAAGAGTTTAATCAATATATTGGAGGGTGGAATACGTCAAATGTAACTAATATGAATTGGATGTTTTATAATGCGTATGATTTTAATGAATATATTGGAGGTTGGGATACTTCAAATGTAACTGATATGAGTTGCTTGTTTTATGGTTCTAAAAATTTTAATCAAGATATTGAAATGTGGAATACTTCAAAAGTTACTAATATGTGTTGGATGTTTTGTCATGCTAAAAAGTTTAATCAAGATATAGGAAATTGGGATACTTTAAATGTAACTAGTATGAGTAATATGTTTTGTAATGCTAAAAAGTTTAATCAAGATATAAGAAAATGGAATACTTCAAAAGTAACTAATATGAGTAGTATGTTTTGGAGTGCTTGTAGTTTTAATCAAGATATTGGAGGTTGGGATACTTCAAAAGTAATTTACATTTAATAGATTTATAAAATATAAAATTGATTCATTATTAACTTATTTTTTAACATATCAATCATACATCTATTATGACTCATATCATAAAATATTCCAATTATGTATTAAGATGTATAGTAGATAAAATTAACGCATACGAATATGGTTTATATCAGATTATTAAATCACTCATATTCTATAAATTGAAAGATTCGGATGAATTACAAGAAGCAGTTACACTATGGTTAAACAACGAATCTACTGCGATAACCAAATACGGACATATTGGAAATTGGGATACTTCAAACGTAACTAATATGAGTAAGATGTTTCAAGGTGCTTCTAAGTTTAATCAAGATATAGGAAATTGGGATACTTCAAATGTTACTAATATGGGTAGGATGTTTAATGGTGCTTCTAAGTTTAATCAAGATATAGGAAATTGGGATACTTCAAATGTAACTAATATGAGGGGTATGTTTAATGGTGCTTCTAAGTTTAATCAAGATATAGGAAATTGGGATACTTCAAATGTAACTAATATGAGTAAGATGTTTCATGGTGCTCATAAGTTTAATCAAGATATAGGAAATTGGGTTACTTCAAAAGTAACTGATATGGGTTGGATGTTTAGTGATGTTAATGATTTTAATCAAGATATTGGAAGATGGGATACTTCAAGAGTAACTGATATGGGGTTGATGTTTTATAATGCTTATAATTTTAATCAAGATATTGGAAGATGGAATACTTCAAGTGTGTCTAATATGAATGCTATGTTTTCTTATGCTTATAATTTTAATCAAGATATTGGAAGGTGGAAAACGTCAAATGTGCATAATATGAATGGTATGTTTATGGGTGCTATAGAGTTTAATAAATATATTGGAAACTGGGATACTTCAAATGTTACTAATATTGATTATATGTTTTATAATGTTAAAAAGTTTAATGGAGATATTGGAAATTGGAATACTTCAAATGTAACAGATATGAACTGTGTGTTTAGAAACGATCATGAGTTTATTCAATATATTGGAGGGTGGGATACTTCAAAAGTAACTGATATGAGTTGGATGTTATGGTATACTAAAAAAATTTGAGTCTTATTTTATTGACATATCATATCATACATATTATATGGCTAATACTATGAAACATTCCACCGATGAATTACGTGCACTAGTACATAAAATTAATGACTATGAACCTGCTTTATATCAGATTATTAAATCACTTGAATTTTATCAGATGAAAGATTCCAAAGAATTACGAGAAGCGGTTAAACTCTGGTTAGACAACGAATCTAAAGCAAAAATCAAATACGGCCATATTAGTCAATGGGATACTTCAAATGTTACTAATATGAATCGTATGTTTTATTATGCTAATGAGTTTAATGAAGATATAGGAAATTGGGATACTTCAAATGTAACAACTATGAGTTGGATGTTTAGTTGTGCTAATAATTTTAATGAAAATATTGGAAATTGGGATACTTCGAGTGTAACTAATATGTGTAATATGTTTAGTGATGTTAATGATTTTAATCAAGATATTGGAAGTTGGGATACTTCAAACGTAACTAATATGAGTTTTATGTTTTATGATTCTAAAGAATTTAATCAAGATATTGGAAGATGGAATACTTCAAGTGTAATTAATATGGCTTGTATGTTTGTTGGTTCTAAAGAGTTTAATCAAGATATTGGATATTGGGATACTTCAAAAGTAACTAATATGAGTTGTATGTTTTATAATGCTATAAAGTTTAACCAAGATATTGGAGGATGGGATACTTCAAACGTAATTTTTAGGTAACTAATAGAATTACATTATTAAATATAAATTTGATTTTTTTTATTAAGTTATTTTTATTTAACAGCTATTATGACTCATACCATTGATGCGTTATGCACACTACTACATAAGATTCAGTCATATGAACCGAACATTTATAATACTATTATAAGATCTGTATTTTATCCAATGAAAGATTCGGATGAATTACGAGAAGTGGTTAAACTTTGGTTAAACAACGAATCTAAAGCGATAACCAAATATGGTCATATTAGTCTATGGAATACTTCAAATGTAACTGATATGAGTAAGATGTTTTATAATGCTAATGAATTTAATAAAGATATTGGAAATTGGGATACTTCAAAAGTAACTGGTATGAGTCAAATGTTTCAATATGCTAGTAAGTTTAATCAAGATATAGGAAATTGGGATACTTCAAATGTTACTGATATGAGTGATATGTTTAATCACACTGAAGAATTTAATCAAGATATTGGAAATTGGGATACTTCAAACGTCACTAATATGAGTTGGATGTTTACTTATGCTAAAGAATTTAATCAAAATATTGGAAGTTGGGATACTTCAAATGTTACTGATATGAGTTATATGTTTAATAATACTAGAGATTTTAATGAAGATATTGGAATGTGGGATACTTCAAATGTAACTAAGATGTGTTGGATGTTTTATTATGCTTATAAGTTTAATCAAGCTATTGGAAATTGGAATACTTCCAAAGTAACTGATATGAGTAAGATGTTTCAATATGCTATTAATTTTAATAAAGATATTGGAAAATGGGATACTTCAAAAGTTAATAATATGGGGGAAATGTTTGTTTATGCTAAAAATTTTAATCAAGATATTAGTAAATGGGATTCTTCAAATGTAACTAAGATGAGTTGGATGTTTTGGAATGCTCATAATTTTAATCAAGATATTGGATGTTGGGATACTTCAAATGTAACATGTATGAATTGTATGTTTTATAAGGCTAAAGATTTTAATCAATATATAGGAGGATGGGATACTTCAAAAGTAATTGATAGTAACTAATAGAATTACATTTATAAAATATAAATTGATTTATTTATTATTTTTATTTAACATATCATACATCTATTATGAGTAATACTATGACTTATACCACCGATGAATTACGTGGACTATTACATAAAATTAATGACTATGAATCTGGTTTATATCAGATTATTAAATCACTTGTATTTTATCAGATGAAAGATTCCAATGAATTACGAGAAGCGGTTAAACTCTGGTTAGACAACGAATCTAAAGCAAAAATCAAATACGGACATATTAGTCAATGGGATACTTCAAATGTTACTAATATGAATCGTATGTTTTATGATGCTAATGAGTTTAATGAAGATATAGGAAATTGGGATACTTCAAATGTAACAACTATGAGTTGGATGTTTATGTGTGCTGATAATTTTAATGAAAATATTGGAAATTGGGATACTTCAAAAGTTACTGATATGGATGGTATATTTTCTTGTGCTGATATTTTTAATCAAGATATAGGAAATTGGGATACTTCGAATGTAACTAATATGAGATGGATGTTTTATAGTGCTAAAGAGTTTAATCAAGATATTGGAAGATGGAATACTTCAAATGTAACTAATATTAATTCTATGTTTTGTTACGCTAAAAAGTTTAATCAAAATATAGGAAATTGGAATACTTCAAATGTAACTAGTATGAGTTATCTGTTTCATAATGCTATAAAGTTTAATCAAGATATTGGAGGGTGGGATACTTCAAAAGTAATTGATAGTAACTAATATAATTACATTATCAAATATAAAATTGATTATTATTAACTTATTTTTATTTAACATATCTACCACCATGGAATATTCCAATGATGAATTAAGAGGACTATTACATAAGATTCATTCATATGAACCGAACATTTATAATAATATTATGAGAGCGGTATTCTATCAAATGAAAGATTCCAAAGAATTACGAGAAGTGGTTAAACTCTGGTTAGACAACGAATCTAAAGCAAAAATCAAATACGGACATATTAGTCGATGGGATACTTCAAACGTAATTGATATGTCTTATATATTTCAATATGCTAGTAAGTTTAATGAAGATATTGGAAATTGGGATACGTCAAACGTTTATAATATGAGGGGTATGTTTTATAATTCTAGAGATTTTAATGAAGATATTGGAAATTGGGATACTTCAAATGTAACTGATATGAGTTTTATGTTTACTAGTGCTAATAATTTTAATGAAAATATTGGAAATTGGGATACTTCAAATGTAACTGATATGAGACATATGTTTAGTAGTGCTAGTATTTTTAATCAAGATATAGGAAAATGGGATACTTCAAACGTAACTAATATGTGTTGGATGTTTCTTTGTACTAAAGAGTTTAATCAATATATTGGTAAATGGAATACCAAAAAAGTAACTAATATGGGAGCTATGTTTATGTGTGCTTATAATTTTAATCAAGATATTGGAAATTGGAATACTTCAAATGTTACTGATATGAGTTGGATGTTTCATAATGCTATAAAGTTTAATCAAGAAATTAGAGGATGGGATACTTCAAAAGTAATTTTTAGGTAACTAATATGTTTAATGGTGCTAAAAGTGTAATCAAGATATAGGAAATTGGGGTACTTCAAACGTAATTTATAAGTAACTAATATTATTACATAATAATATATAAATATAAAAATTGATTATTATTATTAACTTATTTTTTATTTAACATATCTACACCATGGAACCTTCCACCGATGAATTACGAGCACTATTACATAAAATTAATGAATATGAACCCGGACTTTACAACGATATTATGAGATCTTTATTTTATCAAATGAAAGATTCTGGCGAATTTCGCAAAGCAGTTTCACTCTGGTTAAGTGACGAATCTACAGCAATAAGCAAATACGGTCATATTAGTCAATGGGATACTTCAAAAGTAACTGATATGAGTGAAATGTTTCATGGTGCTAATTATTTTAATGGCGATATTGGAAATTGGGATACTTCAAACGTTACTAATATGAGTTATATGTTTAGTGATGCTCATAGGTTTAATCAAGATATTAGAGAATGGGATACTTCAAATGTAACTAATATGAGATGGATGTTTTCTTATGCTTATAATTTTAATCAAGATATAGGAGGATGGGATACTTCAAATGTAACTGATATGAGGGCTATGTTTCGGGGTGCCAGTGGTTTTAATCAAGATATAGGAGGATGGGATACTTCAAATGTAACTGATATGAGGATTATGTTTGGTGGTGCTATTATGTTTAATCAAGATATTGGAGTATGGGATACTTCAAACGTAACAACCATGTGTCATATGTTTAGTGCTGCTAATAATTTTAATCAAGATATTGGAAATTGGGACACTTTAAATGTAACTAGTATGAGTAATATGTTTATTGATGCACCTAATTTTAATCAAGATATTGGAAATTGGGATACTTCAAGTGTAACTGATATGAGTTATATGTTTGATAGTGCTAATAATTTTAATCAAGATATTAGTAAATGGGATACTTCAAATGTTACTTATATGACTGAAATGTTTGCTCATGCTACTAATTTTAATCACGATATAGGAAATTGGGATACTTCAAATGTAACAACTATGAGTTGGATGTTTACTTGTGCTGATAATTTTAATGAAAATATTGGAAATTGGGATACTTCTAAAGTAACTGATATGGATGGTATATTTTCTTGTGCTGCTATTTTTAATCAAGATATAGGAAATTGGGATACTTCAAATGTAACTAATATGGGATGGATGTTTTATGATTCTAAAGAATTTAATCAAGATATTGGAAGATGGGATACTTCAAGTGTAATTAATATGAAAAGGATGTTTGATGGTTCTAAAGAGTTTAATCAAGATATTGGATATTGGGATACTTCAAAAGTAACTAATATGAGTTGTATGTTTCGTGGTGCTATAAAGTTTAATCAAGATATTGGAGGGTGGGATACTTCAAAAGTAATTTTTAGGTAACTAATATGTTTAATGGGGTAGATAAATTTAATCAAGATATAGGGAGATGGGATACTTTAAATGTTACTGATATGGGTAAAATGTTTCTTGAAGCTACTAATTTTAATCAAGATATAGGAGGATGGGATACTTCAATATAATTTTTAACTAATAATAGAATTACGTTATCAAAAATAAATTTGATATATTTTAACGTATTTTATATACAAATAATAACATGGAACTTCCCAATGATGAGTTGGTAGGTCTATTAGGTAGGATTCAGTCATATGAACCTAGCATTTATAATAATATTGTAGAAGCTATATTCTATAAAATGAAAGATTCAAAAGAATTATACGAAGCGGTTAAACTATGGTTAGACGATGAATCTACAGCGATAATTTTAATCAAGATATTGGAAATTGGAATACTTCAAATGTTACTGATATGAGTTTGATGTTTTGGGATGCTGAAGATTTTAATCGAGACATTGTAAACTGGGATACTTCAAATGTAACTAATATGAGAGAGATGTTTTGGCAAGCTCATAAGTTTAATCAAGATATTGGAGGATGGGATACTTCAAAAGTTACAAATATGGGTAATATGTTTTTTGCTGCTCATAAGTTTAATGAAGATATTGGAAGATGGGATACTTCAAATGTTACTGATATGAGACATATGTTTGGTAATGCTAAAAAGTTTAATCAAGATATTGGAAATTGGGATACATCAAACGTAACTAATATGACTCATATGTTTTATGGTGCTAGTAATTTTAATCAAGATATTGGAAAATGGGATACTTCAAAAGTAACTAATATGAATCGTATGTTTTATGATGCTCATAAGTTTAATCAAGATATTGGAGGATGGGATACTTCAAACGTAACAACTATGAGTTGTATGTTTACAAAAGCTAATAATTTTAATAAAGATATTGGAGGATGGGATACGTCAAATGTAACTGATATGAGCTGTATGTTTATGGGTGCTAAAAAGTTTAATAAAGATTATATTATTAATTGGAATATTTGAAAAGTAACTGGTATGAATGCTGTGTTTATGATGCTAATAATTTTAATCAAGATATAGGAAGTTGGGATACTTCAAATGTTACTGATATGTATGGTATGTTTTCTTATGCTACTAATTTTAATGGAGATATTGGAAATTGGGATACTTCAAATGATCATAAAATTAGTGAATATGAACCCGGACTTTACAACGATATTATGAGATCTGTATTTTATCAAATAAAATATAAAAATTTGATTCTTATTAACTTATTTTTATTTAATATATCAATCATATATCTATTATGGCACACACTATTACCAATACTATGGCTCATAGTATCACCCATAGCTTGAAACCTTCTAATTATGAATTAAGAGGTCTGATTCAATCTTATGAACCACACATTTATAATAATATTATGAGAGCTATATTTTATCCAATGAAAGATTCGGATGAATTACGGGAAGCAGTTAAACTCTGGTTAAAAAACGAATCTATAGCGATAATCAAATACGGACATATTAGTCTATGGAATACTTCAAATGTAACTGATATGATATAGATGATTGAATCATCGTGGTATATAGGTAATAAATTTGATTTATATTATCATTTTTTTATTTAACATATCATACATCTATTACATGGAATCCAAGGAACCTTCCAATGATGAATTTAAAAATCTATTAAGCATGATTCAGTCGTATGAACCACACATTTATAATCATATTATGAGAGCTATATTTTATCCAATGAAAGATTCGGATGAATTGCGACAAGCAGTTACACTCTGGTTAAAAAATCAATCTACGGCTATAAAGATATATGGACAAATAGGACTTTGGAATACTTCGAATGTAACTAATATGTCTTGTATGTTTGTTAATGGTCGAAGTTTTAATGAAGATATTGGGGGTTGGGATACTTCAAATGTAACTAATATGTCTAGTATGTTTATTAATAATCTAAATTTTAATGAAGATATTGGGAAATGGAATACTTCAAATGTCATATATATGAAGGGTATGTTTATGGGTGCTCATAAATTTAATAAAGATATTGGAGAATGGGATACGTCAAATGTTACTGATATGAGTTATATGTTTCATAATGCCGAAAAATTTAACCAAGATATTGGAAGATGGGATACTTCAAATGTAACTGATATGAGTTGGATGTTTAGTTTTTCTACTAATTTTAATAAAGATATAGGAAGATGGGATACTTCAAAAGTTACTAATATGGGTAAGATGTTTAATTGTAATATAAAGTTTAATCAAGATATTGGAAATTGGGATACTTCAAAAGTTACTGATATGAGTTGGATATTTCATCAAGCTAATAAGTTTAATCAAGATATTAGTAGATGGAATACTTCAAATGTAAGTAATATGAGGTGTCTGATTTATGCTGCTGAAAATTTTAATCAAGATATTGGAAAATGGAATACTGCAAAAGTAACTGATATGGGCAAGATGTTTAATGCTTCTACTAATTTTAATAAAGATTATATTAGTAATTGGGATACTTCAAGAGTAATTTATAAGTAACTGATTATATCACATTATCAAATCACATTATCAAATCACATTATCAAATCACATTATCAAATCACATTATCAAATCACATTATCGATTATAAATTGATTGATATTAACTTATTTTATTAACATATCATACATCTATTATGGCGCATACTATAACTCACGTTATTAAACATTCTAATTATGAATTATTTACCCTATTAGGTATGATTGATTCTTATGAACCGAGCATTTATAATCATATTTTGAAAGCTATATTTTATCCAATGAAAGATTCGGATGAATTACGAGAAGCGGTTAAACTCTGGTTAGACAACGCATCTAAAGCACTAATGAAATATGGACATATTAGTCTATGGAATACTTCAAATGTAACTGATATGAGTTGTATGTTTAGTAGTGCTACCAGTTTTAATGGCGATATTAGTCTATGGGATACTTCAAATGTCACATGTATGAATGGTATGTTTTTTGATGCTTATAAATTTAATGGAGATATATCATGCTGGGATACTTCAAAAGTTACTGATATGAGTTATATGTTTAATTGTGCTAAAGAATTTAATCAAAATATTGGAAATTGGGATACTTCAAATGTTACTAATATGAGTTATATGTTTCATGGTGCTCATAAGTTTAATCAAGATATTGGTAAATGGGATACTTCAAATGTTACTAATATGAGTTATATGTTTCATGGTGCTCATAAGTTTAATCAAGATATTGGTAAATGGGATACTTCAAATGTTACTAATATGAGTTTTATGTTTTATAATGCTACTAATTTTAATGAAGATATTGGTAAATGGAATACCAAAAAAGTAAATAATATGGGTTGGATGTTTTATTATGCTAATAATTTTAATCAAGATATTGGAGTATGGGATACTTCAAATGTAACTAATATGAGTAATATGTTTTATAATACGAAATACTTTAATCAAGATATTGGAAAATGGGATACTTCAAATGTAACTGATATGAGTTGGATGTTTTATAGTGCTAAAGAATTTAATAAAGATATTGGAAAATGGAATACTTCAAATGTCATATATATGAATTGTATGTTTTATAAGGCTAAAGATTTTAATCAATATATAGGAGGGTGGGATACTTCAAAAGTAACTAATATGTAGAATGAATATTTAAATTAAAATTGATTTATTTTATTAACTTATTTTATTTAACATATCATTTATTATTACTCATACTATGACTCATACTATGACTCATGCTATGGAACATTCCAATGATGAATTACGTACACTATTACATAAAATTAATGACTATGAATCTGGTTTATATCAGATTATAGTATCACTCGTATTTTATCAGATGAAAGATTCGGAAGAATTACGAAAAGCAGTTAGACTCTGGTTAACAAACGAATCTAAAGCGATAACCAAATATGGGCATATTAGTCTATGGGATACTTCAAATGTTACTGATATGAGTAAGATGTTTAATGGTACTACTAATTTTAATCACGATATTAGTAAATGGGATACTTCAAATGTAACTAATATGCGTTGTATGTTTTTTGAAGCAAGGAAGTTTAATCAATATATTGGAAACTGGGATACTTCAAATGTAACTAATATGAGTCAGATGTTTGGTGGTGCGATGGAGTTTAATAAAGATATTGGAGGATGGGATACTTCAAATGTAACTAATATGGGGTATATGTTTTCTTATGCTTATAATTTTAATCAACATATTGGAGGATGGGATACTTCAAACGTTACTAATATGAATCATATGTTTGGTAGTGCTAAAGAATTTAATCAAGTTATTGGAGGATGGGATACTTCAAAAGTAACTAATATGATTTGGATGTTTCATAATGCTAGTAATTTTAATCAAGATATAGGAAATTGGGATACTTCAAATGTAACTAATATACATTGTATGTTTTGTAATGCTTATAAGTTTAATCAATATATAGGAGGTTGGAATACTTCAAATGTAACTAATATGAGTAGTATGTTTGATAATGCTAAAGAATTTAATCAAGATCTTGGAAATTGGGATACTTCAAATGTAACTAATATACATTGTATGTTTTGTAATGCTAAAGACTTTAATCAAGATATAGGAAGATGGGATACTTCAAATGTTACTAATATGGCTTGTACGTTTCTTGGTGCTAATAATTTTAATAAAGATTATATTAGTAATTGGGATACTTCAAAGGTAATTGATAGAAACTAATATAATTACATTATAAAATATAAAATTGATTTGAGATAATAAACAGATTATGTATGTAAATCATTAACGCCATGTCTCAACCACAACCAGAAAAACAAATCATTATTACTACCGGATTGGGTACTGAGGAAGAGGAGAAGCATTTCATCAATCTTTGCGACGGAGGATTTTTTAACTATTAAGAACACTATGGATGACATTAATGCGGATGATGACGAAACAATTGATATACCTATAGGTGTAATTTCATCATCGACCATGAAGAAGATTATTTCGTTTTGTGAGAATAATCCTACCGTGACCGTGACCGAGACAGACGCTAATACTGCTCAGACAGAGTCTGATACTAACGAAAAAAAGATGGAGAGAGATAACGAAATCGCTGAAAAAAATCAAGCCTTTATGGATATTCCGTTGGATGAACTATATGATCTCCTCGTTGGTTCAAATTTCCTAAACTATCCTAAATTACTGAAAGTCTGTGAAAAGACAATATCTAAATTAATAACTAACAAATCTACAACTGATATTGTAAGTATGTTTGGTGTAAAAGGTACACTTTGTGTAAAGTAACCCAAAGTGTGACTGGAGTAGGATAATAATAGATGTTAGTTAGTTTGATTTAAAGATTTTTAATAAACTATTTTGTATTAGTAAAAATATCACTCATAAGACGTTATACACATTTAAACTGATTACAAAGACCAAGACACGAGATAGAATATAACATATTTCTTTTATGTTTTTTGGTTATACTATTTTAATCACGATATTGGATGATGGGATATTTCAAATGTTACTTATATGCGTTTTATGTTTAGTGATGCTACAAAATTTAATAAAGATTATATTATTAATGGGATGTTTCAAAAGTAATTGATAAGTACTAATAGATGTACATTTATAAATATAAAATTGATTTATTATTAACTTATTTTTTATTTAACATATGTGCGTTTGTAAACACCCAACTCATACCTTGGAACCTTCCAATTATGCATTAATATGTCTATTAAGTAATATTCTTTCGTATGAACCAAACATTTATAATACTATTATGAGATCTGTATTTTATAAAATGAAAGATTCGAAAGAATTACGCAAGGCAGTTAAACTCTGGTTAAGAGATGAATCAAAAGCAATAACCAAATACGGACATATTAGTCTATGGGATACTTCAAAAGTAACTGATATGAGTTTTATGTTTTGGTGGGATAGTAATTTTAATGAAGATATAGGAGGTTGGGATACTTCAAATGTAACTAATATGTGTACTATGTTTCGTGGTGCTACTAATTTTAATCAAGATATAGGAGGATGGGATACTTCAAAAGTTACTGATATGATGTTTATGTTTCGTGATGCTACAAAATTTAATCAAGATATTGGAGGATGGAATACTTCAAATGTTACTTATATGCGTTTTATGTTTAGTGATGCTACAAAATTTAATAAAGATTATATTATTAATTGGGATACTTCAAAAGTAATTGATAAGTAACTAATAGAATTACATTTATTAAATATAAAAATTGATTTATTAACTTATTTTTATTTAACATATCATACATCTATTATGACTAATTATGAATTAAGAGGTATATTACATAAAATTAATGAATATGAATCTGGTTTATATCAGATTATTAAATCACTCGTATTTTATCCAATGAAAAATTCTGATGAATTACGAGAAGGTGTTAAACTTTGGTTAACAGACGAATCTAAAGCGAAAAACAAATACGGTCATATTAGTCTATGGGATACTTCAAACGTTACTGATATGAGTTGTATGTTTATGGGTGCTAGTAAGTTTAATGAAGATATTGATAAATGGGATACTTCAAATGTAACTAGTATGAAAAATATGTTCTCTTATGATAAAGAGTTTAACGGAGATATAGGAGGTTGGGATACTTCAAAAGTTACTGATATGAGTTGTATGTTTAATGGTGCTATAAATTTTAATCAAAATATTGGAAATTGGGATACTTCAAATGTAATTAATATGCGTTGTATGTTTGATGGTGCTAAAAAGTTTAATGGCTATATTGGACGGTGGAATACTTCAAAAGTAACTGATATGGGTGGTATGTTTCGTGATGCGGTGTTTAATAAATATATTGGAAGTTGGGATACTTCAAGCGTAACTGATATGACTAATATGTTTTATTATGCTACTAATTTTAATCAAGATATAGGAGGTTGGAATACTTCAAATGTTACTAATATGAGTTGGATGTTTCGTTGTGCTATTAATTTTAATAAAAATATTGGAAATTGGAATACTTCAAAAGTTACTGATATGATATCTATGTTTATGGGTGCTAGTAAGTTTAATGAAGATATTGGTAAATGGGATACTTCAAATGTTACTGATATGAGTGGTATGTTCTCTTATGATGAAGAGTTTAATCAAGATATTAGTAAATGGAATACTTCAAATGTTACTGATATGGGTGGTATGTTTCGTGATGCTATTAATTTTAATCAAGATATTGGAAGTTGGGATACTTCAAGCGTAACTGATATGACTAATATGTTTTATTATGCTACTAATTTTAATCAAGATATTGGAGGTTGGAATACTTCAAATGTTACTATTATGAAGTCAATGTACAATGTGCAACCATCTAAATCAATATATAGTGGAGTGGGATACTTCAAAAGTAACTAATATGTAGAATGAATATTTAAAATAAAATTGATTTATTAACTTATTTTTTATTTAACATATCATACATCTATTATGACTCATACCATAGAACCTTCCAATGATGCATTAAGATGTCTATTAGGTAAGATTCATTCATATGAACCGTTCATTTACAATAATATTATGAGAAATGTATTTTATCCAATGAAAGATTCCGAAGAATTACGAGAAGCGGTTAAACTCTGGTTAACCAACGAATCTAAAGCGATAACCAAATATGGATATATTCGTCTATGGGATACTTCAAATGTTACTGATATGTCTTATATGTTTCAATATGCTAGTAAGTTTAATGGTGATATTGGAGGATGGGATACTTCAAATGTTACTGATATGAGTTGTATGTTTCGTGATGCTACTGAGTTTAATCAAGATATTAGTAACTGGGATACTTCAAAAGTAACTAATATGGCTTGTATGTTTTGGTGTGCTAATAATTTTAATGAATATATAGGAAAATGGGATACTTCAAATGTTAATAATATGGATGCTATGTTTAATTGTGCTTATAAGTTTAATCAAGATATTGGAGGTTGGAATACTTCAAATGTAACTGATATGAGTTGGATGTTTTGGAGTGCTATTAAGTTTAATCAATATATTGGAGAATGGGATACTTCAAATGTTACTAATATGAATAGGATGTTTCAACATTCGAGTAAGTTTAAACAAGATATAGGAAATTGGGATACTTCAAATGTTACTACTATGAGTTTGATGTTTCGGGGTGCTGACGATTTTAATGAAGCTATTGGAAGGTGGAATACTTCAAATGTTACTTATATGACTGAAATGTTTGCTCATGCTACAAATTTTAATCAAGATATTAGTAACTGGGATACTTCAAACGTAACTAATATGGCTTGTATGTTTCTTGGTGCTAATAATTTTAATAAAGATTATATTATTAATTGGGATACTTCAAAGTAACTAATATGTAGAATGAATATTTAAAATAAAATTGATTTATTAACTTATTTTTTATTTAACATATCATACATCTATTATGACTCATACCATAGAACCTTCCAATGATGCATTAAGATGTCTATTAGGTAAGATTCATTCATATGAACCGTTCATTTACAATAATATTATGAGAAATGTATTTTATCCAATGAAAGATTCCGAAGAATTACGAGAAGCGGTTAAACTCTGGTTAACCAACGAATCTAAAGCGATAACCAAATATGGGCATATTAGTCTATGGGATACTTCAAACGTAACTAATATGAGTAGTCTTTTTCGTAGTGCTACTAATTTTAATGAAGATATTGGAAATTGGGATACTTCAAATGTTACTGATATGAGTAGTCTTTTTCGTTGTGCTACTAATTTTAATCAAGATATTGGAAATTGGGATACTTCAAATGTTACTGATATGAGTAGTCTTTTTCGTAGTGCTACTAATTTTAATCAAGATATTGGAGGATGGGATACTTCAATTGTTACTGATATGCGTTTAATGTTTTATAATGCTACTAATTTTAATGAAGATATAGGAAATTGGGATACTTCAAACGTTACTAGTATGAGTTGTATGTTTCTTGGTGCTAATAATTTTAATCAAGATATTGGAGGATGGAATACTTCAAATGTTACTAATATGAGTTGGATGTTTCGTTGTGCTATTAATTTTAATAAAAATATAGGAAATTGGAATACTTCAAAAGTTACTGATATGCGTTCAATGTTTTATAAGGCTAAAGAATTTAATGAAGATATAGGAAATTGGGATACTTCAAATGTAAATAATATGAGGCAGATGTTTCTTTGCGCTTATAATTTTAATCAAGATATTGGAAGATGGTATACTTCAAACGTAACTGATATGATTTGGATGTTCGAATATGCTAAAGAGTTTAATCAAGATTATATTAGTAATTGGGATACCTCAAATGTAATTTATAAGTAACTAATATGTAGAATGAATATTTAAAATAAAATTGATTTATTAACTTATTTTTTATTTAACATATCATACATCTATTATGAATCATACCATACAACCTTCAAACGATGCATTAAGATGTCTATTAGGTAATATTCATTCATATGAACCAAACATTTATAATAAAATTATGAGATCTGTATTTTATCCATTGAAAGATTCTGGTGAATTACGTAAAGCGGTTAAACTCTGGTCAACCAACGAATCTAAAGCGATAACCACATATGGTCATATTAGTCTATGGGATACTTCAAAAGTAACTAATATGAGTTATATGTTTTATTGTGCTATTAATTTTAATGAAGATATTGGAGAATGGGATACTTCAAACGTTACTAATATGAGTTGGATGTTTTATGGTGCTATAAATTTTAATCAAAATATTGGAGAATGGGATACTTCAAACGTTACTAATATGAGTTATATGTTTTCTTATGCTAAAGAATTTAATCAAAATATTGGAAGTTGGGATACTTCAAACGTTACTAATATGAGTTTTATGTTTCATACTTCTACTAATTTTAATCAAGATATTGGAGGATGGGATACATCAAATGTAACTAAGATGAATTATATGTTTTATGGTGCTATAAATTTTAATCAAAATATTGGAAATTGGAATACTTCAAACGTTACTACTATGACTGCTATGTTTCATAGTGCTAAAGAGTTTAATCAAGATATTGGAGGATGGAATACTTCAAATGTTACTTATATGAGTGAAATGTTTTCTTATGCTAGTAAATTTAATCAAGATATTGGTAAATGGGATTCTTTAAACGTAACTAATATGAGTAGGATGTTTCGTTGTGCTATTAATTTTAATAAAAATATAGGAAATTGGAATACTTCAAAAGTTACTGATATGCGTTTAATGTTTTATAAGGCTAAAGAGTTTAATCAAGATTATATTAGTAATTGGGATACCTCAAATGTAATTTATAAGTAACTAATATGTAGAATGAATATTTAAAATAAAATTGATTTATTAACTTATTTTTTATTTAACATATCATTTATTATTACTCATACTATGACTCATACTATGACTCAAGCTATGGAACATTCCAATGATGAATTACGTACACTATTACATAAAATTAATGACTATGAATCTGGTTTATATCAGATTATAGTATCACTCGTATTTTATCAGATGAAAGATTCGGAAGAATTGCGAAAAGCAGTTAGACTCTGGTTAGAGGATAAATCTAAAGCTATAACCAACTACGGTAATATTAGTCTATGGAATACTTCAAACGTAACTGATATGAGTAAGATGTTTTATAATGCTAATGAATTTAATGAAGATATAGGGAATTGGGATACATCAAATGTAACTGATATGAGTTTTATGTTTTGTTATGCCAAAGAATTTAATCAATATATTGGATGTTGGGATACTTCAAATGTAACTAATATGCATATTATGTTTTGTAGTGCTAAAGACTTTAATAAAGATATTAGTAAATGGAATACTTCAAACGTAACTGATATGGGATATATGTTTTATGAGTCTAAAAAGTTTAATCAGGATATTGGTAGATGGGATACTTCAAACGTAACTAATATGTATAGTATGTTTCGTTGTGCTAAAGATTTTAATCAAGATATTAGTAAATGGGATACTTCAAAAGTAATTAATATGATTTGGATGTTTTATAATGCTTATAAATTTAATCAATATATTGGAAATTGGGATACTTCAAATGTAACAAATATGAGTAATATGTTTAATTATGCTACTAATTTTAATCAATATATTGGAAATTGGGATACTTCAAATGTAACAAATATGAGTAATATGTTTAATTATGCTACTAATTTTAATCAATATATTGGAAATTGGGATACTTCAAACGTTACTACTATGTCTGGTATGTTTTGTTATGCGAATAATTTTAATAAAGATATTAGTAAATGGAATACGTCAAACGTAACTAAAATGAGTAAGATGTTTCAATGTGCTAGCGAGTTTAATCAAGATATTGGAAATTGGGATACTTCAAAAGTAATTTATATGAGTTATATGTTTTGGGGTGATAGTAAGTTTAATCAAGATATTGGAGGTTGGGATACTTCAAGTGTTACTAAGATGATTGGTATGTTTAATGGTGCTAAAATGTTTAATGGAGATATTGGAGGATGGGATACTTCAAAGGTAATTGATATGTAACTTAATAGTTACTAATATATTTATATTAAATATCAAATATAAAAATTGATTCTTATTAAATTATTTTTATATTTAACATATTAATCATACATATTATATGAATCATATCATAGAACATTCCAATGATGCATTAAGATGTATATTAGGTAATATTCATTCATATGAATCCGAACTTTACAATACTATTATGAGATCTGTATTTTATCCAATGAAAGATTCCAATGAATTACGAGAAGCGGTTAAACACTGGTTAACCAACGAATCTAAAGCACTAATCAAATACGGACATATTAGTCTATGGAATACTTCAAATGTAACTAATATGAGTCATATGTTTCAGCGTGCTACTAATTTTAATGAAGATATTGGAGGATGGGATACTTCAAATGTTACTGATATGTGTTGGATGTTTCTTGGTGCTAATAATTTTAATCAAGATATAGGAAATTGGGATACTTCAAAGGTAACTAATATGAGTCATATGTTTCAGCGTGCTACTAATTTTAATGAAGATATTGGAGTATGGGATACTTCAAATGTAACTAATATGAGTTATATGTTTTGTTATGCTATTAATTTTAATCAAGATATTGGTAAATGGGATACTTCAAATGTAACTAATATGAATGCTATGTTTCATCTTGCTAATAATTTTAATCAATATATAGGAGGATGGGATACTTCAAATGTTACTAATATGATTAGTATGTTTTGGTGTGCTATAAAGTTTAATCAAGATATTGGAGGATGGGATACTTCAAATGTTACTAATATGAGTAGTATGTTTTGTAGTGCTCATATGTTTAATAAATATATTGGAGGATGGGATACTTCAAACGTAACTGATATGAGTAGTATGTTTTATAATGCTAATAATTTTAATCACTATATTGAAATGTGGAATACTTCAAAAGTTACTAATATGTGTTGGATGTTTCTTGGTGCTAAAGAGTTTAATCAAGATATTGGAAAATGGAATACTTCAAATGTTACTGATATGAGTAGGATGTTTGAATATTCTAATGATTTTAATCACGATATAGGAAGATGGGATACTTCAAAAGTTACTGATATGAGTGGCATGTTTCGGGGTGCTAATATTTTTAATAAAGATTATATTATTAATTGGGATACTTCAAACGTAATTTATAAGTAATATATTTAGATTAAATATTAAATATAAAATTGATTCTTATTAAGTTATTTTTATTTAACATATCTATTATGACTCATACAAATGATGAATTACGTACACTATTACATAAAATTAATGACTATGAATCTGGTTTATATCAGATTATAGTATCACTCGTATTTTATCAGATGAAAGATTCGGAAGAATTGCGAAAAGCAGTTAGACTCTGGTTAGAGGATAAATCTAAAGCTATAACCAACTACGGTAATATTAGTCTATGGAATACTTCAAACGTAATTAATATGTCTTATATGTTCCAATATGCTAGGAATTTTAATGAAGATATTGGAGAATGGGATACTTCAAACGTAACTGATATGAGGTGTATGTTTGATGATGCTATAAAGTTTGATCAAGATATTAGTCTATGGGATACTTCAAAAGTAACTGTTATGAGGAGTATGTTTAATACTACTAATTTTAATCAAGATATTGGAAATTGGGATACTTCAAACGTAACTAATATGGATGGAATGTTTTATGATGCTACTGATTTTAATCAAGATATTGGAGGTTGGAATACTTCAAATGTTACTAAGATGAATTGGATGTTTGTTAATGCTAAAGAATTTAATCAAGATATAGGAGGGTGGAATACTTCAAATGTAACTAAGATGAGTCAGATGTTTCAGGGTGCTAAAGAGTTTAATCAATACATAGGAAATTGGGATACGTCAAATGTAACTGATATGACCTGTATGTTTCTGGGTGCTAAAAAGTTTAATAAAGATTATATTATTAATTGGAATACTTCAAACGTAATTTATAAGTAACTAATAGAATTACATTATAAAATATAAAATTGATTTATTTTATTAACTTATTTTTTATTTAACATATGAGCGTTTGTAAACACTCAACTCATACCATAGAACCTTCCAATGATGAATTATGTACCATATTGCATAAGATTCATTCATATGAACCAAACATTTATAATACTATTATGAGATCTGTATTTTATCAAATGAAAGATTCCAATGAATTACGAGAAGCGGTTGATCTCTGGTTAAGTGATGAATATAAAGTGATAATCAAGGACATATAGGAAATTGAGATACTTCAAATGTTACTAATATGAGTTGGATGTTTCGTTGTGCTATTAATTTTAATAAAAATATTGGAAATTGGAATACTTCAAACGTAACTAATATGAATCATATGTTTTATCAGGCTAATAATTTTAATCAAGATATTGGAAACTGGAATACTTCAAATGTTACTAATATGGTTTGTATGTTTCATAATGCTAGTAATTTTAATCAAGATATTGGAAGATGGGATACTTCAAAAGTAACTGATATGAGATGTATGTTTGGTGGTGCTACTAATTTTAATGAAAATATTACGGGTGGGATACTTCAAGCGTAATTTATAAGTAAAATTGATTGATATTAACTTATTTTATTAACATATCAAACATCTATTATGATTCATACTATAACTCAAGTTCAAGTCATTAAACATTCCAATGTTGTATTAAGAGGACTATTACATAAAATTAATGAATATGAATCTGGTTTATATCAGATTATTAAATCACTCGTATTTTATCAAATGAAAGATTTGGATGAATTACGAGAAGCGGTTAAAACCAACGAATCTAAAGCGATAACCAAATATGGACATATTAGTCTATGGGATACTTCAAAAGTTACTGATATGAGTTATATGTTTTGTTCGGATATTAATTTTAATGAAGATATAGGAGGTTGGGATACTTCAAACGTAACTGATATGGGGGGTATGTTTAGTCATGCTCACAAATTTAATAGAGATATTGGAGAGTGGGATACTTCAAGAGTAACTAATATGAGTGATATGTTTTATGGTGCTATAGAGTTTAATCAAGATATTGGAAGATGGGGTACTTCTAATGTAACATGTATGAGATATATGTTTTATGATGCCAGAGAGTTTAATCGAGATATAGGAAGATGGGATACTTCAAAAGTGACTGATATGAGTGAAATGTTTGACAGTGCTAGTAATTTTAATGAAGATATTGGAAGGTGGAATACTTCAAATGTTACTGATATGAGTGGTATGTTTTACGGTGCTAGTAATTTTAATCAAGATATTGGAAGGTGGGATACTTCAAAAGTAACTAATATGGTTGGTATGATGAATCTACTGCTATAACCAAATACGGAGATATTGGAAATTGGGATACTTCAAATGTAACTAATATGTACTAATAGAATTACATTTATAAAATAAAATTGATTTATTAACTTATTTTTATTTAAGATATCAATCATATCTATTATGGCTCATACTATGACTCATACAGAACATTCCAATGATGAATTAAGGTATATAGTACATAAAATTAATGAATATGAATCTGGTTTATATCAGATTATATTATCACTCGTATTTTATAAAATGAAAGATTCGGATGAATTACGAGAAGCAGTTAAACTCTGGTTATACAAAGAATCTACAGCGATAATCAAATACGGTCATATTAGTCTATGGGATACTTCAAGTGTAACTGATATGAGTTTGATGTTTTATAATGCTATTAATTTTAATAAAGATATTGGAGGATGGGATACTTCAAGTGTAACTGATATGACTTTTATGTTTTATAATGCTATTAATTTTAATAAAGATATTGGAGGATGGGATACTTCAAGTGTAACTAATATGAATGGTATGTTTATTGTTGCGAAAGAGTTTAATAAAGATATTGGAAATTGGGATACGTCAAATGTAACTGATATGATTATGATGTTTTATAATGCTAAAGAGTTTAATCAAAATATTGGAGGATGGAATACGTCAAAGGTTACTAATATGAGACATATGTTTTATGGTGCTCATAATTTTAATGAAGATATTGGAGGATGGGATACTTCAAATGTTACTAATATGAGGGGTATGTTCGAAAATGCTTATAATTTTAATAAAAATATTGGAGGATGGGATACTTCAAATGTAACTGAAATGAATCGTATGTTTAGTGGTGCTAAAGAATTTAATCAATATAATGGAAATTGGGATACTTCAAAAGTAACTAATATGAGTTATATGTTTTATGAGGCTGGAGAATTTAATCAATATATAGGAGGATGGGATACTTCAAATGTTACTGATATGAGTTATATGTTTGATAGTGCTAATGAATTTAATGACGATATTGGAGAATGGAATACTTCAAATGTCATATATATGAATTGTATGTTTTATAAGGGTAGATAATTTAATCAATATGTTGGAAATTGGGATACTTCAAATGTTACTGATACGTAACTAATAGAATCAAATTATAAAATATAAAATTGATTCTTATAAACTTATTTTTAATTTAACATACCAATCATATCTATTATGGCTCGAGAACCTTCTAATGGTGCATTAAGATGTCTATTACATAAAATTAACGACTATGAATCTGGTTTATATCAGATTATTAAATCACTCGTATTTTATCCAATGAAAGATTCAAAAGAATTACGTAAAGCAGTTAACCTCTGGTCAACCAACGAATCTAAAGCGATAACCAAATACGGATATATTAGTCTATGGGATACTTCAAATGTAACTGATATGAGTAAGATGTTTTGTAATGCTAGATATTTTAATGAAGATATTGGAATGTGGGATACTTCAAATGTAACTAATATGAGTTATATGTTTTATGATGCTAAAAAGTTTAATAAAGATATTGGGGGATGGGATACTTCAAAAGTTACTGATATGAACCAGATGTTTTTAAATGCTAAAAAGTTTAATAAAGATATTGGAGGATGGGATAC
>Ga0209119_1000015_pt1 | contig 179624 bp, 147 predicted proteins | sample COG_03_FD_184747 | JGI IMG/M metagenome (GOLD analysis project Ga0209119, IMG submission 184747) | Pelagic Microbial community sample from North Sea - COGITO 998_met_03 (SPAdes) (version 2) | ecosystem: Environmental > Aquatic > Marine > Neritic zone/Coastal water | place: Helgoland, sampling...
CTCAAAAAATCAGGGTATCTTATTTTTTGAGTTTCAGTGAAAGACGGGAAAACAGTTGTTCTTTCATTATTTGTTATAATAATAGAAATAGAACGATCGGCTATAGCAGTTGGATCAACCAGGTCGGTGAGTGATATTGTATGCCACTCTTGAAAAATTTCATTTCTAATTTCAGCGGAAGTTTTATTTCCATTAATTTTAATTATTAAATTATTGTCATTTATAAAATCTCCCAATAATAGATTGTATTCTATTTCGTCTGTTGGCATTATTATATTATATTAAAATATTTTATATATTAATATAATTTAAATTTAAATTTAAATTTCTATATTTCATCTACAATTTACTAAATTACCTATATCGTCATCCCCATAGAAGTATCTAACACTCTTTCTTATTTACCCACCGATTGGTCTTATTTACCTATAGTTTGGTCTTCTTATTTACCCATAGTTTGGTCTTCTTATTTACCTATAGTTTGGTCTTTTTCCTTTTAAACTTTTACTTTTTGGTCTTTTTCCTTTTAAACTTTTACTTTTTGGTCTTTTTCCTTTTAAAGTTTTACTTTTTGGTCGTTTGCCTTTTAAACTTTTACTTTTTGGTCTTTTTCCTTTTAAACTTTTACTTTTTGGTCTTTTTCCTTTTAAACTTTTACTTTTTGGTCTTTTTCCTTTTAAACTTTTACCTATACGGTTACTTTTTTTACCTATACGGTTACTTTTTTTACCTATACGGTTAAATTTATTACCTATATTTTTACTTTTTTTACCTATACGGTTAAATTTATTACCTATACGGTTACTTTTTTTACCTATACCAAATGTAGCATCATCCAGTATAAGTGTTTTTAATATTATTGATAATAATTCTTTTTTAGATACAAAATCTCCGAAAACTAATTGATTAAAACAAGTATGTGCTTCTACACCTGGAAGATCTTGTCTATATGATATTTTATATTCTTCTGATATGATTCTCGAACCCGTCCAATATTCCATTAACTTTTTCACAAAATCTTCTTGTGTATCAAAAATTCTTGATGTTCCATCATTTCCCATTAAAGTTCTATTATCTGTTTGAGGTAATAATTCTCTTAATTCTAAATTTATTTCTCTTATTTCGGCATCACTTAAATTACTTTCTAAATTACGAAGTATATCTTTAAATAAATTTTGTTTTATTTCAGACAAATCTATTGTAAATCGTATTTTAGATATCAATTTCTCTATATTTAATTTAGGATTGGCATTAAAAATACTATTTATTATGAAAATATTTATATGTTTTCTATTAATATTTTTATCTCTATCTAAAAATTGAGAATTCTCCACTTGGTGTCTATCTACTATAAATTTAAAAGCATCTTTAATCTCTTGCGATACAGTAAACTCTTCAGGTCTCTCACTCGCCCAAGAATAATCAGTACTATTACTATTACTACCACCTTTTTGTTTTCTTTTGCTTTTACCGCCACCTCTACTGCTGCCACCTCTACCTCTACTGCGACCACCTCTACCTCTACTGCGGCCACCTCTACCTCTACTTCCGCTAGGATTTTCTCTGTCTCTTACAAACCTTCTTAAATTTCTGCGAGAAATAATATCATTTCTCCAACTTAAATTTGGGTCGTTAGTTCTATCTTGTAACATTCTTTCAACTCTTTCAATAATATCCGGATGATTTACAGCATGAGTTTCATTATTACCATCTGCTCCACGCTCTAATGTAGATAATCTCCTAAAAACACTTACATTTGGTGCCACAGTTGGCCAAGCATCTCCATATAAACTATTAAGATGTGTTCTTAAATATGGTCTTTCAGCTATTGATTGTAAATTATTGGGTGAAAGTAATCCATTTTGTATAGGTGCCGCATTATCATCTTGTTGATTATTACCAGGTTGATTATTACCTATATTATTACCTATATTATTACCTATATTACCTATATTATTGCCAGGTTGATTATTACCTATATTGCCAGGTTGATTATTACCTATATTGCCAGGTTGATTATTACCTATATTGCCAGGTTGATTATTACCTATATCGCCAGGTTGATTATTACCTATATTGTCAGGTTGATTATTACCTATATTGCCAGGTTGATTATTACCTATATTGCCAGGTTGATTATTACCTTGAGAATTATTTCCAGGTTGATTATTACCAGGTTGATTATTGCCAGGTTGATTATTGCCAGGTTGATTATTACCAGATGAGTCTCTCTTTTTTTTCTCACTATAATAATCATCATTTAATTTAATTATTTGGTAAGCAAAAACGTCCTTAATTAATTCTGTAGATACTGATATTTTTCCAATAATACTTTCACATTCTGCTATTTTACTAGTGGTAAAATCATTACTTGGTAACAGAGCTATAAATGAAGACTTTAATTTAGTTAACGCATCAAAAAATATTCCATACCTGTTTTCTAACACAGTATTTAACTTATCTCCCGGATTGTTTGTTATTATTTGCGTTAATTCTTCATAACCTCCAATAACCTGTCCCAAAACATAAGCATCCTCGTTTAATATTGTTAATTGTTTTATTATAAAATTATTTCTTTTAAATTCATAAACAACTTTAATTTTAGGATCATCCCTCCACCCAAATTGAAATGTGTGCCCTTCACGCCACATAAAACTATTTAATTTAAATATAAGTTCATTTTGAATTTCTTCTAATTCTTCTTTTTTATTTTCGGTTTCTGTAGTACAATATGTCAATACTTTATCAAAAAATATAGGGTGTGCTTGTTGTAATAGTTCTTTTTCCATTATTAAAAATAACATAAATGTTTTATGGTCGTTAAAGTCATCATTATCAATAATTTCTGGCGGTAAAAAATCCATATTCTTAAAAAAATAATCATAATAATCTTTGTGTTCTCCAGTAATATTAAATTGTTTTATTTTATAAGAAACCGATTCTTCTCCTATAGACAAATCATTAATAATAAAGTCTACCATCATCCACAAGTAAGTTGTTAATCTTATATGCGTATGTGGTAATAATTCAACTTGTTCCTTTGGTTCATTTAATATATTTATGGCGAAATCTTTCAATATTAAATGTAATTCTATATTACCTAAACATCTAGATAACATAATATCTAATCCAGGGTATACGTGTTTATACAAAGTTATCGCGTGACCGAAATTAAAAGGACTCTCGAAATCCCCTTCGCCAGAATTATATAAACAAACAATCATACTCATTATATTTTGTAGATCTTGGGGAGTTTCAGTACATACTATAGTTCCTTCCGCATTTTTAGTAAAAAAATTATTTTCTTCAATTTCTTTAGATATATCACTTAAATATTGTCTATAAAGACCTCCTGCGTCAATACCCGCCTCTCCATCAATTTTTACAAAAAATAAACTTAATCTTAACAAATCTCCTAGTTTTATGAGATACTCCCTAGATATTAATCGGGTGGAGTAAATATCTGAATTTAAGCGTGTCATAGTTTGGTTAAAAAATGAGTTTTCTGTTTTGGGTTGTAATATCATTCTCCTAGGACGTACCTTTAATAATATTATTTCTCTACTTATTGTCATAGATGAAATATCGACCTCTCGAATAAAATTATTTTTATTAAGGGATTTTTTCATGGCCTTAAAGAAAAAACGTCTTAAAGGACAACTTGAATTAAAAAGTTGTAGTAATTCATCTATAGAAATTTCTCCACCTCCATTATATAATGTTGCTATTTCTCTTTCCAATTCTGTATTATGTTTAAATTTAAAATTTGTAATATTTCCTAATCTGGAAATGGATGATGGTAAATCTTTGAGAACATTAATAGAAATATCTAACTCTTCTAAATTTACTAAATTACCTATATTATCAGGTAAATTTTCTATCATATTATTATTAACAATTAATTTCTTTAAATTTACTAAATTACCTATATTATCAGGTAAGATTCTAAGATGGTTATAACTTAAATTTAATTCTTTTAATTTAGTAAGATTTTTTATATGGTCTTCTGGTATGTCATTATGAATCCAATAATTGGATGGGTTCAGTATTTTGCTCCCTAATTTATTTTTTGATAAATTAATTATTTCTAGATGAATACATTTATCTAAATTTGGGAAATCTCTAATACCATTATTAATTAATTCGAGACTTTTTAATGTAACTAATTTATTAATTGTTGGAAAAAATCGGGGACTAAAAAAAGAGTTCGTTGTCACCAGGTCATTTATAATTAACTCTTCTATTTTTGGTAAATCCCCGTCTATAAACGGATGAGTGTCTATTTTCTTTAAACCGCATATTTTTAGATAAGTTAAATTTGGTAACCTTATAATATCATTCAACTGTTTTAGTTTTAATGATTCTATTTCAAAATGAATTGTTTTATTAATTATTATTTTTTTAAGGTTGGTAAGTTTAGAAAAATCAATTTTAGGGTAAGGGATGTGTATTCGTGGTTGGTTAATTATTATTGTTTCTAATGTTTCTATGTTTGATATATATTCTTGTCCACTTTCGGATAAAATATAATTACCAATATATAACTCGGTAAGTTTAATATCTTTGATTTTTTCATTAAAATTAAAGATTCGGTTGTTGAGGGGGGAGGAGGGAGCATAGATAATTAAATGTTTTAATGTATCTTTAAAAGAAGTATAAAAAAAATCTGGTAATTCTTTTAGTTTTGTAGAAACATTTCCTAAATAAAACATTTCTAAATTTTTAAATACATTCAAATATGTTAGGTTCTCCATTTTCGGTGCTTCCACAATTTCTATTCTATTTACTTTATCGAAAAAATCAGGGTATCTTATTTTTTGAGTTTCCGTGAACCATGGGAAAACAGTTACTATATCATTATCGTCTATATAAATAGAAATAAAACGATCGGCACCCAGTTGCGGGACCCCCCCGATCAACGTTGTAATCCACGCTTGTATAATTTCATCTCTAATTTCAGAGCCAGTTTTATTTCCCGAAATTTCTATTATAAAATTATTATCCATTATTATTCTAAAAGATATTTTTATTTTAGAATAATATTTAATTTTAATATTTTATATTTATTTTTTAATCTACATTCTCCATATCATCATCCCCCATAGAAGTATCTAACCCGCCCCAGTCTTCTTTACCCACAGATTGGTCTTCTTTACCCACAGATTGGTTTTCTTCGCTTACCATAGATTGGTCTTCTTCTGTTTCCATAGATTGGTCTTCTTCGCTTACCATATTAGGTTCAATTCCCAATCCCATCATAATCATGTTATTAATTTTACTAGAAAATACTTTAGGTTCATCTAAATTAAACCCAGAGGTTAATAAAGCCGTATCATATAATAATGAAATTAATCCTTTTAATCTTGGAAGTTCTTCTTCTAGATGAATAGTTTCCTTAATTCTTGTAATAATTGGATGAGAAGGATTAATTTCTAAACTCTTTTTAGCCATCATATAATTCATAGAATTCGTATCATTTAAAGTTTGTGCTTTCATAATTCTCTCCATATTGGCACTCCATCCACTTTGCCCAGTTACTATACAACAAGGGGTATCAACTAGTCTATTGGATACAATTACCGCTTCTACCTTATTATCTAAAAGTTCCCTCATTTTAAGACACGCAGTTTCGTATTCCTTTTTAACTGTTTCAAAATTAGTTTTTTCAACTTCATCGCCAGGTAATTCCAATCCTTCTTTAGTAATACATACTAAATTATGACCTTCATAATCCTTTAATTGTTGAACACAATATTCATCAATTGTCTCAGTCATATAAAGAACTTCTAATCCCTTTTTAGTAACACCTTCAGTAAAAGAAGAATTAGAAACAAGTTCTAAAGATTCACCAGTTATATAGTAAATATCTTTCTGATTTTCAGGCATTCTAGAAACATAGTCTTTTAAACTAGTAAGTTTATCAGTTGAAGATGATTGATACCGTAGAAGTTCCGCTAATTTCCCCCTATTAGCACTATCCTCATGAACACCTAACTTAATATTCTTAGAGAAGTTTGTATAGAATGTAGAGTATTCTTCATCATTCTCCGAAAGTTCACTAAGCATCTCTAAACATTTTTTAACTATATTTTTCTTAATAACTTTTAAAATTCGCGATTGTTGTAAAATCTCTCTCGAAATATTTAATGGTAAATCTTGGGAGTCAACAACACCCTTTATGAAATTTAAATAATCCGGAATCAAATCAGTACAATCGTCCGAAATAAATACTCGCCGAACATATAATTTCAAGTTTGATTTCTTTTTTTCATTATTAAATAAATCAAACGGAGCGCGCTTTGGAACATATAATAAACAAGTAAATTCCAATTGACCTTCGACATTAAAATGTTTCACCGATAAATGGTCTTCCCAATCATTAGATAATGATTTATAAAATGACGCGTATTCATCCTTAGTAATTTCCTTAGCATTTCTTACCCATAAAGGTTTCGTCTTATTTAATTCTTCAAATTCTTTATACTTTTCAGTTTTAGTTTCTTTTTTATCTTCTTCATCAATTTCCTCAATTTTCCCTTCACCATCTAAATTCTCTTCCTCTTCTTCTTCTTCTTCTACATCTCTTTCTTTCTCGCATTCTAAAGAAATTGGATAATTAATATATTGCGAATGTTTGGTAATAATTTCCTTAATTTTACTATTTTCTAAATATTCTAATTGGTCTTCCTTAATATGTAAAGTGATACATGTTCCTCGTTTTAAATCCATTGTAGAAGGTTTAATAACAAATGAACCACCCGCAGCAGACTCCCAAGAATAAGCCATCGCTTCATCATTATGTTTACTAGTGACTGTTACAGTATCTGCAACTAAAAATGCCGAATAAAATCCTACACCAAATTGACCAATCATAGAAATATCACTACCACCTGCGAGAGCCTGCGCGAAAGATTTAGTCCCAGATTTAGCAATAGTCCCCAAATTCTTTACTAAATCATTCTTAGTCATACCAATACCGGTATCAATAATATGTAATAATTTATTCTCCTTATCTGGGACAATTTGGATATGTAATGATTTTTCACTATCTAATAATGAAGGATTTGAAACTGAATTATAACGAATTTTATCAATGGCGTCTGAACTATTAGATATTAATTCTCTTAGAAAAATATCTTTATTACTATAAAATGTATTAATTATTAAACTCATTAGTTGCGAGATTTCAGCCTGGAAAACAAATGTTTCCCCACCATCAGAGTTTAATGTTTCATCAGAGTTTAATGTTTCATCAGAGTTTAATGTTTCAGAAGTATTCATAGATATATTTTCGGTTGTCATTAAATTTAATTATTGATAAAATTTTAAATACTTTTAAAAAAATAATATTTATATAATTAAAGAAAAATAAAAAACATATTTAATTGTAATAAAGACCTTTATAAACATAATTATGTTAATTAAAATTATTTAAATAATTCATTAATTTGGTAATTTCATAATTCATTTTTTTTATTTCTTGTTTTTTAACACTAACTTTTGGTGGGTGATAATTATTAATACTTGCGTGTGTTTTACACACTTCATTTAGACTAGATAACAATTTATGAATATTTTGTTGCCTCATTATTTATTAAATTTTAAAGTTATTGTATCAATTTTAAAGTTATTGTATCAATTTTAAAGTTATTGTATCAATTTTAAAGTTATTGTATCAATTTTAAAGTTATTGTATCAATTTTAAAGTTATTGTATCAATTTTAAAGTTATTGTATCAATTTTAAAGTTATTGTATCAATTTTAAAGTTATTGTATCAATTTTAAAGTTATTGTATCAATTTTAAAGTTATTGTTATCATATATTCTTAAAAAAATTGAATTTTATATTTTTTATAAATTTAAATAATGTTTGTTATTGATGATTTAGAAAGTTATTATCATTGGATTTTGGTATTATTAATATTTAGTATTGAGATATTGTTAATTATAATTAAAGAAGATATGATAGAAAATAAAAAAAATATGATATATCTTGTTTTATTAAAGTTTATTATTTATTATTCGTTTGCCAAACTTAATATTATAAATAATAATCTTACAAAAGCAATTCAAGATATTAATGTTTTATTAACTACTTGCCCCATAGAAGAATATACATTTACTTATTAATATTTAAATTTCAGATTCAGAAACGGTTGTTTGCTTATGACTCGCCAGTTTAATCTTATTTTTATTTTCTTTCTTCTTTTTTTTATGATAATCTATATCACTTAACAATGATAAACCTATAAAAGACAAATAACAAATAAGACTAAAAATTAAAAAATATTTTACATCATTTCTTCCAACAAAATCTTTTAAAAGTTGTAAATACATTATAATATATAAATATTTTTTTCTTTATATTAAATAATGACAGATAACGATAATATAAAGAAGGTAATTTATCCAGATTCTCCTTTAGGTGAAAATAATATTATCACAAAAATTAAAAACGAATTAGAAGAGTCCCCTGTATTTACTTATTCGTCAAAATTATTAAGAGAAGCAGTAGATAATACCAATACTAAAATAGAAGATAAACAATTAAATATCGTTGATGATTATATTGCGATTTTTCCATTGAGTTTTTCATTAACTTTATTTATTGTTATACTAATATTAATTTATACTTATTTTTTCTAAATAATTTTGTATCTAAATAATTTTGTAATCATTATTAAATAAATTTTTATCTGGTACTAATTGAGATATACAAAAATTACATCTGGTTTGTTGATATGTAATTTTCCCTTTTTTAGGATTAATTAAATCCATGCTAGGGTCTAAAGAAATCTTTTTTGTAGATGAAAAGAAATTCTTTCCACATTCCAAACATTTTTTCCCCTCTTTTTTTTTATAAGTTGATTGTTTTTGAGATAAACAATTGGGGCATAATATTTGTAAATTTTCCAAAAGATTATTATTTTTTTTTATTTTTCTAAAAATTTGTAACTCTAATTTTTTAGAATTCCAAGAAGGCAATTGACTACAAATTTCACATTTATTTGGTTTCAAATCTTTAAAAAATATAAAATATTTTAATTCATTATCATTTTTACATATAGAATTTATACATAAAACATTATTTTGGGTATACTTTTTAGTTTCAATCAACGTATTCATTTTAGTTTCAAAAGTATTCATTAATTTTAGTTAAAATTATTGTTTTAATATTATAATATTATAATTAATTAAATATGTCCAAAAATTTAGCAATTGTTTTGGCAGCAGGAAAAGGTTCCAGAATGAAATCTAACATACCAAAACCCTTACACGAAATAAATGGTAAAACTATGGTTTATATGTTAGTTGAAAAATTATATAATTCCAATTTATTTGAAAAAATATTAGTAGTTATAGGAATAAATAGTAAAAATATTATTAAAAATTTAGATGACTTTAAATCTAAAATATTTTATATCATACAAAATGAACAATTAGGAACGGGTCATGCTATAAAATGTTGTAAAAAATATATTACAAATTATAAAAATTATAGAAGTTTAATATTATTCGCAGATTGCCCACTATTATCTATAGAAACTATACAATATATCCTAAAAAAAGAAGGGGATTGTATAGCGTGTATTTGTGAAAAAGAAATTCCTAAGGGTAATGGGCGGATTATTTTAGATAAATATGGAAATATAGAGAATTCTATAGAAGAAAAAGATTGTAATAATACTCAAAAAAAAATAAATTTAGTAAATTTGGGTATTTATTTAATAAAAAATAATTTAATTATACTTCATATCGATGAAGTTAAAAATAATAATAACCAAAAGGAATATTATCTACCAGATTTAATGCTAATTATTATAAAAAATGGACAAAAAGTAACTCCAGTAATTTTACTAAACCAAGAAGAACTTATTAATATAAACACACCAGAAGATTTACTTAAAGCTAAAGAGGTTAGAAGTTTTTAATATAAATTGAAAAATATTTTAGTTGTAATTAAAACAAAATGGCTAGAAATATAGCAAAAAAAATAGAATCTATTAGAGTAAAATTTTTAGTTGATTCCGTAAATTCTAATACAGATTTAGGCATACAATTAAAAAAAACATTTGAAGATGTTTTTAATAAAAAAGTTAACCATTTTGAAAATACAGGAGGAAGTCTTAACGACCATTATGACCTAGTTATTGTTTGTGATGACGGATCCAGATTTAAATGCGAAGAAAAAGGAACTAATATATATTATCAAGATTTTAAAGAGTTTACTGTTCCTTGGAGTAATTCCGTCCAAAGATTTAATGGTCTAGGTAATAAATTTAGTATAGGATTGAAATATGCCACATTATGGTATAATTTAGTAGTAAGTGATAAAGATTTATGTACTGAATATGGTATTAAAAGTCCTATTCCAAGTTTAGATGAATGGTTAAAATTGGATGCTTTCCAATGCGGTAATCCAAAAACATCTTGGGGTATAGAATTAAAAACAAACTATAGAGAAAAATATAATAAATCATCTATGAATGGAAAGTTAAATTCCCCCAAGGATTATAGACTTTTAGTAAATCAACAATTTGATTTTACTTATACAGATAAAATAATTTTAATTAAAGAAACTCAAGGTATTCTAGATTATATTATGGATGAAAAAGATTGCTGGTTACAAACTTGTGGTGTCATAGAAGATAAAATTAATTTTAAATGGCATCCAAAAATTATTTCACCTAAAATAATAGATATTAAATTAGAATGGAAAGAAGGAGCAGATATTTACTTTATTTTTATAACAGAAAATGAAAAATATAATTTTAAATGTATATTGCGATTTGGAAAAGGAACCGGATTTTCTAATATTAGATTTGATATTAGATAAATATATTTAATATTTAATAACTTTAATTATAAAACCAAGTGTTCTACAATTTGCTTTACCAAAGGTGGAGGAACGGCATTCCCAATTTGAACTATCTGTTGTTTTAAATTACCTAGAACTTCAAAATTTTTAGGAAATCCTTGTATTTGTTTTAATTCTAAAGGTAATAAACTTCTAATAAAAGTGCCTTTTTTATTTCTAATAGGAACAAATAATCTAGGTTGATGGTCATAACTACAAATAATAGTTTTACTAGGGTTTCTAATATCAATAATTTCACAATGAATTGGACTATCTCTTTTAGCAAAGGAAATTAAGGTTTCGTAAGTTTTTTCTTTATATGTTCTTTTTTCTAATGTGGCATCAACCTTTGATGTTAAATATGGATGTGGATTTCTTGATTCTTCGTCATTATCCATATTTGATACAATACATTCTTCTGGTATTCCCATATCTAAAAAATCAAATGGTATAGTTCCCTCCATACTAAATTCTATAATATTTTTTAGACTGGTATCCGATTCAAAAGGTGGAGGAAAATTTAATGGATTATTTAAACTGGATTTGGCACCAATAATAATTAGTCGCTCTCTCTTTTGTGGAACTCCGTATTCATTGGTTTTAAATACTTGGTATTTAATATCATACCCCAAATCTTTAAATTCTTTAACTATAATATCTATAAAATTCTCTTCTTTATCGGTTTTTCTAGATACAAGTCCTTTTACATTTTCTCCTATAATATAATCTGGTTTTAAAATTGTTGTAAATCTAACAAATTCTTTAAAAAGAGTATTCCTTGGGTCGCTTGGTAGCTTTTTACCGGCATTCGAAAAACCTTGGCACGGGAATCCAGCAAATATAAGATTAATATCTTTAATTTTTTTAATTTCTTCATCTGGGATTTTCATAATATCTGTAGTTTTCTCCCCTATAAATTTACAATTTTCAAAATTTTTATTATGTGTTTCAATAAATTTCGTATTAATTTCATTAAACCCTTTAACATTTATACCGGCTTGTTTCATACCAAGTGTATCACCACCCATTCCTGAAAATAAACTTATGGAATTCATTATTTATTTATTTATTTATTTATTTATTTATTTATTTATTTATTTATTTATTATAAAATATATTTAAATTCAATTTTATTTATTATTATAATGATTATATTAGTTACTGGTGGGTCTGGATTTATTGGCAGTAATCTATGTAATGAATTGGTAAAAAATAAATCAAACCATATAATTTGTCTTGATAATAATTTTACTGGTTCGCTAGATAATATAAAACAATTAAGAAATTTAGATAATTTTGAATTTATTAGACACGATGTTTGTAAGGAAATTCTATTAGAAGTAGACCAAATTTATCATTTGGCGTGCCCAGCATCTCCCAAAGATTACCAAATAAATGGCATAAAAACTATTAAAACTAATATTTTAGGAACTATGAATATGTTAGGATTAGCAAAACGAACCAATGCTCGCATTCTTTTAAGTTCCACATCCGAAGTTTACGGTGATCCAAAAGTATCGCCACAAAAAGAAGATTATTGGGGCAATGTAAATCCAATAGGTATCCGGTCTTGCTACGACGAAGGAAAAAGATTAGCAGAAACTTTAATGATGGAATATCATAGGAATTGTGATGTGGATATAAGAATAGTAAGAATATTTAATACCTATGGACCAAATTTAAATAAAAATGATGGGCGAGTTGTTAGTAATTTTATTAATCAAGCCATAGAAAATGAAAATATAACAATATATGGCGACGGGCAACAAACTAGAAGTTTTTGTTTTATAGATGATTTAGTAAAAGGTTTAATAAAAATGATGAATACTGATAGTAATGAAGATACGTTAACTCCTATAAATTTAGGTAACCCAAATGAAATTACTATGGTAGAATTAGCAGAAAAAGTTATAGAATTAACCAAATCCAAAAGTAAATTAGTTTTTAGAGAATTACCAAAAGATGACCCTTTACAAAGAAAACCAGATATTGGTAAAGCAATTAGATTATTGGAATGGGAACCCCTAGTAAATTTATTTAATGGATTACAAAAAACTATAAATTATTTTACATTAAAAAATTAGTTTTACAGTGTAAATTATTTTACATTAAAAAATTAGTTTACATTAAAAAATTAGTTTATATTAAAATTCGTTTATATAATAAATAAATAAAAGTATAAATATTAATATGAAAGTTGGATTCATTACAGGTATAACTGGGCAAGATGGTTCTTATTTAGCTGAATTACTTTTAGAAAAAGGTTATAATGTATTTGGTTTAATTAGAAGAAGTTCTAATTTTAATACTCAACGCATACAACATATATTTGAAAAAATAAATTTAAGATATGGTGATTTATGTGATATTATTAGTATAGTAAATATTTTAAATGAAATAAAACTTTTAGAACCCACAGTAATAGAATTTTATAATTTGGCTGCACAATCCCACGTCAAAGTTTCTTTCGAAATGCCTGTTTTTACCTCACAAGTTAATTCTATAGGAACTTTGAATTGTCTAGAAGCTATTAGGCAAACACAACTTATAGATAAAGTTAGATTTTACCAGGCGTCCACTTCAGAACTTTATGGAGAAGTATTAGACACGCAACAATCTGAGAAAACAAAATTTAACCCTGTTTCGCCATATGCCGTTTCCAAACTTTTCGCATATTATATGGTAAAAAACTATAAAGAATCATATAAAATGTTTTGTTGTAATGGAATTCTTTTCAACCATGAATCTCCAAGAAGAGGCGGAACTTTTGTTACCAAAAAAATAATAGATGGAATTAAAAAAATTATAAATGCAGAACAAGAATATATCTCACTCGGCAATATAAATTCTAAAAGAGATTGGGGACACGCTAAGGATTATGTGAAAGCAATGTGGTTAATTCTACAAAGAGACGAACCTAAAGATTATGTAGTATCTTCTAACACAACTATTAGTGTTAGAGAATTTATTGAAAAAAGTTTTAAAAATAAAAATATCGAAATATTGTGGGAGGGAGAAGGTCTAAATGAAGTTGGTAAAAATAAAGAGAATGGTAAAGTATTAATAAAAATATCTGAAAAATACTTTAGACCTTGCGAAGTTGAAAATTTATATGGCGATTCTTCTATATTACGAGAAGAATTAGGCTGGGAACCCGAATATAATATTGATACATTAATAGATGATATGTTTAATAATTTTTGTTAATAATATTCCTTAATCATCTTATTATATTCTCTCTGTAGAACAAATAAATCTATTTCTATTATCTCTAGCAACTTCTTTATGTTATTAACAACTCCAAATTTGTTAGATTTAAAAAAATTATTTTGTTTTATTTTATTAGAATTAAAAACGATTTTCTCCATTTCAACAAATCTTATAAATTTTGTTAATTCTCTACCCAATTTAGACCGTGGTTGACCTATCGCAATATTACTTAATATTATCTCTTTAATATCCAAATAAAGTTCCAATATCGTTTCATCTAAATTATCTATAAGAATTTTATCTAACTCTATTATTTTTTTTGGTAAATCTTTTACTACACCTATACCATCACCTGTAATATCAGACATACTACTATCTGATGTATTTTCTATAAATTTTAAATTATACTTATCTCCATCACTTTCACTTGTGCTATTTTCCCATTCCAAATCATTTGATATATTTATAGTAATATGTTCATTACTCTTTTTCTTTATTTTTTTTTTTAACTTTCTTTTAGGAATTCCATTTTGTATCATTTTTATTCTACAATTATAACAATACTTATATGTGTCATGGTGATTTACCATATTATTACAATCAGTATCATCACATTTTATTTTTTTATATTTCCGTTTTATCCTTTGGCGTAATTCCAATTCCTCCTCATTTGGAGTATCAGATTGCGTTTCCGATAATTCTATATTCTCTATTTCAGTCGCTTCTAAATCTTTTTCATCTATAATATTATAATTTAAATGATATAGACAACATAATTTTATATAAATTGGCCAGTAAAATAAAGATAATTTATTTTTTACTATATTTATTTTCTCATTATAATAATTTTTTTTAACTTCGTAATTGTGACTGTTATATCTATCCCACAATTCCTTGAGGTATACATATAAAGGTCCTAGTAAAATAGGCATAAAAATACTAATTAAAATTGTTTCTGTTTCCATTTAATATTTTTATAAAATAACTTTTAATATTTTTATAAAATAACTTTTTAATTGAAATAACTTTTAATATTTATAAAAATAACTTTTAAATGAAATAACTTTTAAATGAAATAACTTTTAACCCGTTTCGCATTTAAAATGACCCTATTTAAATTTCTATGATTATAGTATATGAATGGTCATAAATCAAATGAAACCAGAAAATTAGCTATAGATTATTATTTGTCAAATAATATTTCTCAACTTGAAGTATCTAAAATATTTCAAGTTAGTGAAAAAACGTTCAAAAGATGGTTGAAACAATACAGAAGATAAATCTATTGAAAGAAAATCAAGACAATTGATATCATACAAGATAAAAGAAAAACATGTCAAATACATTTTGAAATTAGTCAAGAAAAATCCAACTTGGTCAATACAAATGTATATGACCAATATCAAAGAAAAATATTCAGATTTTGATATTAGCAATAGTCAGCTATCTCGTGTAATTAGAGATAATAATTTAACAAGAAAGAGAACAAGGATAAGGCACTATCCTGAAACAAGGTATAACAAACCCATTGATTTCAAAAAAGAAATGGAAATATTTTATGAAAAGGTTGATAAATTTTCTATTCATAAAATCATAAGTATCGATGAAACATCTATACACGCAGAAATGACATCATCATATTCACGTTGTGAACTAGGAAGGCGCTGTGTAAAGAAAACAACAGATAATAAAGTTTTCAAAAAGTTTACGTTAGTGTCAGCTATTTCAAGCAAAGGTGTTGTTGGGTTGATTTTGTATAAAATGGTGGTATGACAGCCGAGCGTATGGTGGAATTTATAAGAACATTCATTAATAAAAAAATCAAAAACTATCTGGTAATAATGGATAATGGTGGTGCTCACAAAAGTCATTTAGTAAAGGATGCTATAAAAGAGAGTAAAAATACACTACTATACAGTGTTCCATACAGACCAAAAACAAATGCTATAGAAAGTTGGTTTAATCAATTCAAACATTATTTTAAATTGACATATGGTGGTATTTCGTATCCTGATTTAGTAAAAAAGGTTAAAAAAACAGTTACAATTATACCCCCAAAATCTTATTTAAACTATATGAAATATGCTTATATTAACAAGGAAATACGTAAATTTATCCGTAAACAATCAACAAGACGTAAAACACTAAAAAATTACAAGTCATAACATTCTTAGGCTTTTAATTAACCCTGAAAAACTAGACCACCCACTTCCCATAAAATCATCTGAATAAACACATATATAAATATCAATGATAGCATCCTGTAAGGATGTTTTTCGTAAACTATTGTTATTTGTTTTATGATAATCAATTTTTATCCGATTTTGGTATTTTTTCTTAAATTTATTATAGGTTATTTCATTATCAGCAGCAATATAAATATTTTTATTATTATCTGATTTATCTAAAAAATTAATGAATTCTTCATCATCTGTGTAACGGTTATTATATTTTGCCAATTGTATATGATCAGTTCTTCGTATATGAACTGATATATAATTTTTATTCAATATATCTAATTTATCAAAAACGATTTTTTCTATATACGATTTTAATTTTAATTTATCATATTTAGGTTGAAAATTTTTCATTGTAAAACATCCGTTATAGTCGATTTTAACATCTTTATCAATCTGTTTGTTGAAACTAACATGTGGGATAGGTTCAAAGTAATCCAAAAAATATCCAGGACAAGAATTACTTTTTATCCATATGACATGTAATTCTGAATTATTTTTTCTTGCATATTCATAGTAAGAAAATATCACCCTTAAATAATTACATAGTCCTCCAGTTGGTTTTATTATTATCATTATATATATATATATATTTTAATATTAATTGGAGGTGAATATTTAAAATAGGGTCATTTTAAATGCGAAACGGGTTAAATGAAATAACTTTTAAATGAAATAACTTTTAAATGAAATAACTTTTAAATGAAATAACTTTTAAATGAAATAACTTTTAAATGAAATAACTTTTAAATGAAATAACTTTTAAATGAAATAACTTTTATTGTGGTACTTCAACTTCATCTTGTTCTTTATTACTTAAATATTTTTGTCTTTCTACGTGAGCATCACATAATAGAGTTCCATTCATAATTCCAGTAACATTAATTGCCTGAGTGGTGTTTTTCTCATCAAGAGATAGTCCAAATTCAACATATTCGTTATCTTCTAGAGTTCTATAAGTGCTTTGTTTAGGTGTGATATGTGATTGATGAACGAAGACATCTTTTCCAATATATGTATTATCTGTGGTATCTTCCGACTTTAAAATACGGATAAATCCATAGCCACGACGCCTATTAAACCATTTAACTTGTCCGGTATGGTGACCAGATAGCATTGTCATATTAACAGTATTGAGAATTTGATTTTCAATATCGGTATTCATTTGATTTTCCATTTTAGTATTCATTTTTTTTTATAATTTACTATTTAAAATATTCTTTAAGTAATTTTAATGAGTAAAAATTTAAATTAATGAGTAAAAATTTAAATTAATGAGTAAAAATTTAAATTAATGAGTAAAAATACCAAATTAAAAATGTGGTGTTTTTTTAATATGGATATATCAAATATAATAATAATAATAATTTTAATATTAATTTTAATACTTTACTTTTTCCAATTTAAATATTTATCAAAAAATAATAATGATAGAGTTATATTACAAAAAAATAACCCAGACAAAGAACTTATAGAGGATATGATAGAAAATAAAAGTCCCACCATATTTACTGGGATGGTTGAGCAGTGGGAAGTAAAAAACGACAAACATATAACTAAAGAGGAATTTGATATTAATACAAAAATATTCAATATTCCATTATGTGTATCTAAAAAATATAAACAATTAACTTTACCAGAAGATAAAACAACTGATATAGTTAAAGTCAAATCAAATAGAAATATATTATTCTTATTAGAAGGTGAAATTAGACTAATACTTTTTTCACCAAAAGAAGAAGAAGATGGTAAAAATCTTCCAAAAAATAATTTTTTCGAAGAACCCGACAAATTTAAAGATATAAATTATTTAGAAATAAAATTCTCCGAAGGTCATATAATATATATACCTAAGGGGTGGAGTTATTGTTATAGAGTTGAATATTATACCGAATTATTAAATATGACAACTGAATCGGTATTTAGTTTTCCATATTCTATATTTTTTTAATTAGTTTAAAATTAAAATTAAAAATAATTATATAATTAAATGTATATGGGTAAAAAAACAGCAAAAGATTTAGGAATTGGAACTGATAAAGTATTTTTCATTGCTGAGGCAGGTATTAATCATAACGGTTGTATGGATAATGCTAAAAAACTAATTGATTTGGCAAAAAAGTCAGGGGCAGATTGTGTTAAATTCCAAAAGAGAACTATTTCAAGAATTCTTACTAAAGAAGGACTGGATAAACCATATAATTCGGAAAATGCCTTTGCTCCAAAGTATGGAGACCATAAGAAATTCTTAGAATTTTCATTCGATCAATTTAGAGAACTCAAAAGATATTCAGAAGAAGTTGGGATATTAATGACGGCATCTGGATGGGATGAAGAGAGTATTGATTTTTTATATGATTTAGGAGTTCCTTTTTTCAAATTAGCGAGTGCTGATTTAACTAATTTTCCCTTGGTAGAACATGCCGCAAAAAAAGGCATACCTCTAATTATATCAACAGGTATGGCCGATTTTAATGATGTACAAGATGCTTATGAAATTGCTAGCATACATAATGATAGAATTTGTTTAATGCAGTGTACATCTAGTTACCCTACCCAAAATGAAGATATAAATCTAAGAGTTATTGAATTATATAATTCTTCCTTTCCTCACGCCGTTATAGGATATTCTGGACACGAAAAAGGTATCGCTATTACATTGGGTGCCGTCGCATTAGGTGCCAAAATAGTTGAAAGACACTTTACTTTAGATAGAACTATGAAGGGAGGAGACCATTCGGCATCATTGGAGGAACCTGGTTTAATAAAATTAATTAGAGATATTAAAATTATGGAGGTTGCTCTGGGAATTCCTGAAAAAACTAAATTAAAAAGTGAAAAAGAATGTTTTATTAAACTTTCCAAATCACTAGTTACAACTAGGAAAATTTTTAAAGGTGAAGTTTTAAAAAGAAATATGTTGACAACTAAAGGTCCGGGAACTGGTATTTCCCCTACTAAAATGAAGAGAATATTGGAAAGAATGATGCGAGTTAATAAAGATATTGAAGAAGATGTTGTTATAAATGATGAGGACCTTTGTTAATTTAATTATTATTTAGTAATCTATTTATATTCAAATAATTAAAGTTGTATAACTTTATTTGGGTATTTGGTTAAAATTTCTTTTTCTTTTTTAAAATTATGCCAATTTATTTTATTATCATAAAAAGTAAATCCTACTAAATAAATTTTATTTATGCTATTGTTTTTAATAAAATGTTTTATTATTTGTGTGCCGGAACTTTCAGTTTTTCCTTCTATAAATTTATATTCAATAACTTCTACATTATTATTTTTTAAAGTGCCTTCTTTTATACATTTTTTAGTAATTTTATTAGTTCCTAGTAAAATTATTTCTTTATTTTTTAAATTATCCCATATTGGTTTTTTATATCCCCAATAACTATTTTTATTATTTCTAAAAACTGCTATATCTGTCCTAGCAGGAAAAATGGTAGGATTCCCAGAATGATTAAATCTTACAATTTTATCATTTGAATTTAAATTAAGTGAATTCATTTTTTGTATATAATCAAATTTTAAATCTGGTTTATTTGAAATTAGATATACATTATATTTGTTTTTATAATTTTCAATAATATTTACAAAGTTTAATATAAAAAACACTATAACTAAAAAAAATATAATTATAATTATATTCATTATAATACTTTTATTAATTTATAATAACATATTATAATTAACGAATATTTTTATGTTATTTTTATGTTATTTTTATGTATTTTATTTAATACAAATAATGTAAATTCCACTTAATATATAAGTACATATATTTTTTCTTAGTAATTATTAATGTATATAAATATACTTTTTTTATTATTGTTACTATATTTGATAACAATTTTAAAATTTAAATTGGAAAAATTTAGTAGCAACATTTTTTTAACAAATAGTTATTATATTAATTTAGATAAACATAATGATAGACAAAAATTTATGGAAAAACAATTTAAAGATAATAATTTAGATTGTTCACGATTTGTTGGATATGATAAAAAATTATTGGACAATAAAAAATTAGATGAATTAAGAAAAAATAATATAATAGATATTAATTATCATCCAAATAAAAGTAAATTGGGTTCAATAGGTTGTTTATTGGCTCATACTAATTTATATAAAAAAATTAAAAATGATTATACCTCCGGTCATTTTTTAATTTTAGAAGATGATTGTAAAATATTACCCAATTTTAATGAAAAACTACAAAAATATATTAAAACCTTACCACCAGATTGGGATATGGCGTGGTTAGGATATAATAATATTAAAGGTATAAAAATAAATGAAGATTGGTATAAACCTAAACAAGGATTTTTTAGTGATTATAATTCACAACATCATTGTTATTTATTAAATTATAAAGGAATTGATAAAGTTTTAGACATTTTATTTCCTATTAATAAAAGTTTTATTAATAAAGATATGATATTTAGAAAAAACTTTGATAAATTTAATGCCTATTTTTTAAAAGAAAGATTATCTATACAGGATTTAAAAAAATTCCCTATATCAGAAAGAACTGGAAGAAAAAATGGATAAAATAAATTTTATATAATATTAATATTAACTTACTATATATTAATGATAGTTAAAATAATTTTATAATAAATGACTACAAATAAATTATTTATATAATATTATAATAAATGACTACAAATAAATTATTTATATTATTAATTATTATTTTATTCATTATATTTTTAAAAAAAAATAATAAAGAATATTTTAATAATAGTAAATATTTAATCTTTACAGGTAGTTTAGGTAGTTATGGTATAAGTCATCATAAATCTAATTTGTCAAAATTTATAATGAAAGCGAATAATTTAAATCTAATATTAATTATACCACAATTTATTTTACATAAAAAACATAATAATGGAAAAGAAATTACTAATAATTTAAGTAAATATATTGATTATAATAATTTATTATTAAATGGGAAAAAAATTAGAGTTATTTATGAAAAAGAAGAAATAACAAAAATTAACAAAAATGATATAATGTATTATGACCTAAATAAATTACAAAAAGAAATAAAAGGAGACAAGGGTCTTATTCGATTTCACAAAGAATTTAGTTTAAATGATAATATAAAATTTAATTCTCCGATAAAAATAAAAAATATAGCACTAAACATTATTAATAAATTAAAAAATTATACATGTGTTCATGTTAGGAGAACTGATAGAAATAATAAACAAATTGATATATCTACAAAAGCTAAAAATATTATAAAAAAATTAAAAGAATCTAATAGTTTAAAAAATGTTTATATTATGACTGATGAACCGAATGTAAAAATTTTTGATAAAATTAAAAATTTTTATAATGTATTTTACTATTTTAATTTTGAACTTTTAAAAAATATTAAAAATGATAATTATTATTTATTTCAAGTAGAAAATGAAATTATGAATAATGCCGATATTAAAATATCAACATTTAAAACGAATGATTCTAAATACGATAATTATTTAGTTAATAAAAAAGGATTTCAATAAATATAAGAAATTGGTCATAGACAAACCAACTATTTTATGATTTTTAGAAAAATATATTTATATTATATGGAAATATTAATAATTTTAATAATAATTTTATTCAACTTATTATTAATAAAAAATGAGTATCTGACAAATAAAAAACATTGGTTAAATTACAGATTGGGGGATATAATTATAGGCGAATGCTATAGAAAGAGTTGGGAAAGAAAATATTTTAATTCAATAGAAAAACTATATCCTAATAGTATTGCTGCTATTTATATTAAAAAAACGAATCATTTGAAACATAATAGATTTAACAATATGAATATTTTAGATAAGATTGTTAGAGATAAAACAACGAAGAATAATATACCAGGCAATGATAAAATTGTTATACATTTAAGGATTGGTGATAGTTTAAAGGATTATAAAAATGGAAAACTAATTTATAATAAAAGAAAAAGATTTAAATCAGGAACATACGCAATTAAAGTTGAATCTTTTGAACACTTAATTGATTATATAAAAAAAAATATAAAGAATAAGAAAATAGTATTAGTTTATGGCGCACATAAAAAAAATGAAAGATTGAACAATATTTACCTTAATGAAATTAAAAAAATTTTAAAGGTAAGGAAATTACCTTTCACTGAAAAATTGACTGGGAATCCGGATGATGATTTTATATATATGGCAAATTCCAAATATTTTTTTAAAAGTAATGGTACATATTCCGATTTAATATCTAATATTATTAGAAAGAATGGGGGGATTGTTGTAGATACAAATAATTTTTAATATTAGATTTTTCCATAAATAAAAAGATAAATAAAAAGATAAATAAAAATATAAATAATATATTATTAATATAAATAATGTATATAAAATATAAATGCTATTGTAGTATTAACTAGAGGATATACTAATAAAAACTTTTAGACCTATTCGACATAGTAAAAATTATACTAACGAATTTAGGAAAAATGTAAAATGTACTATATAAATTTTATAAAATCTTTATATAAATATAAATATATGTATATACTATGTATAATTATTATTTAATTATAATTTTATTTATATTTTTAATTTTTTTTAATTTAAAAATCATAAATGAAACATTTGTAAATAATTTAATTAAAAATTTAGATTATATAAAAAGAATATTAATTGATAAAAAACCAAATTTTAAATTAAATGCATATTGTATTAATCTTAAAAATAAATCAGAAAATAAAGATTTTATAAAAAAAGAATGGAATGAATTTTTAAACATTAACTTTTTTGAAGCACTAAAATCGGCTACAGAATCACATGTTTTTTTATTAAATAAAATATGGAAAGAGAGAAATAATATTGAATTCCCTGTTGTTATTATGGAAGATGATGTTTTTAGAAAAAACAACTTTACAGATTACTTTAATGAAATAAAAAAAATTAAAAACTGCGATTATATTGCTTTTGATTGTTTTTTTTTAAAATTTAAAAAAGACCAAAAAAATATTAATAAAAAATTTATTTCATTATTATCAAATCGTTCAATGGGAATGAATGTATATTATAAAACTTTTTTTGATAGATTTAATAGTTTGGAAGAGTTAAATAAAAATATTAAATATAATAAAACTATAGACATGCATTTTACACATGATCCATTATATATTAAATTAACACCTAATAAACAAGTCTGTAGACAGATAGTTAATAAAACCTCTACAACGAACCGCCACCAAAAAAATACTAATGGTTATAATAAATATTATAAAATAGCAGAAAGAAGATTGAGAAATAGTCCGGGAATTTAAGAAAGAAAAATGATAATTTTACTCCACTAAAACCAAGTATTATACAACATATTGGAAAATTCGGTCATAATTCTAATGGTAAAAATATGATAAATCTCTGGATTTTTAATAAAAATGAACATTTTGTCGGGGATAAATAATAAGTAAATTAGTATTTTAATTTAATGGATCTAAAGAAAAAAATATATAATTTACGGAAATATATGATAATTTAAATGAGAGTAAATATAATCATACTGTATAATTCAATTTAAATAAATAATACAAATTAATTAGATATAAAATTATTGTAATATATTAATGTGGAAGATTATTTTGGTTATTATAATAATATTTTTGATAATAAAAACTTGTAAATATAGAAGTAATTATAAAAATATTGAAAATTTTAATACAAATAACAAAATTATATTTAGTATAATTATTCCTCTTTATAATAATGAAATTTACATTAATAATACAATTATGTCTATAATTAATCAAAGTTTTAAAAATTTTGAAATTATTGTTATAGACGATAAGTCATCAGATAATAGTTATAAAAAAGTAAAGAATCTGCAAAAAAAATACAAAAATATAAGATTATTTAAAAATGATAAAAATTTAGGAACATATAAAAGTTTAAATAAAGGAATAATATTATCAAATGGTAAATATATAACTTGTTTAGGTTCAGATGATATATTTGATAAAAATAGATTGTTTGAAGATTATAAAGGATTACAAAAAAAAACAATTGTAATTAGTGGATATACTAGAAAAGATGAACTAACAAATAAACTTTATGGTAGATTTAAATATGGTGAAAGTATGATTAGTTTTAATAAGTTAATTATAAAAGATATTGGATTTTATTTAAATTGTAGATTTGGAGGAGATACAGAATTTTTAGACAGAATCAAAATAATATATGGTAATAACGGTATATATAAAATTAATAAAATTTTATATTACGCAATAATAAAAAAAAATAAAAAAAATTTAACAATAATACATAATAGCAATACAAGAAAAAAATTCAGAAGATATTATCAAAATTTACATAAAAATTATAATACCAATATAACACAAAATGTAAATAATAATATCAAGAAAGATTTAACAGAAATATTAATTAGTGAGGATGATCATAATAAAAATTTAGATATTTTAAAAATAAAAATAATTTAGATATTTTGTATAATTTTATTTATGTTTAATGAGAATTCACCATCCGTTTCAATTTTTTCATTTTTAGTGATACAATTGTAAAAATGTTCTAATTGATTTTTTAAAGGTTCTTTAAATGGAATATTTGGTATTATAGTATCATTATAATTATATTGTAAATTATTATTATTAGTAATATTATTCTTGTTTATTACAATAGGATTTATGGTATTTGTATCATCATATGTAATTCTTTCATCTTCAGTAATTATTACTAATTCCCTTTGTTTTAAATTATCAATACGACTAGTATAAATATATGCTAAAAAATCTTCATATTCCAAATTAATACTAACCATATCTAATCCATATTTATAAAAATCTTTACCAATAGTTTTTATATTTTTAGGTAATATACCAGTTAAACTGTATAATAAAGCTATATCATGACAAGTTAAATCTATAATCACATTACAATCTTTCCTAATTATACCTAAATTACTTCTTCTTAATGAAATAAATCTAATTTTATTTTTTTTATTTTTAAGATAATTTTTGATAAATTTAAATGGTTCAGTATAAATGGGAGTAAAATTACACATCATTTTACAATTATTTTTTATAGATAAATCTACTAAAATTTTTGTTAATTCACAATTTTCAGTTAATGGTTTTTCTACCATTATATTTTTTTTATTTTCTAATAAATACTTTGCTATTTCAAAATGTGTGTTAACAGGTGTAGCAATAATAAAATTATCACATTTATCTATTATATCTGATATATTTTCATAAACATTAATTTTATATTTTAATTTATTTATATCTCTTAATTCTTTATTTTTTTCAACTAAACCAATAAAATTAAATTTATCATAATTACTTGTTAAATGTTTAAGAAAGTTTTTTCCCCAATATCCAGAACCAATTAAAGCTATACTAATTTTCATTTATTATATTATATTATAATAAAATATTTTAGGAAAATAATAATAAATTAAATTAAATATTTTTTAAAAATTTTGATGGATTACCTACAACTAAACTATTTTTTGCCACATTTTTAGTAACAACTGAACCTGCCCCAATTAAACTGTTTTCTTCTATTATATTTCCACAAACTATTGTAGCATTAGCACCTATAGAAGCCCCTTTCTTTACTAATGTTTTTGTTATTTGCCATTGTTTATTATTAGCTTTAGGTAATAGATCATTAGTAAAAACACAACTAGGACCCAAAAACACATCATCTTCAATTGTAACACCTTCATAAATACTAACATTATTTTGAATTTTAACATTATTTCCTATTTTAACATTTGGTCCAATATAAACATTTTGTCCCAATACACAATTATCACCTATTATAGCACCATTACAAATATGTGTCCAGTGCCATATTTTAGTATTTTTACCAATTTTAACATTATTATCAATGATAGATGTATTATGAATCATTATTAATTTAATTTAAAATTATTTTTAAATGAACGTATTAATTTATTAATTTAATAAATTATTTTATGCTTTAATATTAAATGTTATTTAAATTTTATATTATATTGATATTAATTTTTATACTATTTTTTTTTAACTGTAATTCTTTAAAAAATATAGAAAAATATAAAAGTCATAATAAAAAAATACCATGATTTAAATATTCATGGAGAAAAATTAAGTTTATATTTAGAAAATTTAAAATAATTATGAACATAAAATAGAAAACTATAAAAAATTATTACTAAAAATTAACATTATAATCTAAATAAATTATGTTTTTATAATATAATAATGTTCTATGATACATATACATGGGAAAAAAAAACCTATAATGTAAATGATACTATTATGACTGTTGCCTTGCCTGTATTTAATTCTAAAAATATTATTTTCTTACCATTAGAATCATTAAAAAATCAAACAAAAATTACATTTCAATGGGAATTAATAATTAGTGAAGAACACGGTTTATCAAGAAATATTATAAAAAAATATGAAAATAAATTACCAGGATGTGTAAAAATTATACATAAAGGAATTGACCCTTTAAAAGAAGGTATTCAAAAGGGAGAAAATAAAGGTATATATCCATTAATAAATAAATGGATTGATATAAGTCGAATGGGATCAAAAAACTCAAAAATATATGTTTTACAAGCTTCAGATGATTACTCTACTGAAAAAAGATTAAAAACACATTATGAACATTTTAAAAACCCGGAATGTATTTTATCTTCAATGCCCACTGGAATATTTTATAATATATTAAATAAAAAAATTATTTTATATGATGCTCGAAAAATTAAAAATTTATATGATAAAACACACTTAAATATGGCATATAGGAAAAAATACATAGATTTATATGTAAATAATAAAACAAAAAAATTTAATAAATATATTGATTCTCATATAAAAAAATGTATTTTAGATGGTCTTAATTTAAAAAAATTAACTAAAAAAACACATTTATTAGATATAGATGAATATAATTGGAAAACAGGATTTTTTACAGATGGATATAATAGTATTTCACTTGAAAGAAAAAATATTTACAATAAAGTATATAAAAAAGGGTATTATTTTATTGATAATAATAAAATTTGGTTAGGAAATAAATATTTAAAACAATATAATTATATAAATATTAACAAATATATTCCAAAAGATATTTTAGAAAGATTAGATAATTTAAGTAAAAATAATATAGAAAAATTTACTAATTTAAATAATCAAAAAGATTCTGATAATATTTTATATATATTATTTATAATTATAATTATTTTATTTTTAATTAAATTTTTATTAAACAGTAATTAGTCATAATTTTTCAATACTTTTCCGAAATCATCTCTCAAATTATAATTATATTTTATAATTTCTTTTAATATATTATTTTTGAATAAACTATTAAATCCATTTATATCTTTAGGTAAACATTTTCCACCATAACCTCTATGTCCGTCAGGACCAGGAACTTGTGTCATATTTGATCCAATAACACTAAATGGTTCAAAACCAATTTCTTTAACTTTTTGATAATCTACATCTATTTCTTCACAACAATCATATATTATATTTGATATAGCAACTCTACTAGCAAGTAATGTATTTTGTGAAAATTTTATCATTTCAGCTTCTTTATAATTAGTCTTATAATATTTAGCATCTTTAATTAATACTTTTTCATACATTTCTTTAACCTTTTTAAATATTTGTGTGCTTTCACAACCTATAACAACTATATTTTGATTTTTAAAATCTTCATTAGGTGTAGTGCTTTCTCTTAAAAATTCTGGATTAAAAACTATTTGTAAATTATATTTTTTTAAATAATTATCAGTTGTTAATGGTGGTATAGTACTTTTTATAATAATAATACCTTTATAATTTATATTATTTAATTTTTCTATAGATTCATTGATACAACTTAGATCCACTTTATTTAATTTACAATCAAATGGTGTAGGAACAGATATAAATACAAAATCACAATTAAGTAAATCTATAAATTTATCTAATTTTTGAAATTTATCATACTTTATAATATTATATTTTAAAGATAAAGTATTATAAATAGCTTTACCTACTACACCAAATCCAATTATTCCTATATTCATTTATTATTTAATAATATTTTTATTTTTATTTTTATGTTTAATAATTATATTTAAAAAATGTATTACTAAGTAAATGGAAAATTCTATAAATACAATAACTATGTATGATGCCACCCGAAACTATAAATTACATCAAGAAGAATTTGATTCCATAATTAATAAAATATTACTTGAAGGAAAATATATTAATGGACCAGAAGTTCAAGAATTAGAAAAAAAATTATGTCAATTTACTAATAGTAAATATTGTATAGGTTTATCTAGTGGCACAGACGCTTTATTATTGGCCCTAATGGCTTTAGATATAAAAGAAAATGATGAAATTATAACTACTTCCTTTACTTGGATAAGCACTTCTGAAGTTATATCATTACTAAAAGCAAAACCTGTTTTTGTAGATATAGATCCTTTAACATTTAATATAGACACACATAAAATAGAAGAAAAAATTACAAAAAATACAAAGGCAATATTACCCGTAAGTATTTTTGGTAAAATGTGTGATTTAAATAATATTATGAAAATCGCAAAAAAATATAATTTATATGTAATTGAAGACGCCGCTCAAAGTTTAGGTTCAAAATTTAATAATATAAAGAGTTGTTCTATGGCTGATATTTCATGTACAAGTTTTTATCCAACAAAATCGTTAGGATGTTTTGGAGATGGCGGGGCTTGTTTTACCAATGACGAAAAATTATATTATAAAATTAAAGCTCTTAAAGATCACGGTTGTTTACAAAGAAATAATCATACACTTATAGGTATTAATGGAAGACTTGATACAATACAAGCAGGTATATTATTAGTAAAATTAAAATATTTTAAATCAGATTTAGAAAATAGAATTAAAAATGCTAATTTATATAATGAAGCATTTAAAAATTGTAAAAATATAACAATCCCTTATAAACATAAAGATGATTATCATATTTATTCACAATATACTATTAAGTTAAAAAAACCTGAATTAAGAAATGATTTTATTGAAAATTTAAAAAAAAATAATATTAATATTTCTGTATTTTATCCTAATCCATTACATTTACAAACTTGTTTTAATTATTTAAATTATTCTAAAGGAGATTTATCTATTACTGAAAAAATATCAGAAACTGTGGTTAGTTTGCCAGTATATCCAGATTTATTAAATAAAGAAATAGAAAAAATAATTAATATTATTATAAATTGGGATAAAAAAAATTAACTTAAAATATTATAATTCCTTAATATTATATGAATATTCTTGAATCCAGTTTTATAAAAATCTCCAATCTCATCAGGAATTCAAATAATATCACATTAGGTCAAGAAAACTCCTCTCAAAATCAAACAGGCGACCTAGTAAAACAATTAGACATCCTTTCCCATAATATCATTGTCGAAGAAATTAAAACCCTATATGATATTTCCGGATACATTTCCGAGGAAGCAGATGAAATATGTATCACTTCCCCTAATGGTAAATATATTATCGCATTTGACCCCTTAGATGGTTCTTCCAATATCAATTGTAATGTTACTGTAGGAACTATTTATGGTATTTACCTATGGGATTCTTTAAACAATGAAATAGGTCCTATTGTAGATGCCGGATATTGTCTATATGGTCCTTGTACTAATTTAGTAAGAGTTGAAGGAGCATTAGTTAAAATGTATCAACTTAATAATAATAATAATTTTGACTTTATCTCCAATTTATCTTTAGAAGGTAAAAATAGTAAAATATATTCTTTAAACGAATCCAATTCTTTTAAAATTTTAAATTATAAATTACAACAAATACTTTTTGATTATAAAATAAAAGGATATAATTTAAGATTGGTTGGTAGTATGGTTGCCGATTGTCACCGAACCCTCATACAAGGCGGAATTTTTATGTATCCAGCAACTTGTAATAATCAAAATGGTAAATTGAGACTTGTGTATGAGTCATTGCCTATGGCTAAGATTTTTGAAGTTTGCGGTGGGAAAAGTTGGGACGGTAGCAAAAGTATTTTAGAAAATACAATAGATTTACAAAATGTTCACCAAAAAATACCGACTTATTTAGGAACTAAATTAGAAATAGAAAAAATAAAATAATATTATCTAATAATATATGCCATTTTTTTTTAAATTGTCTGAATTAGATAACCAGCATTTTATAGATAATGTAGGATATGCTATTTCTGATCTTTTATATGGATGCCGAGAACGAATGGGTGATATACAAATAGGTATATTATTGGTGGAAGATAAACAAAATAATATAATAAAATATCCTGAAATAGATGGTGAATGGTATTATAATGATGCTATGGGTTTAGATAAAGTTAACATCGAAGACACTAAAATTTATTACCAAGAGTCTGATACTGAATACAATCCGGCAATTCTTCAAACCAATCTTAAGGATCCAACTAAATTATATACAAGTTTAAATAATTTGAGAAAGGATTCTGAAAATTTATTTATCCATATAACTTGCTATTCATCAATTAATAAAATAATACAACACGGATTTTATAAAAACAACAATAACAGAATACCTAAAATAGGGAATAGACACAATAACAATGATAATAATGATAATAATGATAATTTCGGTAATGTAGTTAGTATGGATGATGATTCTAATGATAATTTGTTTGATTATAGAGGTATTGGGAAAAAACCTAGTAAAGTGAAAAAACCAAGTAAAGTGAAAAAACCAAGTAAAGTGAAAAAACCAAGTAAAGTGAAAAAACCAAGTAAAGTGAAAAAACCAAGTAAAGTGAAAAAACCAAGTAAAGTTAAAAAACCAAGTAAAGTTAAAAAACCAAGTAAAGTTAAAAAACCAAGTAAAGTTAAAAAACCAAGTAAAGTTAAAAAACCAAGTAAAGTTAAAAACCAAGTAAAGTGAAAAAAACCAAGTAAAGTGAAAAACCAAGTAAAGTGAAAAAACCAAGTAAAGTTAAAAAACCAAGTAAAGTAAAAAAAAGAAATAATTACTTAAAAAAAATATTATAATAATTATAATGGAATTAAATAAAGAAAATTCAAAATTACATCAACTTTCGCTAAATCCTAAAGAAAATAAAACAAAAATTTACGATAAATGGGCAGAAAATTATGACGATTATGTAAAAAATTTAAATTATCAGGGACCACAAAATTTAGTTAAAGAATTAGAAGAATTTTTAAAAATAAATAAAATAAATAATATAAATAAAATAAATAAAATAAATAAAATAAATAAAATAAATAATATAAATATTTTAGATTTTGGTTGCGGGACAGGGCTCGTAGGTTTGGAAATAAATAAAGTTTTAGGAAGTAAATATGTTTTTGATATAGATGGTATAGACATTTCTGAAAATATGATTATTAAATCCAGAGATAAAAATGTTTATAGACAAATATGGCAATTAGATTTAACTAAAGAAATACTTCCTCAACAATACCAGTATGATATTATAGTTTCGTCTGGCGTTTTTCTAGAAGGACACGTTAGTTTTAGTGTTATAGATACCCTTCTAAATAGTTTAGACCACTTAGGTTTTATATTTTTTACTGTTAGAGACAATTTTAAAAAAGAAAATTTATTAGAATATACTAAATTTATATCTGAGAATCCAAGGTTAGAAATTTTATACGAATTTACTATACAATATTTACCTAATGTTAAATGTAAATTAGTTATTGGTCAAAAGTTATTTTAAATATTATAGTAAATAGTAATAAAATAAAATTGATATTATGGTTAGATTATGGTTATATATAAAAATTGATTTTTGTTTATAGTAGTAAAATTGTAAAAAGACAACAACCACACTACCCCAATTTTTCTAACACCATCAAGAACACTACATAACTTCTTACACTATGTCTTCTACACGACAACAAGAAATCTCCACCACACAAACAACCGAATCTGCGAAGAAAGAACCAGTAGGCGTTACGCTGGAAGGTCTTATGGCAATGGCGAAAAGTATGTTGGCACACAAAGAAAAAAAAGAAAGTTCGGCAAAAGATGAAAAGGCATTTGCGGAAGAGAAGGAAGCATTCTTAAAATCCAGCGGATGGGTTGCTCTAGAGTGGGGGAAAAAAGCAATTCAAGAAAAAATGAAAGAAATAGAGGAAGCAAATCCACAATATTTCAAGAAAGCAAAAAAAGAGAAAAAAGAAAAAAAAGAGAAAAAAGCAAATGTAGTATCAAAGAAAGAAATACGAGAGAATTTAACAGGTGAAAAGTCCTATTATGGTATGCACGATGCTCCAGGAGGAAATCAAAATCCAAATTCGTTTATGAATGGAAGTACTCCTATTAGTATAGGCGATGAAAAGCAATTTAGACTTCCTTGGTCGTTCATTAATCCTACTATTGAAAGTAAATTGTTAGAACAAGGTTTTATTGATGAAAATGGATACAAAAAAAATATTGATATTAAAAAAATTAGAGAAATTCTAATTGAATATAGAGAAGAAATTGAAATTACTGAAAGTCCAGAATATCTTGAAAAAAATATTGATTATTTAATTGAAAGTCCCCAAAGACTTAGACAAGCATATATGTCTCTGACAACTAAAAAAGGTGATTTAATTTATATCCGCGGTAAAACTAGTTTTTTGGAGGAAGGTTGGCTATTCGAAATTCAAGATTCCAAACAAATTAATTATATCCAACAGGTTCATTTATATGGTAGTTCATTAATATCTACAAAAACATTTAAGGCAATTAAAAAAATACCAGATGAAGTTTATAGGAGTATTTGTGGAAGAAGAGCAAGTGTGTGGAAACTAAATGAAACTGAAATTACCCAATTATTAAAATAAACTAAATATAAATATAAATAAAATAAATAAACTAAATATAAAATAAACTAAATATAAAATAAACTAAATATAAAATAAAATTGATTCGTAATCTTTTTTATTTTAATATAAAATGGATTTTTTCAAACCATATCCAAAAGTATCATCTGGTTTACCCTATGGAACTATCGAGTATAAAAATTATGAATATGTTATAAATAATTCACCTATTGAAAATAATAGGGCGATTCATGGAGATATAGTTTATTTAGGTAACTTACAAAATTTAGATAACTTACAAAAAAAGGTTGTGGGAATTAAAGAAAGATTTACAGGATATATTGCTGGTATAATCCACCTTAATCTTAATCAAAAGTATGGTTTCACCAAAAGAAATATTCCATATTTTAAATTCACACCACTTTCCGGCAAGTTTCCTACTTTTATAGTTCCTAGTAAGTGTAAAGATAAAAAGGCACTTTATTGTGTTATCAAAATTAATAAATGGGACACTATTAACAAAAAACCAATTGGTCAAATTGAATATCTACTTGGCGCAGTAGGTAATATGGAGGCCGAAACAGAAGTTCTTTTATATAAAAATAATATTTACCCTAAAAGAAATAAAATAGAATATAATGATTTACCTAGCATTCCTATTCAAAATTGGGATTATAAAACTTTTAGTATTGACCCAAAAGGTTGTAAAGATATAGATGATGCCCTACATTTTAAAGTATTAGATTGTGGTGGTATAGAAGTAGGTATTCATATTGCTAATGTTTCAAGATTTATTAAAAAACTTGATACAAATTTCTTCTCTTCCATCTATCTGAAAGATAAAATTATAACAATGCTAAAAGAAAACTATAGTTTTGATACGTGTAGTTTAGGTTCTAGGGTAAATAAACGATCTCTCTCTCTAATTATTAATTACAAAGAAGGGGAAATAACTAATTACGAATTCAAAGAGACTATCGTTCGAAATGTTCCTTTAAGTTATCAAGATGCCGAACAAATGATTTGTAATAGTCAAGGGAGTTCTCTATTTGGATTATGGGAACACACCTGTGAGTTATTAGATAACCAAGAATTAAGTGCTACTAAGATGGTAGAATACTATATGTTATTATATAATAGATTAGTTGCCGAAACTTTATACAAAGAAAATCCAAATACTATTCTAAGAACCCATAAAAAGGTTAAAATTGATGAAAAAAATAATGAATTAGAAAAATATCTACAACGACTACAACAAAATGCGGCAAGTTATCAAATAAATCCAAAAGATACAGAGCATCAAGATTTAGGATTACAATTCTATACCCACGCTACTTCTCCAATTCGTAGATTTGTAGATATTATTAATCAACAAAATATTATTAAATATTTGAATAGAAACTCTATAGAACAGAATATTATAAAAGAAGAACTGAATATTATAAAAGAAGAATCTAATAATATAATTGAAGAACCGAATATTATAAAAGAAGAACCTAATAATATAATTGAAGAATCTAATAATTTACAAATGGAAAAAATAAATAGTTTTCAAAAAAATCTTAGGAAATTCTACAATAATTATAAAAAATTAGATATTATCTTTGGAACAGAACAAAATCAATTAGCGTATATTATAGAAATTAAAGATTTAAAAGTTAAATTATTTATTCCAGAATTAGATATAGAACATAGTTTCTACGCCATATCTAGTAAATTGGTTGAATGTAATTTGGTAGAGAAAAAGGAAGATACATTGATAATTAATGGAACCCAAATTAAAAAGTTTGATAAAGTATTGGTAAAAATTACACCTTTACCATTTGAAGAGAAATTTAATAAAAAATTATATATTTCTTTATTAGAACCAGAAATTGTTATATTGTTATAGTATCATTTCATTTAAAAAATGTTTATTAATCTTACATAAATTTTTAAATAAGATAATGACACAATATCTAAGAATTCAAGATAAACCATTCGAAGGAGATTTTTTCTTCGAACCATATTATTTGGATTTCCATTAATTTATATTTAATTAAGAATTTATATTTATTTTATATATATATTATAAATGCTTAAATCTAGACAAAGTGTAAGTCGTAAACGAAGTAGCAAACGCAGTAGCAAACGAAGTAGCAAACGAAGTAGCAAACGAAGTAGCAAACGAAGTAGCAAACGCAGTAGCAAACGAAGTAGCAAACGAAGTAGCAAACGAAGTAGCCAAAAAGGACAAAGAAAGAAGACACAAATAAAAGGTTATCAGAATTCATCTAAACAAAGAAAGACAAAAAAAAAAGGTAATGTTATGATGACTATGAACGGTGGCAAAATAAAGGGTAGAATAATACATAAGGGTGGTAGTGCGAGGGGTGAGGGGGGCACTGGCAAGCGAAAGCGCACGCCTGAGGCAAAGGTGGCTGGTAAAAAACAACGCGCCTTCCAATCCTCCCAAGAAGCCTTTTGGAACAGCGGAATTTACAGTTGGGGCGAATGCCGCTGTAAAGCGCACGAATGGTTATACGAAAAAGGATATGAGAAGCAAGATTTTGAAATTGAATCTACAACTTTAAGAGGGTTGGCTCCGGAAGGTGAATTCATGCCCAATTACAATAAATCCTTGCGGGATCGCATGGAAAACGCACTAGCCCAACAGTTGGTCGGTGATGATAAGGGTATTTCAGAAAATGATCAACGCATATTTATAATGTTAAATGGATTTTTGTGGGAGGAAGGTGTGGTGGGTTATACAGATTCCATTTATATTAATAATTTAGCAGAACAATTGAAGGGGCATTGGGGACCAGATATAAATTTATTAGTAAAAAATTTAAATGGAACATGTCCATATTGTGAGAAACCAACAAATTCGTACACAGGTGAACATTCACAAGGTAGGGTGGGGACTCATTTTATTACACGATCATTAGATCCAAAAGAAAATATTTATTGTGTTATTCCTATGTGTAGTAAGTGTAATAAATCGGATAATCCACCATCAGTGATTGTTGATGGCGGAGAAATCTTAATTTTTCAGCGGGTAGGTGGTGAAATAACACAAGTTCCGTTTGAGTATACAATTCCAAATCATCGTCTAATATTTAAAATGTGTTTATATAGAGACATTATAAGTTATAAATTAATGAAAGGAACAACTGATAACTATTCCCTTATGGTTGGAAATATACACCTTGCTAAATTAATTGCCTCTATTTTTAGCAACACTACAGTGCGCCCGACGCTGGGGGGGGCCGAGCCATCCGGAGCAGAGGTCCTGGAATTAATTGATTGGTATAACCTGGGGGTTGAGAAGAACACTGGACATCTTGATGCTCTGGACAAAGCGTTACAAAAATCAACTTTAAGTAAAACATTAAGAGCTATAGCTACAATCAATAACGAGTATGCAACAATATTGCAAGAGCAGTTTGATGTCGGCGCGGGCGGGTTGGCACCGCCGGGCGGGTTGGCACCGCCGGGCCGCAAACTATTGGGAGAAGTAATTGAAGAGGTAATCTCCGCAGCAAAAACATGGGATGTTACTAGTGCCGCCATAGCGCTGTTAAACTTAAGAAAAGAGTATGAATCCCGAAAGGAAGTTTTTAATCTGGAAGAGGAGATGGATTTCTATATGGAAAAAATAGAGGAAATGCGTTGGAATCTTTTCGTCTGTAGGAAGTCCTACAGACAAAAAAGCCAACATGGAGAAATAGTAAGTATGAACAGTCTCCACAAATAATTAGTTATAGTTTCATTTCATTATATACAAAGATTCGGTAGTGACTTGGTCTCTTACCAAAATAGAATTGATATTTTCTAATTTTTTAATTAATTCTGGTTTATTTAGCATCTCTCCAATATTTTTAACATTTTCCACTATATTATTAATTCTAAGAATATTTCGAATGAATGTGCCTTCATAGACATCTTCATATTTCGCATAAATTTCAAAGATAGATTTACCCATAGCCCAATCTAATGCCGGACCCACAAAAGATAAATATAAATTCCAATCTGTTCCAATAACAATCTTACTAGAATATTCATAATTTCCAAAGTCTTCAGTGATATAGTTTATACTACCAAGAATTTCTTTAATTTTGTCTGGAACATCCAATGATTTTAATGAAGTGATATCTACACTTTTTTCTTCAATAAATGACGCGAGAACGGCAACTATTTCATAAGATTCCAACGTCATAAAGAAGTCATTCGATATAATCTCTGTTAATACTATCTCATTACATTCTGATATTTCGGAAGCCATAATACCTTTTGTTAAAACTATACCGGATTCTTCTTCGATATAGTGATTATCTTTTAAATATCGAACCATTTTCCCAACATCTTCATTCACGAAAGATTTTTGGTATGATATTAAATTCTCCAATTTATTTATTTCCTTTCCTTGTTCTAAATATTCTTTATATTTTCTAGATATTTGACTAAAATTTGGAATTTCTGTACTAGATTTTTCCAATTTAATAGTTGCTTTTTTTCTGGCATTTCCTCTTAAATTTTCTATTTGGTCAACTTTCAAATAATATTCTTGGATATTTACTAAATCTTTAGGTGAAATATTTTGAGGTGAAATATGATGACTATTCTTTTTTTCTAATTCTATTAATTCTTTTTGCCGATTTTCTATTTCTCTATCATTATCCTTAGACAATAAAGAAAGATTTAGAAAATCATTAAGTTTATGGTCTGGATTTCTAAGAATTTTTAAAAGAAATTGGTAAGTTAATTTGAATTTAGAATTAATACTAGGACTTTTACCAGTCATCATTTTCTTTAGTTGATTATATTCCATCAAATCATCCATTGGTAAAATAATAACTGTTCCAAATTTATCCAATCCTCTTCTACCGGCACGACCCGCCATTTGTAAATATTCATCAGTTCTTAAAGAACGAAAACCATTATTAGAATATTTAGTAAGTTTAGGGAAAATCACTGTCTTAGTAGGCATATTTACACCGACCGCAAAAGTCTCCGTAGCAAAAAGAACCTTAATTAAACCTTTGGTAAATAGAATTTCTATAACTTCCTTTAAAATAGGAATTAATCCAGAATGATGATATGCTATACCCTTGAGAATTAACTTATGAATTTGATGATATTGTGGTGATTTATCATAAGTTTTTTTATGGTTTCTTAGTTCATAGTTGAAAATCTTATCTATTTCGCCTTGTTCTTCTGGACTGGTTAATGATTTATGAAGGGAAAATGCTAACTTTTCGCATTCTTTTCTAGAGAAAATAAAGAATAGTGCTGGAACTAGATTTCTTGTTTTTAAAAATCCTATAAAATCATTAATCATCTTAGATGGTATTTCTACTTTATATACTTCTTTTATTTCACTATAATTTTGGAATATTCCATCATGAGTTACTACCTTTAAAAGAGGATTCAATTGGTTTAAATTCGGTAGATAGAAGAAATGTTCCAATGGAACCACTCTATGATGAGTAGGAATTAGATTAGTCATCTTTTTCTTGATATTTCCTACCCATCCAGCAAATTCGTCTGCCTTATCAATTGTCGCCGACAACATAATTAATGTAATTCTTGATGGTATAAGAATTAGACACTCCTCCCAAACTCTACCTCTATCTGGGTCATTAATATAATGGACTTCGTCAAAAATTACTTTATCTACTTCATCTATACTAATATGATTAGATTCTTTTTGATAGAGAATATTACGAAGAATTTCTGTAGTCATAATTACACATTGAGCGTCTGGATTATATTTAATATCTCCCGTTAGAATTCCAACATCGGGGAATTTATTCTTTAGTTCAAATAATTTTTGATTAGAAAGGGATTTGATAGGGGAGGTATATATAATTTTTTTATTTTGTTGGAGGGAATGGGCGATACCATAAATTGCCGGAACCGTTTTACCAGAACCAGTGTGTGCCGTCACTAAAACATTTTCACCCTGTTGAATGGCTTTAATAGCGTGTTTTTGGAAACTATCTAATGGAAATCCAAAATCATATGGTTCCGAAGAAAAATCTCCTTCAAATGGTTTATCTTGAATTCTTAGATATTGTGTCATTATCTTATTTAAAAATTGGTTATTAATTTTAAATAATCAATTTAAAAATTTATGTAAGATTGATAAACATTTTTTACACCTTTGAACATTTAAAACGCCGACTTTATATATTATATTTAAATATTCTATGGAAAAAACATTTTTTTAAATTATCGGAATAATCTATTTCTTTTATGAAGTTGTTTTTACAATATTTGTTTATAATTTGTGAAATATGAGGGGCATTTGTATCATCAAAAATCATTAAGGTATCTTTGTGAGCAAATTTTTTACAATTAATTAAATCATTTATAACACATTTTTCATAGTGACCACCGTCAATATGTATAATATCATATTTTTTATCATTATTATATTCTTTAACCGTAATTAAAGAATCACCTTCAACAAAATTAAAATTGTATTTATTTTTATAATAATTAGCTATATCTTTTACATAATTGTGTTCACATATATCAAATGATAAAACTTCTAAATTAGGGTTTGATAACAAAAAAATTGCCATAGAATGTCCCCCATTTAGTCCTATCTCTAATATATTTTTAGCGTCTTTTACAATATTAAAAAAGTTTCTCCTTAAAATTAATTTATTATCATAACGGTTCCCTTCTTTAAATTGTAGAAAGTTACTTTGGTGTTGGTATAAACAACAACCTTCAATTTTGTTTGTATAGGTTTTTATAATATTATTAATATTAATAATATCAATCGTTTTTTCTAAAGTTTCATTTGATAAATCCATAGTATATAATATAGTATATATATTATTTTTGTGGGTTTTCTCTTTTAATGTTTTTAATGTCTGTCCATTTTATTTCTTTTATTTTATCTTTATGTTTTTGTGAAAAAATACTCCAATAAATTTGACATTCTGGTTGTTCATGCTCAACACATTTTTCATAAACATTATTAAGTAATTCTTTAATATTTTCTCTATTAATAAATATTAATAACCCCGTGTTACATATTCTAACATTTTCATCAAATTCTTTAGTTGCTATAATATCCTTAATAAAATTTTTTGTTTTATCCATATTTTTTACATATCTTGATTGACCCATCGCTGCTTTAATTTCATCATATACACTCGTTTTATTTGAAGGTGTCTGTCTAATTATTAATGATTTATCAACATTATTATTTATCAATAACTTTATTTCGTTTATTGAAGCAGAAGACACATTTTCTTTATGATCAAAATATATTATTGTTTTTGCATTTTGAAATTGTGGAAAATTGTCTAAAAATTTTAAAAACTTGATATATTTAGATTGTAATGATGATATTATAATGTCATCGCTTAATACTTTATTTACATAAACATAATTCCACCCTTTATTTATAATTTCACCTTTTAGTTCCTTATTATTAGTAAAAAAATAACTATTTTTGTTATCAGGAGATGGATGAACATATTTAAATTGTTTTCCAAATATACAACTTATAATTAATAAATTATTCATTTATATATATATTATTTATATTATTATTTTATCTAAAATATTATTTATAATGGTATATTAATGCCAACACATAAAAGTAGTGATTATAAATTATCAGCAGTTAAATACTATTTATCTCATTTTAAAAATCAAGTGCAAACCTGTAAAATATTCGGTTGTTCTGAAAGAAGTTTAATGAGATGGGTTAAAAAATATAAATCTACTAATAATATTACACGAAAGAAAAGAGATTATACATCATATAAAATTACTAATAGTCATATTTCATTTATAAAGCAACAACTCAAACAAAATAAAACTATAACAATGGATGAATTGTTAGTCAAATTAAAAACTAAATATCCTGACCTAACACTATCAAGAGTTCATTTAGGTAGAGTCGTAAGAGATATAAATATCACACTAAAACAAACAAGATTACGACATGTTCCAAAACAAGATATAAAAAACCGATTGTAATTAAAAATCAAATCAAAGAGTTTTATAGTAAAGTAAAACAATATAAATTAGATGATATTATATGTATTGATGAAACATCATTAAACTCATTTATGATTAGAAGGAAATGTTATGAAGAATTAGGTAAAAGATGTGTAGTGAAAACGGAAAGTCAAGAAGTATTCAAAAAATATACTGGAATATTTGCTATTTCTACAAAAGGTGTTGTTGGGTATGACGTATATAAAAAGGGAGGGATTGATAGTAATAGAATGGTTGATTTTATTAATAAGTTTATAAATGGAAAATATAAAAATAAATTAATTATTTTAGATAATGCTAGTAGTCATAGAAATCAACTTGTAAAAGATGTGATAAAAAAGGATAATAATTTATTGTATGCTGTTCCGTATCAACATTATACAAATGCGATAGAGGGATATTTTAATGTATTGAAATCGCGATTACAAAAGAAAAAAGGATTAACATATGATGAATTAGTTAACAATGTAAAAGATGTATTAAATGAAATACCAATACATATTTATAAAAATCTAATAAAAGGAGCATATGATAGAAGTGAAAAATATGTAAAAAGACCATCAACGAGAAAACGAAAATCTAAAAAATATCTGGATTAGGTCGGCGTTTTAAATGTTCAAAGGTGTAAAACATAATATACCAGTTTCCACAATTAAATCTAAATTTGTAAATCTTTTTACATAATCAGTAGACAATGATTTAATTATAATTGGTTTTATTTTATATTCATTTTTTACTTTTATTAGTTTGTTTCTTATGTTTTTTCTTAGGTTTTTTATCAGTTTGTTTCTTAGGTTTTTTCTTAGGTTTTTTCTTAGGTTTTTTCTCAGTTTGTTTCTCAGTTTTTTTCTTAGGTTTTTTCTCAGTTTTTTTCTTAGGTTTTTTTTTTTTAAAATTATTTTTTCCTTTTATCCCCTTCGCCGCGAGTTTTTCTCCAAAGAGCTGATAGAGAGATTGCATGTTATCATCTGGTAAATGATTTCCCATTGTTTGTATTGTTCCCCAAACCACATTAAGGTTACCTTCAGGTACCGCTTCTAAAAACATTGCCACCACATTCACCAAATATTCTATTACATCATCCTTCTCATTCACAACAGCAGTGGACGCATCCGCACCAATATCCACACTTTTTACATTAATATCTTGATCAATTTGTGTACCTTGTGGAACTATATTAACCCAAATTCTTCCTAAATTTACTTTGCTATCGACTTGTTCTTGGACCGCGTTTACAACTTCACCAGCAAGTATAAGTTTGTAAAGGTTATCTTCAACTGCCGTGGCCTTGTCCCCGGCCATGCTCTTAATCCTATCTAAGGCTTCCTTCCCATCCGTGGTTGTATAATAAGAACCTTCTAAAGTAAAACTTACACATATTGGTAATGAGAAATCGTTGGCGGGCGAGGACCATACCGGACATCCCCAACCTGTTCCAGCATCGTCATGGTGGACCAAGCACTGCTCCCGGTTTCGTTCCGTACACAAAAGCGAAGCAGCATACTCGTCATTGGTGATAATTCCTGAGCATCCCTCAATCATATAATACCAATTTAAAAATCCTGAGAAATCACCTTCATCTATAACAATAGGGTATGGTATCCCCGACGCTATATCTATATGCTGCATAAAAGTTCCCCACATTTGACCATTGTCTGCCATAAATTTTGCCAAAAATGCTGCTTCGATTTCTTTTTCTCCATTCGCAGCCACTCTTGCTTTTCCCTGTTGCGATGCCATCTCCCTCACACATCTTGCCAAAATGTCCTTTACGTTAGTAGTCATTTCTCCTGCAGAAGACAATTTAGAGACCGAAATTGCCACGTCATGCCACCAGAGCGATACCAACGGTGCTTCTACACTACCGGTGTATTGGGCAATACAATACGGGGGGGAGTTAACATTTTCAACAAATTCAAGACGCAAACCTCTATTTGGATTTATTGATTTGGCCCCATCAGCTACATTACAAGACCAACCTGTTTCACCTTTAAAATCATTTCTATCAACTGCTGACATTATTGAACATAACATATTTCTTCTATTTGTTAAACCACCTGAATATGTACTAACAATTCTATAGCTCCCATCTGATGGGGCTTCACAAATATTTAATTGGGTTTTCGCCACACCACTATGTCGAAAACTATTATTTAATATTTTTGTTTTAAAAACAGTTTTATCTCTAGTGTCCGTTTCCCACGGAACGAACGCCTTGCTCTTGTTATCGTGGTGGTGATCACCGTTGTAGTATTGGTGATTTACTACATTTTTTACCCAAGCTTCATGCAAGAGATCGTACCCATCAAATTTAACTTTTCCTTTCGCCCATCCAAAGTCATGTCCACAAGAATCTGCCCATAATATTCTTTTAAAATTATTATATGGAAGAGCTATTCTTATTTTTAATTCTTCCATTTATAATATATATATATAATTATAAAATGAAATTAATTATAAAATGAAATTAATTATAAAATGAAATTAATTATAAAATGAAATTAATTATAAAATGAAATTAATTATAAAATGAAATAATAAATTAGTTATTAATTTTTAATTATCTATTTAAAAATTTATGTAAGATTAATAATCTTTTTAAACAAAATAGACCAGTTTCCACAATTAAATATAAAATTATAAATTATTCTTAACTAAATTTGTTAATTTATTCTCGTCAACACCTTCCATAGTTCCTACTTTCTGGTTATTTTTATAAACTAAAAAGGTAGGCATACAATTTACACTTGCCTCACTAGTTAAATCTTCAAACTCATCCACATCAATTTTATAAAAATTAACTTTTGGATATTCATTGGAAAGTGTTTCAACGTGTGGGGAAATCTTTTTACAAGGACCGCACCAAGACGCTGTAAAATACAATACATTTAAAGGTGCCGTATTATTTGTTAAATCTACTAAATTAGAGATATTGTGATTTTCGTTTAATATATGTAACATTTTTAATACAATAATAACTTTTATTCTTTAAATATTTTTATGAACACCGAAATAAATAAGAATACCCATTATTATAATAAAAATTAAAATAATACCTTTATCTAATATAGTATTTCTTTTAATATCCATTATAGACCTTATTAACTTATTATTATTTTTTGATTCCGTATTCAAAGATTCAGTATTCAAAGATTCCGTATTCAAAGATTCCATATCCAAAGATTCAGTATTCAAAGATTCCGTATTCAAAGATTCAGTATTCAAAGATTCCGTATCTAAAGATTCCGTATCTAAAGATTCCGTATTCAAAGATTCCGTATCTAAAGATTCCGTATTATTTTTAATTTCAGACAATATATTAAGTTTTAAATTTTCGTTTGTTTTTTTAAAATTATTAATTTCTTTAATTTGGGCACCTACAATATTATCAGTTTTAAATAAATCCATAGAATTATATGGTTTTTCAATATCTTTTATGGGAAATGAATCTAAACTAGGTTTCATTTGTGCCATAGAGTGTATCTTACGATTAAGTTCTTTAATATCAACAGTTTCCTTTTTAATCATTATAAATTACCTAGAAAATAAATTAACTATAAAAATAAAAATAAATTAACTATAAAAATAAAAATAAATTAACTATAAAAATAAAAATAAATTAACTATAAAAATAAAAATAAATTTTTCTACAAACTACAAATAAATACAAATAGGAATTATCAATTTTCTTATTATTTATAGTTATTTAATAATTAATTTAAGAATATTTTAATATTAAATGTAAATGGAAAAAATTTATTATTCGTGGGATGATATCTCTAATTTAATTAAAAATAATATAGAACCCATACAAAAGTATAATCCTGATTATATAATTGCTATTGGTGGCGGTGGGTTAATACCAGCACGTCTAGTAAGAAACTATATAAATAAACCAATTTACGTGGTAACATTATCATTATACGATGATGAAACTATTGGTAATAAAGTGAATATTATCCAATGGATAAATTTAAATTTAAAAGATAAAAAAGTATTAATAATTGATGAAATTGATGATACTAGAAAAACTATGGATTTTTGTGTTAAGGAATTGGTAGAAAAAAATAATGCCAATGATATGTGTGTTTTTGTTTTACAAAATAAATTAAAAAATAAATTAGGTGTATTGGATAATGTAAATTATCATGCTTGTCAAAATATAGATGATAAATGGGTAGTTTATCCCTGGGATTTATAAATATACTTATTATATAAAATATATTGATTATAAAATACTTATTATAAAATATATTGATTATTATAAAATATACTTATTATAAAATATATAAATTGATTATTAAAATATAAATTAATTATTTAAAAATAAATAAATAAAACTATATAAATGAAAATCAATGTTATTGTAGCTGTTGATGATAAATTAGGTATTGGAAAAAATAATAAATTACCTTGGGATATTCCAGAAGATTTAGCACATTTTAAAAATATTACTACTAAATTTGAAACCTTAGAAAATGTTGTATTAATGGGTAGGAATACGTGGGAATCTATACCAAATAAATTCAGACCATTAAAAGATAGAATTAATATTATTTTATCAACACAAGATTTGGATTTATCCAATTATAAAAATACATATTGTTTTAAATCTTTAGTAGAAGCGATTGAGTGGTCTAAATTAAGGAAAACGGAAAAGTTATTCATTATAGGTGGCGCCCAATTATATAAAGAGGCAATTAATTTTTGTAAAATAGATACTATTTATTTAACTAGGGTATATGGTAATTTTGAATGTGATAGATTTTTTATGGATAAAACTTTCTTTGAAAATGGTTTAAATCTTGAAAGTGTTTCTAAATTTAAAGAACATTTAGGAATATATTATAGATTTTTGGTATATTCTAAAGAAACTAAAAATCTGTGGAAAAGCGAAGAAAATCAATATCTCCAAATTTTAAAGAACATTTTAGATGAAGGTATTGATAGAGATGACCGAACTGGCACTGGAACACTATCCACATTTGGTGAGAAACAAGAATATGACCTCCAAGATACATTTCCTTTTCTTACAACTAAAAGAATTTTCACTAGAGCAGTTTTTGAGGAATTAATGCTATATTTGAGAGGGCAGACAGATAATAAAATTTTAAATGAAAAGAAATTACATATTTGGGATGGAAATACTACTAGAGAATTTTTAGATGGAAGAGGTCTAACAGAATATCCAGTAGGAGATATGGGCGAGACTTATGGATTTAATTTTAGACATTTTGGTGGAGATTATGTAAATTGTGAAACTGAATATAATAAAGATAATGGTTTTGACCAATTGGAAAATGCCATAAATCTTATTAAAAATGACCCTTGTTCTAGGAGAATAATAATTTCATTATGGAATCCTAAAACAAATTATAAAGCCGCTTTACCTAGTTGTCTTTGTTGGTATCAATTCTTTGTAGATACAAAAAGAAAATTATTAAATTTACAAATTTATATTAGAAGTTCAGATTTCTTTTTGGCAAATAATTGGAATGTTTGTACTGGGGCATTATTGGTTCATATGATTTGTAATTTAACAGATATAAATTTAACTCCTGGAAAGATTATTTGTATTACAGGCGACACGCATGTTTATAAAAATCATATAGAACAAGCAAAAATTAATTTAGAGAGAATACCAAAACCTTTCCCAAAATTAATTGTTAAAGGTGTTAAGAATAATATAGAAGAATTTGAATGGGACGATTTTAAATTAGTGGGTTATGAACCTTATCCAAATATTAAAGCGGAAATGTCAGTTTAAAAATATTATAAATAAATATGCCTAAGAGACCTATAAATAGTAATTCAAATACAGTATATATTCAATCTAAAAAACAATGTAGAAACAATGGAAAATGTACAGATTCAATGTGTAAGTATGTTCACCCTAAACAAATTTTTGGTAATAGTTTAAACAATATTAATTTGTGGGCACGAAATACTGATGCCGATAATTTAATAGGAATGGAAGATACTAATTTATTTCATTATAAATTTTTGACTACTATATTTTTAATGTCATATTATTTAAGTAAAAATCTTAAAATTTATGATGATTTTTATAAAGAACAAACTTTTTTTAATGAATTTTTGATAGAATTAAATAATCTAGATGATACTCAAATGAATAGTGAAAATACAACTCAAATTCCAACTCAAATTCCAACTCAAATTCCAACTCAAATTCCAACTCAAATTCCAACTCAAATTCCAACTCAAATTCCAAAAATTAATAATATGTTTGATAATATAACTAGATTTTTAGATTCATTTGAAAAAACATTAAACACTGAAAATACGTTAACATTAAAAGATAGTTTAACTAATAAAACTCTTGAAAATTTTGATACTATTACATTATGGAGAGGATTTAGAAATAATTATAATCCTTTTTTAGATATTTACGAACAAGAAATAAATCCTAATTATATTTTACAAACACCTTTAATATTATCTACTTCTCTTGCCGAAGATGTTGCATATAGATTCACAAATTATAATAGAACTATACCAGTTATTTGGGAAATAGTTGTACCGAAAGAAAAACTAAACGAATTACCATACCCTTTTTTTGAGGATAACCCTTTTAAAATAGATTTAGATAGACCAGAAACTACACCAGAATTAGAAATAATGTTACCATTAGATTCAAAATTAAAATTAATAAACATAACTGAAGGTAAAAGACAATATTATACGTATGACCAATTTAAAAGAACAACTTTGAAATATATTCTAGATAATCAATCATCTCCTATAATATACAAATGGAAATACTTAGGAAGGGACCCTGATAAATTTTATTATAATATATTCAATTCTAATAAACAACTTCTAACGGAACTCACAATTGAACGTATTTTTAAAGGTCTTGCTGGTATAAAGAAATCAAGTATTAAAAAAAAACCTATTGGTAAAAAAAAATCAAGTATTAAAAAAAAACCTATTGGTAAAAAAAAATCAAGTATTAAAAAAAAACCTATTGGTAAAAAAAAACCTATTGGTAAAAAAAAATCAAGTATTAAAAAAAAACCTATTGGTAAAAAAAAATCAAGTATTAAAAAAAAACCTATTGGTAAAAAAAAATCAATTGGTAAAAAAAAATCAAGTATTAAAAAAAAATCAAGTATTAAAAAAAAATCAAAACAGTATAAATATTAATTTTTTTTATATTATTAATAATAAATGAATATACAAAAAGGAATTATAACATTTAGTATAGGATATTTTATTATTTATATAATAACTAAACATAGAGAAATATTAAGACAAATACCTATTTTAAAAATGTTTATTAAACCAAAATATCAACCGTCTATATCACCATCACCTTCATCTTCATCTTCTAAAACTATAAGTCATAATGAAGATACGGCAGATATGTATTTAGTTGTTATTTTATATTCTATTATTTTTATGGTATTTTAAAATGTAATATCGAAATTATCGTGAACTCCTTGTGCCCTACCAGAAGGATCAGATTTAACACCTTCCCAATCCGTATTGGGAATCCAACATTCACTAACTTTCTCACAGTTAGGAAAATATTCCTCATATATTTCCCTAAAATAATAAGCTTCTTTATTAGAAGGAGTATTATATTCATATTTTGAACTTGATTGATTAAATTCCTCATCACTAACTTTACTATTACAACTTTCAATAAGACTATCAATCCAGTCATAACCAACCCCATCCGAAAATTGTTCTTTTTGCCTCCAAAGAACTTCGTCAGGTAAGAATTGTTCACCACCAGTCATATCTGGGGAAAATGCTTTCCTTAAAATATATTTCTCAATCTTTCTCATTTTTTGGTCAGGTCTAATAGGCATAGATAAATTCAAGAATTCTTTATCTAAAAATGGCACTCTCGCTTCCAAACCATATGCCATAGTAGATTTATTCGCTCTTTTACAATCAAAATAATGTAGATTTTCCACTCGGTTACAACATTCTTTATGGAACATCTCGTCATTAGGGGCCTTATGAAAGTATAAATATCCTCCAAAAATCTCATCGGCACCTTCGCCAGATAATACCATTTTAATACCCATTGCTTTTATTTTACGAGATAATAATAACATAGCGGTTGATGCTCTAACAGTAGTTCTATCGTAGGTTTCTACATGATAAATTACATCTCTTATAGCATCTATACCTTCCTCAATAGTAAAATTAAACTCGTGGTGGATTGTTCCAACAAATTCACTAACTTGTTTAGCGAATTTTAAATCAGGTGCTCCTTCCAAACCAATCGAAAATGAATGTAGTTTTTTACCCCAATTTTCATTAGTTCCCTGTTTTACTAATTTACTGGCAATCGCCGTAATTAAACTGGAATCAAGTCCTCCTGATAGTAATACACCATATGGAACATCTGCCATTAATCTTTTTTCTACTGATTTTGTTAATGTTTCTCTAATTTTAGTACATATTTCCATATCAGAAACTTCTAAATTATATTTTGGAATTTCTTGATTTAATAACCATTTTGGATTATAATACCTACAAATCTCCATATTTTCAGTCATATAATGCCCAGGAGGTAAAATATTAATTTTTACTGTTTTATTCCATTCCTTGATGGCCTTAATTTCAGATGAAAAACACTTTGAACCATCATAATCTTGGGCGTAATATAAAGGATTTACACCAATAGGGTCGCGTGCCACCAAAAAAGTATCTTTACCAGAATCATATAATACGAAACTAAATACACCGTCCAACATATTAATAAATTTAGAACCAAATTCTTTATATAAAGGAATAATTACCTCGCAATCAGAATCCGTAGTAAATTCATATCTATCTTGTATTACAACATCTTTAATTCCATTATGATTATAAATCTCACCATTTACGCTTAAAACAATTTTATTTTCATTATCATATATTGGTTGGGCACCATTATTTACACCAACAATAGATAATCTCTCGTGACATATACATACTTTCTTTTCTGGATTATAATAAATACCTGTCCAATCAGGACCTCTATGTCTAAGTTTTTTTGAACAGTTTAGTAAAGATTCTCTAGTATCCGTTTCCTTACAACCAATAACTGCGAAGATACCACACATTTTTTTATTGTTGATTGTTGATTGTTTAATAAAACTTAACATATTTTCTTAAATCAATTTTTATTTAATTTAATTTAATTTAATTTAATTTAATTTAAATTATAGTAAAATTAGTAATCTTATTATTTTCTACTAAATTTTTAGTATCACTTTGTAAATTTTTTTTTTCTATTTGGTCTTCCTTGTAGTAAATATTATTTATATCTGGATTTTTATTTATTTCTAAAAGAAAAGGATTTTTATTTTTATCTAATATAATATCAACTCCGAAAATTTGAAAAAATGTAAATTGTTGTTGTTCTGATTCATCTGTTTTTGAAATAAACTTTTTAAAACACCCAATAATACTTTCAATAGGTTTGTATAAATCAGTTTTTTTTATATTTTCTTTTAATATAAAATCATCTATATTCTTAGGGAATCTTTTATCTAATTTACTTCTATTATCTGTTATTAATCTTTCATCCTCTAGACCCTCCAATGAAAAATCTTTAGAAGTATAAAGACACTTACCATACTTGTGTATATAATAACTATATTCCTTATTTTTTAGTATAACGAGATATAATCGTAATACCACGATTCTATTATTTATTAAATATGGTTCTTTCAAAAATTCTTGTATTACTTTATAATTTCCATCTATATATTCATTCATAATATTTGGAAGACTTCCTTTAAATAATTTAATACCCTGTTTTCTATGTGTATTTTTTTTTAATATATATATTTTTTCAGGATTAAAAGTTTTTTTAAATTCCATTAAATCATAGAAATTTTCCAAAATAAAACTATTAGGAACATATTTAACTTTATTATTATTATTACATTCTCTCACCATATTCCATAAATTATTTTTACTTACTAAATTATCACCAAAAGGAATAGCCATAAAATATTTAATTGTAGGTTTAGTTAAATTTTGTTTTGTTTTAACTTTTGCTCTATGTATATAATATTCATTCATACTTGGTTTTGATGGAATAAAATATTCAAGTTGCTCTTTTTCATTATGATTATATAAATAAATAAATATTAAAGTTAATAGAATACTTATTAAAGTTATTATTTTTACATTTGAAGGAAAAATTGATTTTCTCATTTATAATATTATATTATAACAAGAAAAATAATGAAGACACGCTCTGGATTAGAATACCGTGAAAACGAAAAGTTTAAGATTGAAGAAGAATATAGGCAATTGGCAAGAGATTTTATTATTTGGAAACAAAATTTCATAAATTTATGTATTAAAAAAATTAATATGAGTTGCGATGACCTTCCTGATATGGATTATTATTCATCTTATGTGGAAGGAATTACTTACCACCAAATGTTTGATATTCTAATGAAAGATTTATATATCGAAATATTAAATTAAATTAAAAAACATTAATTAAATTAAAAAAACATTAATTTATACTAAAACATCCATAATATAAGATGTCTCTAGATCTAATACATATAAAAAAATAGTATTTTTTTGTTCTAAATTTGTTTTTTTTGAAAATTGGTCTTTTACATTTTGTGGCATATTATCCATTGTTAAAAAATAAATATCAGCATTTGAATTTTTACTAAAATCTATAAATAAAGCACCAAATTTACCATAATTTAATATTCGTTCCTTAATATAAATTTGTTTTAATTTTTCTTTATTTGTCTCTAGAAACAAATTATTTATCATTAATATTTATATATTTATTTTTTTAAATAATTTAACTAACAATGAAGAATATCCAATATTTTAAACTTCAATTTCTTTGATAATTTTGGGTGGTCTTTAATAAGTTTTATATTTGCAAAGAAAGATTTCTGTTGTAATTCTCTATAATTAAAACATGTTTCAATTAATTTTTCTAAACAAATAATATTATTTTCTACATTTTCATCATCTTTATCTAATGTATTTAAAGTATTATCTACCAAAGCTTTAACATATTCCTCTATAAAAGTCTCTTTTAAAAAGTTGCTCTTATATAATTCTCCTATAAATTGAGCAAATCCTTTTTTATAAACTTTTTTTTTAGTCTTTAAGCAAAAGTCATCATAATCGCTAACATCCATAATATCATCATTTTTATTATTGATTTCCTCTATCATATTTTTAAATTCTACACATTTATCAATAATTAATTTTGTAAATTCTTCATCCAATTCGATACTTTTTAATTCAATTATCATATCATTACATAATTTTACATATAATGGACAATATGTTGGTTGCATAGTCGCTTTATCAAAAATACTTTCTATAAAAAATATAAAGTCAAAATCATCTTTATTTTCCAAATATATAGTTTTAATATATGACCAAATTTTATCATAATTTTGATTTGATAATTTATTCAAATTTCCATTAACACTCTTTTTTATTTCGTCAGACTTTTCACCAACTTTATTTAAAAATGTTTGTGGTCGCACGGCAGGTATTCTACAATTGTCTCTATATTTTTTCTTTTTGTTATAATTTTGGTTTTTAGATTTAGAATTATTTGTAGGAATGTTATCGATAGCAAATGTTTCTATAGTTTTTAGAATATCTAAAAAATCTGTAGTAATTAATGAACTAATTAAATTTGTATTTTTAATTAATGTTTCATTTTCATCTAATTTTAATTTTAATATAAATTCTCGGGTATATTGAATGGGGATTTCACACATATTTATATTGTTTATATTAATTGTTATATACAAATAGTTATTATACAAATAGTTATTGTTTATATACTAATTGTTAATATACAAATAGTTATTGTTTATACTTATTAATTAATTTTTAAATAATCAATTTTAACTTATTTATTAATTAAATGAATAAAAAATAAAAATAAAATATACATACTTATTATAATGGATTTTCTCGCGAATATTAATAACCAATCGAATTTGTATAAAACAGGAACATTCGGTGGTAGTACAACATTCGATGGTAGTACAACATTAGGTAATAATTCTAGAGAAGATATACAAAATAATATGCCATTGCATAGAAATAATATTTATGATTCCAATATTACGTCTCATGTAAAAAATGCCGAGAATGATATAGTAAACAGGTCATTTAAAAATTCTAAAAATGCCATAAATACTGGTATTATACCTAAAAATTTTAATCAAAGTATCCTTAACCATACCAGTCAATTTGAAGATTATAAAACTCAAAATCCTCCAGAATCTAATTATGTTTATAGTAAACTAACCGGTCAAAAAATGTTAAAGGAAAAATTTACCCATCAAAATATGGTTCCTTTTTTTGGTAGTAATATAAAACAAAATATGTCCGATAAATCAAACCAAAATGTATTAGAAAACCATACCGGAAATATAACACATTTTAAAAATAAAGAGGAAATACCATATATGTTTGACCCTGATTCAAGAGTTAATCATACAAATGGCACACCTGTTTATGATGAAGAATTATTAAAAAGATTTAATCCTTCAAATAAAAAACAACAGGAACTACCAATTAAACAAATTAAAGTAGGTCCTGGTATTAACCAAGGATATAGTTCAAGACCTTGTGGAGGATTAAATCAATCCAATAAAAGAGATTTTATTATGCCCAAGTCAGTAGAAGAATTACGAACTCTTAATAATCCCAAGAAACAATATGGTGGTAGAGTTATTTCTGGTTTAAAAAGTGGACAACGTGGTATACAAAGTAAAATTAATAAAAATAACCCAGATAGATATTTCAACAATAACCCTGAAAGATATTTTACCTCCGTAGTTATGCCTAAAAATAAAGTTAGAGAAAAGGTAAGAGTTAAGAGAACAAATAGACAGTGTTCCACTTCATATACTGGTGCCGCCGGACCAACTCTCCATAATCGACCAGAGAAAAGGGGATTATTTAGAAAAACCAGAAGAAATGCTTATGTAAATAGTGGTGTTAGAAATGCCGATGGTCAAGGGAAATGGAATCCGGAGGCGGATGAAGAAAATTATGGCAAGAATTCCTTTAATTTACCACTTAACGAAAGAGACACCACGCAAAAAGATGCCCCCCTCCTTAACTTAACATCGGCAATTAAATCTATAGTGGCACCTATACAAGATTTTGTTAAAACCAGTAAAAAAGAAAATTTTATAGGAAATGAGAGACCGTATGGTAATTTTGGAAGTCAAATGCCTGGTAAAATTACTGTACACGACCCCAACGATATAGCCAGAACAACTATAAAAGAAACGAATATCCACGATACGCGAGATGGTAATATTTCAGGTCATAATAAAACTACGGTTTATGACCCAAATGATATAGCGAGAACTACTATAAAAGAAACGAATATCCACGATACTAGAGATGGGAATATGGCAAGAGTTGGTTTTAAATCAACCGTTTATGACCCAAATGATATTGCTAGAACCACTATCAAAGAAACTAATATCCATGATAATCGAACTGGTAATCTAAATTCAAATAATCCAAAAAATAAAGTATATAATATGGATAACGCTAAGGTAACTACTAGAGAAACTATGGACGAACCAGAAAAAATAATGAATATGTCTTCATTACAAAAAAAACAAACGGTTTATGACCCAAATGATGTCCCTGAAGCAACAACCAAAGATACAAATATTAATAATGTTAGAACAGGTAATGTGGGAATTAGTGGAGTTGATAAAGGTACTGGTTATCAAACCGCTGGTGTCCAAGTTCCCAATACTAATAAACAATTTACCAGTGATTTCGAATATCAAGGTGTTGCTGACGGAGACGTTGGAAAAGGTGGTGGCGAAGGTTATCTAGTTACAAACTATGAAGCCAAGAATGTTAGTAGACAATTTATTTCCGATAATGAATATGTAGGAACGGCCGATAGCACAAATGATAAACCTATGAGTTATGATGATGCTTATAATGCCGATTTAAATTATAATAAGGAAAAAATTTCTATAGGAAGAGCACCTACAAATTCAGGCGTAAAATTAAATATTGGGGAATCAGATATCCATGTAGATTTTAAAAAATTAGAAAGTGATATTTTAAATATTAGAGAACTATCGACTAATAGAGTTACTAGTGCGATACCTGGTAAAATAGAACAAGGACAAACTAATCGTAAAATTCCATTATCTGAAGATAGAAATAGAGATATTACAAATCCGGGTATGTTACAACAATTTAATGATAACCCATTGACTCAATCTCTCTCTAGTTATTAATATTTTTTTTAATATTTTTTTATTATATACTTTATTTTATTTTTTATTATATACTTTATTTTATTATATACTTTATTTTATTATATACTTTATTTTATTATATACTTTATTTTATTATATACTTTATTTTATTATATACTTTATTTTATTATACTTTTTAATATTTTAATATTTTTAATATTTACATATATTAATGGCATCGCATAGAAGAAAAATACAAGGTGAATTTTTCGATTGTACTATACAAAGTTATAATGACAACGGTGGTCATGGAACTCATAAAATAGATTATGCTCTACAATATGGTATTTCTATACCAATATTAAAATATATAGAGGAACTAGAAATGATATTTGAGAACACTAATGATGATAAAAGTGAAAAACGTACCATAAGATTAGAATTTTTAAAAAATGCGGCAAAATTTGATGTTTTAGCAAATTATTTCCAACATTTAACAACATATTTAAACGGTGGTTCAAATTTCCCTGATTGTAATAGTTTTGGATCTAACTTTGAAGAAAATAAATTAATTATAATTACGGCAGGAGGTAATATTATTACTATTTTTGCTAAATTACTACAAGACTTAATTTATAATAAACATAATGTATGGTTCAATAGAGTTATGTTAAATGATTGGATCTTACAAAGTCAATTATTGGAATTTATTAAGAATTGTTATAAGATTAATCCATATTTGTTAGAACAAATTAATGATTTATCTTCGTATGATTTTAGTGATTTCGATTATAATATATTACCAAATAAATGTATTAACGACTTCGGTTCCGACGATAATAATGACTACGGAAATAATGATAATGGTGAAGGGTATAATAATGATAATGGCGAAGGGTATAATAATAATAATAATAATGGCGAAGGGTATAATAATAATAATGGTGAAGGGTATAATAATAATGGCGATGATGATATAATATTTTATTATCCCGACCCTAAACCAGATGAAACTTGTGGATTTTATTTATTTAGAATAAAAACATCTTTTTCAGTTGATGCGTCTCGTTTACCATATGATTATAATTTATCTCAAGGTAGAAAAAATTGTATTAGAGCAGGGCTTTCGAGAAATAAGTTAAATTTATTTTATCCACAAGCCGCACAAGAAGATTGGATGGAAGATGATGGTCTTTATGGTGCCGACGATAAATATCAAAATAAAAAAAAATGTAGCGAAATAATAGAAAATATGCTCATTATAAAAGAACTTATTAAATCAGAAACATTAAATAATGTAAATACTTGTATAGAACTAAAAAAAAAAGAATTCGATTACCGTAGCGATATTACAGGAGCGATGGAATATATAAGAAGTGTTAATTTAGCTATGAATAAAAAATTACAATTGCAAACATATGATTTGACTGGAGAACAAACATATGATGATACATTTGAAGAATGGCAAGATTTTCTTAATAATTTTTCTTCTCTAGAAACAATATTAAATAGTAATTTACCATTAATAAGTATTGAACTTATAAAAGAGTTTACTCTTGAAGGAGAACTTGGAAATTTTAATAATAATGTTATGGATTATAGAGAAGGAGAAGAAGAACTTCCTACACCAGATTTATGTAAATATTTAATTGTTCCTGGAAACTTATATTATATTCTTAAAAAATTAAAGGGACCAATGGATAAATTTTTAAAAAGTAAAAAATATATCCCCATAGATGGATTAACTATTACATTTAATAGTATAATAATTGAACCTAGAGAAAATGAAGGAGACCTTGTTCCAAAAATTTACGCTGAAGAAGCCGAACTAGATGAATTAATTAAATCATTTGACCAATTATCCACAGATTCTCCTGAAATAAATCATGAACTTTTAGATTTTGCTAGACACCAACTTGAATATGAAAGTGGTGTCGCAGGTAGAACCAAAAAAATAAAAAAGACTAATAAGAAAGATAAAGAGAAAAAGAAAAAGACTAATAAGAAAGATAAAGAGAAAAAGAAAAAGAAAAAGACTAATAAGAAAAAGACTAATAAGAAAGATAAAGAGAAAAAGAAAAAGAAAAAGACTAATAAGAAAAAGACTAATAAGAAAGATAAAGAGAAAAATAAAAAGACTAATAAGAAAAAGAAAAAGACTATGACTTAATTTATTCCCACTATAAATACTAATTTAATTTATTTTATTTTATTTTTAATTAGTAATGGTATATGGTGAAGGAATAAAAAAACTTACAGGGGAATTATTAGATTGTGTTATACCGTTATGGTGTGATCCTGAAGGACTTGGATATAAAAAAATAAGTTGTGCTTTAGAACACGGTTGTGGAATTCCTTTACAATATTATATAGAAGAACTTGAAACTATCGCTGTTAGAACCCAAGATGATAAAAGTGAAAAAAGACAAAAAAGATTAGAATTTTTAAAATTATGTAATTTTTCTCCAATCCTACAACAATATTTTGTAAGACTTATTAGGTATTTAAATGGTGACGGAATAGATGAATTAGGAAAATATATATTTGATGATAATAAACTTATTTTTGTTATTTCAGGTGGTAATATTATTACTATTTTTGCTAAATTATTAAATGAAATTTTTACTTATGTTGGTATAGGAAATTTATCACAATTTAATCAAGTTTTTTTTGGTTTAGAAGTTAATTGGGAAACATTTAAAAATGCGGTTCAGACTGAAATTACTGTAGATAAATGGGGACAGTTCCATACATATTATAGCGAATTGGGAAATAATACCACTGAATTTAGTGATTTTGATTATAATTTATTACCAAATAAAGATATAAATAAACCAATATTTCTCGTTCCTCCTAAAGTACCGCCACCACATCAGAGTGGGTTTTTTTTATTTCGTATTAAAACAAATATATCATTTGTTCGATGGACGACGACTCCTGCAGAGAGAAATAAAGCGTGTATAAGTTGGTTTAAAGAAAATCCTGAGAAAGCAAAAAGTTTTTGGGTTCAAAGTGCCCAACAGTCATGGTTGGATTTAAAAGAACCAAGTGGTGAAAATTGTAAAAAAGTTATAGAAGAACTTTTAAACATTAAAGAACAGATTAATATTGAAACTAAACAAAATGTTTTAGACATAATTAAATATCATCAGGAAAATATAGGTATTATTAATGAATTAGATGCGATAATAGAATATATTAAATATACTAATTTTACATTAAATTCCTTTTTAAGACAATATAATGAAAATTATTTAAACGTTTTCTACTCAAAAGAAACACTTTTTAAAAGCGAACTACCAAATATTAGTTCTTCGTTATTATTAGAATTTATGAAAGACCCTCTACAGACACAATGTATTAATAAAATACAACTTGCTAGGAATCCTAATACTAGAATTACAAATACATATCAGGGGGGGTATAGATACCCTATTGATAACCAAACAGTTCATATAATGCCAACTATTTATAAAAATAATAATGCACATGCTGTAAAAATACGAACTGAACTAACAGCAAATGATGAAGCAATAAATTGGAAAGGGACTGGAATAGTTATTAATTTTATTGACCAAGAAAATAGTACAAATGATAATGTTTCTATTTCGGCAGAACTACTTAGTATAGAAGAAGCTAGTGAAATTTTATTAACACTAAAGAGAGTGGTTAAAAGAGATAGATATAATGGTGAAAGAGATAGATATAATGAGGAAGAATATGGTGACTGGGACTCGGTAAATAACTCGGAAAATAGGAGTAATGGACCGGGTGGATTAAAATTTAAAAATAAAAGAATTAAATCGGTAAAGAAACCTGCTAAAAAGAAACCTGTTAAAAAGAAATCTGTTAAAAAGAAATCTGTTAAAAAGAAATCTGTTAAAAAGAAATCTGTTAAAAAGAAACCTGTTAAAAAGAAATCTGTTAAAAAGAAACCTGTTAAAAAGAAAACCTAAAATTCATTTATTATAATATATTCCATATTCATAATATAATTAATGAATGAATAAAAAAAATAAAAAAAAAAAAATAAAATAAAATAAAATAAAATTTTCTCCAACACTTTAATCAGATCTGTCCCCCCCCCCCCCCCCCCTCTTTTTTTTGAGGTTTTTTTCAAAAAGTGAGGAGAAATTTATAAATCTCCTTCATTAATATATTTTACTATAAATTATTTATGGTGTTTAAAAGTTATATTAATTAAATTGATAAAATCTGTTATATTTTACAAAAATGCGACTATTTGCTATAAAAATCTCCTCAAATCTCCTCACTTAAGAATTAAAATATAATTAATATATATATGAGAAAAGAATTTGAATGCGAAATATGTAAATTTAAATCTTTTTATAAAGGGGATTTAAAAAAACACATAAAAACTAAGAAACATTTAAGCAAATTAGAAGAGTTACGGTGTATAGAAGAAAAACTCCTCGAAATGGTCAAAATCCAGCACAATCCAGCACAAATCTTGGAGAATTTCGAAAAATTCCAGCACAAAACAGCACAAATTAGTAAAAGTGAGGAGATTTTTAATTGTGAACACTGTTTAAGAAATTTTAAAAGCCAGGATAATTTAATTAGACATACTAAAAAATATTGTAAAGTAAAGAAACAACTAGATGAAGAATTGGAACACGTTAAAATTATATTAGAAGAGGAAAGAGCGTCTCATAAGGAAGAAAAAAAGCGTTTATATGATTGTATAGATAAACTGATACAAAAAGCAGGAAATATAACTACAACAATTACAAATAATACTCAAAATAATATAAGTTTAAATAGTTATGGTTCGGAAGATTTATCACATATTACTGATAAATTAAAAAGAGAATTCCTTCAACTACCTTATGGTATGATACCAAAAATGATAGAAAAAGTTCATTTCAGTGGCACAAAACCAGAAAATAGTAATATAGCTTTAACTAACAAAAAAGAAAATTTCATTAAAATTTTTAAAGAGGGAAAGTGGCAGTATTGTAATAAAGAAGAAATATTAAACGATTTAATCCAAACTAACTATTGTAGATTGGATGAATTCTATGAAGATATATGCGAAGGTAAATTACCAGAAATTTATAATATTAGATATAAGAAGTTTCAAGAAAAATTTGATAATGATGACCAAAATTTAAAAGAACAAATAAAACAAGATAGTATTTTAATACTTATGAATGAAAATTTAAAGATTTAAATTTCTACTAATTAATGAAAATTTAAAGATTTAAATTTCTACTATTTTATTACTATTAAGTAAATTATTATTAAGTAAATTTCTAGTAAGTAAATTATTATTAAGTGAATTATCATTAAGTAAATCACTATCATCTAATAATTCCATATCATCTAATAATTCCATATCATCTAATAATTCCATATCTTCTAAGAAATTATCATATAGAATTTTTCTTTTAGAACAACAAAATAAATTTTTTAATATATATAAGCACCAATGCTCATTTATATCATATTTTGTATGATTAATATTTTTATATTTGTCTATAACATTTAATTCATTATTAATAAATTTATTATCTAATAAAATTTTCCTATATTTTTTCTTATAATAATTAACATGTTTGAATGGCATAATATTATCGTATGATTCTTTTGTTAAAACTATAAAATCGTATGTATCATTTTCGTAGTTTGAACAAATCATATACCAATTATCTATACTATCTGCAGAAATTTCAAATAGATTTATAGTATTTAATGTTTTCCTAAGTTTATTAATAATAAAATTAAAATTTTGTATTGTTTTAGATATTTCTTCTTTTTTCTCATCTAAATTAAAAAATCTAATTATCGCCAAAACTAATGCTATATATGTTGGAAATATTATAGGTAATAGCGTTCCAATTATATCATTAATTTCATATTTTGATTTTATAGTTTCTATAAATGTAATTGCCGTTGAAACTATAATTACACTAACTTGTATAAAATTAATTTTATTAGTAAGATTATCATATTTTAACGATAGTAACGCCTTATTTTTTCTATTACTTTTAATTAATTTGTTTATAGAATCTATTAAAACATTTTTTTTTTTATAACAATTTGTTATTTCGTTACTTATAGTTTCGTTACTTATAGTTTCGTTACTTATAGTTTCATTACTTATAGTTTCATTACTTATAGTTTCATTACTTATAGTTTCGTTACTATATCTTTCGTTACTATTACTATCCATTAATTAAAAATAATTAATTAAATTTTAAATTAAAGAATAAATGCGTTGTTTATATAAAAAATAATTATATTTAAATTTTATAAAATGGATGAAAATCTCTCGGTATTAGTGGATGCTAAAACGGAATATACTAAACAATTAACCGCAATTTTAGTACCACATATTTTTGATGGTATAAAGTCAATTTATGAAGAAACTAGTCAATACTGTTCCATAAATAATGATAACGCAATTCTTATGAGATTTCAAGAAAAATTATCAATGATACCTAAATGGAACCATGATATGTTAGTTGAAGAATATAATAGAATTATGAAAGATTCTGGTTGTGATTGGTTAGATGAATTGGTAACAGCTGTATTTTTAAGTCATACCAAAATTTTAACAGTAATAAAAAATAATGGTAAAAAACCAAAGAAAATTAATCTCAAGATACCTAAAATTGACCACTTTATTCATAAATGTTATATTGAATGTGCTAGAGAATTTTGGAAAAATCCCTATTTATTTAGTACGAATTGTTCGCAATATGATTTTCAAAGAAACTCTAGAGAAAGTCAACAAATAATTTCAACTACTATAGAAGAAACTATTAGAAAGTTATTACCAGTTAAAAATATATTAAAGGAGTATTTAGGAGAAGATAGTGAAGAATATAATGATACTTCATTCATAGATCAAAATTATAGAGATAGTTTAAGAAAGTTAGTGAAAAAAGAAATAGAAATTTGTCAAGGGAAAAATGAAATTTTCCCAAATTCTGAAATATTGGAAGAAGATTCTTTACAACAATTAAATGATTTAGAAGAAATTAATAAAGTTATATCAACTAAATTATATACAAAGGACTTGGATATTAAAGATTTAACTGTAGATAATGATTTATTAAATAAAGATATTATTGATTTGGATAATATAGAAGAAATTTCTTTAGTAGAATCAAAAACTTTATTAAAAAAAAATGAAAATCTTAAAAATGTAAATCTTAATGAAATAGAAAATGTAAATCTTAATGAAATAGAAAAAGTAAATCTTAATGAAATAGAAAATGTAAATCTTAATGAAATAGAAAAAGTAAATCTTAATGAAATAGAAAAAGTAAATCTTAATGAAATAGAAAAAGTAAATCTTAATGAAATAGAAAATGTAAATCTTAATGAAATAGAAAAAGTAAATCTTAATGAAATAGAAAAAGTAAATCTTAATGAAATAGAAAATGTAAATGTTAATGAAATAGAAAATGTAAATCTTAATGAAATAGAAAAAGTAAATCTTAATGAAATAGAAAATGTAAATCTTAATGAAATAGAAAATGTAAATCTTAATGAAATAGAAAAAGTAAATCTTAATGAAATAGAAAAAGTAAATCTTAATGAAATAGAAAAAGTAAATCTTAATGAAATAGAAAAAGTAAATCTTAATGACTCAATAAATCTTAATGAAATAGAAAAACCTAGTATGGAAACCACAAATTTTAGTGGTAAAAGTACGGTATCTGAATTAGATAAATTAAAAGAACAAAATAAATCGATTATAGATGATTATACAGACGATGATGTAGATGTTGATATTTCAACTTTAAATTTAAAGAAAATGGATTTAAATTCATTGGAAATTCAAGAAATAAATTTTAATGATGATGAATTTGATTTTACAGATGATATAGAAAATGAAACGAATTTAAGTAAAGAACTGGATTTAAGTAAAGAACTGGATTTAAGTAAAGAACTGGAATTAAGTAAAGAACTGGAATTAAGTAAAGAACTGGAATTAAGTAAAGAACTGGATTTAAGTAAAAATGAATTAGTTGAAATAAATGAAGATAATAATATAGAAATAACTACACCAAATATAAAAAAAATAGTAATTGACGATAATAGAAATAATGTGATAAATAAATATGTTAAGGAAAAAAAAAAGAATTTTAGTTTTTTTGATTAATAGGTTAAACAATAGTGTAAATTTATCTATTACGGTTAAAAAAAGTTTTTTATTTCTTTTTTTTTTATATAGATGAATGACTTATTGAAAAACCCATTAATGATATGTTGTATAGCTGGACTTATAGCAGCAATTGTTTCTTTTATTGAACATAAACTTGAAAGTGGTGAAAATTTTGTTCCAGATTATACTAGATATTTTAAAATATTACTTTTAGTAGTAACATTAAGTTATGGTGTTATAAGTTTAAGTAATAGTAATCAATTTGGTAATAGTATACAAGGTGGTGGTAATAGTGGCATACAAGGTAGTGGTAGTGGCATACAAGGTAGTGGTAGTGGCATACAAGGTAGTGGTAGTGGCATACAAGGTAGTGGTAGTGGCATACAAGGTGGTGGTATACAAGGGGGTAGTATACAAGGGGGTAGTAGTAACCAAGGAGGTAATAGTGGTAGTAGTTGGTTTTCTACACCAAAAACGGAAACAGTTATAGAGAAAATTCATACAGGTAATCCTGATTTTTAATTTATTATTTTTTTTCTAAAATATTTATATATTTATCATTTTTTTTTCTAAAATATTTATATATTTATCATTTTTTTTTCTAAAATATTTATATATTTATATTTTAATAATGTTAGAACCAATTTTTAAGGTATTATCTAACGTATTAAAAAACAAAAAATTTACTAATTTCTTTGCTTTTTTTACTCTATTATTTATATCATTTATCGTAACAAATGAAAAGAGCAATTTTGTTCAAACTTTAGTATATTTAACTACTTATCAAATAATTAGACTTATATTAGTTTTATGTATATCGTTATTAATTTGTTTTAATTTACAATTAGGTCTATTATTCTTAATATCATTATCAATTTTAATAAATATACCATTAACAAAAAACACAAATATAAATATAGAAAAATTTGTAAATATTCCAAATATGGTAGATAAGAATAAAATTTTAAAGTATAATAAAAATTTCAAAGAACCTAAAAAACTTACAGATAATGATAAAAAACAGAGCAATGTAAATGAACTAGACAAAGAAATTGAAATAGAGAAAAATAAAGAAAATGAAACTAAGAAAAGACCAAAAAAGAAAGGGTATGCTATATCTGAAGATTTATATTTAGATAAAATGGAAAATACAAAAAAAAAAAATGAGAAAAATGATATAGAAGAAGTAAATCTTAACGAAGAAGAAGAAGATACAATAGAGAAAGAACTTAATAGGAAATTTACTAATGATTATAAAAAAATGGAAGAATATGATAGTTCTTCATCAAATTCATCAAATTCTCAATCTTCAGATAGTTCTACAGATTCCAGTGATTCTGAAAAAGAAATAGATGAAATTCCTATGAAAAAAGCAAGGGAACATATGCTTGACAAATTAAGAAATGGATTAAAAAAAAAATATTTAAATGAATAGAATTCACCTTTAAAATTGGTAAACTAATTCACCTTTAAAATTGGTAAACTAATTCACCGTTAGAAATAGATGCTTCATCAATCCTGAAAATATTGAAAATATCTTTAATTAACTGATTTTTAGGTAAAGAGTTGGACGCATATTTAGTTATTTTAACATATAAATTAAAATTATCTTCTAATTGGTTAAAATTCATATCGATTCCTTCCTCTCTATATTTTGTCCAACCTAAAAGTAAATCAAAAATAGGAGATTTTGTATCAAAGTATTCAATAATTGTTGTAGATAATCTTGCCAAATCAAAGTTAAAATTTAATTTTTTTTTCAAATGTTGCGATGGTGGATTTCCATATTGCCCTCCAGCATCTCCATCTTTTTCGAAAACATCACTATAATATATAGTATTCTTTATTTTAAATATACTTCGTGCGAAATCAATAATTTTTAATTCTCTACCAAATGTTGGTATTTTAAAAAATATATCTTGGTATTTAAAATATTTATATTCTTCAGTAGTTTTATTAAACATTATATTATCACTATGTAAATCATTATGGATAAAACTAATATGTTCTTGCGCAGCTGTCAACCCAAAACATATTTGAAATAATATTCCTAACCATTCTTTTTCTTCAATACCTTTATTTTCTAATTCAGTTAATGTTATATCAAACGATTCCATACAAAGAATTTGAACCGGAATTTGTTTTAATTTTACCCAATATTCCGCACATAATACACTGCCACTACTACTATAACTTTCACTGCTACTTTGGCTACTTTGGCTACTTTGGCTACTATGGCTACTATGGCTACTATGGCTACTATGACTATTATGACTACTATGACTACTATGACTATTTTGGCTATTATGACTATTATGGCTACTATGGCTACTTTGACTACTATGGCTACTTTGACTTTTTTTATCTTTGGAGTAAATTTCCTCTAGGTCTAAATCTGTATGATCCAATTCTGTATGATCCAATTCTGTATTATCCAATTCTGTATTATCCAATTCTATATGATCCAATTCTGTATTATCCAATTCTGTATGGTCTAAATCTGTATTTGTTTTCATTTTTTTCATATCTAATAGTTGTAAATTGTCTAATGATAGTTTTTCGAAGTCATCTAAGTTATTATCATAAATAATATCGAATTCTACACCATTTCTTTTTTTAAACCAACTATCTTCGGTTAAAAAATTATAATCCTCTGAAATATCATGGTGATAACTATTGGCTATACCATTAAAACTTCCATAATATTCTGGAAATATAGAAGTATAATTATTTTTAGTTAATTTATTAACTATATAGCAACCCATAACCTCCATATAGGCATTATTATTTGGATTGTTTATTTTTTTTAAAGTTGAATTACATTCATTGGATGGAATACGAAAATTAAATTCGTAGTCTCCTTCCATATATTTTAAAACATCTAAAATTGGATTACTTTTGATAAAAACTTCTTTCTCTATAAATTTAGTATAGTCATTTGTGTTACTATTTTTTATCATTTTAATTTTAATTTTACCTTGAAGTTTATTTAAAGTTATTTCATCAATATCTTCAATTTCAAGAATTGTATAATCTCCTTTTAGATTAAACATTTTTTTAGAATAAGTATTATTAAATTTAACATATTTGGGAAAGACTGGTAAATAAACTTGCGAATCTAAAATACCCATCTTACTTTCGATTGAATTGTAAAGAGATTCTTGAGTTTTTTTCGCAAGTTTATGCAATTCAAAATTAATAGTCATTTAAAAATACTAAAAAAATAATCTTTAAATTAGTTTATGTTAATCATATAGAAGATTCATTAATAGAAACATAAAGTTCATTTATAATACTTCTGTCTTCATATATTGATATATTATGTAGTTTTTTATTATCATTATTTAGTTTATTATACAAATTATCATATAGTTTATTATCATTTAGTTTATTATCATATAGTTTATTATCATTTAGTTTATTATCATATAGTTTATTATCATATAGTTTATTATCATATAGTTTATTATCATTTAGTTTATTATCATTTAGTTTATTATCATTTAGTTTATTATCATTTAGTTTATTATAAAAAATACACAATTTAATTGTAAATAAAATTATTATAACAGCTTGTACATATACTATTATTTTATAAATATCATTATTACTATTGCTACTGTTAATATTACTGCTACTGTTAATACTACTGTTAATACTGTTACTACTACTATTGATAATACTGCTACTGTTGCTAATACTGCTACTGTTGCTACTGTTAATACTACTATTAATACTGCTACTGTTGTTAATACTGCTACTGTTGCTACTGTTAATACTGTTAATACTGTTGCTACTGTTAATACTATTAATACTGCTACTGTTACTACTGTTACTACCACTACTGTTATTAATACTATTATTTTTTGTTAAACTAAGGCAAAATTTATTATTATTAAGTATTTCGGTTAATGAATTGTTATAACAATTTAAATAATATTTTTCGCTATTATTAAAAACATCTAAAACAATAGTATTATCCAATAAACGAGAACCTATTTTAATTAATATAGTATTAAGTTTAGTTGAATTAAATGGATAATTCATTAAAGAATTTTTAAAATCTTGTTTATTAAGTGTTTCTCCGTCAGTAATTAATATAAAATAAATAAATTCTTCTGAATAATTACTATATAATTCCTCTGAATAATTACTATATAATTCCTCTGAATAATTACTATATAATTCTATTACTTTTTCCAATCCGGTATGAATAAGAGTTGGTGCTCCAAATCTAAAATCATAATTTGTCATTTTGTCGTAAACATAACTATTATTATTACTAAAAGGAAAATCAATATAACCGCGAGAATTATATTGAACCGAGGCATAATTTATGTTGTTACAACTAGATAAATTATTAACAATATCGCTTGTGAAATTTTGTATTAATTCACTATAATCGCATATATCATAACCTAAAATAGATTTAGAAGAATCTACCATAAATATTACATCATTACTATAACTATTACTAAATAATCCAAAAAAAAATAAATATACTAAATTTCTCATTATCTAAATAATAATTATATTCTTTTAAATAATTGTTATATTAATACTAATATTAGGTGTTAATCAATTTAGTATGCGGAATAGATATATAATAAAAATATAAATAAATATATATGAATTTAGAACTTAAAAAATTCGATTTATCCAGTATAAAAAAAGATAAAGTCCTAGTATTTATAGGAAAACGTGAAACAGGGAAAAGTTTCCTAGTAAGAGACCTTCTTTATTATAACCAAGATGTTCCTATAGGAACTGTTATATCTGGGACAGAATCGGCAAATTGTTTTTATGGTAATATTGTTCCAAGTTTATTCATTCATGACCAATATACTCCAGAGATTATACATAATACATTAAAAAGACAGAAAATGGTTGTAAGAAAAATGAAACAGGAAGAGGATACTTATGGGCAGAGTAGTATAAATCCGGATGCTTTTTTAATTCTGGATGATTGTTTATATGATTCTAGTTGGACTAAAGATACTAATATTAGGTCTATATTTATGAATGGTAGGCATTATAAGATGATGTTTATAATTACTATGCAATATGCTTTAGGAATTCCGCCGAATCTTAGAACTAATATAGATTATGTATTTATTCTTAGAGAGAATTATGTATCTAATAGAAAAAGACTATATGAAAATTATGCGGGAATGTTTCCAACTTTTGACGTTTTTTGCCAAGTGATGGATTCGTGTACTGAAAATTTCGAATGTTTAGTAATTCATAATAATGCCAAGAGTAATAAATTAGAAGACCAAGTTTTTTGGTATAAAGCGGAGGCGCATGATGATTTTAAAATTGGCGCACCAGAGTTTTGGCAACATCATAGTAATAATTTCCAAGATGATTACGATGAAGATGAAGATTTTGTATATAATAAGAGGAAAGGCCCGCAAGTTAATGTTAAAAAGACTTATACTTAAACTAAAATAGGGTCTATATCAGAAAACATATCAGAATAAGTATTGTTTACATCTATACTTTCTATTTGGTCGTCATAAATTGTTCTTGGAACAAATCTATATTCAATTTTAGGGGCGGAGTGTTTTTCTTCTAATTTATTATTCATATAACCAATAGTTATGAATATAATTCCTAACATAAAAAAAAAGAAACTTAAAGATCTCATATTTAATTATAATAGATAAAAAAAAACTATGAATAAATAATTTTCATTTCATTAATAAATATTTTTTTCAATTTAGGTTCTTTAATATTTTTTATACAAATATTTAATAAATCATTTAAAACTTTTTTAGATATGTCTTTTTTTTTAACTATAAAATTATGTTCCTTAAAATTCCAATAATCCTTAATAAGTTTTAATAGTATTGAAATTAATGGATTTGTAATTTTTGTATGGTCTATAGTTTTTAAATTATTAAAAAGAGTTTTTTTTTTATCTAATCTTTTTTTTAATTTATTTAATTTAATATTTATTTTTATATTAGGACTGAAAAAAACAGTTAAAAATTTATTTAATTTTAATTCCTCCACATTAAATTCATAATCCAAATAAGTATATATTTTAAGAATAATTATAATTATTGAAAAAATATCCTGACTTCTAGGTTTAGGAAATCTTCTACTAATATTATTATTTTTAAGGGAACTAACGTTTTTTATATTTTGCCTATTAACATTTTGCCTATTAACATTTTGCCTATTAACATTTGGCCTATTAACATTTTGCCTATTAACATTTGGCCTATTAACATTTTGCCTATTAACATTTTGCCTATTAACATTTTTTTTAGTATTAATACCATATAAAGAACCACCTTGTAAATTATTAATTTTTTTGTTATTCATTCTAGGATGAATATAATTATGTGTTCCTTGGTATCTATTATAACAACTGTAATCATTTAAATTACACGCAAAACCAAAATCAATTAATTTTAAATTATTTGTTTCTGGGTTATAGAAAATGTTTTGTGGTTTCAAATCTCTATGAGAAATTTTTAATTTATTATGTAAAAGCGAAACTGAAATTATTAATTTAAAAATAATTAAATAAAATTCACTATCTTGGATTTCGTCTTCTTTTTTTAGATATTCTGATAAATCTATTCCATCCAAATATTCAAAAATTATGACTTGTGGATTTGATTTTAAATATATATCTTGAATATTTGTAATATATTTAGTAATTAATTTTTCTATTTTCCCAGATGATATCTTATCAATTTTATCTTTTATATTTTTTAGTTTTTCTGGTTCTGGGTCAGGTTTTTTCATAATTTTTGCTATGAATGTATGTTCTTTATATATTATTTTAAAAACAATTCCAAATGTTCCTTCACCTACTAATTTAAATCTATAACCTTCTATTGTAAACGTATTTTGATTTTTTTTTTCTAATATTAAATCTGTATTTTGGAAGATAAAATCGTACATTATAATAATTAGACAATAAAATAAATAATTAGATTAAAACAATTTAAAGATTCGTATAATAATTATATTAAAAATAAACATAATAATCTATAATGGCTGCCGAACAAGAAGTACTAGAAGATTATCTCGAAGTAGATAGACCTGTCCCTGGACAGAATTTTGCTTGTATATCATTTATTTCACCTGAGAAAATTTTAGAAGATAAAAAATTATTTAATTTGTATAAATTTCATTTATCAATTAATTTAGAAGCAAAATTAACTTTTTCACAATTTAAAGAACAATTCGAAGATTTTAATTCTTCTAATGAGACTATACAAACAGACTTTAATGAAATATGTGATTTTAAAACTAATGTTAGAGGAGTAAAAATTAGAGGTGTTTATGATACACAGAGAGAGGCAAATATCAGAGCACAAGTATTACAAAAGATGGATAGTTCTTTTCACGTATATGTAGGGCAAGTAGGTTATTGGTTACCTTGGGACCCTGACCCAAATGATATTGTCGACCAAGAATATTTAAATAATGATTTAAATAGATTAAATAAAGAATATAGTAAGAATCAAATTAAGAAGGATATGTTTTACGAAGAACAAAAAAGAGAAAAAAAAATAGCGGCATTAAAAGAAAATGAAGAAAGAAAAAAGAAAAATGACGAAGAACTTCTTAGGGAAAAAGAAGAAAATGTTATTATACACGATGGAGAAAATGTTGGAATAAATGATAGCAATAAAAGTTTAGAAGAAGCTTTAAATGATGTGGACCCATGGATGGCGAGGAAAATTGAAGAAGAAATTTCTGCAGATATAAAAGAAAAGGTATTGGAAGTTACTGAAGATATAAAAGTTACTGAAGATATAAAAGTTACTGAAGATATAAAAGTTACTGAAGATATAAAAGAAGAAGTATTAGAAGAAATAAATTAGACTTAATAAATTAGACTTAATAAATTAGACTTAATAAATTTTTTTTCTAATAATATAATATATGAATTCAATGGATGAAATGACTGTTGATATGATGGAAATTTTAAAAAGATTTTTTAAATATGTATGCGAGGGATTAATGGTAGCGATAGCCGCTTTTGTTTTCCCTAGAAAGAAAATGAATCCAGATGAAATTTTAATGATTGCGGCAGTGGCATCGGCAACATTTGCTATTTTGGATATGTATGCACCAACTATAGGTGTTACTGCGAGACAAGGTGCCGGATTTGGTATAGGGGCATCTTTAGTGGATTTCCCAGGTAGAGGAATGAAATTTTAAATTTATATTAAATTTTTATTATTAAATTTATATTAAATTTTTATCAAGTATTCCCATTATATTATGTTCTTTTTTTTCAGGTATATCGTAAATACCTTTTCTCTTCACTAAACCGTGAATACATTCATGAATTAAAGTATAAACTAAATTAGAATATGACCAATCTTTAATTGTATTTAACCATATTGTTTCTCCATCTGTTTCCGCCCAATATCTATCAACTTCGTTATAAAAAAATTCAATATTATTTAAAACTTTTAAATAATGTTCTGTATTAAAAATTACTTCATCATTTCTTAATTCATTTTTTGAAATATTACAAATTTCATTTTTATTATTAAATAGCCATAATTTAGTATCTTCTATAGCGTGTTTTATTTTATCTCTACTTAGATTTATGGTATCTCTACTTAGATTTATGGTATCTCTAATTAGATTTATGGTATCTCTACTTAGATTTATGGTATCTCTACTTAGATTTATAGTATTCATTTATAATTAATTTATTTAATTACTTTTTAAATTAAATAAATTAAATGGTTATATAAACGAATTTATTATGTCTATACGGATGGTATAAATTCCCATTTTAAATATTCACATATTTGTCTCCAAATTAAATCTTGTTGGTGTAATTTTTCTCTACTTTTAAGTAAAATAAAACAATCTATAAATTGGTCTAATTCTAATAGTTCAACAAATTTATGTAAAACATATGAATAAGATAAGAAGTTTTTTCTTTCTTTAGGACAAAATTTGGTAAATGGAATTTGTATTTCTTTAAACATTCTTCTTAATTCTTCCTCCGTAGTTCTATTCATAATAGGTGGTGGTAATCCATTTAGTTTATTAATAATATGTGGGACGTGTTCGTAATATTTATTTTTCTTTAGTTTTTTAAGAATTTCTCTAACTTTAGAAGATGTTAAATCTCCCATATTATCTATTCTTTCTTTTTTAATTTCAATAAGGATTTGGTTATAAAGGTCTTGTGGTATATCGGTGGTTTCTTTTGCTTGAAATTGTGCCATCCATTCATTAAAATGGTTAATTCTTTTATAGGCAAAATATGATATTTCTTTTGGGGGATCTTTATAGGATGGTTTATCGGAATCGATAACAATATAATCTACTTGTCCACATATTTCACAAATCATACAACCATCTGCTAAATGAGTTTTTTTTTCTATATTACAATTTAAACAAAAATCTTCATAATTATTTTTAATATTTTTAACAAAACAAGGGTCTGTTAAAGATAAGTAATCATCACAAATATCTTGTTTAGTATTACTATTTAATTGGTTATTTTTGTTTAACCAATCCATTACAGTTTTACTACCTTTTTTATTTAATTGTTCCTTAACAATTTCTTTTTTACTATTTTTATTAGAAGTATCATAATAATCAAATAAAATATTACCAGTATTTTTATAATATTCCTTTTCTTCCTTACTAGATTCAATATCATCAACTTCCTTTTCTAAAATTTCTATCTTATCTTCCAATTCATTTTTTTTTAAGAATTCTATATCATTTAATTCCTTTAAAGGTTTATTCATTAAAATAGTATATTGTTCTTTATATAATTTTAATTTTTTTTTTTTACCAGTAAATGATTTTTGTAATTCTTTAAAATATTTTATTTTAATATTATGTTTAGCATCTATAGTTGTTCGATTATCTATAATAGCCCGTTTTTTATTTTTCACTTTAAATGACATTCTTTGTTAATACTAATAATTATATTTAAGAAACTTAATTTAAGTATAAAAAAAATATATATTTAGTAAAATTTTAATAAACGCCATTTAATTTTCACGATAGATGATTATTTATCACTTTATTATTAACTAAATTATAATTAAAAAAATATAGGTAATAAGTCTTTATTGATTTTTTTCATATTTTTCTACATTTTTGAATATGTTTCAAAATAATTTTTAAAAAAAAAAATCTATATATAAGTTATAAAATGGGAGGAGGATTAATGCAATTAGTAGCTTATGGCGCTCAAGATATTTATTTAACTGGTAATCCACAAATTACCTTTTTCAAGGTTGTCTATAGACGACACACTAATTTCTCCATGGAGTCTATCGAACAGACTTTCAGTGGAACTCCAGATTTCGGCAGAAAGGCTAACTGTACTATCTCTAGAAACGGTGATTTAATTCACCGAGTTTATCTCCAAGTCGAACTTCCATCGGTCCAGGTTGCTGCTGAAGATTACTTCCGATGGGTTAATTGGGTTGGTCATGCTTTAATTAAGAATGTTGAAGTTGAAATTGGTGGTCAACGAATTGATAAACATTACGGTGATTGGCTCCACATCTGGAACGAACTTACCCAAACTTCCGGTAAACAAGCAGGATATGCTTCTATGGTTGGTAACGTGGATAGACTTTACCGACCTGTTTCTGGCGGTACTTCCGCCGGAGGTTCCACCGGAACTTCTCCACAAGAGGTCTTTGATCGAAAAGGTGTTATGCCAAAGACTACTCTTTTCATTCCACTTCAGTTCTGGTTTTGTAGAAATCCAGGTCTTGCCTTACCACTTATTGCTCTTCAATACCATGAAGTCAAGATTAACATTGAATTCCGAAGCGCCGAAGAATGTGCCGGATTCAAGACAAGTCTTCCTACAAGTGCCAAAAGTTTTTCCAGTGCTTCTCTCTACGTCGACTATATCTATTTAGATACCGATGAACGACGAAGATTTGCCCAAGTTTCCCACGAATACCTTATCGAACAGCTCCAATTCACTGGGGATGAATCGGTGAGTAACACTAACACTAAGATTAAGCTCAATTTTAACCATCCATGTAAGGAACTCATTTGGGTTGTCCAAATGGACTCTTGCGTAGTTGATGCGCCAACAAGCGCTCTTGTCAAAGGACGTCAATGGTTTAACTATACCGATAAAGTTGATGTCACCCCATATGGTCAATCTGACCCATTATCCCTTAATGATATTATGGATGGTGTTATTGATACTGATCCAACCGATGGCGCAGGAGTTTCTGCTCATGCTTCGCAACATTATGGCAGTGGTGTTGTTGCGAGTGGAATAGGTATTAATGTTCTCAATAATGCGACTAATAATGGTCTCTTATCGAGTCATAATTTATCTTATGACCTTGGACAAAATCCAGTTGAACGAGCAAAACTCCAACTCAATGGTCATGATAGATTTTCTGAACGAGAAGGTCGATACTTTAATCTTGTCCAACCATACCAGCACCACGAGAATGTCCCAGCAACCGGTATCAATGTTTACTCTTTCGGTCTCAAACCTGAAGAACATCAACCATCTGGAACTTGTAATATGTCTAGAATTGATACGGCAACGCTTCATTTAACTCTTTCTGCTAATATTGGTTCTGGTTCTGGTTCTGGAACTTCAGCAAAGGTGCGTGTCTATGCCACTAACTACAATGTTCTTCGAATTATGAGTGGTATGGGTGGTCTCGCTTACTCCAATTAAATTTATTATTATTATTATTTATTTAATTATTATTTAATTATTATTATTTAATTATTACAAAAATATATTTTTATAGAAAGTTTTATTAAAATTTCTATAATGATTAAACTTTATTTATTTATAATTGATTAAACCATATTTATTTATAATTGATTAAACTTTATTTTTTTTTTATGTATATATATTAGGTAATGAATAATATTATATACATAATATTTTTTATATTTTTTTTATTATTTATAATGTATTTTAATAAAAAAAAAGAACTTTTTATTTCACCACAAATGAATGCTAAATTACTAAATGGTATTAAACTTAATATGGGAGAAATAGAAAACATTGACGAATTAGAAATACAAAAATTAAGTGATGATAGTGAAAAATTAGTAATACTTAATATTATAAAAAATTATAGTGTTAAAAATTTACTTTTTAGTAAAAATTTAGAATTGGTAAATTATAAAGAATCTAATATATTAGGAAATAGTATAGACAATATAGGTGGTGTAGCAAGTATAGTTAGTGAAGAAGACAATATAGACGGACAAATGACTAATAAATTTGAGTTGAAATATAATAATATTACATTAGAAAATATTCATAATATACCGGTAAGTTTTGCTGTAGGAAATGATTTTTCTACTGATAAAAAAAACCCTTATTACGGTATTCAAATTAAATACAAAATAAAGAATACTTCTCATAATAATAGAGCCGAAATAGGAATAGATTTTAAATCATATATGGATATACCTATTGGAAAACTTATAGAAATGAATGAAGTTTTACAAGACCCTGATTATAAAAATTTACATAGAGAAAAAGTAGAGGTTATAACTAAAGAAACTAAAAAGTTAGATTTTTTACCATACTTTAAAAATACAGATATTAAGGCACTGGTTTTATTTAAAGATACCAAAAACAAAGAATTTTTAAATAGTTTAGAAGGATATTTTAATTTAGTTGATGAAAAAGGAAACAGAATATTAACCAAATGTAAATTAGATACACCTTTTTGTAAAGCACATATACTACCTAAAGGTAAAATATATGGTAGAGATAAATATATAGTAGGTAAATATATTCCATCCGGAAATAACTTTCAAGTTCTAGGAGATGATGAACAAATTGCTAAGAAAAAAGCAGTTGATGCCGAAAAAGCAAAAGCAGCAGCAGCGGAGAAAGCAAAAGCCGCTAGAGAAGCAGCAGCAGCTAGAGAAGAAGTAGCAGCTAGAGTAGCAGCAGCAAAAGCAGTGGAGAACGCAAAAGTAGCAGCAGCAAAAGTAGCAGCTGATGCCGAAAAAGCAAAAGCAGCAGCCAGAGTAGCAGCAGCAAAAGCAGCAGTTGATGCCGAAAAAGCAAAAGCAGCAGCCAGAGTAGCAGCAGCAAAAGTAGCAGCAGCAAAAGTAGCAGCAGCAAAAGTAGCAGCGGAAGATTGGAATTGTATCAATAGTAAATTAGGTACTCGTACGTATCACTATAGTGAGGGTGACAAAACTATTAGAAATTATACTAAAGATCAATGTAAAACAAAATGTTCAGGAGACGAAAAATGTAAAGCATTTGATTTTAATACTATGAAGTTAGACAATAAGACATACGCTAACGGGGACAAAGGGGGTAATTATTATACAACGTGTAGATTATTTAAAAGAGATGTAGGTACCGTGTATAAAAATACATCTTGGGGGGCGGAGGCATTCCAACATTGTTCTAAACCAGTGGAAGGTTTTGTAGGAAATTTTCAAGATAAAGAACAAATACCACAAGATTATTTATATCAAAAATTTTTAACAAAAAAAGATTGTGTAAAAGATATAGATATTCATACAGAAAAAATATCAAGTAGTGAATATTTAAAGGAACCTAAATTAGATTTAATTGCGAATAGTAAAACATTGGCACCTTTAAAAAGATTGGGTGGTAATAAATGTATTAAACACCATGATGAATTTAGAGATGATTATTTCTTTGGTGGATTAGATAAAGATAATAATATGTTTTGTTATGGGAAAAATAACGATTGTATTCTCTTTTCTGATAAACCAGAGTGTGAAAAGTTAAATTTAGAAAAATTATTAAGTGTCCCATTAGATAAGTCTAAGGTAAAAGGTATAAATTATCAAAATGACAGAACTTATTATGATAAAGATTCATTAACAATTAAGAAAAATAAAATGGGAGCGACTTTTAAAGATGATAATGGTAATTTAGAAATTAAATGCGATAATGGTAAATATTTAGAAGGAACCTTTAATGTCGAAGATGAATTATCTATTATAGGTGGAATTTACAAGGATTGTAAAGATCCAAATCATCCAAACCACGATTCTTGTAGTCCTTCTATAAGTTCATCTACATTACATTTGGCGGAATTGATAACAACTAAAGGTAATAAAAAATATGACGCAGATAAAAGCGATAAATATTCTAAATTTGGAGATTTGGATGGAAAATGTATAGATAATAATATACCAGATGGAAGAAATATAGAATGTGACCCATTAGATAACCAACAACCATGTTATGTAGGAGATAGACCTAGTTTAACTCCAGGAGAGTCCCAACCGAATATTGATTTATATAATAAATATCTTGGATTTAACTGTAATACTTATACATTGGATTCTAATACGTGTAAACATAATAATAATGGTGTATTATCCGATGTTATAAGTTTTTCTACCCCATTAGAAGAAAACTATTTAAATATTATGGATGAACAAGAGATTTTAGAAGTTTCTAATAATTTAGAAGAAAACTTAATGAGTGATAGTGAAAAATATGATAGTAAAAATTTACACTTTTATATAGAAAAATATTTTGAAAGATATGAAAATATGAATCCAAATAATCATATAAATCCAAGATATACTATTAAATTCGATACACAATATGATATGCTTTCTAAAAATGATAAAGTTATATTAAATATTTATTATAAAGGAGAAAAAGAAACAACACTTCTAAATAATAGCGAGGAAACGTATAGTATTGAAGATGATGATATTATAGAAATTCTTTTACAAAAAAATAATCATCTAGTTTTTAAAATTAGAAGAGATACAACTGATTTAGTTAAATATACAAGTATTCATAAATTGGAAGGGGAATATAGTAGTCCTATAAACTTTTTTATTTCCCAAAATAATAATAGTTTTTTTAGAGATATCAAATATAAAGAAGAAATTCCTTCTACAGTATTACCTTATAATCCATTTATAGATGTGAGACAGGAATAAATATGAACTAAATTAAATAAATTAATATCTTTTTAATTAATAATGGTTAACAAGATTTTAATAACTTGTATTACAATTTTAGTAATATTCTTCTTACTAAAAAAAAAAAATATTGAAAATTTTAAGACTAATGGAGAAATAGAAATAAAATTTAGTGCAAAAGATAGTATTTTTATGGTTTCCGATGATATTACAAAAATTGAACAAAGCGCTGAGGGTTTAACAATACATAAAACTGATAAACTAATTTATTCTAATAAAGAGATTTACTCTGATTCTGGCAAACACACGGGTTTTATATTTTCTATAAAACCAAATCAAAAATTAAAAATAGGATTTAGTAATAAAGATAAAGACGACGAAATTTCACATAGTATCAATATTATTGGCGATGGTTTATTTCAAATTTCTGAAAAAATACAAGACTCAGACCAATATGCTATACAAGATATAGATTATTGTCTATCCGGTGATATTAAAAAATGTCTTAATACAAAAGATAAATATACTTTTAATCCAACTACGGATTTTTTGGCCATTATGGTAAATGAAAATAGAGCAAATTATCTTATTATTAAAAGGAATGATGACGGAGACTATGGTTCTATGCTTATTCATCGAGGTTCTAATCCACTTAAATTTCCATATAGATTAAAAGTAATTTCAGTAGATGAAAAATGCGTTTTGTCAACTCTTTTATGGACGAAACATACTATTGTTTATAACTCCCCTGTATATTGGAGCGTTGAAACCCAATTTAAAGACGACTACGATAATAAACCATTAGAAATGGTTCCTATGCCATCTTATACTATAGAAGAAAAAAGCATACCAGCACCAAGCAACCTGGATGATGGTAGTTTTGATTTTGGGAATGCTTTTTCATCAGGTGTTAAAAAGATTTTAATTACTAGTGTTGGAATGGATGGTGAATTTTATGAAATGGAATTTATACATAATTTAGAAGAATTGTATCTACAAATAAATAAAGATAGAATATTCCTTAAATTATATTTGGATGATGACACATATATTTTTAAGAAATATCAAAATCCAGAGACTACACTATTTAAACAAAAACAAAAAATAATATTTAGAAATATACAAACAGTTGAAAATGTTGAAATTGTTATAGGAGATACGACATCACTTAAATATAAAATTAATAAACAGAATGATATAAATATAAATATACCTATTAATTCTCCATCTCCTTTCTAAATAATTTATTCATATATTATAATATGGACACCAAATATATAATTTTATTTTTCATAATAGTTATATCTATGTTTTTTTTAAATACTATATCAAATAATACTATATCAAATAATACTATAGAAAATTTTAATTCACCAAGCGATACTTTAGAAATACATAGTTTACAATTAGATGAAAATAGAGAAAAATATCAAGAATTCCAAGAAATCCAAGAAAAAATTTTAGATACATATAATTTTCAAATTGGATATAATTCAATAAATAATACAAATAGTAATAGTATAGGTGTTTGTCCTTTGGGGAAATATTATGTAGGAGAATTCGAAAAAGATAAAATAGATTTTAAAAAATGCAAAGATTGTACTAAATGTAATAAAGGATATTATCTAAAACACGGGTGTTCTGGAAATACAGATTCTATATGCGAAGCGGAAAAAGTCCCTCATAATATTTTTATGAATTCACATACTAAAGGTTCTAAAATACATAACGTAATAAATCCTCATCAACATCCGTATGGATATAAATATCAAATAAATAATAAATCTAAACAAAATCATAAACTTTCATCTATAAAACATAATCATCTATAAATATAAATTGTATCATCTATAAATATAAAATTTTTATCTTATTATATTTTAATATTATGACATTTTTATATAAACTCTTAATAGTAATAATCGTTGTTTCCTTATTAGTGTTGGGTATTTCATATGATATACATAAAAGTAGAGTCCCTATAGAAAGTTTCCAAGATTTTCAAACAACCACGATAACTAATTTTACACCAAAAGAAGGAGACGGTTCTACTATAGTAACTATAGAAGGTCGTGGTTTAGAATATATAGAAGAAGTTTTATTTAAAGGATCAGAATGCGTTATATTGGACAATGCGACTTCTTCCAAAATACAAATAATACCACCGGCATTAACTGAATTAGGATTCACTATAGAACAAATTAGGAAAAAAATAGATGAAACTGGTTCCGGAATACCCGTAGATGTTAAATTACAAAAAAAAAATGGCGGTAAAACTCCTTTAACATCTGTATTATTGCCGAATATCGTATTTACATATATAGATAAAGGAGCGAATTGGAAAGATAATTGCCCTAAAGTTGAAGAGGAAATAGAACCAGAAATACCTAAGGCACCTGCGGAAGAACCAGATATAGATGTTTCTGAAGGAGAAGCTAAATTTAAAGAGGGGACTGATTTATATTTCTTACATGTTACACTACCAGATATGGAAAAAAAATTAGAAACTTTAATTAACCAAATGACAGATAAATTGGAAGAACAGAAAAAAAATAATCCAGAATTAGAAAATGCGGATAAACTTAAATTGATTCAATCTATGGATTCTTTATTAAAATATAAACAAGATATGAATATACTAAGATATAATATACATAAAAATCTATCAGATGATTATGGATATGACATATAAAAATATGATATTCTATTAAGTTATTTTTTGACCTAACTTTTTTTTAAAAAGTTAAAAGTTATTTGATTTCAGTTTTAGCAGAGATTACATAAATAGTATTTTCAGTAGCTACCAAATATTCGTCATTTACTTTATAAGTATTTTGGATAGGAGAGGTGTGTTCGTCATTATTCTTAAAAATAATCTTTTCATCCTCATTGGTAGCAATACAAATATTACCCTTTAAAGAATCAACGTAAAAATAAAAACACATAGGTTTTCTTTCTCTAATAGAAAGTTTACACGCTTGCTGAAGAGTGTCCTGGCAAGGAATTGAAAGTTTAGGTTTTGCAGTAGACATTTATAATATTTAATATTTTTTTTATTTTTTATTTTAATCGCACTTTATTATCATTATATCTTATTATCATTATATCTTATTATCATTATATATTATTATCATTATATATTATCATTATATATTATCATTATATCTTATCATTTATGAAACCATTTATCATTTAATAATTCAGTACAATTTGGTCTATTATTAAAATCATAATCTAATATTTTAAACAATAATTGACTAACTTCATCTATTTCTAATTCTGTAAGTTCAAATCTTTGATTTAGTTCTTTTCTAATATCTCTAGATTCCCCACTTTTATGTTTTAATATTTTACCTTTACTATCGAAAATATCGTCACTAAATTCACTATTTACAGCCATAATTTTGGGGATTCTACCTAAAACTTCTTCCATTTGTATCATATGAAGTCTATCTTTTTCTTTACCTAATACTTTATAATCTCTTAAATCAAAAAGAGGATTACCGTTAAATAATTCATATAATAAACAACCAATCGCCCATATATCAGATTTATTATCATAATATGAATTCAAAATATTCTCAGGCGGTCTATAACTTCTTGTTAAAATTTCATCATTATCCATATCACCAATTACTTCAGTATTTCCAAAATCTATAATTTTAACTCTAATATTGGATAAATCTATTTCTTTTTTTATTTTTTCTTCAGTATTTTCTACAGTATCAGTATTTTCTATAGTATCTGTATTTTCTATAGTATCTGTTTCATTAATTTCCAATTTTATATTTTCTAATGTAGAATTATTTAATTTAATTATATGAGATTTAAAATATTTAATCATTTCTTTATGTGCTCTATCTCTAATCTTCCTTTTAACCATTTTCCTCTTATTTTTGTCTAATAATTTTATTTCAACTGGTGTTAATTCTTCTATTTTTTTTAAATAAAAATCATTAATTTGTAAATCTCTAATTTTCAAAATATAATCTTCTATTTTCTTATTTGGTCTTTGTATAAGAATATTATCCAATTTTAAATCATTATGAACTAATCCACAATTATGAATATATTCTATTCCAGACAAAATATCATTAAAAATATTTTTAATTTTATCTATATCTAATTTTGAATCATATTCTTCATCGACTAATTCATTTAAAGATTCTCCTAATAATTCCAATAATATTCCTCTCATACAATTATCACCATGATTAAATTCAATTTCTCCATAATATTTAATAACATTAGGATGTTCCCCTAGTTTATTTAATATTTTAAAATTGGATATTTCAGTATCGAGTTCATCAAAAAATTTCTTTTCATGTAACTTTAAAGCAAGAAAAATATCATCAATATAATCATAAACTAACCAAGTTTTAGAAAATGTTCCTTTTCCTAAATATTTTATTATAATATATTTATTATTTATATTACTACCTATAATAGAATCAGTGAATTCTTCATCGTCTGAAGAAAGATAACCATCAGAATCTTCGTCATTTTGTATTTTTTTTATTCTTTTTAAAAATTTCTTTTTTCTTCCACTGGCTTTTAATATTGCTCTATCCATTTAGTAAAATAATAATAACTTATTCTTAAATTAAAATTTTAAATATTCTTAATTAAAAAAATTAAATATTAATATTATTTATTAATCTTTTTTACTTTTTCTACCTTTTCTTTTACTTTTACTACTTTTACTTTTACTACTTTTACTTTTACTACTTTTACTTTTACTACTTTTACTTTTTCTTTTACTACTTTTACTTTTACTACTTTTACTTTTACTTTTACTTTTACTACTTTTACTTTTTCTTTTACTACTTTTACTTTTACTACTTTTACTTCTTTTATTCCTTATATTATTAAATGACAAACTAGTCCTTATCATTTTAGATAAATCATTTGATTTACTAACTGTTTTTGTTTTATGACTTAATTTATTTCCATTAGTTTTAATAGATTTTAGGGACATTTTACCATTATGGGTAAAACCTGCCAAAGTTCTAGATTTATCATTAATTTCTAAATGTCGAACAAATTTAACATTATTATTAATATTTTCTCTTAAATAAATATTTTTTTTGAAGTGTTTTTTACCATTTACTATAGAAAAAACTTGTTTCTTAGATATACTACTTTTATAAACCATATAATATTAGTTTAGATATTTATTATTTATTTTTCTCTAATATCTTTATTAATAGTTTCAATTTCATATTTATTTTTATTATAAAATTTGATTCTTTTATCACCTTGTCTTCCAAAAATACTAAAATTATCTATAATATCTATAACCATAGGAACTTTTTCCCTATCTTCTTTATTTTGTCTTAAAATTCTACCAACTGCCTGTTCTATACTACTTTTAGGAGATGCCAGAAAAATAGTATTTAATGTTTTACAATCAAAACCTTCACTCGCCATAGAGAATGTTCCTAACATAACTTGTTTTTCTTCAGTATCTTTTAAATCTTTTTGCTTCATTCCACCACAATAATATCCATTAGAAATATTTTTTTCATTTAATTTACTATGTAGAAATTTGAGATGGTCTCTCCTATCGCTTAAAATTAGTAGTTTTCTACCATCTTTTACACATTTATAGACTTCTTCTAAAATAATTTCATTTCTTGGTTCATACATACATATATTAGTAATCATTGTAGGCATATTTACCTGTCCTTTAAAATTTGTTTTTATCTCACTATACTTATCGTCTTCAACATAATAATTAATTACCTTAACTTTTACTTCTTCTTGTTCTCTCTGTTTTATACTATATACAGTATCTCCTAAAAACCATTCGAAAACTTTAGTCAATCCATCCGCCCTTTTAGGGGTTGCCGATAATCCCAATGTATAATTACATCCAATTTTAATTAGTGAACGCGAGAAAACTTCGGCACCCAAGTGATGACATTCGTCATAAATAACAAAACCAAAGGTACTAAAAATATCACCGGGATAATCCTTCATAGAAATACTCTGTAACATACCTATTACAATATCTTTATCATCTATATTTACTATATCACCTTGGATTTTACCAACTCTGGCATTAGGTAAAAAGAATTCTATTCTTTCTTTCCACTGATCCATAAGGAATTCTTTATGGACAATTACTAAAGTTTTAACTTTGAGCGCGGCAACCAAATATAAAGCCAGAACTGTTTTACCAAAACCACAAGGAACAGATATGATACCCCCACCTGTTTCGTGAGCAACTTTTATAAATTTTTCTACTACTGGAATCTGGTTAGGTCGTAATTTACTAGAAAACTTAATATCTATGGGAGTCCCTTGAACTATTTTATTTTCTTTAGGAATTCCCAATTTATTGATTCCAAAATATCGCGGAATATAAATTTTCCTTTTACTTTCTAGAAAAACACTAAATGGTTTGGCATCTGGTTGAAATTGTTTATTAACAAATGGTTTAACGGTGAGTTCTTTTTTTAGAGAACTTATTAGTGCAGTATTTTTTAATGTTTTGATTATAGAATATCCACGATTTCCTAAATACGAATCATCCATTTTATAAATAAAAATTTAATATAATATAAAATCAATTTTGTTATTTAAATAATTTTATTAAACTTTAATAATTAAACTTTTATAAAATAAACTATTAATAAATAAACTTTTATAAAATAAACTATTAATAAATAAACTTTTATAAAATAAAAATATATCTTTAAATTATAAAGTATGAAAAAAGTATCCGCATCAAAATTTACCAATAGTATGAAAAAAGTTTCTGCTTCTAAATTTACTAATAGTGTAAATAATATGGCAAATAATGTTAATATTAATGTTAATAAAATTATTAAGAATGAAATGGCAATAAATCTTATACGAGTTTTAATTATTTTATATACATCTTTTGCTATTCCAGTTCTTAATACAAACACTTTAGAAATACTTAATAATAATGTAGTCAGATTAGTTATTTGTTCTCTTATTGTATATCTTTCTTTTATGGATGTTATTACTGCAGTTTTACTTACTATCGCCTTTGTTTTAACTATTCATCAAGGGAAAAATAAAGTAGGTGCTAAAAATAATAATGCCATACAAGATATTGAATTAAATCAAGGGAATAGCGATATTGTAAATAGAATAAATAATCTTACCAATATTAAAGTAGAAAACTATGAAGATTTAAATAAGGCACTTAATGGACCATCTGGTTCTGGTGCTACAAATAACCTTAATAATAGTGGTAATAGTGGTGGTAATAACCTTAATAATGGTGGTAATAACCTGAATAATGGTAGTGGTAATAACCTTAATAATGGTGGTGGTAATAACCTAGAAGAAAATAAACCGGGTGGTTATAATACAAATGGAACTCAATTAGCGAATATTAATTCGGAAGGTGATGAAAATAACTTATATGATAGTAAACTTGCTGGTATTAATAACCAAGTAGGTAATTTACAAGCAGGTAATAATTTACAAGCAGGTAATAATTTACAAGCAGGTAATAATTTACAAGCAGGTAATAATTTACAAGTAGATATTAATAATATACCTGGAGGTATGGTTGATTCGGTAGGTGCCCCATTTAATAATGCCACAGCAAATAATGCCATAGCAAATAATGCCAATACAATAATTAAAAAACTACCTATAGATGAAATAAATAAAAAACATCCAGCAAGTAATACTATGACTGATAATATTCTTGCTATAGGGGCATCATTAGATCAAAATGGTCCAATGGGATTAACAACTTCACAAAACTTATACGATATCTCTGAAAATGCCGTTCCCGGAGCAGATATAATGAATCAAGTTATTAGTGTAGACAATAGTTTAAGTGCCCAAGGTATGAATTCACCTATAGGCGCAAATTATGCTAGGCACAATGGTTATCAAATGAAAGATGGTAAAGGTTTAGTCCATAATATATTAAGAAATGACGCAGTTAAACAATGATTATAATTATTACTATCGTGGTATAATTATTACTATCGTGGTATAATTATTATTTCTATCGTGGTCTAGCCATTTGCTTTTGACCTGTAGGAGGTTGCGGTCTAGCCATTTGCTGTTGCTGACCAGTAGGAGGTTGCTGACCTGTAGGTGGTTGCTGACCAGTAGGAGGTTGCTGACCAGTTTGTTCAGTGAATGCTTTACTCATAACATTTCCACCAGTTAATCCAGCAACTAATTTGCTAAAAAATTCAAATTTGAAAATAAGTTTAACTAAAAATATAGATAATATAATTACCATTATAAATACAAAAAATAAAATATAATAACTATAACTAACTGTTTCATCTGGTATGGCACAATATTGCCATCGCATCTTTGGGTCTGTAGTATAACACCACGGCGCCCCTTTGGCATTATTTGGATTTCTACAAGAATTATGTCTTATATATTTGCTTTTGACGGTATCATATTTCATTAATCCATCTTTCGCGGCTTCCTTTTGTTCTGTCGTCATGTTATCAAATTCTATACCTTCCTTAGGAATTGAAACTGGTTTTTTCCAAAATTCTAACAGATTACCTTCATAATGTGTTTTATTTGACCCCCATTCTTGACATTCCATTCCATCTATTGTTTGTGTTAATTCTTCAGTTTTTACTTTAAATATTAAATATTTAGTTTGTTCTTTTCCATCAAATTTTGCTATAAGTTTTTTTATAAAATCTTTATATAACTCTGTGGTTTTATTATTAAAAGGATTAATTATATCTGGGAATCTAGATTTATCCCAACATATAAGTAAATATAGTAATCCAAAGTTTTCTTTGTAAGTCTCTGATGCAGGTTCTGTATAAAAATTATTTAATTTATTTTTTATATCAATTAAATTGCTTTGAGATGTATGATTATCATTATCTTTATCATCATCTTCAATACCGATCGCAGTATTAATTTTGGTAGCAGTACCTGTACGGATTAAATTATCATAAATTTCATCAATTGTTTTCCATGTTTGTAACAAAGTATCTACAGTATTTATTAAATTAATTCTTTTTATTTCTTTTTCATCAAATGTTATATCAATTTCTTTTACAAAATATTCAAGATAGTTAAAATCGTTATATACATAGTAATCAAAAACAATATTATCAGATACTGTATCAATTTGGTTATGAATATCTTCCACTAGCATATCTTTATAACCAATTTTACTTGTTTCTTCCCAATCACTAGATATATTTTTTAATTTAGAATTATCGCTTTGCCAACCAACATTAACACCATATGAATATTTATCTATCACAAATGATGCCCTTGCTTTATATTCGGCACCATCGCGATTATCAGATATAATTCTTATAGGTGATAATTTCTTCTCAATAAATGTATTTTTATCTTTATCTTCTAAAGGAACTTCTAATATTTTTACATTTGGATTAAAAAATATTAATCTATTATTTAATGGATGTGTTGCTCTATTACCTTTAGGATTTCCTATACTTCTAATTAAATCTACATATTCAGGTATTATATTAATATGTTCATCAAAAACAACCCACGCATATTTCTCCGTGCATGGTGGCATTGCTATAGAACCCGTATATGTATAAAACGATTTCTTTTTAGGAATTAATTGTTCTACAGACCATTTATTTCCCACATCAATTAGTATTGGATTATCCTTTAGTTTTAAATCTCTAAATGCGTCAGTATGAATAAATTGACTAAAGAAAATATTGGGTTTAGTGCCTTCTGGAGAATTATCATTACCTTCTTCTATATTTACCAATACACTTAATACTATCCCATTTTGTCTGCCTCCTGAATTAGAATCACCGGAACCTTCTGTATTGGCGTGCGAGTGGTTATGGTTATGTTTATTTTTAATCTTTATTTGTCTTGCTTCTTCTACTCTCGTAATATCCAAATCTTCCATAATTCCATGATAAAAATTTATTTCCATATGAGAACTTTTCCCATCTATTAAATGATTTCCTGGCGTATGTAAAAAAATAAATTTTAATTCATAATTATTTTCTCCAAATTTAACAAAACTTCCTTCATCGTGAATAAATCTAATAAGATTATCCTCATATTTATCTATACGACATTTACCTGGTTTATAGTTGATTTCTAAATTACATAATGTATTACATTCTTGTACTGTTTTAGTATTAATATTTATGGGAGATTGTTGGGGAGGTTTTTTATTACCATATTTTATATTAGTTCCTAATAATTCAAAGGTGGAACACTGTGCGTCCCAGCCATTTTCTTCTAAACCTGAACCATTTTTGTTTACTTCTGGATATTTAAATGACATTAATCTTAATATTTTATAACATTTTTTTTTTATATTTTTATTTATTTTGGTGGAACTGGTTTTGGATTTGTTCCAGAGAATGTATCTTTTGATGCTAATATTCCACCTGTTAATTTTGCCACAAATTGCATAGGGTATTCATTAAAGAATAATGTTTTAACTGTAAAGAACGCTATTATAACTATAAATAATAATACAAAAAATAACACCACTTTCCCCAAGATATTGGAATAATACGGTGTTTGGCAATATTCCCATCTTTTATTTGGATTTTTAGTATAACACCAAGGTGCTGCTGATCTATTACCAGGATTTCTACAATAATTATGGGAGGACCAAGTTGTAACAGTATCGGCATCGGTAGTGTCTTCATATGATAACATCCCTTCTCCAATTTTTTCTTTTAAAGTGGATGTTAAATTAGAAAATATGCTTCCTGTTTTATCCATTTGTTCTGGTGTTTCCCAGAATTTCCATAAATTTCCTTCATAATGAGTTTCATTAGATAACCAATTTTGACATTCTTCATTATTAATTGTCCTACTTAATTGTTCGCCTGGTATTTGAAATATTATTTGTCCCTTTAATGCTGTTAAATTAGCAGTTAAATCCTCAGTTAATGAAGATTCCACAGGTAATAAGTTTATTAATTCATCGCGAGTTTTATTATTATCGGGGCCATTATTTTTATTATACTCGTGTATTAATGAATAAAATGAAGATTTACAATCATTTTTTGTTTGCCAAATTATATCTAAATCTTCAAATAAAAATCGCAATCGCATTATGTTTCTATATTTTTTTTCGGTGTCTAGGTCATCACATTCGCCGGAACGGATACATAATTTAAATAGATTATTGGTTGGCAAACCGTTTTTCAAAATGTCGTCTAAATTTAAATTATTTATTTTCTCTTTAAAATCCCCTATATCTTTTCTTGTTTTACCTAAATCTCTGTTCCATCCTCTTTCGTTGGTCTGTTTACATGCGTTTACAACTCCGTTTCCAATAATACAATTATAAAAGTTATCGAGTTTCTTGCCATAGGGTTGTAATTCACCTCTTCGGTCATGCCGATTCACCGTTGGACCGTCATATTGTTCTTCTGGATATTCGTAAACTATATCATAAAAATCAAATAAACTTTTATCGTTAAAATAATCTGCTTTATTTTCTATTATTTTTTTATAATATTCTTTTAAATAATTATTTACTTCTTTTTTATCTTTTATATATTCATCTAAATTATCTTTATTGAAATAATATTGAAAACTAATTTGTTCATCAAAATCAGTGGTAGGAGTAGTTCCTCTAGTTTTAAAAGTTTCAAGTAATTTTTCTAAATATTTTTCTTCTATTGCGGCATCTGCATTTAAAATTATTTTATCATAATCGCTATCTTTAATTTTTTCCCAAGATACCTTAATATGATTATCTTGTCCATATTCGTTCCATAAATCGGCAACTCTTTTCGCTTTTGCCTCATCAGTTAAATATCCTGTGTTAACTCCGCCCATAAATGAATTTATTATACCATCACTGAAATCATTATATTCTTTACTTGTTTTAGTAGATGGTATATACGAAGACATTCTAGTCAAACTCAATAAATCCTTAATTTGCGCCCTTTTACTTTTTTTATATGCTGGGTCAGTTATTATTTCTATATTCTTTCTATATAAAACTCTTGATGGTGTGGTAGGACTCTCGTCATGTCCAACTTTATATATATCCCCGTCAGTTCCCTTAATACCCCTAATATATAATCTATCTATAATTTCTTTACTTATTGTTTGTACTGTATCGAAAACTATATAGGTATTGGTATCTTCATACATAAAAAATGACCTTTTTTTTGGTAAAATTCTCTCTATACTCCAATGGTCGTGAACAGGAATTTCTTTGGTTAGAGTAGCAGCAGTAGCAGCAGCATTTAATAAGTTTTTAAAAGATTTATGGTGGACAAATTGATTAAAAAATTTATTAACATCACTTCCTGTATGCTGTCCTTTATTAAACAACATACACGTTACTATATTTTTTTTATCCAAATTTTCATTATCTGAATCGGCATCTATATGAGGTTTTTTATCATCATCACTACCTAAATGATAATGAAAATGTTTATGTTGATTAGATTCTGCTGTATCCATATGATAATGAGTATGAGCGACTATTCCTTTATTATTAAAATTTCCGTGATATAGATTAACTTCTAAATCGTATTTTTGTCCATCTATAGAGTGTCTACTTGGATAACAAAAATAAGCATAAGTAAGTTCGTAACTAGTATCTTTATAATTAATAAAACTTCCTTTTGGGTAAGCAATTCTAAAACTATTACCTCCTTCTATTTCAATAATACATTCTTCTGTATCTAAATAATCTATAATTAATTTACATAAAAGGTTACAATCTTCTACTGTTTCTACATTTATATTTTTTTCTGAAACTTCTGGTTGTGACATTTAATATTATTATAATATTACATTTTTTTATTAAATAAAATTTATATTATTATATTAATTATGTTCAACGTTATAATTCCTATATTTATGGTGTTGATTTTTATTTATATATCACGAAAAGAAATACATAAAGAGTTTATAGGAAATAATGAAGAGTTTATAGGAAATAATATAACGGACTCCCCTTCACCAGAACGAATTGTATTTAATCCACAAGAATATCTTACCTTTTTTGAAAATAAAGAAAAAAAATTTATAATAGAAATAATAAAACTGAATCCATTATTTGATACAGAATCAAATAGTCCTATAAGTAGTGATTGGAAAGCCGAATTTAATAAAAAACTTTGTTCTGGTTGTTCATGTAGTTCTATAACAAGTCCTTCTATAACACCAAGTCCTTCTATAACACCAAGTCCTTCTATAACAAGTCCTTCTATAACAAGTCCTTCTATAACAAGTCCTTCTATAACCAGTCCTTTAAATAATAGTAATTATCCTATATGTGGTTATAATGAAGGTTCTGTAAAATTTCAATGTTCCCAACAATGCCCTGAATGTAATTCTTGTCATTTAGAAAATAATGGATTGGCATTAAAGTTTGAAGATAAATGTAATATACCGCAAAAAGCAAGTGATAAAGAATTATGTAATTTTTTCAAAGAAAGAATATTATATGTTAAAGAACAATGTATTTTTCCTTTAAATGATATAGCAAGTCCTTCACCATCTAATAGTCCTTCACCATCTAATAGTCCTTCAACATCTAATAGTCCTTCAACATCTAATAGTCCTTCAACATCTAATAGTCCTTCAACATCTAATAGTCCTTCAACATCTAATAGTCCTTCAACATCTAATAGTCCTTCGACATATAATAGTCCTTCGACATATAATAGTCCTTCGACATATAATAGTCCTTCGCCAACTAATAGTCCTTCAATATCTATATCTATAACTAAAAATAAAAATAAAATAAATGAAATTAAATTAAATGATAAAGAATGTTTTACATTTTATAGAAAAAAAGATAATAGATTTGTCAAGAATGAAATTATTATTTTTAGAATAACTTCTTTTGAAAAAAAAGATAAAATAGAGTTAAAAAAGATTTATTATAAAGTAAATGGAAATGTAAAAAGAATTATACCAATAGAATTTTTCTCCACTTCCAAAGAACACTATTTTTATATAAATACTGGAAATTTAAATGACTTTGAAGGAGATATTTTGATAAATATAAATTTTAATTTTATTAAAAAAGGTATAGTTGAAAATAATGAAGAAACATTAAAAATTTTTATTAAAAATATTTTAGAATATATACCCAGATATGATGAAAATATAGGTCATTCTATCAAAAAACAGATTGGAACACTCTCTTCATCTTTTGACGAATATCAACTAAATTATCTTGAAAAATCTGAATTTAAAAATAACATGTTAGTTAATGGATATTCTGTTAAAAATAAAGTGGAAGATTATGATTTAGGTGAATTCGTAGAATATAAATTTAAAGATAATCCAGAAACTTGGAAATTAAGACCTGAAATAAATCGTCCTTGGATAAGTACGGGATAACTGTATAATAATTGTATAATTGTATAATTGTATAATTGTATAATAATTATAAATAATTAATTAAAGATAAGTATTATTTAAAAAAAAAATATTTTATAATATTATTAAATGGATTCTTCTTCAAATATTTATAAATATAATTTAGAAACTTTATCCACACTTGACGAAAATTCAACTATTTACTATGAAGAAAATAAACTTTTTGTAGAGAATAGAATGTTTGGTAGATTTAGATATGGAAATAACCAAGAAAAGATTAAGGAAATAATAACAGTTAGTTTTTATCATTATTATAATCAATTATTAATGCAGTTATATAAAGATGACGATTATAACAATATATACAATTTATTAAAAGATGCTATTACTGGAATCTTAAATTTATCAAATAATATAAATTTAATAGAAGAAGAAAAAAAAGTATATGATTCTATTAGAATAGAATTAAATAAACTCCTATTAGAAATATATCTCGAAAAAACAAATTACGATGATAATGTTATAAAAGATAAAAATGAAAAGTGTAGCTATTTTATGAATAGTTTAATTATTTTAAAAAATAAAATTAAGAGACTAGTAATTTATGTAGGTAATTTTTTTAAATAGAAAACTTTTTAAATACCTGGACTATATTTCATTTATAGGCATTTCCATATTATTCATGCTATTAGATATTTTTAAAAATCCATCCATTTCTTTATTAAAATTGAATGGGTCTTTAACATATTCTTTACCACCTCTAGACATTTTATCTAATTTATTATTTTCTTTTATCAATTCTGGATCCACAAATGTTTTTTTCCAATCTATTTTATTAGGGTCAAATACATATAAATTCGCTATATCAACTTTTTCTAAAAATAAATGATAGTTCTTTTCATAAATTTTAATTGATATTTTATGAACTCCTACCATAGAAGACAATATTTGTTGAATATCTATACCTTTTAGTTGATTATACGCCAGTGCTCTTTTATTTAGGGATAGAAATAATGTAACTTTATTATCTATATTTGATACAGAATTCACTATAAATCTTTTCCCTGTAGGTTTTTCTATTGGATTGGGAGGATTATTTGGATAATCATTAAGTTGTATTTCTGGCTTATTAATCAAAAAATTTTCAAATTCCTTATTAAAATATCCCTTAACACTATTAAATTGGTTAGACGAAAGGACATTTTCAGAGTTTGAATTTCCAGTAATATCAGTATTTTTATAATGTAATTTTATAGTTATAGGTTTATCATCTTCATCTACCTCTGTATTTTCACACATAGCCTTAAATACGTGAGATTTTATACTAATTCCTGTTTGATTAGGCATATCAGTGCTTCCCTTAATAAATTTACCATTAGAAACTTGATATAAATGATATGGGAGCGTAAGTTGTGGAATTTTTATATCATCATCTAAAGTTATTTGTAATTCATCTAAACAAGAAATTGGAACACATCTTATAGGGCAATCTGTAACATTTGGCACAGTAGGTCTTACGGAAACAGTACAAACACTACCTAAACATATATAATTCTCAGGAGGTATTGGAGTCCATATAAAAATACTCTCTCCATTTTCTCCGGGTATAACGGCACTAGGGATTGGAGAATAAGCTAAAGGTTTTTTACCATTTTTAACTAATATTGTAAGACCGTCTATTCCGGGTTGGTTATAATCATCTACCTTATCATTTTTTACTTTATTACTATTTATCATTATATTACTATTTATCATTATATTGCTATTTATCATTATATTGTCTGAAGGACTTGGTGATATACTATTATTATTACTATTATTATTATTACTATTACTATTATTATTTAGGGGATTTGATATTTCCCCCCTTATATAAGAATCATAGTTTTTAAATAAAAGAACATCACTAAGAGGATAATAATAATCATCATCATTTACATTATTAATCGTAATATCTTGATTAAGAGACAATATTCTTTCCATTCTATAAAAACAAATATGTTTATTATGCCAAAATGCTGGATTAACATGATTATTCAAATCATTAATACTCAGTTTTAATACTTTAATAGAACCCTCTAAACCTTTTTCCACATTTTGACACATATCCTTTAGTTTTTGTTCGTTCATATCATCTTCTTTACTATTTGTATTACCATTATCATTTGTATTACCATTATCATTTGTATTACCATTATCATTTGTATTACCATTATCATTTGTATTACCATTATCATTTGTATTACCATTATCATTTGTATTAGAAGGTTTATTTTCTTGATAAAATTTTTCCATTGTATATTTTGAATTCTCTATAGTAAGAATAATAAGTATAAAACAAAATAATATTAATGAAATTACTATATTAATTTTTTCCATTATATATTATAAATATTTTTTTTATATAAAAGGTAGATATCTGGGTTTATCAAATTGATATTTATTTACCTTAAAACTTCCATTATATGCTGGTATGGTTACTATATCTTCGTCATAAAGTTCATCACAACCATATTCCGAATCACATTGCCTATTATTATTTGTTATAGGTAATTTTATTTGATTATACTTATCAGTAGAAGTATAATAAGTCCATTTATTACTACCAGTATATGTTAAAGCACCCATTAATGGTAAAATTACCGGTTCTGTATTTTGACCTATTTTCATAGTGGAGTCAGTAGAATCTATCTTATGTAAAACTCCAACTTGTTGAATCCCTCCTGATTCACCTCTTGTAGGAATATTAATAGGCACTCCTGGTGATACCATTTTATGAGAATTTGGGTCAATATAATGATTTCTTCTCTCTGGTGGTAATAGTGGATTTATTATTCTTTCATAGTCTTTATTGACTAAATAACTACTTGTAGTTTCTGGTTGAAATTTAATTACTATATTTGTATCTTTAACTCCATTATCGAAATCTTCATCATTTATAAAACTTTTAGAACATTCTTTTATAGATTTATTATTGTTTATAGATTTATTATTTTGTATAGATTTATTATTGTTTAAAGGTCTATTATAGGATGAGAAATTATCCAAAGAAGAAATAGTTTCTTTTGGTATAACATTTCCTAAAATAAAAAAAAGTAATAAAACTATAACAAATATTAAAATAGTTATTAGTAAATTACTACCTACGCAAATTTGACCTGGAGGACATACTTTTTTTTTCATAACTTATAATATTATAAAATATTTATATAAAATGTAAATGATATAAAATAAATTGTTTTAAATTATTTTTTTATTCTTAAAACTTTTCGTACATCCTTATAAAAATCCTTAACGCTACTATGAGTATAAATTAATTTGTCTTTGTCTTCTTCTGAAAAATATTTATCTATAATATTATCGACAAATGATATTTTCTCGTCACTAATAACTTCTATACTTTTTTGATTTTCTAATTCTTTTTTCTTTTTATCTATTTTTTTTTCTTTCTTTTCTTTTTTCATAAAACTTTTTAATTTATCTTTTAATTCTATTTTTTTTAATTTTGTTTTATCATTCCTATAAATATTCATTTTTATACCTTTACATTTCTTCTCGCATTTACTAGAACCATTGCATCTTTTTTTACATTTACAATATTGTTTACAAACCTTAACGTCTTCTGGATTTTCATATTTAACCTCGCATTTTGTTTTACATTCCGAATTATTTTTTCTCTTTTTACTTTTTAACATCATCGATTCGTTAAAATGTTCTATAGTTTCTTGTTGGATATGTTCATTGTTAGTCATAATAACAAAAAATAATACTAATAAAATATAAAATACAATTAATAATTTATATTTTTGTAAAAATTTGCCAAGCATTTAAAATATGTAAAGAAATAATTTTAAAGAAATAGTGAACTTCCTAAATATACTATACCTAATATTAACGCTTTTAGCATTATTGCCAAAAGTGAAATATCACCTTCATAAGATAATTTTGGTATAAATTGTATAATTAATTTATTAAGACTTGGTAATGAAAGTAAAAAAAATACTATTAGTATAATAGATAAAATAGGTAAAAGTGCTATTACTTTATTTAATATTGATTTATCTTTTATAGAATCTTCTTTTTTAAAATTTTGTTCTTCTAATTTATTATTTAAAAAATCATCAATTTCATTTTGTTGAGGAGTTTCCATCAATTCATCTGCTGTAGGAAAATTATTAAATATAGTTTTAGTAGTTTCTCTAATAGTATCCATACTAGGTAATTCATTGCCAATTTTTGGCGGTATTTGTGATGTATCTACATTATAATTTAAACTATCTGCATTAACATCTCCGAGGTCTTCATCATTTTCTATATCCTGAAGAATACTATTAACCATCATGCTTTCTTGTTCATCATTTGATTGTTGATTATCATTTCGTTGTAAATCCGAAATAGGAGTTGATTGACTTGCCATTGCTATAAAATTTATTTATAATTTGTTTATTGAATTGAAACGAATTTATTTTATTATTTTTTACACGACGTATTTTTAACTCTATATTTATAACATTTACTATCAAAATCATAAATATTCCCCTCAATTTCATTTGATGGTGGTCCATTTATTATTAAACAATCTCTATCATTACATACTTTTCTAAAAAGAGCTGAAATTCCTAATCCTAATATAATAGATATAATATATCTACCAGTTCGTGTTTTATATAAATTATCAATCATATATTATTTTATAATATTTTAATTTATTTAGTATTTACTAGATGCTCTTAGTTATTTACTGGATGCTCTTAGTTATTTACTGGATGCTCTTAGTTATTTACTGGATGCTCTTAGTTATTTACTGGATGCTCCTTAATTAAATTCTTATTCGCCGGACATTTAACTTCATCCACTTCATATTTATAACAATTGTCTGATTTATCTTTATAAATAATATCATTTACATTTTCTGGAGTTGGGTGCTTGAAAATAATCTGGGGTGGTGGAGTCATAATATAACACATCATTAAACCAAAAAAAAGTGCCGATAAAAAGGGTAATGGTTCGATAAATTTAGATATCATTATACTATATTAACATATTTATATTAAAATTCATCATCGATAAATTCGTCGGAATCATTATCTTCCTCGGATACTTCATTATCTGTTTCATATAATTTTTCTATAGGTTTTGTAATATGTTTGACAGGTTCTTCTATGAAAAAATCAATATTGTATTTTAGACGGTTTTCACAATTTTTATAATATTCTCTATCATATCTAAGTTTATCTGAATAAGAAATATATCTGGAATCTTCTAAATAACGGATATCAATATTTTTAAGATATGGATCTTTAGAATATCCTCTATTTTTATATTTGTTTTCTTTTTTGGTATATGGTAAATTTATTTGTGGTCTTAATTGAATTTTTGTTATATCCAATTTATTAGTCTTTCTACAGAAACGCTCAATATCAATTTGTTTAATCATTTAATTATTTAATTTAAAGTTATTTAATTAATATAAAATGTTATTTACGAATTCAATTTTTTTTAGAGGATTCGCATTCACCTGTTTTTTTATTCCGTCTTTCTCCCTTAGGACATCTTTTTTTCTTTTTAGGTAGTGTTTCTAGTTCATCTGTATCACCTATAGTTTCTGGTTCATCTATAGTTTCTGGTTCATCTATAGTTTCTGGTTCATCTATAGTTTCTGTTTCATCTATAGTTTCTGGTTCATCTATAGTTTCTGGTTCATCTATAGTTTCTGTTTCATCTATAGTTTCTGGTTCATCTATAGTTTCTGGTTCATCTATAGTTTCTGGTTCATCTATAGTTTCTGGTATAGTTTTTTTAACTTTTTTAACTTTTTTAACTTTTTTAACTTTTTTCTCTTTAACTTTTGTTATAGGTTCGTTAAAAATTGGTAATTCAGTAACAATATAGTTAATTTCGTTTGTTTCTTCTAATTTCTTTTTTTCTTTTTTTAATTTATGTAATTGTGAATTATTTAAATACTCTTTTATTTTTTCTGTTCGTTCGGTGTCTGTTTCATTTTCTATTTCAAAATATAATTTTCTTTTAGAATTTTCGTGTTCCATAATTTCTAAATTTATTTCTATTAATCTATCTCTGGTTTCTTCATTTCCATTAGTAATACTCAAATATTTTAATAATTCATCTAAATTATTTTTTTTACTTAAGTATTCTTCTTTTACTTTTCCAAATTCTTCTGAAATTTGTTTAGATGTATCATATTCTACGATAAATCTATAATTTCTTATTTTATTTTCTAAATCTATTAAAATTTTTTTTAATTCATTAATTTTAGGCTCAATAAAAATATATTTAGGTTTAGTTACAGTTTTAGTTTTTCCATCTTTTAAAGTTTTTAATTCTGTAGGTGTTTCTATAAAATTAGTATTACATTTCTTTATTTTTTTTAAACATTTTTTTTTGTCATTTTGGAAATTTTCATAGTATGTAAGATACCTTTTATATTCTGGAGAATTTAAATTAGATATATTTGTTTCAAAATTCATATATTATCTAATTATAAAAAAATTTTGTTTTTATATATTAATGAATCAAAATAAATATACTAGATTATCTGAAACTTTAAAAAAATGCGGTATCAATGATGCCGATTCTTTAGTTAATGAATTTAAACAATTTATGAAAATTCAAAAAGTTAATAAAGATATAGATATAATGGTTAATAACGCCCATACTAATAAAATTCCAGACCAAGAATTTAAATCTATGCTTGATGAACAAAAACAAATTATGGAAGATTTAAAAAAAAGAAATAACGAATTAGTAAATTCAACACCTTTGGTAAATAATAGACCTTTAGTAAATAATAATAGAAAACCTGTTAATAATGATAATAATAATAGAAAACATGTTAATAGACCTTTGGTAAATAATAGACCTTTGGTAAATAATAGACCTTTGGTAAATAATAGACCTTTGGTAAATAATAGACCTTTGGTAAATAATAGACCTTTGGTAAATAATAGACCTTTGGTAAATAATAGACCTTTGGTAAATAATAGACCTTTAGTAAATAATTCAAACCCCTCAAAAAATATTAAAATTTATAATATGAATGAAATAACTAACTTTAAAATAGAAGGTAATAGATATTATTTTTACGGACCTCAGCAAGAAAAAGTTAATAAAGTAAAACTTGATTCAGGTAATGTTATAGATGTAAAATATATGACTATTGAAGAGCAAAAAGAATTATCATTAGATATTTCTAGTGATGATAACAATTTAATATTAGATATACCCAAAGTTAAAAAATCTAAAGTTAAAAAATCTAAAGTTAAAAAATCTAAAGTTAAAAAATCTAAAGTTAAAAAATCTAAAGTAAAACATCTAAAAATAAAAAATAAAACAATAACAAAAAGTAATAAATATTGGTATCATAAAATACCTGAATACGCAATGAAAAATATTACTAAGGTTAAAAGGAAAAAAATAAAAAAATCTAAAAAATCTAAAAAATCTAAGGTTAAAAAATCACAATTAAAAATTATTAAAAATATACCAGAGGTAGATAAAAGTGGCGAAAGAGTTCCATTTAGAGGTTTTTTAGATATTTTTAAAGCGAATAAATAGAATAAATAGAATAAATAGAATAAATAGAATAAATAGAATAAATAGAATAAATAGAATAAATAGAATAAATAGAATAAATAGAATAAATAGAATAAATAGAATAAATAGAATAAAATTAAAATATTATTATATATTATAAATGCTACCTGTTGATATGAATTCAATATCTAGAGAAAAAGATAGAATAAATCAAAAAATAAATAGTAATGCTAAATCGCCTAATTTTAAAGATGATTTAAAACAAAAATTTAAAAAAATTAATGAATATAATTTTTTTTGTGCAGAGCTTTGGAAAGCTTACGAACTAAAACATATAGAGGTTGAAGAAGCGACTGATAAAATTCGTGAAATTAAAAATAAAATTAAAGAATTAACAACACTAAACACCAATGTTTCAGTTAATACAGGATGTGAAGAGCAAGAACTTTTTATCGAAGAATTAATTGATATGTTGAAACAAGTTGTACCTAAAGAAGATCATAATGATTTGCGAAATAAGCTTAAAACGTTGAAAGATGAACAAGAGGGTTGGGAACTTGACAGAGAAACTAATTTTGTTGAAATTCAAAAAAAGATTACGGAAATCAAGGGTATTGCAGATAGTAGCGGAAGTGGTATAAATGGTAGAAATGGCGGAAGTGGTATAAATGGTAGAAATGGTAGAAATGGCGGAAGTGGTAGAAATAGCGGAAGTGGTAGAAATGGCGGAAGTGGTAACCCTGGAAGTGGTGGAATAACGAACCCTGTAGCATCAGCACCACCAGCACCTACAACATCATTACCAACGGTAGTAGGACCACCAGCACCTACAACATCATTACCAACGGTGGTCGCACGACCGGTGGTAGCAGGACCGGTGGCATCAGCACCAATGGCAACAATGGCATCAGCACCAATGGCCGCAAATACAAGGTTAATGTCCAATAACGACCATATGGCATCATTTCCAAGGGCGGGACCAATTGCCTATGAAGAAGATGAAAAAATACGTACAGATGCGAATTGGACGAGAGGAAAAACAATTACAAAAGCTATAGATGGGGTAATTGTTAGTATTGACAAAAATGGTAAAGTAACGAAGGGAAACTCTCATACGGTAACTACTACAATGGGTGGTGTTGGAGGTTTAAAAAAAAAAAAAAGAAATAGTTTAAAGAAAGGTAAAGGTAAAGGTAAAGGTAAAGGTAAAAAAGTAATTACAAGAAATAATAGAAAATTACAAACATCCAAAGCAAAAAATTTAAAACAAAAATATAATACATGGAAAGAACAAAAAACACTCTCACAAAAAGCAAGAAAATAAAATAATCTATTGTAGATATTCTTCTTCTAAGGTTTGTATACATTTATCAAAATTTTTATCTTTATAACATCTTGATAAAATGGTTCCATTAACTTCATCTGGACATTTTTTAATATCATAATCTTCACATTTTAATTTAATATTTTCTTTTTTTTCTTCTTTATTTAAAGCGCCTAATTCTATAGGTTTATGTGATTCTATAAGTTTATATGAAACATTATTAGATACTCTAACTATGTTATTAATTGTGCTTTTTTTACCATTTTTTACTTGTAAAATAAAAAAATGATATGGTTCGTTTGCTAATCCTTCTATTACTAATTCACAAGTAAGATAATTACATAAATGGTCTTTTTTATTCCATAATTTTAAATCATTTCCAGGATTAATTTTTTGCCTATTTTCTTTAACCATACAATGTTTTTTTATACTATCTAGTAAGTCTATTGAATTATTTTCAACTAAATCATCTAATTGTTTTTTACATTCATCCACGGTTTGTATATAATTATATATTGGACTAGGACTAGGACTAATAAATTCTATGTCGGATTCTTTTATATAATATATTTCATATCTAAATGGGGATTCCGGCAAACTGGTATCTCTAAAACTTCTCTTAAATATTAATGTCGCCTTGTTTCCATCTTTAGTTATTTGAAAAATATTGGGAGAATATACTGGTAATCTTGAATTATCCATAACTTTTATAATTTCACTTTTTTCACTTTTTTCACTTTTTTCACTTTTTTCATTTAGTTTAATTTCTAGAAAAATATAATATATTTTATTTTTTTTTAAGTTTATTATATGGTTTTGACCATATTTGTCATATTCTATATTATCAACAGACCAACTGTTGTAGTCTAAATTATCTATATCTATAGACCAACTACCATCTTTAAATTTTTTCTCACTTCCAAATAATTCATCTTCATCTTTATAATATAATTTACAAATTGGACTATTTAAAGGTAACACATTGTTATTAATATAGTTTGTAAAATTTAAAATAATATTTTTGTTTTCTAATTTAATTTTAGGTTTATCGTCTTCATCTTTATCATCTTTGTCATCTTTATCATCTGTTTCACCTTTTAAATTAATAATATTATATTGTTCCATTTCATATTCTATATTATTTAATTTTTCTATATTATTGATTTTTTCTATATTATAAATTAAAAATATAAAGATAAGAATTAATAATAGTATCATTATTAATATATTGATATATTATTGGTGATTAAACTAAAATTTATTTTATTATATTATAGTAATATGCAAAATTGTATCCAAGATACTCTTAGAGAAGCAACGAATATTGGAGATTTCTATCCTGGAATGAAAGACGAACCTCCACTTATTTGTAATATTAATAATGTAGAAAGAGTAAATAAAAGATTATTAGAAACTAGTGTTTTATTGAAAGGTGAAAATATTGAATTACCTGATATTAATTCAAATTATAATAATAGAATTTATTCAAGAAATGTTCCTTCAGGAGATTTTAAAGTAAATGTAGAGTCTAGACCTGTCCCATCTAGTCCTTGTGCTAATGTAAGATTTCAAAAAGAAAGAAATAGTCTTGATAAGTATAATTCATATAATGCACCTAACTCTATAGATGAATTACAAAAAGTATTTTTACCAGGTAAAGGAACTATTAAAGGATATTTTGATAATATTGATATGGAATCTGAATTTAAAAATATTAATAAAATAGATACTAAATGTTCTCTACAATTATTTAAAATACATCCACTAGATAGTCAGTCATCATTATATGAAAATAAAGATTACTTAATAAAAAATTATAAAGAATTGGAAAAAAATAATGGATATACATGGAATAATTTCAATCAATTTTCAAAATTAGGAGATTTTGCCCCATGCGAGACTATTATGAAACCTTGTCCTATTACAGAAAAAGAACCTAAAAGACACCTTATAACGGATCCTAATATTAAACATCCTGGACATATAGTAACACACCCATCTATAACAAGCCAGCAACGAATACGTGAACTTGAGAAACAAAAAAGAGATGCCGAATTAATAATAAATATGAATTCCAATCCTAATATCAAAAGAACTACCCCAAATATTATTTCATATAAATCTAGCGGTGTCCAAAATATTTATGCGCCAATTATTAAATCTAGAGGAATAAATGAAGCAAGGGCTGAAGCAAGAGGTATGAGAGATGCGGCGGAGGTTGCCCTAAAGAATCCTGGAATTTTGAAACAACCAAATTGTTTTAACCCAGTAGAAATTTATAATATAGAAGAAAATGTTAATTTATCTAAATATAACTGTATTAAAGAACATCAAGAATTATATACATTTAATAAACCAGGATTAGTAAATAAAGATTGTTTATATTGTGAAAAATTATTTAATAATTTTACTAAAAGAAAATATATTATTCCATCCAAATAAATAGTTACATTAAATAAAATAGTTATTCCACTGGTATATTAGAAAAATAATAAATAATAAATATTAAAAATACTAAAAATCCAACATTATATATATTATAGTGTAAAGTATATTTTTCATTTATATTAACGATTTTCTCTAATTCAAATAATTGTTTAGTTTTATTTTCAAATCCTTCGATGATATTAGGTATCTCACCTTTTTTAAAAACCAATTGTTTTTTGTTGTCTATTACATCTTTGTCGTCTATTACATCGTTGTCGTCTATTACATCGTTGTCGTCTATTACATCTTTGTCGTCTATTACATCTTTGTCGTCTATTACATCTTTGTCGTCTATTACATCTTTGTCGTCTATTACATCGTTGTCGTCTTCTATAGTATCATTTTTTAAATTTTTATTTTCTTCCAGACTTAATTTATATTGTTCTAAAGTTTTATATTCTAGAAGTAATAGCAATCCTATTATAGTATGATATGTATCATATAGTTCAACATTATCAATAAAGTATGAATTATACCCATTTGTCCATTTTCCATCAATTTGTTGTATAGAACAAAAATTTTTAATCCATTCTTCATATTCTTCGATATAAAGTATTTTATTTAATAAAAATAATATGAGAATGGCTTCGGAATTAGTATATCTAATATTATCTTTATTTTTTAGAGCAACGTCTATTAAAAGTTTAGTTAAAACCTTTAAAAATTTATTTGATATTTTTAATTCGGGATTTATATCTTTTAACCAAATTAGAGCATATCCCATATTTATAATTTCTACATCTTTAGAAGCATTTCCTAAATAATCCAGAATTTCTATATTTAAATTAATATAGTTAATAGAATAAACTTTACTAATCAAAAGTTTTAATATTTTTTTTGTTTCAGTTTTTTCTTTTATTTTAAAAATCTTATATAAAATTTCATTTCCTTCGAATAGGTTATTTTTTAATTCTTCATTATTTAAATCTGAATATAGAAATTTACAACAATCAAATAACTTCGTATTTATATTTAAATTATTAGTATTAATATGAAAATTGAGATTATACTTTAATTGGCAATAAAGTAAAAAAGTATGGACGAAATTATTAAAAGTTTTATTTGTGAATTTATTTTTTTTAGAATATTTTTGTAAATATTTAATTGATTTAGTAATTTTTTTATCAATATCCATTAATTTATTAATATAAATTAATTAAATTAAATTTATAAATTTTTTTCTTATATTATATTATAAAATGGATCAATCGCCAATCAATCTGCCGCCAATCAATCAACAAATCAATCTGTCGCCAATCAATTCGGGGAGCAGGCACCCTATTGGAAATAACGAAACGTTAGATGTCTCCAACACACTATACGGAAATTATGATGCTCCTTCAGATTATGAAAGTTTCGCAAATCTCTCTGAATATGGAATTAATTTAGATTTAATTCTTAAAAGTATTTTCTTTGGCGCTATTTTCTATCTTCTTTCGTTACCAGAAGTTTATAAATTAACCTCTCAATTTATAGGGAAAAAGGTTGATAATGTTTTAGTTCATTCTTTAGTTTACGCAATTCTTTACTATATTTTAGTACATTTCATATAGACATTTGTATAAATATAAATATAAATAAATATAAATAAATATAAATAAATATAAATAAATATAAATAAATATAAATAAATAAAATTGAATTTTTTATATATTTTATATAGACAAATGCCTATTAAAATGTATAAACCAATTGGTATAACTCCACTAGAACTTATAGAAAATTATAAAAAAGAAAATAATATAAAATGTAAAATGAGTTTTGCTGGTAGGTTAGACCCTATGGCGCATGGAGAGATGATTCTTTTGGAAGGAGAAGAATGTAAATCGCAAAATTTATATTGTGGAAAGGATAAAGTGTATGAATTTAAGATTTTATATGGTGTTAAAACAGATACCTTGGATATTCTTGGATTATTAGAGGAATCAATAATTCCAAAACAAAATAATATAGGAAATTTTATTGGGAAATTTTTACAACCGTATCCAATATTTTCTTCAATTTATGTAAAAAAGAAACCTTTATGGTGGTGGGCGAAGAATGGTATAATTAATGAAATAGAAATTCCTAAAAAAGAAATAGAAATTTACGAATTAGAAAAAATGTCTGAAACATATATAAATAATTTAGACTTACTTAATGAAATTATAGGAAAACTATCATTATTATCTTTAGATAATAGAGAAAAATTTAGATTTGTAGAAATTAAAAAAGAATGGGAAATATTGTTATCACTTTGCGAAAATAAAAATAAAATATTTAATATAGAAACATATATATGTAAAGTAAGTTCGGGGACTTATATTAGAAGTTTATGTGAAAGGATGGGGGGAATTGCGTATGATATTAAAAGGGTAAAAATTATATTATAATATTAATATCTTATATAATATTAATATCTTATATAATATTAATTATGAGTTTTTTTACAAAGGAGACTATTGACGAGAAAAACAATATGTTGCTTATTTTTACCGCTATGTTGATTCTTATTTTTTCTATTTTTGTAATAATAAAATTTGAATCTCCTAAAGGAGTCGCTGTAGCTTTGGGTGCCGTTATAATTGCTGGTGTTTTAATAATAGTTTTTATTTAATATTTATTTATTATTTATTTTTTATTTAATATTTATTTATTTTTTATTTATTTTTTATTTATTTTTTATTTATTATTTATTTATTTTTTATTTTATTATTATTTAATACATAATTATTTATTTAAAGATTAAGTAATAATTTTATTTTATAAATGGATAAAAATGTTCTTGAATTTAAATCAGTGCAAGCATCTGCTTTTAGAATTTTAATAGAAGCATTAAAAGAAATTCTAACAGATGCCAATTTTGAATGTGATGAAACTGGTATAAAAATGATTGCTATGGATTCTTCCAGAACGGTTTTAGTTCATCTTAAATTAAATGCCGATAAATTTGAATCTTATATATGTAAGGAAAAACGTGTATTAGGAATAAGTATGATTAATCTTTTTAGGATTATAAAAACAATGAATAATAATGATACGTTTACACTGTTTTTAGAAAGAGAAAAAGATAGTGTATTAGGAATAAAGATAGAAAACTCGGAGAAAAATACTACTTCCACATTCCATTTAAATCTTATGGATTTGGATGTAGATAATATTCAGATTCCGTCAGTAGAATTTGAATCCGTTATAACTATGCCTTCTACCGATTTTCAAAAAATTATTAGAGATATGCACAATTATGCCGATTTAATAGATATTAAAAGTGTGGAAGACCATCTTATTTTTAGTTGTAAAGGAGATTTCTGTTCTCAAGAAACAATAATTGGAGAAACGGATGATGGAATGAATTTTGCTAAAAATAAAAAACCAGATGAAATAATTCAGGGAGAATTTGCTTTAAAACATTTGGTATTATTTGGTAAATGTACCAACTTATGTAATTCTATTCAAATGTTTTTAAAGAATGACTATCCATTAGTTATTAAATATACCGTGGCATCTCTTGGTGAAATTAAATTATGTTTGGCACCGAGTTGTAATGATGAAATATAAATGATGAAATATAATTAATTATTGGACGTGCTTTTTATAAATAGATTCCGTAAAATTAAATTTGTTAATATTATGAAATTTATTAGCTTCATTATTATCATTATTTTTTAACCATATTTTAATAATGGAGAATGTTTTTTTAGGACTTATAGAAATCCCATTTATACATGAAAAATCAGTTTTATCTTTTAGAATATTTTCGCCGATAAGTAAACAACTTAGTTCATTCCAAGCTTCATAAATATCTTGTCTATAAATTTTAAATGAGAAGCACCCGCCATCTTTATTTTCAGGTGCTTCCCATATAGGATTAATTCCTTCTCTCATAACAAATAACATAGAATTTTGAACATGTATAGGTTTAAGAGAATTGTATACTATACTAAAATCCTCAACTGAAGAAAGTGTAGCAAGTTTAATATAACTTTCCAAATTCCAATTGGTATCGTTACTTTTGTGATACCAAATAGTCCAATTAGAATTTAGTGTGTGGAGACAGAATTCTTCCATCAATATATTATTAATTTAATTGATTGTTATTTTAAGTAAAAAAATAAATAATAATCAATTTTATAATTTTCTTTGTTATAAATAAAGATGTCCATAAATATTATTTTGAATACTATAATACATATCTTAATTTTAGTGTTATTATTTTCATTCTTTATAAATAATAAAAATGATAATAATACTATAATTTTTATATTATGTGCCATAACAGTATTTCTTTGTTATATGATAGAATTTATAAAAAAACCAGATATAATGAAATTAAATGTAGAAAAATTCCAATCTCCTATAAATCCTAAATCAATTGGACCATATAATAAATTAGATTTAAATGTAGATGAACACGGAAAATATCATAAAAATTATATTAGAAATACTCCAAATTCTAAATGCGGTTGGAGAAAAGAACCTTGTGATACAAAACTTTTAGAAAAAATTAAATTTACTGCTCCTGTTGGTTTAGAAAAAAGATTTATCCAAGACCCTGACCATAGTAAAACATTCCCTACGGTAGATGGAACAAAAGATGGTTTTAAATCTATGTTTATGTTCGCCAATAATCAATGTCATCCAGATTGTTGCCCTTCTACTTATTCTTGCGACCACGGTTGCGTTTGTACCAATAAACAACAAAGAGAATTTCTTAATAAACGAGGCAAAAATAGAAGTACCGATGTTTATCCTGGTATTTAAACTATAAAGTATAAAAAGTATATTAAGTATACATAAATTGTGGTATATCATTATTTATTTCATTTGATTCTACTAAATTTTTAACTATATTTTCATTTATTTTTAATGGGAATTCAAAATTATCTATTTTAAATGGTAATTCCAAATTCTTAACAGAATCACTATTCGTTATTCTTAATATATTTATTTTCCCAATTATTGTTTGGAATGCCCTTTTTAAATTTCTCACTCCTTGTTCTTGAGAATAAGTTTTTATTATAAATCTAATAATATCATCATTAAAAATTAAATCTTTTGAATCTACTCCCATATCTTTGAAAATACCTTCTATAAGATAATCTTTCGCTATCACTAATTTTTCATCATCTTTTAATGAATTTGTCTGAATCATAAACATTCTATCTCTTAAAATAGGATTTACTTTTTCCAAATTATTTAAAGAAAAAATAAATAGAGCCTTGGATAAATCTATTGGAATATTACTATAATACTTATCATTAAAGTGGTCGTTTTGCGAAAAGTCCGTCAAATGAATTAATAAATTAATAATCTCTTCTCCTCTAGGAGTATCACTTACCTTGTCCAATTCATCAAAATAAATTACTGGATTCATACATTTTGCTTTTTTTACTATATCAATTATTTTACCAGGTATAGACCCTTCATATGTATAAGAATGACCATCTAAATAACTGGAATCTGTGGCACCACCAAGACTTATAAATTCGAAAGGGCGATTTATCATTTTGGAAATTCCCTCTTTTACCAAAGTAGTTTTACCATTTCCCATAGGACCCATAATAGAGAATACACTACCTTTTGCTTGGGGGTTAGAAATCCATTGGGAAACAATTTGTAAAATTTGACATTTTGCTTTTTTATGACCATAAACGGCACTATTTAAAATTCTATTGGCATTAAGTAAATAGTCTGTAATTTCATCTTTAGTATTATTTTTAATATTTACAGGTAAATCTTTGTAATTTCCAAAGGGGATTTCCAATAATCCTTCCACCCAGTTTTTAGTTTTATAGTATTCTCCAGAACCTGGTTCCATTTGAGATAAACGTTCTATTTTTCTTATAGCAATTGCTTTTATATTTGTATCTAAATTAGATGTTAAAAGTTGAAATCTTAATGGTATTACCGTGTGATTAATACTTTTAATCTCATTCTCTATAGATAAAATATCTTCTTTCTTATTATCTTCCAAATTAATAAAATAACTTTTCATTTGTTTATCATACTTAGATAAAATTTCATCATATTTTTTATATTTATCTTTCTCATTAGATTCCAGTTTTTTATTAATATATTTACTTAATAATTTACCTATTAATATTTCTTCATTATCCAAATCTTCTTCATCCAAATAATCTAAATCTTCTTCATCTGAATCTTCTTCTTCCAAATAATCTAAATCTTCTTCATCCGAATAATCTACTTTATCATCTAATTCTATTTCATCGTATAAATCATCGAAACTATAGTCTATTAAACCTTTTATATTTCCGTGAATATCTGTATCACTATTAATTATTTTTCTTTTTCTTTTTCTTTTTTCTTTTTTATCATTTTTTTCTTTTTTATCTTTATTATCATTTAAATCATTTTTTTCTTTATTATCATTTATATCATTTAAATCATTTAAATCATTTAAATCTTTATTATCATTTAAATCTTTATTATCATTTAAATCATTATTCATATTAAATATATAAAATATATTTATTTATTTTTTAAATAAAAAAATTGAAAATAATTATTTAAAAAAAAAGTAATAATATAATATAATATAATGACAATTTTTAAAGAACTTGATTATAAGTCTGAAATTTCCAGTATTATAGGATTACAGTTCAGTGTAAGTGGTCCTGATGAAATTAGAAAAAAATCAGTAGTAAATGTTACACAAGCACAATTATACGATACCAATGGAGACCCTATAATCAATGGTCTTTTCGATCCTAGAATGGGCGTAATTGATAATGGTAAAATATGTCCAACAGATGAATTGGATAATAGATTTTGTCCAGGATATTTTGGCCATATAGAATTAGCGAAACCAGTATTCCATCATCAATTTCTTGATATTACATTAAAAGCAATTAAATGTTTTTGTCAACGATGTTCATCTATTCTTATAGATAAAGATAATGAACTATACCAAGAATATATGAAAGATAATGATAATAGAAAAAGGTTTAGTATATTTTATGATATCGCATCTAAAGCAAAAGAATGTCCACAATGTGGTTTTACACTTCCTTCAAAATATGTTAAAGAGGGATTAGCCAAAATATATGGAGAATGGAAAGAATCTGGAAACAGGGAATATTTTAGTGCTGAAAGAGTTCATAGAATTTTTAGAAAGATTACTGACGAGGACGCATATATTATGGGTTTTACTAAGGATTGGTGTAGACCAGATTGGTTAATATGTACTGTTTTACCTGTAGCACCTCCAGCAGTTAGACCTTCCATTAAACAATTTAATGGAATGCGCAGTGAAGATGATATTACTCATAAATTGGTTGATATTGTAAAAACAAATATTACCTTAAGTAAAAGGTTAGATAAAAAGGAAACCTCTGATGAAACAATCGAAGGATTTATAGATCTTCTTCAATACCATGTTGCCACTTTAGTAGATAATCAAATCCCACATATTAATGTAGCGAGTCATAGGTCTGGGCGACCATTAAAAACAATATCTGAACGATTAAAAGGTAAGGAAGGTAGAATTCGTGGGAATCTTATGGGAAAGAGGGTTGATTTTAGTGCCAGAACAGTAATTACTCCAGACCCTAATATTAAGATTGACCAACTGGGAGTTCCATTTAAAATTGCTATGAATTTAACATTTCCAGAGATTGTTAATAGATTTAATATACATAAGTTAACTAAATGTATTAGAAATGGAACCGATGTTCATCCTGGTGCCAAATCAGTTAAACAAGTAGAAACTGGAAATACATTCGATCTACGGGTTGTTGATGGTAATTCGATTGAATTAAAAGATGGGGATATAGTCCATAGACATTTAATGGACGACGACAATGTCCTTTTTAATAGGCAACCATCCCTACATAAAATGAGTATGATGGCTCATAGAGTTAAGGTGATGAAACATAATACATTTAGGTTAAATGTTAGTGTTACTAAACCATATAATGCCGATTTTGATGGTGATGAAATGAATATGCACGTTCCTCAATCTATTCAAACTTCGGTAGAGTTAAATAAATTAGCACGAGTTCCCTCTCAAATTATTTCTCCAAGAATGAATGGACCTGTAATTTCCCCAGTACAGGATACATTACTTGGTATTTATAGAATAACCAATGATAATGTTTATTTTAATGAATTGGAAATGATGGAAATGTTAATGACTATTGAATCTTTTGATGGAAACCTTCCTGAACCAGAAATTAATAAAGGACAATATCAACGATGGACTGGAAGGCAATTAATATCCTTAATTCTACCTTGTGTTAATATGAATATGGGGAATGGAGAGTATGATGATAGTATAGATGATAAATTGAACTATGTAAAGATTAAGGATGGTGTAATTTTACAAGGAAGATTTGATAAGAAAATTGTTTCATCTGGGACAAATGGTCTTGTTCATATGATTTTTAATGATTTTGGGGAAAAAGCGTGTCAAAGGTTCTTGGATAACATTCAGGATATTATTACCAGATACTTATTAAAGACTGGGTTTAGTGTTGGGATTAGTGATTTAATTGCCGATGAAATTACTCAAAAAAAGATGGAAGATACTATCGTGAAAAATAAAAAAGAGGTGTCTGAAGTAATCCAGCATATTCACCTTAATATTTTTGAAAATGAAACTGGTAAAGATAAGTCTGTTGAATTTGAAGATAAAATTAACAATATTCTTAATAAAACGAGTAATGATGCTGGTAAAATTGGATTAAAAAGTTTAGACCCCAATAATAGAATGACCAATATGGTTAAATCCGGTTCGAAGGGTTCCAATATTAATATTTCACAGATGATTTCTTGTTTAGGTCAACAAAATGTTGATGGTAAGCGTATACCATATGGTTTTACAGATAGAACTCTACCCCATTATTTGAAATATGACGATAGTCCTGAAGGTAGAGGATTTGTTGAAAATTCATTTATTAGGGGATTAACTCCACAAGAATTCTTCTTTCATGCTATGGGTGGTAGGGAAGGTCTTATTGATACGGCAGTTAAAACTTCAGAAACAGGTTATATTCAAAGGAAATTAATTAAGGCTATGGAAGATTTGAAGGTAAGTCACGATTTATCTGTTAAAAATGCGGGAGATAAAATCGTTCAATTTATCTATGGGGAAGATGGTTATAATTATGCTAAGATTGAAAGTCAATATTTGGATTTTTTGGAGTTAGATTTTAATAGATTACAAGAAAAACATAGATTTAATCATAATGAAAAGTATGACTTATATATGGAAGAGGAAACCATTGATGAAATGAAAAAAAATAAATCTTTTATAGAAGATATTGATAAATTTTATATGGATACTGAAGAATTATGTCATATTTTACGAGGCGACATTTTTAAGAATAATTTTATTTCAAATGTAAATTACCCAATTAATCTTAAACGATTGGTAAACCATGTTATTAGTTTATTTAATATAGAAACGACGGATTTATCAGATTTAAGTCCATTATTCGTTATTGAAAAAATACACGAATTAGAAGATTATTTGAAAATTGAGATAATGGATGAAATTAGTTTAATTTTCAAGTCTTTAATATATTCTTATTTATCTCCTAAACATCTTATTAAAAACAAAAGAATGAGTAAATTAGGATTTGAACATCTAATTAATATGATTAAAGTTAAATATCATCAGTCGTTTATTTCTACTGGAGAAATGGTTGGGGCGATTGCCGCACAATCTATTGGCGAACCAGCCACACAGATGACTCTTAATACCTTCCATTTTGCGGGTGTTGGTTCCAAGTCGAATGTTACTAGAGGTGTTCCTCGGTTAAAGGAACTTTTACATATTTCTAAAAATTTAAAGATGCCGTCAGTTACAGTTTATTTAAAGGATGAATTTTCTGGAAATGTTAATACGGCACAATCTGTTGCGAATAATTTGGAATATACTCTTTTAAAGAATATTGTTTGTATGTCATCTATTTATTATGACCCCTCTGATGATAATACCGCTGTTCCAGAAGATAACCAATTTATGGAAATATATAAATTATTTAATGAGATTGACCCTGTAGAAAACGAGGTTGATTCTAGATGGGTATTAAGACTTGAATTTGATAGAAAAGAATTGATGAATAAGAATATTAGTATGGATGATATTTATATTGCGATATTTAGTATATATAAAGATGAAGTTTCCAGTCATTATACTGATGATAATGCTGGGAAGATTATATTTAGAATGAGAGTTAAAATTGATGGATTAAAGAATGATAATCGGGATATTATTTATTTGAAGAATTTCGAAAAGACTATGTTAGAAAATGTGGTTATTAAAGGTATTAATAAGATTGAAAGTGTTAACTTGCGTTCGGATAAAAATAATACAGTATTTGAAGATGGCGAATATAAAATGAAAGAAAAATGGATTCTGGATACAAATGGAACAAATTTAATTGAAATATTAAGTCACCCATCTGTAGACTATACTAGAACTTATTCAAATGATATTGTGGAGGTCTATAACCTATTGGGAATTGATGCGGCAAAGAAACTTATTTTTAAGGAAATTAATGAAGTTCTGGATTTTTCAGGTAGTTATGTTAATTATAGACATTTATCCCTTCTATGCGATACTATGACTAATAAAGGAAAATTAATGTCTATTGATAGATTTGGTATTAACAGAGATAGAGATATTGGTCCACTAGCGAAATGTTCTTTTGAAGAAACTACTGATCAGATTTTCAAGGCATCTATTTTCGGAGAAATTGATAAATTAGATGGTGTTAGTGCTAATATTATGATGGGGCAAATTATTCCAGCAGGTACCGGGGAAAGTATGGTATTCTTGGATGAAATGAAACTATTAGATGTCAAACCTAAAAAGAAGAAGATTATTAAAAAAACTAAAATAAATCCATATTGTTCTGATAATTTAGATTTAGATTTAGATGTAGATACTCTGGAACCAGATACACTTTAATATAATAGAATAATTTTAATATTTTTTAATATTTTTTAATAGAATAATTTTTATATAGAATAATTTTTATATTATAAATTTTTAATATTTTTTAATATTTTATAATAGAATAAATTTTTATATAATTTAATATAATTTAATAGAATTATATTAAATTTTTTATGTTTTGTATAATTATAGGAATGAGAAAATCTAGAATTAATCGCAGAAGTGTTAATCGCAGAAGTGTTAATCGAAGAAGTGTTAATCGCAGAAGTCTAAAAAAACAGAATCGTTCAAGAAATAGAAAATATCAAAAAGGTGGTAAAACTGTATTACCAATGAGATATTTTACAGAGAATTTTAATAAACATTATTCTGAAAATCCAAGTTCGTTAGAGGGTCAAGTTGCTACTTCTCATGGAGTTTCTATGAATGGACAACCATTTACTGGTCCAGATTTAAGAATCGCTCAACCACAAAAAGGAGGCGCACCACAATCTGCCGAATTTTTTGGTGGTAATAGTAATAGATATTTTGAAGAAGGTGCTCCAGAACTTACAAATTGCGATGGAGCATATGGTAAAATTATACCTAGAAGTTATGGTGTTGTAATGGACTCTCCTAACGGAGGTTGGATGGGTCCAAATTTATCATCATTCCCAAATTCAAATAATAATCAAACCGGTGGTAGAAGAACAAAAACTAAAAAGAATAAAAAGAATAAAAATAAAAAGAATAAAAAGAATAAAGTCTCTAAAAAGAATAAAGTCTCTAAAAAGAATAAAGTCAATAAATGTAGATGTAAAGGAGGGTGTGTATGTAAAGGCACTAAATGTAGGTGTAAAGGTAATAAATGTAGATGTTAAAAATGTAGATGTTAAAATATTTTATTTAATCAAATATTAGTTTCTTTAGAATTTTAAATTAAAGAAACTAATATTTATTTTCAGTATTTAAAAATAACTTTTTAATTATAATCATTAAGATGGTAGCAATTGGAATTGATTTAGGAACGACTTACTCTTGTGTTGGAGTTTATCAAAATGGTAAAGTAGAAATTATCGCAAATGACCAAGGTAATAGAACCACTCCCTCATATGTAGGATTTACATCAACTGAAAGATTAATTGGTGAATCTGCTAAAAATCAAGCAGCATTAAATCCAACCAATACTATTTTTGACGCCAAGAGGTTAATTGGTAGAAATATTACTGACCCAGTAATTCAAAATGATTTAAAATACTGGCCTTTTAGTGTAGTAGGTAAAGATGGTAAATGTTTTATCGAAGCAGAATTTAAAGATGAAAAGAAACAATTTCAACCTGAAGAAATTTCATCCATGGTTCTTATTAAAATGAAGGAAACGGCCGAGAGTTATTTAGGCGAAACTATTACCGATGTGGTTATTACTGTTCCTGCGTATTTTAATGATTCTCAACGACAAGCGACTAAAGATTCAGGAGTTATTGCTGGATTAAATGTTTTACGAATTATTAATGAACCTACTGCAGCGGCAATTGCGTATGGTTTAGATAAGAAAACTAATGGTGAGTCAAATGTTCTTATTTTTGATTTGGGTGGTGGAACTTTCGATGTATCTATTCTTACTATTGATGATGGGATTTTTGAGGTTAAGGCAACGGCAGGAGATACTCATTTAGGTGGCGAAGATTTTGATACAAGGATGGTTGAGCATTTTATTGCTGAATTTAAGAGAAAGCATAAGAAAGATATTACAAAGAATCCACGGTCTATGAGGCGACTTAGAACTTCTTGTGAAAGAGCAAAGAGGACTCTTTCATCTACAACTCAAGCAAATATTGAGATAGAATCCTTATTTGAAGGTATTGATTTTTATACAAATATTACAAGGGCTAAGTTTGAATCATTGTGCGAAGATTTATTTAAAAATTGTTTGAAACCTGTTGAACGTGTTATTATTGATTCCAAATTAGCGAAAGGTGATATTAATGAAATTGTATTGGTTGGTGGATCTACTAGAATTCCAAAAGTTATTAATTTAATTAAGGAATTCTTTAATGGTAAGGAACCGTCTAAAGAAATCAATCCAGATGAAGCTATTGCTTATGGTGCCGCCGTCCAAGCCGCTATTTTATCTGGTGCGATGGATGAATCTGAAACGGATTTACTACTTTTAGATGTTTCTCCTCTTTCTCTGGGTCTTGAAACGGCTGGTGGAGTCATGACTAAGATTATTGAACGAAATACTACTATTCCTACACAGAAAAAGCAAACATTTAGTACTTATGCGGATAACCAACCAGGAGTATTAATTCAAGTTTTTGAGGGAGAACGTTCTATGACAAAGGATAATAATCTATTGGGTAAATTTGATTTATCAGATATTCCTCCAGCACCAAGGGGAGTTCCACAAATTGAGGTTACTTTTGATATGGATGCCAACGGTATTCTTAATGTTAGTGCGTGTGATAAATCTACTGGTAAATCTGAAAAGATTACTATTACCAATGATAAGGGGCGATTAAATCAAGAAGACATTGACCGTATGGTTAATGATGCTGCGAAATATAAAGATGAAGATGACAAAATTAAAAAACGAATTGAATCTAAAAATCAATTAGAATCATATCTTTATAATATGAAATCAACGATGACAGATGAAAAAGTAAAGGATAAGTTTAGCGAAGAAGAAACAGAAACATTAAATACTATGGTTAAGAATAACATGGATTGGTTAGATAGTCATCAAAACGAAGATGTTGAAGTTTATGACGCAAAAATGAAGGAGTGTGAAGGTGTGGCAAATCCAATTATGACAAAGATGTATCAGGAAAATGGCGGCGGAGAAGGGATGCCTGGAGGGATGCCAGAAGGGATGCCAGGAGGAATGCCAGGAGGGATGCCTGGAGGAATGCCAGGAGGAATGCCAGGAGGGATGCCAGGAGGAATGCCAGGAGGGATGCCAGGAGGGATGCCTGGAGGAATGCCAGGAGGAATGCCAGGAAGGATGCCAGGAGATGAATCTGGTGGAGCTACTGTAGAGGAAGTCGATTAATCGTAAATAACATTATACTTTTTAATTCATATACTTTTTAATTCATATACTTTTTAATACATATACTTTTTAATATATACTTTTTTAATATACCTTTTAATTCATATACCTTTTATTTATACTAGTTGATTAAATCAATTTACTAATAGTATAAATAAAATTGATTTACTAATTGAACTATAAAATTAGTAAATAAATAATAAAATAATGTCTTTGCGTTCTTTGAAAATGTTGAATTTTGCTGGTCAAGCAGCTATATCTGGAAGTGAAAAACACTCTAATATGCTTTTTAACCATGGTGCCGTAATTTGTAAAGGTGGTAAGAAGGTTTGTGAAGGGTATAATCATAAACGTAGTGTATCCAATGGTAAACTATGTTGTTCATTTCATGCTGAATTCGATGCCATTAACAGGTGGAAGTCCCTCTTCCTGAAAGGGGAAGACCGGTCGTGCTTTTTACCAGATAAAGAAAAAAGCAAAAAAATTTGATATTTATGTGGTAAGAATAAGAAAAGGTTCTGATAACTTTGTAGAATCTGCTCCTTGCCACAATTGTACTAAAACATTAAAAAAATATGGTTTTAAAAATATTTATTATTCCAATAATAATGGAGGTGTTGAAAAAATGAGAATAAAAGATTTGACAACAAATCATAATTCCTCTGCGCAAAAAAATTTAGAAAAGTATATTAGTCATAAACATAAATAAGCATTAAACATAAATAAGCATTAAATATAAATAAATAATATTAATTTTTTATATTTAATAATAATTTTTTAATAAATCTATAATAAATGACATTAAATATCAGTTTCAATCACGCCATATATCCTTTAAGTTTTTTTTATGATTATGATTCTATAAAAATTAAAGAATATAGTAATAAAATATTATTACCACAAACTATATTAGAAAATATTACACACGATGAACGAATAAAGTTTCCATTATTCTTCTATATTAAACATAATGAAAGGAAAATATATTTAAGTGTAGATAAATTTGTTCCAGATATATCAGATATATATATTCCTAATCATATTTTTGAACAATTAGGTATAGATTATGGAAAAATACAAGAATTATTTATTGATTATAAATCATTAAAAAAAGGAAGTAAAATAGTAATTCAGCCACACGATATAGAATTCTTTAAAATAAAAAATCCTAAACTTTATTTTGAAACCCATATACAGAAAAGTTATCATTGCTTATCTCAAGGTGATATTATTAGATTAGTTTATGGTGATAAATTCCTAGATTATAATATAATTAAAACTGAACCAAAAATAAATATTTCAACTTTAGATACAGATATAGAAGTAGAATTTGAAAAGCCATTAAATTATGTAGAACCACCTATTAAGGAAAAAACTAATATTAAAAAAATAAAAGACTTATCCTACTTTAAAAAAATGATAAAATTTAAAGACAATGAAGAAACTTTTACCCCATTTAAAGGAAAAGGTAATAAATTAGGAAATAATTGATATAAATTATATAGAGTTATAAATTATATAGAGTTATAAATTATAGAGTTATAAATTATATAGAGTTATAAATTATATAATATTTTATTTTAATAATATATGGAAAATTCCCAAATAGATGAAAATCTAAATTTAACTGAAGTATGTCTTCTTAATTTAAAAATTATTTCCAAGTTAGAAGAAAATGAAAAATTAATTACCAAAGATACTATTTTAAAGATAGATAAACCTTATATTTTACAAGGTATTAAAAGATGGATTGCTAATGAAAAAAGAGAAATAACTATTTTAAGATTAAATGAAATTTATAAAAAATCATTTGATATTACGGATGAATTATTAGATAATGAAAAAAATAATGATAATGATAATAATATTTTAGAAGATTCTAATAGTCAGATATTTCAAAAATTTATTATAGAATTTACTAATTCACTTACCGGAATAAATAATCTTAAAAAAACTTATGCAACGGATGTTCCAATTATATCTCAATTAGATATGATTAGTAATAAACTTAATACTCGATTGGAAAAAATGAATAAAATATGTAAAATATCTATTAACTAAGTAAAATATCTATTAACTAAGTAAAATATCTATTAACTAAACTTTAACTCTTAGTATTAAATCCTAATATTCCAAATTTAGAATTTAATGAAACTGGATCGCACGTTCCATTTGCCGGCTCTTGTCTATTATTTGCCCCTTGTCTATTATCAGCATTATGTTTAGAAATAGAAGGAACAATTTGTTCGTGTATTCTATTTTCTACAAATACGGCAGGTGCTGCTGAAAAATCTTCTTCCGATGGTTCTGGTATTTTTTCTCTTTCTCTTTCTCTAATTCTTTCACCTTCTAACATTCTAGGTTGTCTAGGTTGTTCCGGAACAAATTGCCTCAATAATTTAGTATTAATAGTATCTTGTGGGAAAATAGTATTTCTATCAGGTTTAGGTAATGGCTCACTCTTAACCACAGGAACCTTAACATATTTAACACCATAACACTTAGGACAATTTTGAGATGGAGGGCATCTCTCCGGTGTAGGGCATTTACCTTCTTTTGGGTCGGGACAAGTAGGACATAAAGGTTTAGGGCATGGAGGTGGTAGAGGTGGTCGTGGACAAGGAGCCGGTTCTGGGATAGATGGACATTGTGGGCAAACAACATTTGGAGGTGGTGGACAAGGTTTAGGTGATGGACATTTAATAATTCCAGCACATTTTTCGGGAGTTAGTGGGTCAGGTTTAGGGCAAGCATTCTTACATAATCCTCCTTTTATGGCATCTTCCTCTGTAGGTTCTCTACATAATCCTGCGTCAACTTTTACTTTGGGACAAATACATGATGGGCATTTTTGTGTGGGTGGTATGGTTGATTTGAGAACAAAATTAGTTAAATCCGGATGTGCTGGACATTCTTTATTCCAATTAGGTGGTAATCCAGACTTTCTAACCCATTCATCTTTATTAATGGTTGGGCATTGGACTGGTGGTGGGACTGATGCCTTAAGAATATATTTGGACATATCTGAACACCTATCTTCTTTGGCAACTTCTGATTTAGTAATATATTTACTCATATCTTGTTGTTTACCCATTGGATACATACCTTGAATTTCCATATATTTTTTTAATTCATCATATTTATCTTTATATTCATTAGAACTAGAACCTGTACCTGTACCTGTACCATCACTAAATGTTTCTTGGGAATTAGAACTAACTAAATTTCTAATATCAAAAGATTGTTTATCCATATCTTTATTTTCAAAGTTTTCAACTAAATTAGTTTTAGTATTTGAAATAGATGGAGTATTTCTTTTAAAATTATTTTTTTGGACTATTAAAATTATTATAATGATTATTATTGATACTAATCCTATTAACATAATATTTTCACAATCTAACATTATTAATATAATAAAATATATTTTTTTTGTGGAATATATTTTATTATATTATTTAATTATTTAATTATTTATTTCTATTTATTTAGATTTAATTATTCTATTTATTTATTTATTTCTATGTATTTATTTATTTCTATTTATTTATTTATTTCTATTTATTTATTTATTTCTATGTATTTATTTATTTCTATGTATTTATTTAGATTTTATTCTAAAACATTATCTATATTATTACATCCTATACACATTGATTTTACTAAATCTTTTTTAATCATATTATCTGGAATTTTACCACAATCTTTACATAATTCTTCATTTCCATTATAATTTATCATCATTTCCCCAGTATCTTGTTTTCTTTTTTTAGTAGCTTCGTCATCGTAAATAAGTAATCCTCCCTCTTTACCATTACCTGAATTCGAACCATTACCTGAATTCGAACCATTACCTGAATTCGAACCATTAGAACCATTACCTGAATTCGAACCATTAGAACCATTACCTGAATTCGAACCATTAGAACCATTACCTGAATTCGAACCATTAGAACCATTACCTGAATTCGAACCATTACCTGAATTCGAACCATTAGAACCTAAACCAGTTTCGATACCTAATTTACCTAATAAATCCGGGTCAACATTAATATTGAATTGCATAGGGTCTTTTTCTTGTTCTTTACCACCATTTCCTCCAACATTTCCTAAAGATTTATCGGCATTTGTTAATTTATGACCGGGAGATAATCCACTAAATTTACTACTTGATTGTGTAGGTAACGGGTCTTGTACTATTTTTTCCTTGGATACATCCCACTTTTGAGAATCATAATTAGCGATTTCTCTAATAGCTAAACCACCCCCTTCATAATGTAAACAATAATTTTGATATTCACTACTTTGAATTATATGAAAAGGAAATTCAGTTTCATCCATACTTCTACCCATCCTTTGTCTATCTTTTGGTATTATTTTTAAATATTGTTCTTCTCCCTTTATCTCCTTTACAAACCATTGTTGTTTATTAATATTCGCATTACAAATAGGAGTGGAATAAGTTCCATCGGCATTAGCTGTAATACAACCACCTGGTTTACCTCCTATTGGTTGCCATTGAATTATATATTTTCGCGCACTTCCTTTAATAGGAGGGAGGGGGTCAATATTTATGGTTTTTCCACTATATTTAGATGTTATTGAACCAAATCCACCTACTTCCAAATTCTGACATTGTTTGGCAAGAGCCTCCTGGTCTACATCATTATCTTCTTCCTCATTATATTCATTACCTATTTTTTTTAGTTGGTCATCTAATTCATTATTATCCAATTCATTATTATCTAATTCATTTTTGTCTAATTCATTTTTGTCTAATTCATTTTTATCTAATTCATTATTGTTAGCACCATCTTCGAATTGTTCTATAATATTTTGATGAATTGTAATAGATTTAAAACAAATAATAAGTGTTATAACCAAAAGTAATGCGATAAAAATAATATTGTCTAAGTTATCTAAACCAAAAATTTTACTTTTCATATTTATATATATATTAGAAATAAATTTATTCTAAATTAAAATTTATATCAACATTTCCCGCATCTCCATTAACTTGTTTATTTACCATACTTAATAAATCTTTTCCAGATTCCGAATCAATACCCAAATTTTTCCCTAATTCCTCTCTTTCCAAATTCTCTATAATCTTTTGTGTTTTTTCTTGTTCTGTAGTGGTTCCTTGTTCGGTATCTCTTTTATACATCTCTCCCATATCATTTACTTTACATGAACTAAAAACAGGTAGAGATTTATATTTATCTTCATCATTTACTTCATTCTCTTTATTATAAAGTCTAAGAAGAATATCTAATTCATTTTCTAAACTTTCTAAACTATTATCTTGTTTTTTCTGGGATTCTTCCAAACTAAATGTTTTGGCTTCCCCATTTTTAATCATTGAATTTTTAATAGTGTTTTTTTTTAAAACCTCTTTTAAATCAGTAACGGTTGTTTCTAATTCTGAAATTCTCTTTTTAGTTACCATATCATCTTGTTCATCCTCTACACTATCTTGTAATGTTTTTTGTATAGTTTCTATATCTTGAAAATATTCATTTTGGTCATTTGTTATTTTTTTAACACATAGGAATACTAAAATAATCATAAGGAAATAAATAACAGACTTATTTTTAATTTTACTATTAATAAATATTAATCCCAAAAGCATTAAAACTACTAAAAATATATTTAGATACATTATATTATATAAATATATTTTTTCAAAAATAAAAAAAATTAAAGTGTTGGATCAATTGTGAAATTAAAATCTATTTCATTTGGAAAACCGAATCTATCTCTAACACTTCCTGGTAGTTGAGAAATACTATCATCCATATCTATCATATTTTGTATATTTCTATTTTCATCTTTTTCTTTATTCTTCATTATAACTATATCATTTCTTAATGCGTCCACTCGTTTTTTCAAAGATGATATTTCCCTATTTTGAATATTCTGGTCGCCTTCCTGTTTTTTAAATCTTATACTATCCTTATCTATGGCACCCTTTGTATCACCACTTAATTCTTTAGAATTATCTTGTGCATTACTATTACTATTACTATTACTAGTTATTCCAATTTGTTTTGTTATTTCATATTTTGGAGTAATAATACTACTAGAACCAAGTGTTGTGAAAGCATTAAAAAATTCATAATTAGGTTTGTTATAAATTGTTAAACATATATAAACAATTACATATACCGATAAAATAATAGCTGGTACTTCTTGTTTCATTATTAATTAACTAACATTTTTTTTATATTTCTAATTGTTTATTTATATTATCAATTTGCTAAATTTAAATCAACCGAAAGATACCCTTTTTTAAATTCATTCCATAAACTTCTTTTAACTTTTTTTTTTATTCTATGTATTTCTTTATCTTTTTTACATTTTGTTCTAATTTCTATATTCTTAATATCTGTTTCATCTTTTACATATTTTACTATTGGATTTGAACCACAAATAACATAAGGACTATTTATAGGACTATTTATAGGACTATCACTAATGCCATTTTCATTTATGCCATTTTCATTTATGCCATTTTCACTAATGCCATTTTCATTTATGCCATTTTCACTTATGCCATTTTCACTAATGCCATTTTCATTTATGCCATTTTCTAAAGATTGAACTTTAGTTTCGGTTGGAAATATATGATATGGTAAATATGGGTTATTATCACCAAATTTAATTATTTTACCAAAATTACCAATAATTTGACCATCTGTTTCTACTATAACTAAATGATATCTTTTTCCATACATATCCCCTAATTTTATTTCACAAATTTCTTTTTCACAACTTATTTTCTTTTCTACCCAAATACCAGAATTAGGAGACTCTGTATCTATATAAAAAATCATAAATGTTCTTTTTTCATTTGGGTGAGAATTTTTAAATTTAATATTTACTTCTTTACCTTTTTTTATAATTTCAATAATTTCTGGAGTTTGTAGTTCTTGGTTAAATTTTTCTGATAATTTATTTTTTAAAAACATAAAATAAATTAAAATTAAAATTAAAATTAAAAATAATATTACTAAATAGCTCATTATTTTATAGTATCATTTTATTTATAGTATTATTTCATTTATAGTATTATTTCATTTATAGTATTATTTCATTTATAGTATTATTTCATTTATAGTATTATTTCATTTATAGTATTATTAAAAAATTTAGTTTTCACTTTCCACTGGAACAACCCTTATTAATTCTTCTGATGAAGTTCTATTACATTTTGTTAAGTAATCAGACATAGACAAATCCATTAATTTAAACTTATTAACATCTAACATAATATCCATCAATTTCATATTTTGATTATGTTGGACTTCCCTTATTTCTAATTCTAACTTTTCTAATTCTGTTTGTTTTTCTTCATTAATATCTTCTATTGTTTCTGGTTCTGGTTCGATAGTTGGTGCCGGAAAAACTACAGGTGCTATATTAAAAGTATCTATCATTGGATGAACGGTTTCAAATAAAATTGGCGATTTATCTAATCCTATATCATTTATATTAGTCATAATTATTTTTTTATTAGTTTGATTAACTTTCCAATATAAATCCGTATTTCCAACCATTTTTCTAATAGAGAATAAATTAGATTTATCCGAATATTGATTATCTATTTCAAATGTAGCATCTTTTTTAAATTGACCACTATCAATCATTTGTTCCAATTTTATTTCCTCTCTACCTTTTATATTAACTAAATATGTGTCTTCTGGTCCTTTAAATGAAACGCCTGAGCCAGATAATCCTTTAACTAATTTAAATATAGATTTTACTTTTTCAGTATCTTCTGAACTATTTTCTACTTTAATCATTTCTAAACTATTATCATCTTTTTGATAAACAAAATCAAATGGATATTTAGTATGTTTTAAAGAAACTATCTCATTTAGTGCAATACATTTCATTCTTTCTATATTATATTTATCATTATTTCTATTTTTTAGAAAAGTATTATACTGTTGAAAATCAACTGAAATACCTGGAGATAAATTAATATTTTCTGAAGGTTTCTTATTTTCATTTAAACAAGAATCCATGTCATAAATAAGATTACACTCTCCATTTGTTTCATCATCCACCTTATTTCTACTAAAACCTACACATTTCCCATCATCATCACAATTTTTTTTACACTGGTCTAAATTACCTTTTTCTTGTGGTTGCGAAAATGAATTAGGAACTATCGTTTCATTAAATTGTGTATATGAATTATTATCGAAATTTTCTATAATTTGATTATTTGAATTATTTATATTATCAAATTTTTCTATAATTTTTTTATTATTTTGGTAGAAGTATTTATCAAAAACACAAGTTACCAATATAAAAAATAATAAAGATGTTACTAATAATATACTATTTGGATGAGTTTTCATAATTATAATATACTAATATTTTTATTTATATATTAATATTTTATTTATTTCTCAAATTATTTATAGTATCCATCAAATTATCTATAGTATCCTTTTGGTTATCCAATAATTTAATAAATCTATCATTTCGTATATCATCTTCTACAACCTTATTATCATCTTCTTTTTCAATATTAATTGATTTTATTTTTCTACATTTCTTTTTCATATCCATTCTATGTTTTAAATATTTATTTAATCTAGGGTCTTTAAATTTATACTCGCTTATTTTTTTACCCTCCACATAAACATTATTAGAATTATTATTCAACGATTGATTTCCAAATACACTAACACCTGTAGAACTATACAATACTTTATATATAGAAACTTCCTTCTTTATTATCTCTTCACCATATGGTTTAAAATCAGATAAATAGTAAGAATTTGACTGTTTTACTAATCCCAATCTAGATAAACCTATTAAATTTCCATCATAGTCAATCCACATATCTTTTAATGTTCCTCCTAAAGTTTTCTTGGATGGTCCATTTGTAGTGTCCCATTCTTCATTTAACCAATCTTTTCCTCTTTTTTTATAAATCCTAAAATCCTGTCCAAGACCAATCATATATTTAGACCTATAATCAAATATAATCTTTCTCATAGGAATATTGGTAAATCCTAACGATACCTTTTTCCATTCACTTAATAAATCTTTACTTGCTTTTTTATACCAATTTCCATCTTTATCTAATCCTATTAAAATATCATCTGAATCAAAAATACAACTAATTACTTTAAATTTCTCAATAAATTTAAAATTACTATTTAAATCAACTTCTTCCTTTTTATAAAGATGATATTTATTGACATTATAAGTATTCGCCTCTTCAAATATAACTAACAACTTCCTATCTCTATCAAAAGTCATAAAAACTGGTCGTAACATATTTTTAGGTAATGAATTTGGCATTAATTTCCAATCATTGGATTTTAAAGATGTTGTTAAATATATACCATACATAGTTGGTTCGTGCCAAACTAAACCAATATATCCCTCTCCAAATTTAGGTAATATTTGATGAAATAATTTATGTTTAAAAACCATTTCTTTCACAATTTTAAGAGGTAATTTATTTTTTATTTGCGGATAAAAATCTCTTATGGTTAAATCCTTATTATTTAATTTATCAAAAAGGTCATCTGAAATCTCTATAGGAGACAATGATGGAGACAATGAGGGAGACAATGAAGGAGACAATGAAGGAGACAATGATGGAGACAATGATTGAGACAATGATGGAGACAATGATGGAGATAATGAATCTGTAGATTTTAATAATGATTTTGTATCTTTAAAAAATGTATCTGTATTTGCGCCTAAACCCGTATTTGCGCCTAAACCCGTATTTGCGCCTAAACCTGTATTTGCGCCTAAACCTGTATTTGCGCCTAAACCTGTATTTGCACCTGAACATTTAGACGAAGCATTAGAAAAGTTTTCAATATTTAGATGAATATTAGTTAAAACAAAATCCAAAAGAAGGAATAATATAGATGTTATTAATATTATCATATAAATGTTTTGGGTCTTCATTTATATTATAATAATAAAAAAAAATTGTTAATTAGAATTATTTATATTTACATTAAGATTATATGGAGATTCTGCTAAATCCTTGGCTTTATTAAGTATTTGCTTTCGTTTTTCCATTTGTTCGGTTTTATCATTTCGACTATCATTATATTCTATAAAATTTTTACCATCTTTTTCCAGTTTTAATTTTATAAATTTCTTTTTAATATTATTTATCATTTTGTTTTGTTTCTGCCAATTATCTTGAAATTGGATATTTCTAGAACTTAACAAATCCTGTAATTGTACCTTGTCTTCACTATGTCTTAATATTTTACAAAACATTCTGGTTTCTGTTTCTAACTCACTCATCTCATCCATTTTTTTCTCCATACCATCAATATTATCTAACGAATCTTTAAATTTTTCTAAATTATTATTATTAAAATTATAATTAAAAAATAAAAGAGAAATAAGAACAAATATTATAACACCCACTCTATTTTTCATAATTAGTATTAACCAAGATTATTATTTATAACAAGTATTTAATTACTTTTTACCTAAATCTTGAGGACATTTCCAAGAAGGATCTCTACAATTTTTACATGGTATTTTACATCTATCTATATAATCACCCATATTTACCTTACAATTTGGACACGATTTATCATAACCTTGTGTAATTTGTGTCCCATTACCATCTATTCCTTTCGCATTATTGCCATTATTGCCATTTATACCATTATTACCATTTAGTATATCATTTAAGGTAATATCTCCTTTTTGGAGTGCCAAAAGTATTTTACCTACTTCTGATTCAGATATATTCAATGATTTCATAAGTTTATTTTTAAATTCTTCTCCAAATGGGTCTATATTTAAATTAATTTTCATATTTTGTTTTCTATCTTCTCTCATTTTTAAAATCTCACTCATTTGAGTTTCCTTATTACTTAAACAATCGTCCGACTTTCCACTACACTTTTCTATAGCCACCTTTTTCATATCTTCATCAAAGTGCATATCCTTTATTAACTTCTTTAAATCATCTATTTGTTTATTTTGAGCCTTTTGTTGTATTAAGAATTTTTTATTAAGTTGTAATTGTTTTTCTAAATTATCTACAGAATCTCTATTTCGGCGTTCTTTATCCTTTAATTCAATTGCTTCGCACATTTTTTCAGTATCTTGAAATGTTTTCATCATATCTTCTAAATTAGAAACTTTCATTTCTTTTGGTTCTTTTGGTTCTTCATCTTTAGTATATTTAGATGCCCCATTTCCATCACATCCAAAAAGGCACTTATCGTCTTCCATATTTGTATTAGAACTATTTGTATTAGAACTATTTGTATTATTAGAACTATTTGTATTAGAACTAACTGGTTCATTCGAATTATTTGTTTCTACTTCTGATTCTACTTCTGATTCTACTTCTGATTCTACTTCTGATTCTACTTCTGTATCACTATGAACATTTTGTATAGATACATTTTCAAAATGTTCTCTATGCTTTTTTATATTTGATATAAAATTCTCTTTGATATCTTCAACATATTTTGTAAAAACTAGAAATGCCAATATTGATATTGTAACGATTAAAACTTTAAGCGACATAATATTAATATATTAAAACATAAAAAAATAGTAAAATAAAATTAATTATTTCTTAACAGGTTCGCATTCTCCAGATGAACTATAAGTAAACATTTTTGTTTTTTCAGTATCTCCTTCACTACTTATTATTTGATGTCCATGATGATATCCCCAAACTAATACTTTGTATTTTTCTAAACTCTGCCAACAATTTCTATCTAAATCTTTAATTGATGGTGGTTTAAATAAATATTCTTGATATTTTACATTTCCTATTATTCTCTCTTGTTTTTTCAATATAGGAACTTTAACATCTCTAAAAGAAAAATATTCCAGTTTATCTAATTTCAACCCAACTAATCTCACTATAGAATTACTATCACCTTCTTTAGGTTCAAAGAATTTAATTACTGGTTTCTCTACTATTATTTCTTCAAACACATTTTCAGCAATAAGAGGTGGTTTATTATCCATTACTATATCTTGTATAGATTCACCCATTTCTATTTCAGAACTATAAATTTCCCCTATACCTAAAAGAGAATCTTTTGTTTCAACTCCCAAATAATCTTTCTTTTCTTTAGAATCCATACAAAAACCAGACTGATATACACCTATCTTATATGCGTATCTTTTCCCTATTGGAATAGGTATCATAACTTCATGACTTGAAAATTCTATATTACTAGTGGATGGACTTAAACCTAATTTTTCAGGATCACTCGCCAACGAAACTATAGTAGGATTAAAACTAAAATTAGTTTGTATATTTTGTTTATCATCCATATTCGGTTGTAAAGAAGGTCTAAATAATGATTCGTCTTTTATACTACCTTGAAAACTCTCTCCAGTTCTTTTCGTAGACTGAATTACTTTCATAATTTCCCATTCACTTTTACCAGGTGGTATAATAATTTCATCTTCATCTCCTGTCGATGGTGGAGGGGATTCTACATTTGTCTTAGGAGTAAATATGCCTTTGGTTTTCCCTAGTAATGTTGAATTCGTTTCTGTCGTTTCATTATCTATACTATAATTTTTATAAATATTACATACACCCATTTCTTGTCCATTTTGTATATCATCGTCTTTTATAAATTGCCCTAGTTCATTAGATCCATTTTGTAGTATATAGCAACATTCTCCTAAAGTCATTTTTTCTTTCATTGTAATAATTGGATTCCCCTTATATCCAGTTCCACCTAAATTTTCACATTCTCCTGTAAGATTTGTATTAGCGGTTCCAGCCGAATCAGTGAATGTAGGTGTAGGATTCGCGCTTTTACAAACAAGAGATTTTATTGTAGGCGTCCCCCCTGTATTACTTGTTACTATTTTTATATCATCCAGATTTAATTCATTACATTCAATACCCATCATTTTATCTTCCCTATTTTGGGATTCCCTTAAAATAAACGCAAAGTGTCTAATTTTATCTATTAACATATCTTTGTCTCCAGAACGAAGTGTCCTCCCCTCGCCATCCATTCTTAAACCAACATCACCACTATAAATCTTCATTTCATTACTAAGTTCATCGTAAATATTTAATAATTCTTCTTTTGTCATATCTTTTATATAATTATATAATGCGCCACTTCTACCAGATTTTGGAGCATTCACAACATTTGTATAATAACCAAAATAATCATCATTTAATCTAAATATAAAATTGGGACCATCTGATTTTCTAAAATCTTCTACCGCCGTTTTAATTTCTTTTTTATGTTTAGCATCTTCTAATTTTTTTAATTCTTTTTTTCGAATTTTGTCATTTTGTTGAACTGAACCTATTGGTGATCTATCTTTTAATACATCATCTTCCACAACATCTACTTCAGCATCTATAACAGTCTCTTCGCATTTAATATTGGTAATTTCGTTTTGTCCTTCTAAAGTTATTTCTAAATCTAAAAATTTAGTATTAATTTCTATACCAATATCACGACCTACTATATAATTTTTTTTATTTAATACTACCTGGATACCTGGAGTTCCAAATATAGTAATTTTCCAATCCATTTGTTTCCCTAAATTATATCTTCTCTTAAATGTTCCTACGGCTGTAGGGTCACTATTATTAATTAATTTTAATGACTTTTTCATTATTCTAAATAATGTATCACTTTTTAAAGGATTCCCAATAAGAGTAAAATCAATATCATAAGTTAATTTAGGGGATATATTAGAATTATTTGATAATTCTTTTCTAAGAACTAAGAAACTTAACGGCCAATATAAACTTCTATTCTTGGGATAATACCACATTATTTTACCCACATTTTGATTTTCCACAATTTCATAATCATTTTCCATCGCTTCTTTTTCTATTTTAACAGAATGTATATAAGGTTTTTCCGGTTTAGTAGTATAATAAAAACTATTAACTGCTGGATTAACTTTGAATGGGTTGGAAACCAATATAATATATTCATATGTTTGATTCATTTCTATAGGTTGGTATACATTCCCATTATTTATCCCCTTATCGCAATAGTTTAATGTTCCTGGATAATAATAACTATTATTTAGTTTTTTAGCATATGATAATTTAACTATTCTCTTTAAATCAGTACTATTTTCTATATCTTGATTTTTTTTATAATATTTTATAAAATCTTCAGTTGTCTCATTATCCTTAAATAAAACTACTCTATTATCTGGTTTTTTTTTTAAATCTATATGAACTATATATGATACTTGGTTATGAACTGTCTCCAATCTATCACCCATAATAAATGTATCAATTATATGGTCTCGTCCAGATGATTTAGCATCGGGTAATGCCACTCCACCAACTTTCTCATCACCTCCTATACAACAATAAAATATAAGATATTTATTATTACCATACTCTACTCCTTTTTCTATTTCTACTAAATTATCATCAAATTCCCCTCCCTTATCTATATCAAATACCTTCAATCTTCCAAATTTAGGTCTGGAATCAGTTTGAAATATAATTTTTGATTCTCTTGGTAGGAAAAGTTGTATTTTAGTTTCTTTTAGACAATTTATATTTTTAGTACAAATATCTGCGGTTCTATTATGAATTCGCCTCATAATTGTAAAACATATAGGATTAAATTTCTTACTATCGTGTTTATATGAAATACCTAAACTAATATAACTTTCCGTGTCAGTCATTATAGATGTGGGATTTACATCACCATCATTTAAATATACCGGAAATGTTTGAACCACTTTATCTCCTATTTTTTCTGTATCAATTAGATAGTTATAATTATAAACAAAGACTTTATATAAATACGAACTATTTGGTGCCAAACTTTTCCCTTGCCAATCTTCATAATTATTTAGTTCATTTTTATCATTATATTGTTTATCAATATTAAAATTCGGTCTATTTGTTGCCGTCCTCGTTTTTTCTTGGCTATCTATATCTTTATCTTCATCTATATATTTTACCCCTGAAGAGTCGGTATCCATTACCCAGCAATTATCATATGTATTTTCTTGTATTATATCTTCTATATCAAAAATTGTTTTATTATTTTCTCCCAAAGGCATCACTTTCGTTTTAAATTCCTTAGAAACAACTACATCACTATCTTGGAAAGCACATACTCTTTGTCTTTGTATTACAAACCTTATTCTATCATGATTTATAATAGGAACACTTTCTTTATCTTTATATGATTTAAAACTTTTATATGGGTCAAATTCTATTTGTAATACTACTTTATTAAGTGCCAAATCATCTATATTTTTAACTTCAAAATTAGAATTTTCACCAATACTTTCTTTTAATAGATGAACTTTATCGTTATTTATATCAGTTAGTGCCAATATCCCCCTATCATCTATTCTTATTTTGGTTATTCTAGGCACTGATTTGTCGTTGTCGCCAAAAACTTTATTTAAATCAGCGTACTTATCTTTGGAACCATTTAATTGTATATCGTGTGAATAATAATAATTTTGTTTAGTTTTATCACTATAATATACTCTAATTCTCTGACTAGGAATATCATTTGATGTTGTTGTATAATTCATTTTATTATTATAAAAATTGGATTCCAATACAAATACATTACCACTTACAGAACTTACACAAACCGAAATAGGATTAACTAATTTAATAGTTTCTTTCTCATCGTCTCCTAAAAATCTATAAAATCTAAATCTAATATGATCGCCCAATTTATATTTCTTAAAAATGCTAACTCTATTATTTCCAGTATCAGTTATAAACATCAATTGTGTTTCGTTTCCTAAATATGAATTTTTAGTTATAGCAATATCAGATGGATAAGAAAACTCTCCACAACCTGGAGCACTTCCAGAACCTCCTAATTCCGTATTAAAAAAATAATCACCAGTTTTATTTATTTTTTGATAGTATTCAGAAACATTATTTTGTTTTTCACTTTTAAATACATGGTTTCCCCATTGAGAAATACCACTTACCCACCTATTTAATCTTATAACGGAATCCGCATATTTTAAACCCCATGCTTTAGAAATTATGGATAATCCTTTTTCTTTACTTAAATCATCCATATTAGAAAACCCTTCGGAAAGAATAGGATTATTACCCTTTTCATCATATGGATTGAGTACTAGTTTAGGTACTTCTAAAACCCAAGAAGTATTGTCTGATGCGTTAACATATGTTCCATCTATATTAATTTCTTTACCGTCTGGTGCTATCCAATAAGTATCGAATGTTTTTTCTTGTACTTTTATACCTGTTCTCATCGTTCGGTGACCATGATACGCCCCCATAATTATTTTAACATATAATGTTTTATCAGGTGCCGGTTTTGTAAAATTTATTACCGTCCAAGTATCTAAATTGTTTTGGTTGATACCTGTTAAAAGCTTGTGCCTTTGAACCCAATTAGTTTTATCTATGCTAAATTCAATTTCAACATCTATCATAAATTGAATATACTTCAAGGGGTGGTTGTAATTTCTTCCTTGTATTATCAATGCCTTTGGTATTGCTATGGTTCCATCTGTCTTTTTAGGTAATGTAATAATTGTTTCCCCTCCCCCCGGGTGGTCAGAAAAACCCAAATCCCCATCCAACCAACCTGTGTCATGGTCAATTTGATTTAGCCAATAACCTAAAGGATATTCTCTATAATCATTTTTAGGATTCCATTTAGAATCTATTAAATATTCAGGACTGTCCCATTCTGAACTATCTGTGATATCTACAACTTGATTATTTCTTGTTTTTTTTATCTTTCCTTCAGACCTTTGTAGTTTTTCGGTTTTTGCTTTCGCTTCCAATTCTGTTGTAACATTTCCCATTTTCCTAGCAATTAACCTGTTTAAATTAGAAATTTCATTATTTAAAAAATTTTTATGTTGTAACTTTTGTGCGGCATTCATTATATTTAGAGGAAGTGAACCAATATCTTTGTATATTGCGTTAAATTTATTTGATAAAATATCTAATTTCCCTTGTAAATCGGAAATACCAATTTGTCTTGCTCCGCCTGCATCCGTTAGTTTTAGTATTTCGTCACAAATGGCCTCAAATATTTTATAATTTTCTGCTTTTTGAATCTCATTTATTTTCGTAGGAATTGTTAAAGCAAGTGCTTCAAATTCTTCAACCTTTTCCATATAAGGAGTTTTTTTTCCAGTTGGCTTTACCGCACCCATGTCATGTAAGTCTTCTAAGTTCCTCGAGAATTTATCAAATCCAGGGTTGTCATATATTAAATTTTGTCTTAATCCCAATGAGTAAATTTCAGATTTATTATATTCTGTGTATTTGTTAGTATTAAAATTACTATCATAATAAAAAATATGATTCTCATTTATTGGTTTATCTGCCGAAACAAAATTTAATTTCTCACCGGATTCTGTTTTAATTTTAGTATCTTCCAATTCATAACATTGAACACTATGGTGATAACAATCCACCACATAGTATTTTTCATCTACATCATCATATGCTATGGATTTTGGTTTAAATAATTGACCGAACATTTGACCGTTATTTGTGGCCGCAATAACCTTTAATAAATATTTTCTATAACCTATCGAACAATTATCTATACCACTAGTATCTCTGGTATCTCGTCTATCACAATCTCCATCTTTAGATTTGGCACCAATACACGCTTGACTATTTACACCTAAGAAATGAGGATTAATAAATTCCGCGTCATTAAATTTTGGTTTTTTTGTGTCTTTCTCCAGTTGTATGCCATCCTTACACCTATTATATTCATCGAGTAAACTATAAAAATGACCTCTCTTTCTGGATACTTCCTTATCACCAATAAATACAGTTTGTCTTTGATGTATATTCGCTCTTCTATAAGAATACTTATAATCACATTCAAATACACACTTATCGCTTTCAGGAGCGCCAGGTAAAGAACCATCATCACCCAAACATACATTATTATCAATTGGTCCAAATTTACTAGTATAATCTTCTAACCAATCCTCGCAAGTTGCTTGGTCTTTAACCGGCGTTGATGTATCTGGTGCGTCATCTGTGTCCTTATTTGGAAAACATTGACTCAAAATTGTTTCACTACCTGCTGGAGCATCACCACCCGCCGAAACAATACAAACAGGTTGTTTATCATCAACCCCATCTAAACTTTTACATTTATTCCCATAAAATTTATCTTTATTATTATTAAAATTGCTTGTCCAAACTGTTCCAAAATCAGGATTTAATCCATAATTGGTATCAAATTGAGAGGTTTTAACGGAAGTAGCTTCTTTATAATTATCCCAATTTAAACATTTTCTATTCATAAAATCTTTATTTCTACCACCTGTATAATTTCCTATAGTATCAAAACTACAAGTTTTTTCACAACCAGGTAAAGAGTTATGCTTTTCAGTATCGTGTATTTGTTCATATTTAGTGTTATTATCATTTAGAGGAAGAGACCTTTGAGATGTATAATCTAAATTACCAAATTGACCAAAATATTCCACTTCAGATTTATCTATCTTAAATACTTGAATTCTATTATTATTTATATCTGGAACTAAAATTATTTTACCATCTTCTATTTTTACCAATTCCATACCTATACCTGTAGTATCCATTTCATCTGGAATATGGTAAACACCTATACTATTAACTGTATCACCCCCAGTCGAATCTAATTCTATAGAAGGATAACCATAATTTACTTTATTATTAGAATCTTTTGAAGCAAGCTCTGTGTATTCCAACTGATTCTGGAAAGTTTCAATATAAAAATTATTTGTTTTTTTACTAGTACCACTAAAGTCAGTTAGTGGATTTATTATAGTTTTATTAAATAATTGTGTTTTTTCTTCTACAATACTCGATTCTTGCTTAATACCTTCTATTTTTCCTCTATCTGTGCCTTTAGGTGTTCCAAAATCAGAATATGTAAAATTGCTGTCTCTAATTATTCGCATCCTTCTATCATTATTAGTAATCATAGGTGAGAACACACCTTCCATTTTAACATTATTCCAAGAATTCATCCATGGCTGCATCTTATTATCTAGGTATGAACTATGTATAATAGTAGGTGGTTGGTCATCGTCATAATGCATTCCTTCTACACCTTTACCTTCATTTCCTCCCATATCAAATTGCGGTAAGTCGTTTTGATAGGTAATACTACATTTTTTATCATCTTTATTATCTGTTAAGTCATTTATACAATCCTTGTATTTTTTATTTTTTATAAATTTTTCTTCTAAAACTTTTAATTTTTCTAATAATTCTTTTACAGTTTCTTCAGTTTCTTCAGTTTCTTCTCCATTATATTTTATTGTAATTATATCTGTTTCATCTAATCCTTCTAATTTGTCTCGTATATTTTTTAAGGTTTTATTAATTGAATTTTCAGGAAGTATTTCAGTAGTAATTGATATTGATAGAAAGTATGTTTCATCTTTAAGAGACTTTAATAATTGTAAAAATTCTATTTTATCTTTGTCATTTTGCGTTAAAATTTCTAATGGAGTGGCATCTAAAACTGGTATTTCATTCGCCTTAATTTTCATATCACGATACGAATATCTTCTTAATCGATAAATATCAAATACTATAATTTCATCATTATATTTATCGAATAAAACTCCACCAGGACTAATAATTTTTTTTGTAGTTCCTATTAGTTTTCCGTTTAATTCTCCGTTTAATTCTATATAATCATATTTGTATAATAATTTATTATCTTCATATTTTAATTGTTTAAACTTTTCCTGTTTAGTATTTGTATATTCTGTATAATCTGTTAAACAATTTATATTTTGTGTGATAATAGATTCATTTGTAAAATCTATAAAATTATACAAACTTAATTCTTTTATATTACTATCCTTATAATCAGAATCTTGATTTTTTCTAAATAAGTTTATTTCTGCTTTATCTATTTCATTTGCTTTTAAACATGTTATGGAATCATCTATTTTCATACATTCAAAATGTTCTTTCATTTTCTTTCTCCTAAAATAAAGGAAAATTAAAAAACATAGAATTAATGATACTACTATAAATATTTTGAATTGTTTATTCATTTAATTATAATATAATTAGAAAAAATTATAGAATTTTAATTATATCATAAAAAGAAAAGAAAAATATTAATAAAACTTATTATTTATTTATTATTTATTTATATATAACATATAACACTTATTACATATAACATATAACACTTATTTCATATAACACTTATTTCATATAACACTTATTTCATATTACAAGGACCAGTTATATTAGAATAGTCCCAGTATTGGTTCTTTACATTATCGCAATTTCTAAAACTTAATTCACCTTCTTCTTTGTGAAGACATTTCCCATCTTTTGTTTTTATTATATCGAATGATTTTTCTAATCCATTTTCAGAATTTTTTAATTTATAATTTTCCATATCTTTTTTATCTTCAATCCTATGAATATTAAATTTCTGTGTAGATTTATCAGCCATACAATGAGAAACCTTAATATCTTTCTTTTCTGGACTATAGTCTAAACATCCACCATTTACAAATAATAAATGGTCTGCTTCTTTTTTATTATCTATTTTATACATATTTAAAAATTCCCCATCTTCTCTAGATATTATACTTATATTATTTGCGTCATCGCTAGACTTCTTAGTTCTAAAATCATCTTCATCCAATTCACTTCTTATTTTTTCAACTTTAGCAAGTTTTTTATTTATATTAGTTATTCTATCTTGTTGTTCATAATTCTTTATATCAAACATCATCTGTTCTAATTTATTTCTTTCTTGAACCATCTCAGATAATAACATTTGTTTCTTTTCTCCAGTCATATCAAATCCACCAGACATTTTATTTAATCCTGAGAGTAGGTTATGAATTTTATCATTTAGATCACTTATATGATTTTTTTTTTCATCTATCTGTTCCTTAATATAATTATAATATTTCCCACTAATATTCTTATTTAGTCCATCTGAACTACTTGGAACATTACCAAATCCTTCTACAATATTACCAAATCCTTCCAAACTTTTACATTGTCTATTATCTGCTGGATTCGTTTTACCAAATTCAGCAATTCCTAAACTTTTTAAAGCTTCTGCCATAATTCCTTGTTCGTCAATTAAATTATCCATAGGTTTGTTATTTATTTTATTACTAGATTTTTTTTTCCGACCAACAAATTGATTCACTTCTTCATTTACTTCCATTTCTGTTGTTACCACCCAATTAACATCTTTAATTCTTTTATAGATAAATTCATTTGCTACTTGTATATCATTTATTGTGGCTTTCATAAATTTATGTAATTCTTGATTTTGTGGAAAATTTGTAAAATGACTTGTAGGAATATTTTCAAATCTCTTCATTAAATTATTTACTTGAGTAGATTGTTTTTGTAATATGGCGTTTTCTTCATCTAAAGTTATTTCTGGTTTGCTATTAAAATCTCCCTTACAAACACTACTTTCTCCCTGACCTCCTACATTACAAAAAACAGAATTGTTTTTCTCCATATCCGATCTCATTTTCTCTAATAATTCGGTTTTTATTCCTTCTTCTGTGGCTATTTTTAAAATAGCGTCTTCAGGTAAATTAAACTTTTGTGAATAAAAATCTAAATCAGTTTTCCCTACGATTTTCCCTTTATCATCTCCATTTCTTATATAATTATTATTTTTATCTTGAACCATATCTATTCTTTTCTCTAATGCCCATTGGTCAAAATGTTTATCAAATATATTTATCACTCTAGTTAAATATATGGCATTTTCACCAGCCGGTCCTAATTGAGGACTTAATAAAATATATACTCCATAATTATCTTCACCATATGTTAAATTAAAAGAATAACTTGAAATTATATCTGGGTGATTATTAAATTCTTCTACAAATTGGATGGGATTTTTTGAATTTTGTTTATATTTAAAATAAAAGTTTCCATATTTTAAAGTATATTGGTTTTTAAGTGTATATTTACCAGAATCATTATAACCAAATATTTTCCCTAATGTATATTTAACTTTCTTATTACCCTTCATCTTATAAATATCACAATCGTTTAATGCCACATTTCCAGGAACCAATACTTCTAATGCCGTAACAGATTTTGTTTTAACACTTTTATCTTCAAATGAACATTGGGAAGTTCCATCCAATCTAGTCATTCCTACTACTTTTTTATCACAATTGGTACCTTTTCCACAATCGTCACTATAACCCGGTAGGGCATCATCTATATTTGTTGAACATACATTATTTATAGTAAGAGGTGTTTCACCAGGTGCTTTTTGGTATCCAAACCTTATTAATCCACCCAAACCTGTATACGAAATAAATTCCTCTGATATAATAGGTCCAACTTTTTCATATTCTATTAAATTATTTAAATTAAAAGTTAGAAAAATCTTTTGCGAATCCTTATCACCTTCAAGACAAGGTAATCCAGTATAATCGCGGACTTGGTAAATTACCATAAAAGGATACCCTGTTCCTGCTAACATATTTTTTTTTTTTTCTATTAATATTTTCTCACTGGTTTTTTTAATAATCTCATTATTACTATCTGTATGTTTTCCTATTTCGGTATAATATTCTTCATCTCTATATATATTATTAATCTCAAAAATACCTTTATTTCTTTTAATTGGTCCTTCCGCGTCAGGTTCCACTATACTTTTATAATCATCGAAATTATCTATTATTTTAAATCTCCATAAACTATCGTGCGTATTTTTATTTTCGGCATCCTGGCAAAAATCACTATCTGCCAATAATTCAAACTTATTTTTTTTAACAAGTTTATAGTATTCATAATCAAATGCTTTACCATCTTTTTTATCTTGAAATGGATTAGAATTAGTTCCATATTTGTTTTTGAATTTACTATCCTCCGTTCTATTATAATTTTCACTATTAGTTTCCTTATCCAAAACTAAGGTTATAATTTCTACATCTTTACCATTAATATCATTTACATTATCTTTATCCGTATCCTTATCCGTATCCTTATCCGTATCTTTATCCTTATCCGTATCTTTAGCTATAATTTCAACAAAAACTTGATTCCCATATTTTTTGGATTTTAAAATATGTAAATTTAGTTGTGGATATTCTTTTTCTAAAGTTTCTTCTTTATCATAAACAAATGTTTCCAATTCTACTAATTTTTTTAGGTCATCATTGGTAAGTGAACCTATCTCGGGTTTGCTTTCTAAACTATTTTTATATGCTTCAAATTGTTTATTAAAAGGAATTTCTTTAGTTAAAACTTTGGATGCTCCTATATTGTAAAGACCTTCAACTTTTAAAGTTTTATAATATTTTAACCACTCTGAAACATTTACAAATTTGCCTCCCTTTTGTTGTAAATAGAACCAATATAATAATCCATAGTTTTCTTTAACTATATTTATTTTCCCATCTTCGGTATATATTAATCCATGAGTATATTTTATATCAGGAGTTACTGAAAACGCTAAGTTTGTTTGATTTATTAAATTTATAGGACCACTTTGTTCATCAGTAGTATTAGCGTTTACCTTCTTTTTCCCATATAGTTGGAAAAAAACAATCTGTTTTGAAGGAACTTTCGCGGTAACTGGTGGTGTTGTGTCTGGTTTTTTTTCCAATAATCCATAAATAGATGTTGCTCCTGTTAAACTTTCTGGTTTTATCTTAAAAAAACTAGTTAATGGTTGAGTGGGGTCAATTTCATTATAAAAAGTTCTAATTTTAGTAGTACTAGTTCCATTACCATTCTTTATATCGTTAACTTCACCCTCATAATCTTCATTCGCTTCATATGTTTTTAAATAAATATTTAAATTATCTGAATCTTTATTTTTTTTAACACAAATTTTCCCTTGTTCTAAAAAGGTATGTTTATTAATTTCTGTTTTTATATAATAAAATATATTTTCATTTATTAATGAATTATAATCTCCGTTTTGGAAGTTTATCAAGATGTTTTTGTATATAAGAACATCATTCATATTTATATTTAATACGTCACTAATGTTTGTTAAAACTGTTAAATCGGTAACATATAATGTTAGTGTTTTATCTAATATAGTATGTGGTGTGTTTCCATCTTCACCACTAATTGTTAAATCATCTACATTAAAGTATTTTAAATTTTTAAGTTTATCATCGGATTCTAAACTCGCATTTTTTTCATATACATAATCTATATATTCTTTACTTAATCTAACAGAAACTATTTTTAAATCTGTAATTGGATTTGTTAAATTATCTGGATAAACATAATCTATATATAAATATTTATCAGTCAAATTAAAATCTATCACTCCCAAATCAACCCCATCATTTATTACCCTATTAGAAATTTCCCCCATAATTTTTAGTATTTCTTCTGCTTTTGTTATAGGTGTAACTAATTCTGTTAAATCAGGAACAGCAGCATCAGCAACAGCAGCAGCAGCAGCAGTAGGAGTTAAAGCGGTAGGTGTTTTATCTATAAGTGTTCTATATTTAAGGTAGTTTTGAAATAGTTCTATATGTTTTTCTTCACCCGTGTATGCTTCTTCATTTGTACTTCCATTTAAAATACTAATAATTTTGTCCAAATTTTCCGTCTTATTTTGTTGGATAGCATCATTTAAAAGGTAAGAATACTTATTAACGAATTTTAGAATATCCCTCGTAAAAAAAGTTTCTTCGGTATTACCTAAATAGGTTATTGTTTTATTTAATATGTCTGTTGATGGTTTTGTTTCCGCAAATATATTAAATTTAATTTCTTTACCATCGTCATTTTCCTTCCCAATAACAATATCCCCCCAATAAAGACCTGTAAATTTACCTTTATCATTTTTTATTTTTTCTCGTTGTATTCCAAAAATATAACCTTTTTTATCAATCATAATTTTTTTACCTAAATTAATAGGAGTGCTTCTATCATCATCCGCGAAACTAATATCTATTTTATTATTACTATTATGAATATTTATTTGTTCGCTTGAAAAACACCGCATCATTTTGTTTTCATTTTCATTAGAATTTTTTAAAAATAAATAACAAACTTCTGAAGCGACTAAAGATGTTTGTTCTTCGTTCTTATTATTTTTACGAGTATCTGTATAACCACCTTTTTTAACACCAAACCCAGAAATTATAAAAAATTCATCAGGTTTGTTAACATAATCATAGCCATTCAAACTATCATTAACTATATCATTCCATTGATAATTAATATAATCTGATTTGTTGGCATTTCTTAAAAATCTCCCACTTTGGTCTAAACACCATATTTTATTTGTACTATCTACGATTTTATCTATTTCTAAATAATTTTCTTCAAAAGGTTGTTTATTACTTATTACCATTTCATAATTATTTGGGTCTGGTGTAAAACATCCTTCCAGTATTTTATTTCTATGGCAACCAGGATTATAAGAATCGCAATAATCAAAATTACCATGTATATCTGTATAACACCAACTACCATTAATATCATTTGTAGGATTTTTACACTTATTACTATCGCCAAATTCTTTAAATTGGACAGCATCTTTCCATTTGATACATTGAAGACCAGTATTTGTAGGAGTTAAAGATTCTGTGTAGAAATTTTCTAAAATAAGACTATGTTTTCTTATTAAAAAAAATGTTACTATAATTATTAATCCTAATAAAAATATTTTAAACTTAATGTTCATAATTATAGTATATAAAGAAAAAAAAAAGAAAATTAATTCATATTAAAGTCATCGCATAATTTTATATTCTTAATACCTTCCCACCTCTGTTTATTTGAATTAAGACATTCTTTAACTCCTATAGAATTTCCATTTAATGTTAAACATTGACTTTTATGTAAAATGGGATTTAAAACATTAAATGGATAAGTAATATTATCGTATTCTCCTACTTGTTCAGATTCACTATTAGATGAAACAATATTATTATATTTATTCATATTTTCAACCATATTCATTTTAAAATATTGAGACTTTTTATTATCACATTCCTTAATTGATATATCCCCCTTTTTATCATAATCTAGACATTGGTCATTAACTAAAATATTATAAATATCATTTTTCATATTTTTTACTGAAATAATATTACCACCTCCATACGATTTTATACTATTATAAGAATCCATATCATTTAAATATTTTTTGTTTTGTAATTTTTCTAATTTCTTTACTTTTTCAGTAATTCTGGAGAGTTTTTCATTTTGTTTAGATTCTATTTCTATATAGTCTATATCCATTTCTTCCTGTGTTTTTTCTATTTGTTTTATAGCATCATTCGTTTGTGAATTTATTTTATTGTAATCTATATTTTTTATTTTTTCGTCTATGTTATCAACAAAACTATTAACTAAACCATCCGCTTTGGTAACAACACTATGTATTTTATGATAACTATCTAATACATTTTTCTTACTGTCGTCGCTAAGTATGGAATATTCGTCATATCTTCCCTCATTTTCTTTATTTAATGGACTACCAAAATTCAAACCAAAGTTTACTCTTCCACCAGAAGTATGTTTATGTAAATCTAAATCTAAATCTATTTCTCCTTCAAAATTTTCTAATGTAGGTTTCATTATATTAATATTAGAAAAACTTTCTGGTAATATATAACTTGGAAACCTATAGGATGTGGCATTAATTTCCAGTAAGTTATTTATATCATCTATGCTACCATCTTTTATTTTATCTACTAAATTTAGAATAATTTCAATAACTTTATTATATTTTGTTTCATTTTTATTCTTACTCTTGGAACTTAAACTTATATTTTTAAGAATTTGTATTAATTCTGGAGTTAAACTATCATAATTTTTAGCTTCTATAATATTTTTAAAATTATTTTTTATTAAAATTATAACATCTTTTACTATATTTGTGAATTCAGGATTACTATCTGGTTTTACTTCTACAACTTCTTCTTTAACTACTTCTACTACTTTTTTTTTTTTTGCTATTGGCTCTGGTGATGGAGGTAATCCAGGTTCTATTTTAGGTTCGACTGTAAAATCGCCTGTATAAGTATATGTATATAAGTCTGGTGTTTTTCCAATTAGGTCATCCTTTATATTAGTATCATAATCTACATCATATCCATTTATTTTTTCTAAAAGTGTTTCCTTTAAATATTCTTCTATCTTATTTTTATTACTTTTTAAATCATAATAAATTGTTTTTATATATATTGTATCCTTTGTATCTTTTATAAATTCTTTTAAGCTTTTTTCAGTTATATCTATTTGTTTTATAACTTTATCTATGTCATACTTGTTTAAATATAATTTTTTTAACGAAGTTATATCTAAATAAGACTTAGAATTAGAATTATACATATCTATCAAAATTTTAACTATTAAAATAATTGCTGCGTCTTTTTGTTTATCATATGAATATGAAAATATTTTATTATCATCATAACCATAACCTGTTAATGGAAATAATATTGCTAAACGCTCTTCTTTTAATTTATTAGTATTAATTTTATAATAGGATACTGATTTTGTTTCATCTCCTTTTATCCATTCGATACTCTTATTTATTACTATGTTGTTATCTTTTAACTCTTGTCTAAAATTATATTTCATTTCAAATGTGGGTATGTTTTCCGATTCATCACTACTTTCGACTAAAATTTTTAATTTGTATTTCCCTGGAGAAATAAATAATTTAGTTTGAACTACACCATCATATATACTTTTATCATATTTTTTACTCTTATCAATTCTATCAAAATCTTCGAAAGCAAATTTATATGTATCTTTATCTTTATAGTCACCTAATATGTCTTTTTTATTTATTATGTCTTCGACTAAACTATTTAAAGTATTAGTGTCGCCAGACATTCTATCTTCTTTTAGTTTTTTTCCAATTACTTCTTGTTGTTCATAAAAAATATAATTAGATGACAATTTTTTATTATTAGAATCCAATATTTCATAACTTATTCTTAATTTGGGTTTAAAGGAGAAAGTCGTTGTAAGTATAACATTCGGTTCATATTTTTGTATAAAACAGTTAGAATAATAGTTATCTATATCTCTGAATTTTAAATAATGACTTTCTATTTTTAAATTATCACTTATGTTAAAAGAACCTATAAAAGAATTTATACCATCACCCCTATTTTTAAAACCCAATTCATTTATAGACGTAGAAGTTGTTTCATCTATTTGTTTTAAATCATATAAATGTAATTTATATATATCTTCTAAATCTGTAAAGTCTTCATGTATTATATTATTTTCATGTATTAGATTATTTTCATATTTTATCCTAATTAAATAAATAAGAATTATTACCAATAGTATAATTATAATAATTTTCATAATTATACTATATTTAGAAAATAAAAAATAATTATAAAATAGCGATTATTTCGCCTTACAATTATCATTTTGATAGAAATGAGAAGTAGCGATTATTTCGCCTTACAATTATCATTTTGATAGAAATGAGAAGTAGCGATTATTTCGCCTTACAATTATCATTTTGATAGAAATGAGAAGTATATCTAATACTTTCATCATCATTACATGGTTTAATTTGAATTGTTCTATCTTTCATATAAACACATTTAGTTGATTTATTGGGTTTAAGAACAGTAAATGGATAATTAACTTTTTGTCCTTTTGAAAGTTTGCTATTCCTATTCATTAAAAGTAAATTATTATATTCATCATCATTCTCTATAGTATCCAAATCAAAATACTGTTTTTTATCAAATACATTACATGGTATATATTTATATTCACTATTCTTATCAACCGCTAAACACCCTCGGTTTAATCCAACCATAAATTTATTATTTTTTAATTTTTTAACTGATAATTCCGTGCCATCTTTTTGAGATGTTAATCTTTTAATATTAGTATTTTGGACTTTCTTTAATTTACCTTGAATTTTTTCTAATTCTGCTATTTTTTCATTAACTCTATCTATTTGTTCATTTTGTTCTTTTTGTTTTCCATCAAAAACTATTTTTTCAGATTCACCACCTTTTTTAAGTTGATCTTGTAAATTTTCATCAAAAGCATCATTACTCGTTTTAGTTTGTAAATTGTCTAGATTTCCAGCAATACATTGAGATTCCGCTTCTATATGAGAGTGGGCTTTATCCATTTCATTCTGCATTTTTATTTTATTTGCGGCTAAAAGTTGATAATAGGTTTTAATTAATTCTGGTTGGTCTTGTGTTAAATTTTCCTTAAATCTTTGTGTTTCTGGGTCAAAAAGATGACTATGATAATCATCGAACCCTTTGGGTCTATAAGTATGTATTGAATCGATTGATTTTTCTATAACTACTTGTTTATCTGTTCTATATGTTGAAACACTAAATTCATATTCATTACCAGGTGTAAGTTTATTAGTTGGAAAATCAAATGATGTTTTTTCAAAATTTATTTGTTCATCTATTAGACTAAATCTATCATTTGATACTTTAGGTTTAATATTAATTAAAAATGCGAATCTAAAATTATTGATTGTATCATTTCCTGCATTATCTTTGGGTTTAGTCCAAGATATTCTATTAATTGTATCATCGTCGGCAACTTCTTCCCAAGTAACATCTTCCACTTTAAAACTAAGTATTTCTTTTTCTGGTGCCGGTGGAGGTATTGTTAGTTTTTTTATATCGTTATAAAAATTTTTAACATCATCTACCGCTATAAATTCCTTATCTTCTATTTGTTTTATTCTATCTGATAAATAAACATTCCAATCATTTGTATCAAGTGTTGTTAGACTATTACCTGCCGTTACAAAATTATGCCTATAAAATAATCCAGTAGGTTGAAGCAAACTTACTTCATCATTCGATACAAAAACATTTTCCATACTTACAAATAATTTTTTATCATACATTATTTCATAATCAATTGTAAATGAATCCTTTAAATCAAAATAAATTGTATAATTAGTAGATGGTGTTGGTGAAGGAGTTGGTTCAGGCGAAGGAGCGAATTCTGTAGTAACTGCTTCTTCTAATTCATACTCTTTATCATTTAATTTGAATATTAATTTTGGGGAGTTATTACTATCTTTTACATTTAACTCGAATTCCAATTTAATCCTACCAGGTTGAATTTTGTTTCTTTTATTATCAATTCTTAATGTCCCTTTAAGATTTTTTGTATAATAATTTCCATTAATTTGTAATTGTTCTTTATCATACACTTTATCAATTTGTAATTTTATTTCTATATTTTCTCCTTTACCATAGTTTGAAAAATCAGGAGGTAATATTCTTAATTCATACAATTTAACATTATTTGAATTGGAACTAATTTCTTTTGGTTCATATAATTTTATACCTTTTAAATCGGCAAAAAATATATCGGTAACTTTATCAAGATTAGTTCCTTGTATAAGTAAATGCCTATTAGGAAATCTTTTATTATTATTTTCTTTTATTACATCTATTTTAGTAATATATGTTTTTCCATCATCTTTTATTTTACTAAAGTCTATAAGTTGTCCTTCGTCAGATGAAAAAAAATGTTCTCTTACCATAGGTTCGTTTACCATAGGTTCTCTTACCATAGGTTCGTTTACCATAGGTTCTCTTACCATAGGTTCGTTTACCATAGGTTCTCTTACCACAGGTTCGTTTACCATAGGTTCTCTTACCACAGGTTCTTCTATTAATGTTTTTTTTAAATTTAATGTAATAATAATGACAACTAATATAAAAAGTATTAAAAGTAAAAAATATATATTACTACTCATTATTATATAAAAAGAAAATAAAAAATTAATCGCGAATTCGTTTATATTATTCAAAAAAATAGTTATTCGTTTATATTATCCAAAAAAACCCTTTCTCTTTTTTTATACATCATTGGGTTTTTATGTGGATATTGGTCCATATTTTTAATCATATTATTTGAAAGTTTCCCATAAGGTCCATCTAAACCTTTTTCCTCGTAGAAAGTAGGACTGGGAGACAAAGTTTCAGTAGGTGCGAATATAGGTGCTTCTACTTGAATTTCTCTTATATTACCAACATTAATATTAATTCGGGTACCTAAAAGATATAAAATTATAATTAGAAACATAATCATAGTGAATTGTATTACAGATTTAGGATTCATTTAATTTTTACATAGATTTTTTTTTTAAACTACTTCTTCTGTTATAATAAAATTATTTATTTCTTTTAATTTATCTTTTAAACTTACCGATAATCCTATATCTAAAGATTTTAATTTAGTGGTATTAAATTCGTATAGTTCTTTTCCATCTTGTATATTGGAATTTAAAATACCATTTAATACAAAAATATTTAATGGATTATCAAAGTTTAAATATCCAAAATTGGTTAAAGTATAGTCTAATAGTCTTTTATTAACTACTTTAATCTGTTTATTTATTTTTTTAGTTTTTTTTTCTTTATTATCGGGGTTTCCAAGTTTGCTAAGTTTTAAAAATGTAGCTTCTTTTTTTAATTTACTTAATTTAATTTCTTTATTTGTAATAGATTTATAAATACTCTTTTTAGTTTTATTAATTTTGTTCTTGTATTTTAAAATATTATTGAAAATTTGAATTAATTCTTTTTCATTGGTTTTAATTTTTATATTATCTTGAGTTTCATGTAGTTCTGTTATGTCTATAATTCCTATTTTTTCACTTAATAGAAGAGATTTGGTTTCTCTCATAATATTAGTATTTTTTATGGTATTTATTTGAAAATCGCAAAAAATCAATAAATCTTTACATTTATCTATAAAATTTAAATTTGCGAAATATTCAGATATAATATTACTATGAGTTTGTATTAATAATTTTAAATTTCGTTCTCTATTCTTAAATCTTTTATTGAAAAATATTTTATCTTTTTTTAATTTAATTTTACTTAAATTTTCATAATAGAATTTCAACTGTTTTTTACCAGATTCCAACTCCTTATTTAATTTTAGATTTTCTTGTTTATAATTTTTATTTACTAAAATAAATGATTCTTTTAATCTAGCTATATCCAAGTAAATTCCTTGTAATAATTTTATTAAATCAAGTTTTTTAATAGAAGGTATATTTAAAGATAAAAAAATAGCGATATCATATTCATTTTTTATAAAATCTATCTCATCTATAATCTTACTTTTAAATCCATCAAATATTGCCGATTTATTTCTAGTAAATGATTCTATTGATAATTTTTTTTTATTTATTTTTTTACCATATTCTATAAATACTTGCGTCGCATCTAATTGTTTTTGTAATTTTTTTAATTCTATAACAAGTTTAGAATATTGTGTTTCATTCGTTGTTTTTGCCTTATACGTATCTCTTTTAATGGTAAGATTCTTTAAAATAAGTTTTTCTTTATCTAAATCTATATCTTTGGCTTTAAAATCTTGTATATCTTGTTTAACTTTATCTAGTTTCATTTCTTGTATAACAATTTCTGTTAATATTTTATCATATGAATCTTTAAACTTTTTTATTTTGGGGTCTTCCGTTAATTTATTTATTTTTGCTTCTACTCCTTCATACAAATCTAGAAGTTTTTTTGTTTCATAATAAGTTCCAATCTCAATAGTATTTCTCATAAAAGAATTTTTTGATAAAAGAGACATATTTTTAAAAAATTTTTCTTTATTCTTTTGAAAAGTATTATTCATTTTTTCAAATAATTCAAATTCTAAAGTTTTTACTACTTCAACATTTCCTTCTATTTTATTTTTCATACTTCTATAAATATTTAAATGCTCGTCTTTTAAATTACTCTTTTGTTTTATCCTATATTGGGAACGTTTTCGCATCATTTGTTGTAGAGGTTCATTAAATTCTATCATTCTTGATTTAAATTTAGTGTTAAATTTATCTAATTGTAAAGATAAATCACTATCGTTAAAAATTTCATTTCTCATAGTTATACTCTTTTTACCACCGCCCGCCAAAGAATTCTCTTCCAAACTTTCCAGCTCTCTTTTTTTCTTTTCATCTTCTATTATTGTTGATATGTCTGGTGTAGTGTTTTTATTTAATGAAAACATATTTTCACCAATATTTTTCTTCATTTGTGTATGTAAATAGTCTTCTTTTTTTTCGTTAAAAGTCTTATTTGTTGACCTATTACCAAACTCTTTCAAATTGTTTTTTTTTGTGTTTTTATTTTTTTTTGTTTTTACATTAAAAGAATATTGACCATCGGTCTCATACATAAATTTTTCTTTTCTTTCTTTAATACCTTTTCGTCCTTTCCCTATAATTAATTCATTTTTTCGTGTTTTTAAACATTCTGCTTTTTCTTTTGTATTTGTTATACTATCACAATCGCTTGGTTTAAATATTTCTTTAGCGTGTCCAAGTCCTGTTAGTATTGTAGTTAAATCACCACTACCTTTTGGTAACAAAAGACTTCCTAAAGTTGTTAAAGCGGATGTTGTTTTTGGAGAAATCAATGTGCTGAACATAGTCTCATTCATTTTGTTATATTGTTCATCCAATTTTTCATCCGCAATAGCTTCTATTTCTTCTTGTGCGTTATAGTGAATTAGATATGCTGACGCCGTTGTGTCTAGAATTTGCTGTAATTCGTCTAAAGGGTCTATTAATGGTTTTACTTCTTTTACATAATCTAATTGACCTGCTACAGATTTTAATTTTGCTGCTGATTCTGCTTCTGCGGCTGCTTTTGTTGCTGTTGTAGTTGCTTTTTCTGCTGCTGCTGTTACTTCTGCTGCTGCTTTTTTTGCTTTTTCTGCTGCTACTGCTGCTACTTTTGCTTCTACTGCTACTTCTGCTGCTACTTTTGCTTCTGCTGTTGCTACTCTTGCTTCACGTGCTTTCTTAGCTTCTGATACAGCTTTCTTAGCTGCTTTATTAGCTTCTGATACTGCATTCTTAGCTTCTGATACTGCTTTCTTAGATGTTGCTACTGCTTCCTTAGCTGTTTTTGTTCCTTCTGATGTTGCTTTCTTAGATGTTGCTATTGCTTCCTTAGATTTTGCTGCTGCTACTGCTTTCTTAGTTTCTGCTACTTTTACTGTTGCATTCGTAACTTTTTCTGTTGCTTGCGTAGCTTTTACTGTTGCTATTGCTTCCTTAGATTGTGCTGCTTCTAATGCTTTCTTAGTTTCTGCTACTTTTACTGTTGCCTGCTCAGCTTTTACTGTTGCCTGCTCAGCTTTTACTGTTGCCTGCTTAGCTTTTGCTGTTGCTTTCTTAGCTTTTACTGCTGCTTCTGATGCTTTTGATGATGCGGCAAGTGCTTTTGCCTCTTCTGCTTTCTTTGCTAAGTCAGATGAGGCATATAGTTTAAAATGTTTTTCCAAATAAGATGCCTCATCTAGTCCAAAAGAACCAGATTTCATCATTTCTAATTGTTTTGTAGCAACATTAATTTGGTTTGATAAAAAATCATCTACTTTTCCTCCTTTTAATTTTTGACTATATTTAAAAATTTCATCTGCTTCTATTTTAGAAAAATTCATTTTACCGCCCGGTCTAATCATAGTTTTAAACTTTTCTTTTCCAAAAAAATTTTTTAAATTTTTATATGCGGGTGTTCCTGCTACTATTTCAGCAGAACCACCTTTAGCAATATTTGCCAAATTCATAAATTCTTCAGCATCTTCAAAATTTTGAGCAACTGTATCGTATTGATCGGTACCTTTGCCTGTTTTTACTGCCTCTGCCGTCTCTGCCGCAGCCTTTACTGCGTCATCTGCCGCTTTCTTTGCTAGAAGATCACCCTTTACAGAAAAATTACCATTTCTTTTTCCCAATTTTATAATAGATTCTAATTCAGGAGATTCTTTTACAATTTTGTTAAATGTTAATAATTCTTTGGGTGTTAACTTTAACTTTTTACCTAAAATTTCATCTAAAGGTTTTATTTTAAGTGTAGCATATTCCTGAATTTTTGTTAATTGAAGTTTATCTGCCGAATTTAATGGTTCTTTATTATTTATTTTTTTTAGCAAATCATCTATACCTTTATCTAAATATTTTTTAGCATTTATGGTTTTAAGATTTTTTTGTTTTGTGGCTGCTTTTTGAACTATATCAGTTAATTTTTCATTTTCTTTCGTCCATTTTTTTAAATTTGCTAGTATTTCTTTTTGTTGTTTTGCATTAGGATTATTTTTTAGATTTTTAGAAGCTTTACTAATATTAGTTTGAAGTTGTGTTATAGTTTCTTGTTGTTTTTTTAGTTTATCTATCTTTACTTGGTGTGCCTTTTTCATAGCAGCACCACTTCGTTGTCCCATTTTTCCAGTACCACCGAATCTTTGTATAATTTTTCTTACTGTAGAAAAAGTGGATAGACCATCCATTATAGGTGAAAAAAGAGGAAGTGCCGACATAACCGCGCAAACTGTGCTACCCTCAAAAACACAAATTACTGTAGATAATACATCGAATGGATTGTAATCCATATCTTCACCAAAGAATTCAGGAGGTAAAAGACCACCCATCATTGCTACAAAACTAATATTCGCCAAATACTCCTTCATTCTTTTTTCTTTAGATCTTGCTAATACAGTATCTTCTATTTGAATTTCATTAAATGTATCTATTAATTCCATTAATATCGCTTTTTTTTCTGGTTTAAAATCCGTTTCGTTAAAATGTTTTTTAAAAGCTTTTATATGTTTTTTAGTACAATTTACTGGTTTTTCTATTTTTGCTTGTTTTTCTTGTTTTTTTTTAATTTCAGTTTGTAAGTAATAATTAAAACATACATCCATAGATTCGTCATTTTTTAGTTTTTGTATGTATTTTTTTTTAGCAGTATCTTCATCAGTATCTTCAGTATCTTCAGCAGTAGTTTTTTTTTTTTCTTCTTTATAAATAATATCGCAAATGCGTCCTTTAATTTTATTTCTTTTATCACCATTAAGAAAAGCAAAAATATCATATTTCGCTATATCTGCTGGACCACCACCTTTTTGAGATATTTTACTCATATTAGTTTGTATATTTTTACTCATATTAGTTTGTATATTTTTACTCATATTAGTTTGTATATTTTTACTAAATTGTCGTTTATTTTGTTTGGCATTTGTTAATAATAAATCTAACGTTTCTAAAATTAAATGTAGTTCGTGTTCATTAAGAACTTTTTGTAATTCTAAAACTTCACTATTATTTTTAACATTATTAATAGATTCTAAATAATGGTCATTATTTAATATATTAATATAACTCGTTATCTTATTATGAAAATTATTTATTGAAAAATTCAAAAATTCAGGATTATGATCTATATTATATAAATCTAACACATTTCCAACAAATTTATTAATATTATCTGTTTTACTAAAATTAATTTTTTTCTTTGGTGTTTCCATAAATTCTCTAGGTTTGAAAGAATTCCCAATAGTATATATAAAATCCTTTTTTCTCATTTTTTTAGTTTTTAATTGGTAATATTGAGGCATAGGATAATATATAGGATTCTGTATTATAGGATTCTGTATAGGATTCCTTAGAGGAATCTGTATAGGTTTCTTTATAACACTTTTTTTTTTTTTAGTTTTACCCATATTTATATCTAATATAATACAATAAAAAAATTTGAAAAAATAAAATTGATTTAAAATTATAACATAATTTTTAATATTAAGAAATGTCTAAATCTAATAATCAAACAAGTACTAAACCTATTAATGATAAATCCAGTAGTCAACAAATTAAGAAATATACTCATTTGGAGCATGTTCTTAAAATTCCTGATACATATGTAGGTTCTACTGAAAGCACTGATGAGGAACATTATATTCTAAATGAGGATGGTACAAAAATGGAGAAAAAGACAATTAATTATACACCTGGAGAATATAAGATTTTTGATGAAATTATGGTTAATGCCCTAGACCATTATGTAAGAATCAAAGAGAAAAATAGTCAAGGGTTTGATTTTGCTCCTATTAAAAATATCAAGGTATCATTTTCCAAAGAAGAAGGATATATTTCTATTCTTAATGATGGTGAGGGTATCCCAGTGGAACTACACGATTCTGAAAAAATTTATATTCCAGAACTTATTTTCGGTCATCTACTTACTTCTGGAAACTATGATAAAAAGCAAAAGCATACTGGGGGGAAGAATGGTTATGGTGGGAAATTAACTAATATCTTCTCAAAAGAATTTATTATAGAAACTATCGACCATAATCATGGGTTAAAGTACGTCCAAAGATTTTATAATAATATGGCGGATAAGGATAAACCAACCATTACTAAGAATAAGGGGAAACCATATACCAAGATTACTTATTATCCAGATTTTGAAAGATTTGGTCATAAAAAATTGGAAGATGATATTATTAAGTTAATTACTAAAAGGACATATGATGCGGCGGCCGTCACGGACCCTAGTGTAAATATATTTTTAAATGATACGAAATTAGATTTTAAATCATTTGAAAAGTATACCGAATTGTATTTCGGTAGTAAAGAAGAAGTGCCTAGGATTTATCAGGAATATGGTTCTAGATGGGCAATATGTGTCGCTATAAATCCTAGTCAGCAATTCGAGCAAGTTTCATTTGTTAATGGTATTACTACTCATCAAGGTGGGAAACACGTAGAACATATTACGAATCAAATCTGTAAGAAGTTGGCGGATTATATTGAGAAGAAGAAAAAGATTAAAGTGAAACAGGCACATATCAAAGAGAATATCTTTGTTTGTATTAGATGTGTGATAGATGACCCTAGTTTTAATAGTCAAATTAAGGAATTCCTTACGACACCTCCTTCTAAATTCGGTTCAAAATGTGAGATAGATGATAAATTTATTGATAAGTTGGCGAAAATGGGATTGATGGACACCGCCATTAATCTAAGTAATTTTAAGGAGAATAAAGATTTAAAGAAAACAGATGGTAGGAAGAGCACGACTATTCGCGGAATTCCCAAGTTAGATGATGCCAATTGGGCAGGTGGTCCTAAATCAGACCAATGTACTTTAATTCTAACAGAGGGAGATTCGGCAAAGTCTTTGGCGATTTCCGGTTTAGAAATTATTGGAAGGGATAAATATGGGGTATTCCCTCTTAGAGGGAAAGTTCTAAATGTTAAAGGGGAAGATAAGAATATTGCGAAGAAAATCGCAGAAAATACCGAAATTACTAATCTCAAAAAGATTATGGGACTTCAAAGTGATAAAAAATATAAATCTACGAAAGATTTAAGATATGGTTCTGTAATGTTGATGACGGATCAAGATGAAGATGGGTCACATATTAAAGGATTATTGTTTAATCTATTTCAATCACTTTGGCCCGAATTATTTATGATGGATGGATTTAATAAATCTATGTTAACTCCTATTGTGAAAGCATCCAAAGGTAAAAACGTTATTTCGTTCTATAGTTTGAGCGATTATGAAAAATGGAAAGATACAAATAAAGGGTGGGTTATCAAATACTATAAAGGACTTGGGACCAGTACTCCTAAAGAGGCGAAAGAGTATTTTAAAGAAATGAAAATTGTAAATTATATATTTGATAAGGAAACTAGTGATGAATCGATTGAATTGGCATTTAATAAAAAGAGAGCGAATGATAGGAAAATTTGGTTAAGTAAACATAATAGAACAAAAGTATTGGATTTTAGTAATACGGATGTTACTCATAAAGAATTTGTGGATTTAGAATTAATTCATTTCTCTGATTCAGATAATAAAAGGTCTATTCCGTCGGTAGTTGATGGTTTGAAGAAATCGCAGAGAAAGATTTTATTCTGTGGATTTAAAAAAAAATTAGATAAAGAAATTAGAGTCGCCCAATTTGCTGGATATGTTTCTGAACACGGTGGATATCATCATGGCGAAGCAAGTCTTCAAGGGGCGATTATTAGTATGGCTCAGGATTTCGTAGGTTCTAATAACATTCCTATTTATTTTCCTGGAGGGCAATTTGGTTCTAGAATTATGGGAGGTAGTGATTCGGCACAACCCAGGTATATTCATACTAAACTTCCAGACTTAACATATAAACTCTTTAACAAAGAGGATAGTAATGTATTGGAATATATGGATGATGATGGTTTCCCAGTAGAACCTGTAACATATGTGCCGATTCTTCCTATGATTTTGGTAAATGGTGCCGAAGGTATTGGGACAGGTTGGAGTACAAATATTCCTTCTTATAATCCAGAAGATATTATTAAAAATATTAGATTGAAGTTGAATGGTAAAGAAATGACGAATATGATTCCTTGGTATAGGGGATTTAAGGGAACTATTGAGAAATTAAATGAAAAAAGTTATTTAACTAGGGGTATATATCATATTGAAGGAGATTCTAAAGCGATTATTACAGAATTGCCAGTAAAAAGTTGGACGGATAAGTATAAAGAAAGTTTAGAAAATATGATTATTGAAACTGGTAAAGATAGTAAAAAGACGCAATTTTTGAGAAATTATAATTCATATTGTTCTGATACAAAGATTCACTTTGAATTAATTTTCCCAAAAGAAAAGTTGATTAGTTTAACAGATAATCTAGAACAAAATGATGATGGCCAAAACAAATTTGAGAAATCATTAAAATTAACTAGTAAAATTAATACTTCAAATATGGTATTATATGATAGTAATGGATTTCTAAAAAGATATAACTCACCATTAGAAATTATTGATGAATACTTTATTGTTAGGATGGAATATTACCATAAGAGGAAAGCGTATCAATTAAAATCTTTGGAAGCAGAATTAACTATTGTTAATGCCCGTGTTAAGTTTATTGAAGAATTTATTAATGGAACTATTAAAATTAGCAATATGAATAAAAAAGATATTCTAGAACAATTAGAAACAAAGAAATACCATATGGTTGATGAAAGTTTTGATTACCTAATTAAAATGCCTATATATAATCTTACTAAAGAAAAGATTGAAGAATTAAAGAAGAATAGAGATATTAAGGCTGAAGATTATACAAACCTAAAAGATATGGATGTCAAAGATATTTATTTGAATGAATTAAAAGATTTTGAAAAATGTTATAAAGAATTTCTTAAACAAAAAGAACTGGAACAATATTCTGATGAATCTCTGGGAAAGAAGAAGGTTATTAAAAAGAAAAAGTAATAAATAATATAAAAAGTAATTAAAAAGAAAATTAATTATAATATAAAAAGTAATAAATATAATATAAAAAGTAATAAATATTAAAGTAATAAATATTAAAGTAATAAATATTAAAGTAATAAATATACTATAAATATACTATAAATATAAATGGAAAGACTAGATTATAATTTGTTATATAGAAATTCAAGAAATGAAGATAGTAGTGAATATGAAAGTGAATGCGAAGAAAGTGAATATGAAGAAAGTATAAATGATAAACAAAATTTGAAATATGGTAAAACTATTTTTAATTTTTTTATTGATAGTTGCGACAGAAATTGGTTTACAACTATTAAACAAAGGGAATGTTTCGATACAGAAGGTAAAATTTCAATAAAAGAAGATAACATTAGTGGTATAGAACTAGATACATTTGATTTTAAAGTAAAGTTCGGTGCGGCATCTAATTCTATAGAGACTATTTCATTATTTAATCCTGTTAGCAAAAAAAAAGAATTAGTTTCACAAAAATTTTATGAAATGGAATCATTGGCATTTAATATTAATATTAGAAATATAGAAAGTATTAAGGTTCAATCTGTCCTTCTACCCAAAAGATTTATATATTTAGGAGAAGCAAGTTATTGTGATATTTTAGATTATAGATATTTATTGGTTTGTATAGAAGAAATTTCAAATACTTATTATGGAACTAATCCAGATATTAATAGTGCCATAGCAATAGTTTATCCATTATCTACAGTATATCCTAATAATATTTTAAAACAAGTTGAATTTATAGATAAAGGGTATGTTAGTAAAAAATTTACACCCAATCCACTAAATTCTATTGATAATTTAAGATTTACTATTAAAGATCCTGACGGTAATGTTTTAAATTTCAAAGATGATATATTACATATAACCAATTTGGAATTTCCAGTAGAAGGTGATTTTAAGAATAAATTTATTAAAATTACAACTAAAGAATTTTTTAATAACGAATATAAAAATGGTGATATTATAAAAATTAAAAATTTAGTTCATTCAAATTTATTATTTCAAAATTTTATAAATAGAAATACGGGACATAAAATTTATATATCAAACGAAAATAAATTTACAGAATTAGGAGAAGTCCTACCAGATACAATACATTTAACAATAGATAATTTACATAATAATTTCCATATATTAGTTCCAGGAGATTATATAAATAATACTTTTACACCAAAAGAATATTTAGTAGCAGAAAATATTGGAACATCTATTTCTGGAGAAAATATTGGAGAAATATTAAATACAAATCTCCAGTTATCTATACTTTTAAAAGTAGAAACTAAAACTATAGAATTCGATAGTTTACAGACACAAATAATTTAATTATAATTAATTATGTAATTTATTGTAAAATAAAATCTTAATTATAATTAAATGAATGGCCGAGTAACTTTTGATGGAACACCTCCAAAGAATTATGAATTATATGAAGGTGAATTAAATAAATATGATTTTAAAAATTCTTTAAAAGGAATCCAAGATAGTGATATTTTAAGTAATGCTTTTTTTAGTAAACGAAATATTAATTGTATTCAAAAACAAATAGAAAAATCCATTTTAGATAAAACTAATTACACTATTGGAAGACAATCAGACCTACAATTACAAATTATTATGAGGTCTATATATTTACAATATAGTAAAAATTTAAATTGTGATTATACTAATCAAATAAAAGATTTAAATAAAAAAGTAACTGATTTTTCTGTAGATAGAATAGTTATAGAAATTTCACAATTTTTAGAATATAGAAAAGAAGTTTCTAAAATACCAACACCTATAAGTTTACCAACCAATTTATCTAATGCTGGTGAAAAGTCATTTTCTTTATTTAAACCCATTTAATTTATGTAACCCATTTAATTTATGTAACCCATTTAATTTATGTAACCCATTTAATTTATGTAACCCATTTAATTTATGTAACCCATTTAATTTATGTAACTATAAAGATTAATATTATTTAAACTATCGCATAATTCATTTTCTTTTTCTTCTAAATTATTTATAACATTTTCTAATTTGGAATTAATATCTTGTTCTAATTTTGTATTTTTATTACGTAATTCATAATTAAAATTTTCTATTCTTGTTATTTTATTATTTAGTGCTTTTATTTTTAATAATAGTTCTTTATTTTCTATTATTTTTACAATTAATAGACTTTCTATTTCTTTATATTTTATATATAAATCTGTTTTGATTTTTTTATTTTCAACATCTTCATTTAATAATTGTTTTCTTTTTTTTTGTCTTTCCATATAAGTTTAAATAATATTTATAAGTTTAAATAATCTTTTTTTTATATTGCTTTTTTTTAATGACTGATACCAGTTTTGAATTAGATAATGAGTTAAAGGAAGTTAATCTTAATATAGGTTTATCTAATATAGGTTTATCTAATATAGGTTTATCTAATATAGGTTTATCTAATATAGGTTTATCTAATATAGGTTTATCTAATATAGGTTTATCTAATATAGGTTTATCTGATATAGGTTTATCTAATATAGGTTTATCTGATATAGGTTTATCTAATATAGGTTTATCTGATATAGGTTTATCTAATATAGATATAACTGAAATATGTTTATCTAATATAAGTTCTCCACCAAAAGGTAATGAATTACTCTTAGAAATGAAAAAAAAAAAAATTCTTAAAAATATTAAAGATTTAAATTTATTTGAACAACAAGAAATATTTAAAATTATTAAAAAATATAATGTTAAATTTTCTGAAAATAGTAATGGTGTTTTTATTAATATGAATAAATTAAATAAAAGAACTATGAATGAAATAGAAAAATTTATAAATTATTGTAATAGTAATAAAAATTTATTTCAAAAAGAAAATAATATTAGGGAAAATTTAAAAGAATTTATAGAAAATAAAATATCACGAGAGAAAAAAGAGAATAATATAGTAGATAAATTATATAACGAAGAAATTATAGAACAAGGTATATCATATTTAACAGATATAGATGGTATAGATGATATAGAAGATAAAGATGATAAAGATGATATAGTTAATATAGATTATTCTAAAAAAACTTTAAATATAAAAGAAAATGTAAAATCATTAAATAATGAATTTGATAAAAAGATAATAGAATATTTAAATATAATTTAAAAATTGAAATAAATAATATATTAAATAAATTGAAATAAATAATATATTAAATAAATTGAAATAAATATGTCATCAATAAACCTCATACAATTGGAAAATTCTATTAATAAAAATAAAGATTTAATAGATTTAAATTTAGAAAAATTAAATGAAGATTTTCTAGTAGATAATTTTAAGAAAGTAAAAAATCTAAAAAATACTGAACTTAGGAAGGAGTTTAATCAATTATGTAAAAATAAAGCCGAATCCAAAACTATAGAAGAAACATCACTTAATCTGGAAAATAAGAAAATATTTTTTTGTAGAGAAAATCAAGTTCGTGATATTCCACCTATTCTTAATCCTATATTCACTAATTTTAAAAAATTATATCTTATGGGTGTGCCTATGAAGAATAGTTTAATTCATGCTATTCATAATATTGTGGAAGTTGATTTTTTGTTAAAAGGTCCAATACAAAAAGAAAAGATTTTAGATGAATTCAGAAATAAAATTGTATTAGAATTAGATACACTTTTCAAGACATATAATTATAAAACTAAAAAATATAAGAAATCAACTATTCGTGATAATTTATTAAGTTCTAAGGTTTTTCTACCCCAAACTATAAATACTGTTGCTGATTATTTTGATATTTGTCTATTAGTTATTGACGCGGATAGTCATTTATATTCTTTAGCAAATGACTATAATCCAAATAAAAAATTTGTAGTAATGATTCGCAAGAATAATACATACCAACCTATTCTTAATACAGAAGGTAATCATTATTTTGAACCAGTAATCTTAGATTTAATAGAAAATGTTCTTAAACCAGAAATTGATATAGATAAAACTTTACATAATGTTTTAGATATGTCTAAGAATAATGGTATTGAAAAACCTAATAATGGTATTGAAAAACCTGATAAGAATAATGGTATTGAAAAACCTGAGAGCAAGGATTTGGGTAAAGAAAAAGATTATAAATTGGTAGATTTACATAAAATAGCTGAAAAATTAGATATATCTATTTATGAAGGAAGTGGAAAGAAAAAAAAATTAAAGAGTGTTTTATATAGTAATATTAAGGAAAAATATTAAATTAAATTATATTTTTTAAAATTGAAACTTTTTATTTTCATTTAAATATATTTATAATAATATATATAAATGAAAATTTCTATTACTAAACAAAATCAAATTAAGGAATACTTGGGGCATTCCTTAACACATACCAATTTAGAATTTGAAACCAGAATTGTTCCTAATTTTAATAGTACTATTACTAGAGAAAATTTCACTGATGTAATTAAACGATTGAAGGGATTTGGTTTTGAAAATATAACACCTATAAATAATGATATATTAGATATAAATATTGAAAGGAACAATATACGGGTTTCTATACACGGAATGGACGCTATTAACGATTATTGTGCCGAAAATGATTTGAATAGAATTAAAAGTAATATCACAATGATGGAAAAAAAAAGATTTTCTCATAAAGGAAAGGAACTAAAAGGTATTGATATTAGAGATTATAATTTTAGAGCGAATTTAAAAGAAGAGCATAATATAAAAATATCTTCAAGAGTTGGTGCAGGAATTTTATCAGGTAATCAAGATGTGGGAAAATTATTTAGATATAAAAAAAGAATAAGTTTTCTTTCAAGTGATAAGATGTTTAGATTTGATTTAACTATGGTTAAATCTTCAACCAAGAAAGAAATAAAAATTAAAACAGCACAAAAGGCAAAGAATGATATAAATAATCATGATAAAAAATTAGTTAAAAAACCTATTAATGAATCCAGAGAATTTAATGATTGGTGGCAATCTTTATCTGGAAATAGTTTAGTTAATTTAAGAGAAGATACTTATTATAAAGCAGTTTACTATAAGAATTTGGAAGATTCAAAAACTTTAGAGAATATTTTAGAATATGAAATAGAAGTTGAACTAGTATCTAATGATTTAAAGAAAAATGTTATATATAAAAATGATATAGATAAAAATGATATAGATATAGATAAAAAGAAAAAGAAAACGGATAAAAATGATATTTATAAGAAATTAATAGAAAATATGGTTATTGTATTACAAGCAATTCAAAAAAATGAATTTGTCACTTCGGAAACGATGATAAAAGATGTTAAGAAACAATTTACAACTTTAACTAAGCTACGAAAAATTAATGAATCCATACCTTTGTCTATAACACTAGATTATGAAAAATCATTAGAATTAGATTATGAAGATTATCCAAATAATGTTAATATTAGAAAGAATTACTGTGTGACTGAAAAGGCAGATGGAGAAAGAAACCTTTTATTAATAAATTCAAAAGGAGAAATACATTTACTAAACAGACAAGGGAATATTAAATTTACTAATTGTAAAACTGATAATTTACAAAATTGTTTATTAGATGGAGAATATATCACTAAAGATAAAGAAGGTAATAACATTAGATTATTTATGATATTTGATATTTATTTTAGTAATGGGCGCGATTTAAGAGAAATTCAATTTATGAGAACTAAACAAAATATTGAAGACGAAATTGGTAATAAATCTAGATTCGAAGAGTTGGAAGATTTGCTTAAAATGATAAATATTAATAAGGGTGAAAGTAAAACGGAATTTATTTTAGAACCAAAAACATTTTTATTGGGAGATGAATTAGATTTTGACGAAAGTAAAGTAGAGTTAGTTAGAAAATTAGAAGAAACCTATAGAACTAACGGGTCCGGTTTAAAAGAATTAAGAAAAACAAAAAAAGATATAAAAATTTTTACGCAAACTAAAAAGATAATGGATAAAATTTCAGAGAGTTCTTATATTTATAAAACCGATGGTTTGATTTTCACACCAGTTAATCTTAAAGTAGGTGAGGGTGAAACCAAAAAAAATAGATATGGTGGCAGATGGAATAGGGTATTTAAATGGAAACCCTCGACAGAGAATAGTATTGATTTGAGGGTTATTTTCTTAAAAGACGAAGAAGGGGAATTAATTGAATGCTATTCTAAGGCGGGATATGACATTAAAAGATATTATAAAACCAGATTATATTGCGGTTATAATCCAAAGGAACATAATGAATTAAATGGATTAAAAGTGGTTAATGAACTAAGTGAATATCCTAATTCATATACTATGATTCCATTCGAACCATTAGATCCATACGTCCATAATACATCATATTGTAATTTAAGTTCTTCACTTAGGTGTGAAAATGGCGATTTAATTAGAGATAATTCTATAGTAGAATTTGTTTATGATAGAAATGAAGAAGAAAATTATAGATGGAAACCATTAAGGGTTAGAGATAATTTAATGCCAAATGCTTTCTCTACGGCACTAAATGTATGGAATACTACTTTTCATCCAATTACTAATCATATGATTACTACCGGAGATGGTATTCCAGATTTATGTAGTAAATATTATTCTGAATTTAAAGATAGAATTTCCCATATGAGCAAAGTCGCTAAATTTCATAATTTAGTTAAGAAATATTTAATTCAATCCATTGCTAAAGAAAATGACACATTATTGGATTTCGGTACCGGTGAAGGTGGTGATTTATTAAAATGGGTTGGTGCCAAATTGGGTATGGTTGTAGGTATTGAAAATAATAGTAGTAATATTAGTAACGTTACTAAAGGAGCATGTAAAAGGATATTAAATGAAAGGGAAAAACAACCCAAAAACGAATTACTTAAAAATATATATATTATATGGGGAGATGCTTCCAAAAACTTAAAGACCAATGAGTCAGGTAATGACGAACTTAATAAATATTATATGGATGTTTTATGGGGTAATACTATATCTGATAGATTTATTACTAGATATGAATCTGAAAATATGGAAAGAGGTAGGGGAGTGTGTGCTGATGGATTTAATATGGCTACCGCGATGTTTAGTATGCATTATTTCTTTGAAAATGATAAAACACTATTTGGATTTTTACAGAATCTTAGCGATAATTTAAAAGTGGGTAGTCAATTTGTCGCTTGTCTTTTTGATGGGAGTAAAATATTCGATATGCTTAAATCTAAAGATGTCCACGAACAACACGATAAAGATGGTAAATTATGCTGGAGTATTAGAAAAAAGTATAGTAATACTAAATTAAATAATAATAAAGATTCGTTAGGAATGACTATTGGAGTATATGTTAACACATTTCATAAAGAAATTAATGAATATCTTGTAAATCTAGATTATTTGGAAAGTATTCTTCCCAAATTTGGTTTGGCAATGATGGGGAAAACTGAGACATTTAAAAATATATATAATGGATTTTCTAAAAGTGGTCATATCAAAGAAGAATTAAGTAATGAAGGGCAGTTATTTAGTTTCTTAAATGTTGCTATTAAAATTATCAAAAAAGAAAATATTATGTTTGGCGGAGGTAATAAAGATTCCACCGATTTGTTATCAAACTTCATTTCTAACGATTTTACTGAATTAAACGAAGATGAAGAAGATGAAGATGATGCTGAAGATGTTGAAGATATTGAAGATGATGAAGATGTTGCTAACGAAGAAGATATTGCTATTGCTGAAGAAGATATTGCTAACGAAGAAGAAGATATTGCTAACGAAGAAGATATTGCGATAGAGGAAACTAAAGAATTAGATATTTCTATAGATGATACTAAAGAATTAGATATTGCGATAGAGGAAACAGAAGAAGATATAGCGGTTGTTAAAGTTAAAAAAGTTAAAAAAATAATAAAAAAAAAGTCAGAACAAAACGGTGGGTCTAAAGAATTGGATGTTCCTAAATTAGAAATTAAAGAATTAGAATTAAACGATGATTTGGACTTAAATGAAATCGATATATTTGGTTCTAAAGATTTGGACTTAAATGAAACCGATATATTTGGTTCTAAAGATTTAGATGTTCCTAAATTAGAAATGGACCTGAATACTATGGACCTGAATACTATGGACCTGAATACTATGGACAATTTAGAAATTGAAGAATTGGATTTAAATGAAAACAATATAGATTTTGGAAGTAAACCAGATATATTAGATTTAAATATAGATATGGATGAAGGCAAAATAGGTAATTCTAACGTAAAGGTTATTAAAATAAATGCCGATGATAATACATTAAACATGATAAATAAATAATTTAAGAAATAACTTTATAATATAATTTAAGTCGTATGAATAGAACAACAAAATTATTTATTAGAGATGAGGATAAAAAGTATTTAGATATTATTGTTAGTTCTAATCGTCCTAAAATATTGAATAAAAAAGATTATAATAATCTCCAGGAATTAAAAAATAAAATAGATTCCAAAGATTGGGATAAAAATAAAAAATTTAGTAATGATTATGAATTAATACATATACCCAATAAACGAAAAAAATCAGATAGTATAGCTTTATACGAACCATTAAGTAGGTCATATTTTAAAATGGTTGAAATTATTTTTGATTTTAAATTATTTGATAAATGTTTAAATCCAAGTTTTAAATCCGGTCATATCGCGGAAGGTCCTGGTGGTTTTATGGAAGCAACATATAATTTATCTCATAATATAGATAGATTTAACTCATATAAACATTATGGTATTACATTGTTTTCTAATAATAAAGATGTACCTGGATGGACTAAGGCCGCCAATTTTATTAACTCTGATAAGGATATTGTAATTAGTTATGGTGTAGATAATACTGGAAATATTTATAATTCAAAAAATATAGAATATTTTTCTAAATTATGTGGTTTTAATTCGTGTGATTTAGTGACGGCAGATGGTGGATTTGACTTTTCTTTAGATTTTAATAAACAAGAACAATTATCTTATAGATTAATTTTTTGTGAAATAATTTGTGCTTTATCCATACAAAAAAAAGGTGGGAATTTTGTTTGTAAAATATTTGATACATTTATGACTTCTACTGTAAAACTTCTTTTCTTTTTAGGGTGTTTTTATGACGAAGTTTATTTAAATAAACCATTAACTAGTAGACCGGCAAACTCAGAAAAATATATAGTTGCCAAAGGGTTTAAAGGAATAGATTATAATTATTTATTGGTTTTATTTGAACTGGTTGATGTATGGAATAAGAAACCGAATCCAAATGAGATTTATGATATATTATGTATAGATATGCCTGACTATTTTTTAAAATCCATTAATGAATATAATAAATTAAATTCTAAACAACAAATAGATACTATTAATAATACTATAAAAATAATTGAAGATAAAAATAAATTATCTTTTTTAAATACAATTGTGGAAAAACAAATTGTTGAAGCAAAAAAATGGTGTAATAAATATAAAGAAAAAATAAATATAAAAAGTAATTTTATATTAGAATATAGAGAACATAAATTTAAATAAGGCACATAAATTATTTATTCATTTGGGGTTTAACTATATTATCAACTAATTCTTTACCAACTACAATAGATGCTTGATGTTTAGAAATTTTTTTATTTTCTATATCTTTAATCATTTTAAGCATAAATTTTAATCTTCCCATTTCAATAGTTCCTTCAACTACTTTATTAAAAATTGTAGGAAATTTTCCAAACAAATCTTTAAATTCTTCTTTTAGTTTTTCTACATCTTTATTTGAACCCATTTCATCAATCCGTTTTTTTAAAGAATCTACATCATTTTCAATATTTTCGGTGGGTGCGACAGTATTATCATTTAATACTTCTTCTGTTGGATTTTTGTAATCATCTAAATTAATATTTTGACTCATTTATAGATATATTAATATTTAAATATTTAAATAATTAAAAAATAATAATATATTATAGTAATATATAATGAGTAATTTAAATGATGCCTATAAACCATTAGTTAAATCTAATCAAGATAAACTAAATATTCCCGTTGATGTCAACTCTAAAATACCTTTAGAATTAAGATGGCACGACGAAAATACTAAAGCACCCGATCCAGTACCAAATGGAGGACTATTCGGTGGACCACAAGCTATTGGACCTTATGCTTCCATATATGTGACTCCTACCGCCACAAATCTTATTAATAACAATCTTAGAAGTGCTAATCCCCCACCTGGAGCAACTGAACAATATATTGGAACTAATAGAATGGGAAATAATTATATTCCTATGCCTGGTGTATATTGGTATAATGATACCCACCCAGTCAATAAAGGACCTTTTGCTATGAAAGTAGTCCAAAATAAATAACTTTATATATACTAAAAAAATTGATTTTATAAGTATATAATTTGTATATAAAATGACCTACACACCTACACCATTTGTTCCTACACTTTTCGAACCAACTGATTCAACTAATTGGAAACAATTTTTAGAAGAAGAAGGTTATGTAGTCATTAGAAATATACTACCACCAGATGAAAAAAGTGCTAGTTTTGACCTATTTAAGAGAAATTGGACAGAAGTTTCTCCAAATTTTAATTGGGAAGACCAAACTACATGGAATATCCAAAATAGTCCTATGATGTTTGGAAAAGGAATGGCGATTTTTAATGGATTTGGACAATCGGATTTTATGTGGTCTCTTAGAACTAATCCTAATATCTATAAAATATTTCAAGAAATTCACCAAACAGAAGATTTGGTAGTAAGTTTGGATGGTTTCTCTGTATTTCTAAGTGATAAACAAAAATCTAATTCGTGGCTCCATATAGACCAAAATCCTAAAAATACATTATATTCTATACAAGGTTCTTATAACTTTCTACCAGTTGGCGAAAAAGATGCCGGATTTTTAGTAGTTCCAAAATCCCATAAAACTTTTACACCAGATGTTTCCCATAAAAAAGATTGGATTCTAATAGACCAAGAAACTTTTGTTCCACAAGCAGTAAAATTAATAATTCCAGAAAATTGTTTAGTTCTTTGGAATTCTAAGACTATTCACGCCAATAAAGGAATGACTAAGGGGGCTAGTGGTTTTAATAGACTAACGGCATATATAACATATCTTCCTAAATCTTTGAGACCATTAGATGTATTGGAAAAAAGAAAACAGGCATATTTGGATTCTAAAACTACATCCCATTGGGCAAATAAATGCGAACTTAAAAGATATCCATTTGGATTTAAAACGAATTATGAAAAAAAAGGTTTTGGAGATTTAGTAATAGCTAAAGCAGATATACCTATAGGTTCCGCAGATATACCTATAGGTTTCGCAGATATACCTATAGGTTTCGCAGATATACCTATAGGTTCCGCAGATATACCTATAGGTTCCGCAGATATACCAATAGATAGATTGAACTTTATTTAAGAAAAAAATATATAATTAAAATATGGGTATTTGCTATTCAATATTGGATAAAAAAAAACAAAATTTAATTAATCAATGTGAAACTCTAAATCAAAGTATTTTATTTTTGGAAACAATTGAAAATAGAACAAAACAAGAACTAAAATTATTAGAAGACAATAAATATAAAATTTGTAATGGAATTAATAGTATGGAAAAAATTATTAAACATAAAAAAGAAGAATATTTAAAGTATAATGAAAGTATGGAATGTAATATTTGTATGGAAAATAATATAGATTGTGTATTAGTTCCTTGTGGTCACTTATATTGTTCAAAATGTATAGTAGGAATAGATATTTGTCATCAATGTAGAGACAGATATAGTAAAATACAGAAACTTTTTTTTATTTAAATTATATAAAAATTGAATTTAAAAAATAGGCATTGATAAATAAATATGAACTCTATTAAACCGACAATAATAAATGAAAATACAATTAGAGTTCAACAACCTCCTCATATTAAAACAAAATTAAAGGCACATCAACTAGCGATGATTAGAGAAATGATGAATTTGGAAAAACCTGGAATGAAGCAGGTAGAAGTTGAAAATAGCAGGTCTTCCAAGTTTACATATGATACTAAATTTGGTTGTATTTGTGATAAAGTTGGGTCTGGTAAATCATTAACAATTCTAGGTCTTATTTCCACCAATAATTTTCTATCTCCAGGTAAAAATATTACATATAATAAAAGTAAAGTGGTAAGTATATGTGAGGAAAGAACTGATGTTATACCTATTAATATTTTGGTAGTCCCTCACGGTATTATGAATCAATGGATTACTTATTTGGATAATGATACTACCCTTAATTATAGATTGGTAAAAAATAAAAAAACTCTTGAAACTTGTCAAGAAGATATTAATAAATATATGGAAAATCCAGAAGAGAATTATGAATCAATTGATTGTCATTTATATTTAGTTAGTAGCACTTTCTATAGTAAATTTGTTAGTTGTTCTTTATATAATAAAAATATATCAAGACTTTTTGTGGATGAGGTGGATGTAATTAATATCAAATCAGTTCAACCTATAGATGCCGAATTTACCTGGTTTATTTCAGCAAGTAAAAGTATTTTGGAAAAACCATTAGGAGAGATACGATACGAACCATACATATATACTGGTTGGGATGGTAATACTTATAATATTAATCGGAGGGTTATTTTAAATAAGATTCCACATACAGGATATTTTAGAGATATTTTAATGGATCTTTCGGAATCACCTATTATTAATAAGATTTATCTTAAATCAGATGATGAATTTGTAGAGAGTTCTTTCTCTCTACCTGAATTAACCAATATTATAGTTAAATGCAAGAATACCCAAAATCATACAATTCTAAATGGTATAATTGACCAAGATACAATGAGCATGATTAATGCTGGAGATATTAAAGGTGCTATGGATAGTATGGGTTGTAAAATACAAAACGAAGATACTTTAATAGGATTTGTAACGAAAAAATTAGAAATTCAACTTAGAGATAAGAAGACTGAATTTACTTATAAATCACAGATTTCTTATTCATCTGCGCAAGTAAAACAACAATCGCTAGATAATATTCAAAAACAAATTGATGAAATAAATCAAAAGATTGACTGTATTAAAAAGAGAATTCTGGAAAATAACCATTGCGCTATTTGTACTGACGATATTACCAATAAAGTCATTGTGTCTTGTTGTAATAATCCATTCTGTTTCGAATGTATTTCTATTAGTCTTACTCATAAACTAGTGTGCCCTATGTGTAGGGCATCGATTGGAACAAATAATATTATCGCATTAGATAATGATATAAAAGATGAAGAGGATGAAATATTAGAAGAAAATGAAAAACAAGATTATGATAGAGAAAAGATTGAAAACTTTAAATTATACTTTGATAAACTTATAGAACAACCAAATAAAAAATTATTGATTTTCTCAAAATATGAAGCAAGTTTCGGCGATATTAAAAAGTATATTGAATCTAAAAATATTAAATTCTCGGAACTTAAAGGTGCCACCGGGAGAATTACAAACATAGTTAATAAATATAAAAGTTTTGACGAAGACCGTATAGATGTATTGCTACTTAACGCGCAATATTTCGGTAGTGGTTTGAATTTAGAAAATACAAGCGATATCTTCCTTTATCATAATATGGGTGTTCCACTGACTACTCAGGTTATTGGACGAGCTCAACGACCAGGTAGAACAGAACCTTTAACAGTTACAAGATTTTATTATACTAATGAACTTTGATATATTTATTCAAAAGTCCAATTAAAATAATTTATTTCTATAAACTATTTCTTTTGTATAATCATCAAAAAAATCTTGATATTTATTTATATCTTTTATATTATTTTTATTTATAATAACACTTATATCTATTTTATCATTAATATTTAATTTATCAAAAACTTCTTTAATACCTTCGTATAATTGATTAAATTTTATATAATAATCACATATTGGTTTAATATTAATAGTACATCTATGATACCAATCATCATTTATTTTATTTATTAATCCTTTTTTTATCTTCATTTTCCAAATATTCTTTAAAACTTAAATTTTTTTTTATTTCATTTATTTTTAAATCCCAAAAATATCTTGAAACAATTCTATCATAAGGATTTCTTACTACACAAAATTTAAAATACGAATCAAATATATCCGGGAATACTTTTTTTATGTTTTCACATCCAGAATGTACTGGCATTTTTCCTTTAATTAGAGGATGATGGTCTGTAATAAAACCAGTTGATGTATTATACTCCTCATAATTTATATTATTATACATAAATCCATATTCTATTTTTGTCTTAATAAATTATCATTCACGCAATATTTTGTTAATAACCAGCTTAAATATGTTCCCGCCACTTTTACATTTTTAATATAAATAAATTTATATTTGTGAGATATATTAACCATATTAATATTATATTTTTTAATTTTCCAAAATAATTTAATTATTTTTCGTTGATGTAAAAAAAAAAATTATTTCTTAAAGCTTCATAAAATACAGTAGCTTCTTGAAATTTAATATTTTTATAAGTTTTATCAAATATATCTATATTATTATAAAAATAATTAGTAAATTCTTTAATATTATTTAAATTACCTGCTAAATAAGAATCACAAGATTGCCAAACTTTTTTTTTTTTCTTTAATAAATTTATTCTTTTATTATAAAATTGTGTATATAAAATATTATTAATTATTTCATCTGGTAAAAAACAAACAATATTATTATTTTTATGTATATCTAAAATATCTGGTCTTATAGAAATAACTTTAATATAATTTTTATTTGGAATTAAATTTGTTATTTCTTTTTTACCGTACCACCAATTTTTAATACATATAATAGGTAATAAACTTTTTATAATTTTACCATCTATTTTACCATAATGTTTTATTGTGGTGTCATCTAAAATAAGTATTTCTTTAATTAAATAAGATAAATCTTTAAAATAGTTTTTTACAAGAGTTTTTGTTATTATTTTTTTATTTTTTTCTAAATTTCTCCAACTTTTTTTAGCTTCAATTTCAATCCAAGTTTGAAAATAAATTTCTAATTGAAATTCACTTTTAATATTTAGTTCTTTTATAAAATCATATAATCTATCGTCATTAAAACTATCCCTTATATGACCTGTAAAAATTAAACAATACATAGTTATAATTTTATATATATTTAAACTTGTTTAATAAAAAATTATATTTAAACTTGTTTTATATATTAAATAGTAAATATTTATATTAAAAATAATTAAACCATACATTTAAAATCTCAATATCTTTTTGCGTAATTACTTTATTCTTAAGTAAATTATTATAAATTATACGTAATAAATCTTTGATATAAGATTTTGAGATATTTACTTTTTTAAAGTTTTTATGATCCCAAATTTTTTTTTTACATTTTTGTATAATATTTTTATTATAATATAAACAATCATAATCATCGCGCAATAATACTTCTTTTGTTATTAATTCAAAATTTTGAGATTTTAAATAATTATAATCTTCTGAAAATTTTGTAGAATTCTTATATAAACATTCTTTATCATCACTATTTGATTTCATAATTATAAACATAATATTATTAATATATTTCCCAGCAGATTTTAATACATTTAAATCTGTCCCTTGACAATCTATTTTTAATATATGTATTATATCTGTATCAAAATGTGTCTCTATAATAGTATTTAATTTTTTTGTTAAAACTTTTTTATTATCTATAACTGTTGTTATAAATTTTATTGAACTACTTGGAATATAAAAATCAGTTATATTGTTTATATCATCAGTAATTTTTCCAAATTCTTTTAAAGAAGACGTATCTAATGATTCTGTTATATAAAATGTTTTCTCTATATTCTCGTCAATATCTAAAGCGATATCTAGAACTTTATTATATTTATTATAATTTAAATTAGAATTTCTCTTTTTATAATTTTCTATTAAAGGATCTATTCCAATAGAAAATATATTTTTATGGGTTAATAAATTTCTTACATCCCCAATCGCGCACCCCACATCTATAAAATTAATCCGGTCAAACTTTTTAAGAATTTCATTTAAAAAATCTATTATTCTAAATATAGATTTAGATTTAAACTTATTTAATATATCTAATTCTGTTTCACAAATTAAATTATTAATTATAAAGTCTTCTACTAATTTCCAAATACATTTTTTAGGATATGAATTATGTTGAATATTGTTTATTTCTAAATTTTTAAATACAACAACTTCCTTTTTATAAATAGAACATAAAATTATCATTATATATTGAGACATCCACCAATTGTCCGCGTCAAATTTATCAATGTAAGGAAAAATTAATGAACAATTAAATGCTTCATATGAAAATGCATTACATATACCATCATACCAAACTGTTGTTGAACAATTATAATTAGGTAATATTTTATATTCGCCATATCCAACTAAATGTGGATTACCAATATATGGTCTGTATATATTCAACAATTCTTCGAAATTATCAAAATTATTATTATTATTAAATTCAATATCTTCATCTAAAAAAATATAGTAATCGTATTTTTCTTCCATTTTTAAAGCATAATCTCGTAGCTTATTTCTACCAGTAGTCCAAGTTGAATTTGGGAAAAATATGTCTGTATCCTCACTATTATTTTTATAACTTAATAATACATATTTTTTATTATTTATAAATTTTTTATAATTTTCAGGAAGTCTTCCAATTGATTGTATTAAATATAAACATCTCAATTTTGATGAAGTATTATCTTCTATATAATCTAAAATTTTTTCATTATGAATGTACATTTCAAATTCACTTTTAAAATCCTCAATTAAATTATGTTTATTTCTATTTTGAATTACATTTGGTGAGGTATACATCATATAGTTATCCGTTTTTTTTAATATAATATTTGAAATTATTCCTCTCAAAATATCACAATAACGAAATGACACTGAACAAGGGATTAATAATGACATAAATAAGTCTGAATTTACCCAAAATGTATTCTGGGTATTAAAAACACACAGATTATTATTATCAATTATTATAGATTTATTTTGTTCCCATTTAATACTATTTTGATGATTACATATTAGTCTAAAACAAGCATCTACGTCTGGATCATTTTCAACTAAACCATTTATTATTGCTGGTTTTTTATCAAAATCATTAATACTATAATTGGGTTCATTTTTTATTAAAGTTATTGGTAATCCGCGGGGCCAAATATACGCATTATTTGTAAAATATTTAAATATATTTATCCAAATACTACTTTTTTCACTTATAATTTTATTTTTATCTATTTTTAATACATTATCAAAATTATCATAAGGGATATTATCATCATCGGTTTCATAAATTATATTATAACCTTTTTTAATAGCATATAGATAACCTAAATTTTTTCTACAGTAATGATTATAAGGTATCATATCACATAATTCTGGAAATAACATTTTTTGTGATGGAATATCTAAATATATACAATTTAATTCTTTATAATCGTCTGGTGTTTTTTTATCCCCAACAATAATAGTATCGTAATTTTTATTATTTATATGTTTAAATATGGTTTCGTTTGGTTTGTTAATAGTTGTTATTATGACACATCTATCTTTACAAAATATTTCATTTAAATATAACTTGTATTCTGGATTGTGTGTAAATTTTATTGGATGAAGTATCAAATTATGTTGATGATTCAATGAATTATAAATATAATCTCTTTTTAAAATTTTTTTTCTATCTTTTCCCCATAATATTTTACTTAAAAAATATTGATATTTATTAATATCCTTTTCAATATTATTAATAATAGTAGGTATAGCCATTTCTAAAAATATATTATATCTTCCAAATAATTCAAATAAATTAAATAAGTCAGCTGTTAAATATTGTTTTGGTAAATAAAAAAAATCTGAAAATCCACCTGATATTTTGTTGATATTAAATTTTTTAAAATCTTGGTCTTGTAATAATTTTTTAATATTTTTCCTAGAAGAAGTTCCATTTGGTAGAGTTTCCCACCACCACCCGTTTCCATGTTCATCAATATCTTTGAGTGGAAACCAAGTATTATTTTCAGTATTATTATTTTGTAGTTGAGATTTTGGATAAAAAAACAAAATTTTTTTTAAATCAAATAAATTTAAAATATTTAAATTAATAATATTATCATCCATTGTATAAAAAAGTCCATCACAATCTTCTATAAGTGACTTATATTTTTGATAGAAATGTTTGAAAATTCTATGTGTATAGTATCCTTCACCAATATCCATAAAATTTACTTCATATTTATTATTAATTTCAGGGGTATCTGAATAAAAAATTATTTTCTTAAAGTATTTTCCATATAAACTCTTTAAAAATTCTAAGTTATTTAAACAATTACTAAAGTTAAATACAACTATTAAAATAGTATTTTTCATTATATTATATTTATATAAATTTAAAAAAAAAACTTTAATTATTAATAATATGTATTTAATTGTTGGTTGTGGATTAAGTGGTGTAGTGATAGCTCAACAAATCGCTAATAAATTAAATGAAAAAGTTTTAATTATAGAAAAAAGAAACCATATAGGGGGTAATTGTTATGATTATATAGATGAAGAAACCAATATTTTAGTAAATAAGTATGGACCACATTATTTTCATACTAATGATGAAGGAGTTTGGAAATATATACATAAATTTGGAAAATGGGAAAGATATGAAAATAATGTTATAGGATATATAGATGGGAAGTATGTTCCTATTCCTGTAAATATTACTACAGTAAATAAAATATGTAATGAAAATTTACAAACAGAAGAAGATATGAATGAATGGTTAAAAAAAAATCAGATTAAATATGAAAAAATAACTAATGGAGAAGAAATGGCTAAATCTAGAGTAGGGGAAGTACTATATGAAAAAATATTTAAAAACTACACATTTAAACAATGGAATAAATATCCAAGCGAATTTAAACCCGAAGTTTTAGCAAGAATACCCATACGAAATAATCAAGATACTAGATATTTTAATGATAAATATCAAGTTTTACCTAAAGAGGGATATACTAAGTTTTTTGAAAATATTTTAGAACATCCATTAATTAGTGTTAAATTAAATATAGATTATTTCGAATTTAAAAAAAATAATAATTTAGATAAATTTAAAGCTATTATTTATACTGGTCCTATTGATAGTTATTTTGAATCAAATGGTTATGAAAAATTACAATATAGAAGTTTAAAATTTGTTTTTGAAAAACATTTTAATATGAATTATTATCAACCAGGAGGACAAATAAACTATCCTGGATTAGATGAAGAATTTACTAGAATAACCGAATATAAACATTGTTTAAATCAAAAATCAAAACATACCATTATTTCTAAAGAATATGGTTGCGATGACGGAGAACCATATTATCCAGTATTAAATGATAGAAATTTAAATTTATATAAAAAATATCAAATTTTGGCCGAAAAATTAAAAAAAGATAATATTCATTTTATTGGAAGATTGGCTAACTATAAATATTTTAATATGGACCAAGCTATAAGAAATTCATTAGATTATTTTAGTATACACTTTAGTTAATATTAAAGAATACTAAATTTATTTAATTATAGAAATTTATTTAATTATAGAAATTTATTTAATTGATTTATTTTTTTATAAATAATAATTATAAAAAATGCCAGAAGGTCCAGAAGTTAAATCTATGACTATTCAATTAAATAAATATTTAGTAGGTAAAACTTTACATCAAGTTATATTACATTCTGGGAGATACACTAAAAAAAATCCAGATAATTTTACAAAATTTATTGAAATATCCCCTCTTAAAATTATAGAAGTTAGAAATAAGGGTAAATTTATATGGTTTCAATTTGAAAAAAATTGGTCTATGTGGAATACTCTAGGAATGACTGGTGGTTGGAATTTAGAAAAAGGACCACATAATAGATTAGAATTAGTTTTAGGAGATGGTAAAAGCATTTGGTTTAATGATGTTAGGAATTTCGGCACTATTAAATTTTGTGATAATAAAAAAGACTTGGAAGATAAGATACGCAAATTGGGACCAGATATATTAGAAGAAGAATTTACATTTAGTATATTTGAAAATTTAATGACTAAATCTAAAATTAAAGAAAAAACTATTCCAGAAATTTTTATGAACCAAAGTTATTTATCTGGTATAGGAAATTATTTAAAATCAGAAATACTATACGAATCAAAGATAAGTCCTCATAGAAAATTAGAAAGTCTTTCAGTAAAAGATTTAGAGGCTATTTACCATAATATTAAAAAAATATCATTTAATAGTTTTAACGCCGGTGGGGCAACAATAAGAAATTATAGTAATATAGAGAGTGTTAAGGGATTATTCAATTTCCAATTTAAAGTTTATCAACTAAAAAAAGACCTTTTGGGTCATAATGTTATTAAAATAGATACAAAGGATAAGAGAACTACTCATTGGGTTCCAGAAGTTCAAATTTAAAGGTTCATAGTATCATCCAGTCCTTCAATGAACCCTCCTGTATAGGACTTACATATATCCGGTGCTTGTCCAAATGGAGGGACAGTAGCTTGTCCAAATGGAGGGACAGTAGCTTGTCCAAATGGAGTGAGAACCGGTGATAATTCAATAAACTGGTTTAGGATTCTATACTTTTTTTTAATATTAATTATTACAATATTCATCAAGAATAATTTATCAGGACAATTTCCATTAACTGTAATGAAAATTCCATTTCCTAAGGTAGGTTGAGCTGAAATGAAATGTATATTATAAAAAGGGCAACCTCGTAATTGGGATAAATTCATTAGAATTGGGTCAATACCAAAATATTGTTTTTGATTAAATGTTAGACTAGATTTATCGAAATACATTTTTTTTAATCCTTCTTTCATTCCTACAAGATTTGAAAAATATTGCTTCATAAAATCAACGCCATCTTGTCGTGGATCTGTAGTTCTTAATGTACGAAGATTTGACGAATAAACTCCCCGTTCTTCTTTATGCTGGAAATCATTTAATCGTTGTTTTTGTCTAGGATTGTGTGGAGGCGATTCTTCGTCACTAGGAGAATAAGTCATTTGTTGGTCTCCTGAAGTATTCATTTTGTGATTGTATAGAATTTGTGATTGTATAGAATTTGATTGTATAGAATTTTTGATTGTATAGAATTTGTGAGTATATAGAATAGTTTAGTTAAATCAATTTTTTTGTAAAGATATTATAAGAATATGTTAATGTATATAATTCTGGATTGGTCAACGGATATTATATTATGGTTGATAAAGAATATAGGTAGGACTGGGTATTATTCTATTTGTTATTTATTTGGAGAACCTGAAAAATTAGATCATTTGAAAGAATTAATTGAACAGAAAAAAGATATTCAAGAAATTAAAAATTTATTAGAAGAACTTAAAAAAAAAAAATAGTCATAGATTTTTTTTGTTTGTAGAACTTTAAAAAAAAATAGTCATAGATTTTTTTTGTTTGTAGAACTTTAAAAAAAAATAGTCATAGATTTT